>X40_Bactrian_Camel__coassemble_83_pt1 | contig 18658 bp, 11 predicted proteins | sample X40_Bactrian_Camel__metabat2_high_PE_006 | metagenome-assembled genome bin X40_Bactrian_Camel
GTGGCGAAGAGCAAATCTTATCAGTAGAGGTTGTACAACCTGGTACAGGTAGTGCAGCATTGTACATTCCATTGACAGAATATAGTTTTGCTTATACTGCCGTTAATGAGTTCGTTATCCCTGTGACTAAACTTAATGGCTCAAATTACACTATCGCTGCGCAACCTGAATGGTTGAATATTAAAGCTGAAAGTGTTGGTACTGAAGCTCTTATCATCAGTATGGATGAGCATAAGAGCAACGATCCAAGAACAGGAACAGTTATCTTGAGAGCAACAAACGGTGATGATCAAACTCAATACACAATTAAGATTACTCAACTTGGTCTTGATGGTCCGAATGTGAAGTTCGATCGCGAAAGCATCGTAATTCCTATCAGAGCAATCACTAAAGCAGATGGCTATTATGTTACAATGATTGGTGCTGATGCTAACACAACATTGACAGTTATGCAAGATGAAATCGTTGGAGATCAATGGTTCCGCGGTGTAGTCGAGGGTAATATGGTATTTGTTGAGGCATCAGAAAACACTAAATCTGCAAAACGTTCAGGTCAATTGACAGTGTTGGCTCAAAGAGGTGAACAAGAGCAAATTATCGCTGTAGAGGTTGTACAACCTGGTACAGGTAGTGCTGCTTTGGAAATCGCACGTACAGATTATGTATTCAGTTGGAGAGCAATCAGTTTGTATGAAGTTCCAATCATTAAATTGAATGGTACTCAATGGACTATCGATTCTCAACCGGATTGGATTGTGACTTACAACTGGGGTGGTGATTATCTACGCTTCCACTTCGACCACAATGATAATGTAGAGTCAAGAGAGGGTGATATCGTAATTCGTGCAACTAATGGTGACGATGAAACTATCTATGTAGTTCACATCAAACAATTAGGCACAGAGGGTCCTGACCTACAACTTTCACAATATGAAATCGTTCTTCCTCAAGAGGGAGCAACAGGTAACAACCACTCAATCGCAATTATCAATTACGATCCAATGGTGACTACTACAATTCATAATAGTGAATCTTGGTTCTCAGGTCATATCATTCACGCTGACGCAATCTTCTTCCACGCAGATCCTAACCCTAATTCAGATAAGAGAGAGGGTACTGTAACAATTCGCGCAGAGCGTGGCGATGAGTATCAAATCATTACTATCAATGTCGTTCAATTGGGTACAGGTAGTGCCGGATTGGAAATTCCAATTGCAAGTTATACTGTAGGTGCTCCTGAACACAATGACTTCTATGTATCATTGACTCCACTTAACGGTAGCCAATATACAGTAGATGCACAACCGGATTGGGTAACAAATATGAATGCTACACCATACGGTTTGACATTTGATATTCTAAGTAATGAGGCGTCAACAGAAACTCGTACAGGTAATATTATTCTACGTGTAACAAATGGTGATGATGAGACTCAATATGTAATCTCATTGACTCAACTTGGTGTTGATGCTCCAAATGTAACACTTCCTGCATACGATTACACAGTTGCAGATGTACAAACAAATCCATTGTATATACCGGCAATTGGAGTTGATGACAATACATCACTTGTAGAAGGTCCGATTGTAGATGCATCTTGGTTGAATGTAACTTATGAGACATCAGGAATTTACAAGAACTTCTTCAAAGTTGTAGCCGATAATAATTCATTAAGTGAAGATAGAGAAACTATCGTAACTGCTGTATTTGCAAGAGGTGGTGAAGAACAAATTATTACATTCAAGGTGACACAAGTTGGTAAGGGTAATCCTTATATAACTTCTGACAATATCGAGTATGTTGTAGGTAGTGCTGCCGGAGTATTAGAGATTCCATTTGAAACCAATACAACAGACTTAAGTTATAATGTGGAAGGCGATAATGGTCTAATTTCAGGAACTGTTACAATTAGTGGCAATAAAGCTATTGTTAATTACACCCAAAACCCAGGTTCAACTGAGAGAACTCAGCTACTTCAACTTTATGCATATAAAGGAGATAGAATTTGTGTGTTTACAACAGTAATCCGCCAATTACCATATGAACTACCAGAAATAGTTCTTTCAACAGATAAAATCGTTGCACCTTGTGATGCAACAACCATCAAAGTTAAGGCATACGGACTTAAGGAGTTGTTAGATTTAAGTATTGAAAAGATGATTCATTACAACGAATATAGTTGGATTGATGTTGGAAGATCTTCTGACGAACTAACAATCGAGATTCTTGAAAATACAGGCAAGGATAAACGTTCTGAAATTGTATATCTAACAGTTAGAATCAACAATCAGGTTGCAAGATACCCTATCGAAGTAGTTCAATATGGTACAGGCGGTCCAAACTTAGCTATTGCAACAACTGAATTGGAATTCACAGCTGCAGGTTACACAGACTTTGCATTGCCAATAATTGCTAAGAATGGAACTACTTATACTGTTAAGAAAGCTCCTTCTTGGGTAACTGCAACACCTCAAACCGATTACTTGGAAATTGATGTAGAAAACTATGAGTTGGTGGATCCAAGAGATGGCGACATTGTTCTTGAAGCTACTTTAGGTTCTGAAACTCTATTATATAGAATTGATATCAGACAAAATGGTGTTCAAGCTCCAAATGTGATAGCAGATCTATATAATGTAGTTCTTGGTAAGGAGGCACAAACTGATGTTAATCCTGTTCACCTATTGAATGTTACAACAGGTGTTCAATTAAGTGCACCAATCTCATCAAGTGCTTGGTTGAGTGCAACATTGACAGGTGAGACTGTTACATTCTCAGTTACTGAAAACACAACAGCAAAATCAAGAAAGGGTATTATCACAATTATTGCATCTATTGGTACATATCAACAGGCAATCAATATCAATGTTACTCAACTTGGTAATGGTGGTGTGAATGTGATTTTGGATGAAACTCAGAAGTTCTACACAGCAAACGCTTATACAGGCGAAGAGGTGTTGATCATCTTGGATCCATCAGATGTGGTAGTTTCAGTTGTATCGACTCCAACCTGGGTTACTAATGCTACAATTACAGGTGATAAATTGACTTACGATGTTGAAGAAAATACTTCAGCAGACCAACGTACAGGTACAATTATCCTGAAAGCCGTTAATGGTACAGAATCACAATTCTATACTATACAGATTGTTCAAATGGGAGCAGAAGGTCCTGAGGCATATCTATTGGTAGATAGTATTGAGTTGCCATTCTCTGCTACAACACTCACAGAAGAAGTACCTGATGATTGGAGTAAAGTTGGTATCATCCCTGTTAAGATTGTCGCAGGAACAGCAACTTGGATAACCAATAGTTGGACTCATCCATTCCGTATTTCAAGCGAGGCAAGTGTAATTCCACCATCAGTGAGACCTGATGTAGAGTATGTTGTTTGGGTAGCACCATTAGTTGATAATGTGTCAGACTATGATATACATCATACTGTAACAATCAGAGTTGAAAACAATGGTCAGGTAATGTACTTGCCTGTTAAAATTACTCAACTTCACTCTTATGATGAACTATAATATCTAAATGTGCATTGCTCCCTTTTACGGGAGCAGCACAAATAGATTAGAAAAATAAGAAGAGAGCGGTCATTGCAGACTGCTCTCTTTTTTCGTCATTGCTCTTTTCCGTCATTGCTCTTTTCCGTCATTGCTGGGCGCAGCCGGCAATCTATTCTCTCTTCAGAACCATACAGGTTCTACTCGGGATGTAGAGCGATAGCAGATCCTCTTTGCCAATTCTTTGTGTGAAGTGTTTTGTCTTTGCGTCAATGCGGTTAAACCCATTATACAGAGTTGCATCACTCTCCAAAACAACACTCCATTTTCCTGCAGGAGCATCAAACATATAATCGCTAAATGACCCTGATGGGTTGAAATTAAAGACAAATAGATAATCTCCACGAGAGAATATTAATATTTTTTTCTGCTCATCCTGACGGATAATCTTCAACTTACCCTTTAATACTTTATTTTCCGTAAAGAGATGCACCATATCGCGATCGAATAGCATCAGTGGTCGATATCTCAAGTAGTCGGCTTGTGACAATGACCATTGTCGGCGTGCGTGTTTATAGGACCAATTATTACCTTCACGTGGAAAATCAATCCACTCCGGATGACCAAACTCATTACCCATAAATGTTAAGTAACCATTTCCTGCAGTAGCAGCAGTTACAAGACGGATCATCTTGTGGAGAGCAATACCTCTATCAACTATGATATTCTGCGATTCAAGGTTCATACAGAAATACATTTCCTTGTCCATTAGTCTGAAAATCAGTGTTTTATCTCCGACTAATGCCTGGTCGTGGCACTCTGCATAACTGATGGTTTTCTCATCATCTCTCTTATTGGATAATTGGTAGAAAATCTCTCCTACACTCCATTGCCAATCCTCCAACTCCTTAATCCATTTGATCCAATGGTCTGCAATACCCATACTCATACGATAGTCAAATCCGACACCACCATTCTCGACAGGAACAGCAAGCCCCGGCATTCCCGACATATCCTCTGCAATAGTTATCGATTTTGGATTGATCTCCTTAATAAGAATGTTTGCAAGGCCCAAATATGTGATGGCATCTTCATCTTGACCACCATCGAAATAGCTCTCATATCCGACAAAATCTCTCTCCAATCCGTGATCGTAGTACAACATACTTGTTACGCCATCAAATCTGAAACCATCGAGATGGTACTCTTCAGCCCAATATTTACAATTTGACAATAAAAGATGCAATGTCTCATTTTTACCATAATCAAAACATCTTGTCTTCCAGGCAGGATGGAATCCTCTGTCGCCTGCGTGGAAATAGAGTGTAGTGCTGCCATCAAACTTGCTCAAACTTTCAGTTTCGTTCATAACACTATGAGAATGAACAATATCCATAATTACAGCGATACCAAGTTTATGTGCATCATCTACAAGTGCCTTAAACTCTTCCGGAGTTCCAAATCGACTCGATAGTGCAAAGAAATTTGCCACCTGATAGCCAAAAGAGCCATAATATGGGTGCTCTTGCAGAGCCATAATTTGAATAACATTATATCCAAGTTCGGCAATGTGTGGCAATACATTTAGTCTGAACTCTTCGAAAGTGCCAACACCCTCTCTCTCGGTAGCCATACCGATATGTGTCTCATAAATGAATGGATTTGAGACTTTTGGCCCCCATTTTCTTTTCCATTTATAAGGTGTGGCAGGATTCCAGACCTGTGCTGAGAAAATCTTTGTATGTTCATCTTGAACACATCTGTTGGCGTATGTAGGGATTCTCTCTCCCGCACCTCCGGGCCACTCAATATACCACTTGTATAGATCTCCGTGATGAACTCTTCCCAGTGGTAATTTCAACTCCCAATTTCCATTTCCAAGTGGTTGTAGTGCGTATTCCTGTGAGATTTTCCATCCATTGAAATCTCCAATGAGATAGACTTTGGTAGCATTTGGTGCATACTCTCTGAAAAACCACTCTTTGCCATCATTTTGCAGCATATAGTAAAGGTGGTTGTTAATTGTATCATAGAGTCTGCCCCCTCTTCCGGCAAGGGAATCTTTCCGCCAGTTAATTTTATTGTTTCTTCTGATAATATCCTCTTGATATGGTTTCAACCAGGTATCTTTTTCATAGAAATATTTACTACTCTTTTTCATTATTCAAAATTTTATCAAGTTCAGACTCGTTATTTTTAAGTATTGATTTACAATGTTTTATAAGCTCCTGTGCCCTTTTTACATCTTCAATACTCTTTGAAAAATCTTTTTGTGGTTGCTCCATTCTTGCGAGGATATCCTCAAGTTCTTTCAGAGCATCTTCATATTTAATATCCATATTTAATACTTTTTAATATTGTCAATAGTAACTTCAGCAATACCATCGCTGAATATAAGTTTAATGACCTCTCCTTTATTAATATTCTCCACTGAACCAATCCTTCCATTGTCGCCACTTGCAATAATATATCCATCTTTCAAAATTGTGCGAGGATCTTTTGCTTTAATTAGAACTTCATACTTTTCAATAAGATTCATTTGTGAAACGAGAGATAATTTTGCAGCTGAATAGATTCTCTCTTGTAATCTTTCAATGATTTGTATTTGATTAGTAATCAATGATTTGCAACTACGGGAGATTCTCCCCATAAGTTCATCGAGATAGCTCTCTGCCTCTAAATATATATTGATAATGTAGTCCGCAAGGGCAGTCGGAGTCTTGACGCTTATTGCACTTACAAGGTCGCAAATATGAATGTCGTGGTCGTGTCCTACTCCGCTCATCACAGGTAGTGGAAATTGTGCAATATTGGCACATAGATTAAAATCATCGAAGCAACTGAGTTCCACCGCAGACCCGCCACCACGCATTATCATAACTGCATCAAACTCATCACACCTTTGAGCAATGGCATCAAGTGCCTCAATAATTGAATTGGGAGAATCCACTCCCTGCATCAGGGCAGGAAAGAGCGTGGTCTCAAATTTATATCCATACTCGTTTTGAGTGGTATGTTTCATAAAATCGCGATATCCGGCCGCTGTAGCAGATGATATTATTGCAAATCTTTTAGGAATAAGGGGAAGAGAAAGTTCTCTATTCATATCTATAAGTCCCTCATCTCTAAGTCGTTGCAATGTTTCAAGTCTGATTCTTTCTGCCTCTCCGATTGTGTATGATGGCTCTATGTCGTTAATATTCAGACTTAAACCATATTGTTGAGAAAAATCAATTTTGCATCGTACCAATATCTTCATACCACTTTCAAGAGATGCCCCTGTCGATGATTCAAAATATGGTTTGATAACTCGGAAATAACTACTCCAGATTATAGCCCTCACCCTTGCAATGATTACACCTTTTTCGCTATCCTTTTCGATAAGTTCAAGGTAGCAATGTCCAGATGAATAGTTAGAAGAGATCTCACCAATTTCCGCACAAATCCAATAATTAGAACTAAAACGGCTCTCCACACTCTCTTTTAATTCATCCAAGACCCTTTTTAGAGTGAGAATTTCTTTGTTTGACATAAGACCACTGAAATGTTCTTTACAAAAATAACAAAATCATTCTTTTTTTTCTCTTTTTATCTTATACTTTTGTACTTTTGCAGCGAAATCAGATCTAATTTATGAAGATTACACAAGCCACCTTTGCAGGAAGTAGCAGCCGCCTAAGTGAAAGGCCCAAAGAGAGGTATGTTGAGTTCGCCTTTATAGGGCGTTCCAATGTAGGAAAGTCATCTTTGATAAATATGCTGTGCAATCAGAAAAAGTTGGCTCACACATCATCTACACCCGGTAAAACACAACTTGTAAATCACTTTTTGATAAATAAAGAGTGGTATTTGGTGGATTTACCAGGTTACGGATATGCCAAGATGTCAAAAACGGGAAGAGCCCGTCTGGAAAAAATTATCAGAGATTATGTATTTACCTCTCCCGATATGGTAAATCTATTTGTCTTGTTGGATTCTCGACTTGATGTTCAGAAGATAGATTTGGATTTCATTCTTGAATTGGGACAGGCGGGAATCCCTTTCTCAATCATCTATACAAAGGCAGATAAGTCAGGTGTAAACAAGTTGGCAGCACAGTTGGAGAAGAATAATGAAGTGCTTTTGAATTATTGGGAGGAGTTGCCGCCGATATTTGTCACATCTTCTGAGACCGGAAAGGGGAGAGATGAAGTATTATCCTATATAGAATCAATAATAAAAGATATAAATACAAAACAAAACTAAATTATGGAACAACACGATCACGTAATTAAGGTATTTTCTTGCAGAGGTTCAAGATACTTGGCAGAAAAAATCGCGAAATCTTTGGGAGTTGAATTGGGTCAATCAGAAGTGACAGTCTTCAGCGATGGCGAATTTCAACCGGCATACTTGGAAAGTGTACGTGGAGCAACGGTATTCATTGTGCAATCTACATTCCCTCCTGTGGAAAACCTTATGGAACTTTTACTTATGATTGATGCTGCAAGAAGGGCATCTGCATATAAAGTTATTGCTGTAATTCCATATTTTGGTTGGGCAAGACAAGATCGTAAAGATCGTCCAAGAGTATCTATCGGTGCAAAATTGGTTGCAAATCTACTACACGCAGCGGGTTGCGACAGAGTTATGACTTCAGACCTTCACGCCGATCAGATTCAAGGATTCTTCGACTTCCCTGTAGATCATATCTATGCAAGTACAATATTCTTGAAATATTTGAGAGATCTTAAACTTGAGAATATGTCTATTGCATCTCCTGATATGGGTGGTGCAAAGAGAGCAAATGCATATTCACGTATTCTTGGCGTTCCAATGATTATTTGTCACAAATCTCGTGAAAAGGCAAATCAGGTTGGCACAATGACAGCAATCGGAGAGGTTGAGGGTAGAAATGTTGTAATTGTAGATGATATGGTAGATACAGGTGGAACAATCGCTAAATGTTCTCAAATACTTATGGATAAGGGAGCGTTAAGCGTTAGAGCCGTAGCAACTCACCCTGTGCTTTCAGGAAAGGCGTACGAAACAATTGCAAAATCTGCATTGAAGGAGTTTATTGTAACCGATACCCTTCCTTTAAGAGAAGATGTTGATACATCGAAATTTACAGTATTGACAGTTGCCGATATTTTTGCCGATATTATTGAGAAAGTTTACGATAACAAACCAATAAGTCCGACATTTATATTTTAATGGTACTAAATGATGATGTTTCGATAGAGAGTATTTATAATACGATCGTCGATAAATTAAAAATATTCTTTCAAAACGCCGGAAGTTCAAGAGCTGTTCTTGGACTATCCGGCGGTATTGACTCTGCAGTTGTCATGCCTCTTGCTTGTGCAGCTTTAGGTGCAGAGAATGTTCACGGAATTTTGATGCCATCACAATTCTCGACAGACCATTCTGTGAAAGATGCAGAGGACCTTGCCAAAAATTTGGGTGCATCTTATGAGATCATACCTATCAAAAATATCTATGAGAGCTATATTGATGCGATGTCCGGCTATTTTGCAGATGGAAAATGGTCTGTAGCTCAAGAGAATATTCAGGCAAGAGTTCGCGGAGCAATCCTTATGACATACTCAAATAAGTATAATGCCCTTGTTCTTAATACCTCAAATAAGAGTGAGTTGTCTATGGGTTACGGCACTCTTTATGGCGATATGTGTGGTGCATTGATGGTAATAGCCGACCTATACAAACTTCAGGTTTATGAGTTGGCAAGATATATCAACAGAGATAGAGAAATAATCCCTGTTTCAACACTTACAAAAGCACCATCAGCGGAACTTCACCCGGGCCAGAAAGATACAGATTCCCTTCCTAAGTATGAAGTTTTGGACCCAATACTTTATATGTTAAATGAAAACAAGCTTTCAGCAGAGGAAATCATATCTAAAGGGTATGATGCTCAGGTAGTTACAAGGGTTTCAAATCTTAAGAAGCGTTCATCTTTCAAGATTCATCAAATCCCTCCGATTATTCAATTAACTGATAATCCGATAGTCTATCCGGAAAAATGTATTTAGATTAAAATGGAAGTTTTTTTACCAATACTCATTATTGTAGGGCTTTGCCTTTTCCTTTTGAGCTTTAATGTTATTTTTAGAAAAAAACCATTTCCGGATGGTGAAATTTCAAGAAATAAAGAGCTCAGAAAGAGAGGAATTATATGTGCAAAAGAGGAGGAATTGAGAATGTTGGGTAAAATTCCCAAGGATAGTGGACATAACGGGGAAAATTGTGAGGGTTGTGCACTTTTTGATGAGTGTAATACAAGAAAAAAATAGTATAAATCATTATAAATCTGTAACTTTGCAGATTAAAACAATTTTATATGGCTTATCTACAGTTCAATAAAGCGGAATTAGTAAACCTTGAATACTCACTTAAGAGAGAGGTGATTGCCGGCAATAGAACAGGAGCTTACATTAATACCACAATTGTTTGTTGCAACACAAGGAAGTATCACGGCTTGCTTGTGGTGCCAATCGACTATTTTGGAGGTGATAAGTATGTTTTGCTGTCATCATTAGATGAGACTCTTATCCAACAAGGCAAGGAGTTCAATCTCGGTATTCACAACTATGGTGAGATATTCGAACCACGTGGACATAAATACATCGTGGATTATGAAATGACACCTAATGCAACATTTACCTATATGGTGGGTGATGCTGTAATTCAGAAATCTTTTGTGTTTAGCAACACAGAGGATCAGTTGTTAATAAAATATACATTATTGGATGCACAATCAAGTGTTGTGCTTAAATTAAAACCATTCTTGGCGTTTCGTGCTACACATAGTTTGACTAAAGCCAATAACGACGCCAATACACGTTTTATTCCTATTGAGAATGGTTGCAGTTTCAAATTATATGAGGGATTCCCTGATTTGAATCTACAATTCTCAAAATCAGTAGATTATGTCCCTTGTCCTGATTGGTACAGAGATGTTCAGTATATGGAAGAGGCACGCAGAGGTTTTGAATCAAAAGAGGACCTTTATGTTCCGGGTTTCTTTGAATTAACTCTTAAGAAGGGCGAAACCATTGTTGTATCTGCATCTACCAAACCAACCAAGACATCAACTTTGAAGCAACATTTCGCTAAAGAGGTGAAAATCAGAGGTTCAAGAGATAGTTTTGATGATTGTTTAAGAATTTCTGCAAATCAGTTCCTGGTTGAACGTAATGGCCAGACTCAAGTTTGCTCAGGTTATTCTTGGATGAATACAGGTATGTTGAGGGATACTTGTATTGCACTTCCTGGATTGACTCTTTACAATGGTGGAGATGTTAAGAAGTTTGAAAAGACTTTGGATGACCTTATCAAACGTGCAAACAATCTTTTGGTCTTGAAATCTTATACTGTCGATGCACCTTTGCGTCTTGCAGAGTTGCTTCAAAACTATGTAGATTTCACATCAAATGGTGCAAAAATATGGTCTAAATATGGCAAGATTGTAAGAGAGGTGGTAGAAAGCTACATCAAAGGTCGTCCTGAAGTTCAACTTCATGGCAATGGACTTTTGTGGGCAGAGTATCACGGAAAGGCACTATCTTGGATGAATGCATATTCTGACGGCCATCCAATAACAGAGAGAAATGGGTACCAAGTGGAGACTAATGCATTGTGGTACAATATGTTATGCTTTGTTATAGAGATGGAGAGAATGTACTCTAAGAGTAAGAAATTTGCTGACACTTGTGAGCAAATCAAAAATAGAATCGAAGAGAGTTTCTATCCTACTTTCTGGAGCGAAAAGGCAGGACATTTAGCAGATTATGTTGGTAGAAATGGTCAGGTTTCAGATACCAGACCTAACCAAATTTATGCTGCAGCATTGAAGCACAGCCCTATTCCAGAAGAGGTGCAAGGTGTTGTTTTACAAGCAGTTAAGGAGCAATTGCTAACTACTCGTGGTATTAGAACTCTATCTCCAAAGAACCCACTCTACAAGGGAGTTTATGAGGGTAACCAATATGATAGAGATATGGCTTACCACAATGGCTCTACTGCAGTTTGGCTATTAGGCCCATACGCTGCCGCTAACTTTAAGTTGCGTGGCAAGGCATTTATATCGACTGCAAAATCATTGGTTTCGGCATTTGAAGAGGATCTTACAATCCACGGCATTGGTGCTGTGGCTGAGATTTATGATGGTAATCCTCCTCACTTCCCACACGGAGCCATCAGCTCTGCAACAGCAACAGCAGAGATTTTGCGAATTAAACATTTAATCAATAAATATTCACAGGAGTAGTTATGAGAGTATTGATGTTTGGATGGGAGTTTCCTCCCCATATCGCAGGTGGTCTTGGAACAGCTTGTTATGGTTTGACTAAAGGTCTTGCTCATAACGATGTAGATGTTCTTTTCGTGATGCCGTCAGCATCCGGTGACGAAGATCAGAGTGCTGTTAAGATTATAAATGCAAGTGATGTTGCAGTTTATGATACTTGTAAAAATGTAGATGAATTCTTGAATAAGGTACAATTCCTAAGAGTAGGAACTAACCTGATGCCTTATCTTGACCCTGTTCAATTCTCACAACTTGTTGAAGAAGAGAAACATACACAGTCAGAAGAGTTCAAGATTCATTTTAAACAAAAATATAAATTCTCCGGAAAATATGGTAAAAACCTAATGGAAGAGGTAGTTCGCTACGCAATGGTTGGTGGTGCTATCGCTATGCAGAATGACTTTGATGTTATTCACGCACACGATTGGCTAACCTATCTTGCCGGTATCTCTGCGAAACGCCTTACAGGTAAGCCGCTTGTAATTCACGTTCACGCTACTGAATATGACCGTAGTGGCGAAAATGTGAATACCGAAGTGTTCCGTTTGGAGCAAACAGGTATGAGAGAGGCCGATAAGGTGATTACCGTAAGTAATTTGACAAGAAATATTGTTATCAACAAATACGGAATCGATCCATCTAAGGTTATTACAGTACACAATGCAGTGGACTTTGCCGGAAGGAGCGAAATTACCGTAAATCGTACTGTCAAAGAGAAAGTTATTACCTTCTTAGGTCGTATTACTTATCAAAAAGGGCCTGAATATTTTATTGAGGCAGCTTACAAGGTTCTTCAAAGAAATAATAATGTGAGATTTGTAATGGCAGGAAGCGGTGACCTTCTGAACCGTTCAATCAGACGTGTTGCAAAGTTGGGTATTGCCGATAAATTCCACTTTACAGGTTTCTTGAGAGGAGCAGATGTGCAGAAGATGTTCGCATATTCAGATGTTTATGTAATGCCTTCTGTATCAGAACCTTTCGGTATTTCTCCGCTTGAAGCGATGAAGACTAATGTTCCTACAATTATCTCAAAACAATCGGGTGTTGCCGAGGTTTTGGATTATGCTATTAAAGTTAACTTCTGGGATATTGATGCAATGGCAGATGCTATGTATGCCTTGTTAGAGTACCCTGCACTATCAGAAATGGCTGCAAGATGTGGTACAGAGGAAGTTAATAACCTTAAGTGGGATAATGCAGCCACAAAGATTAAAGATGTATATCAACTAGCAATAAATATGTATAAATAATATGAATAAGACGGTTTGCTTATATTTTCAGGTACATCAACCTGATAGGTTAAGAATGTTTAGATTCTTTGACATTGGAAATGATACAAACTATTTTGATGAATTTGCAAATAGAACAATTCTTCGCAGAGTTGCAAATAAGTGTTATTTACCTGCGAACAATGCTATTTTAGAGCTTATTGCACAAAATGGTAAGAATTTCAAAGTTGCATATTCTATCTCAGGTGTAGCTTTGGAGCAATTTGAAAAGTATGCTCCGGAGGTAATTGAGAGCTTCCAACAACTTGCTAAAACCGGTTGTGTGGAGTTTTTGGCTGAGACATATTCTCACTCATTGGCTTCGCTGATTTCTGAAGCAGAATTCAAGAAACAGGTTAAGGCACAAGCTGCTCTTATAGAGAAATATTTCGGTCAAAAACCGACTACATTCAGAAATACCGAGTTGATTTATTCAGACCAAATCGGTAGTGTTGTGGCAGGTATGGGTTATAAAGCAATGCTAACAGAGGGTGCTAAGCACGTTCTCGGATGGAAGAGCCCTAACTATGTCTATACAAATGCAATCAACCCAAGATTGAAAGTGTTGTTGAGAAATTTCTCGCTTAGCGATGATATCGCCTTCAGATTCTCAAATCAAGGTTGGGAATCTTGGCCTCTAACAGCAGAAAAATATGTTGCTTGGCTATGTCAGGCATTGGAAAATGATGATGTTGTAAATCTATTTATGGATTATGAAACATTTGGTGAACATCAAAATGAATCTACCGGTATCTTCGACTTTTTGAAGGCACTTCCTGCAGCAGTTCTTGCTACAGGCGAGATTGAATTTGCAACACCGAGTGAAGTTGTGGCTAAACATCAACCTGTTGCAGCTATCAACGTTCCATATCCAATCTCTTGGGCTGATGAAGAGAGAGATACAAGTGCTTGGCTTGGAAACGAACTACAAGATGAGGCATTCCGCAAATTGTATTCAATCCAAGATAAGGTGGTGAAAACCAAGGATGAAGAGTTAATTAAAGTTTACAGACAATTACAAGAGAGTGACCATTTCTACTATATGTGTACAAAATTCTTCTCGGATGGAGCTGTTCATACTTACTTCAATCCTTATGATACACCATACGAAGCATTTATCAACTATATGAATGTTTTAAGTGATTTAATGATTAGAGTAGAAGATAAGTTAAAAACAGTTACAAAGAAAAAGAAAAGCGAGTAGAATTTTTTTATGAAACAGGAGAAAGTGATTAAGCCCGACTACCTTTTTGAGGTTAGTTGGGAGGTTTGTAACAAAGTTGGTGGAATTCACACAGTGATTGCCACCAAATCTTTGTTTTTAGGGAAAGAGTTAAAAAAGAATCATATTTTAATTGGTCCGGATGTGTGGATGGAGACAGAACAGAATCCGGAATTTGTTGAAGATCAATTACTTTTCCGTTCGTGGAGACTATCTGCGGCAGAAGAGGGATTGAGAGTCAGAGTTGGTAGATGGAATGTACCTGGCAATCCGATTGCTATTTTGGTGGATTTCGCTCAATTCATTCCAAAGAAAGATCAGATTTTGACAGACCTATGGAATAACTACAAAGTTGATTCTTTAAGTGGTAATTGGGATTATATCGAAAGTGCACTATTCGGTGTTGCCGCAGGTAAGGTAATTGCAAGTTTTACCAAGTACAATATGCCTGCTAATCAGAAAGTTGTGGCACAGTTCCACGAGTGGATGACCGGCTCCGGTATCCTTTATCTCAAAGCAAAGAATCTTCCAATAGCTACAGTATTTACTACTCACGCAACAGTGATGGGTAGATGTATTGCAGGTAATGGATTGCCTCTTTATGATAATATGGCTCAATATGATGCCGAGACTTGCGCACGTGAATTTGGTGTGGTTTCTCGTCATTCACTTGAGAAGAGTGCAGCCCAAAATTGTGATATCCTTACAACGGTAAGTGAGATTACTGCCCGTGAGTGTAAACAATTCCTTGGAAGAGAGGTTGATGTCATCACACCTAACGGTTTTGAAAAGAGTATTGCACCAAAAGATGAGTATCTTCCTCAAGCTCAAGCAGTTGCACGTGAGAAACTTCTTTCTGTGGCAAGTGCGATGAGTGGTGTTGATTATGATGAAGATACACTGTTGGTTGGTATCAGCGGTAGATATGAGTACAAAAATAAAGGTATCGATGTCTTTATTGATGCACTAAATCGCATTAACTCAAGTAGTTATGCCAATAAGAAAATCGTTGCGTTCATTATGGTTCCAGGCGGAATCAATGGACCGGACAAAGAGTTGGTTAATAAATTATCAGGTGTGGAGTCTGATTATACAACATTTACCACTCACTATCTTATGGAGCCGGAATATGATACTATTCTTAACAGAGTCAAATCGTTAAGCATTAAAAATGCTCCAAATGACAATGTTCATATATTGTTTGCACCAACATATCTAAACGGAGATGATGGTATATTCAATATGAAGTATTATGACCTTCTTGTTGGTTTGGATTTGACACTCTTCCCATCTTATTATGAACCTTGGGGTTATACTCCGCTTGAGAGTTTGATTTTCAGCGTTCCAACTCTTACCACTTCGTTGGCAGGTTTTGGTATGTGGATTGATTCTCACTACGACGAAAATTACTCAAAAGGTATAGCAATTGTAAGCCGTAGGGATTCTAACTACGATTCAGTTGTAGGTGGTGTTGTAGATAGAGTTCTTGAGATTGCCAGACTTGATAGTGAGCAAATGGCTGAGTATAAGGCAAATGCCAAAGAGGTATCTAAAATTGCCCTTTGGGATAACAACCTTGATTACTACAAACAAGCTTATTCTCAGGCAATTAACAAGCTAATCAGCATTAGAGGAGAGTATCATACAGTAGTTGATGAGAGACAATCGATATATACAAAATATAAAGTAAATACTCCGAACTGGTCGAGAGTTATGATCAGTAGAAAGGTGCCTGCAAGATTGAAACATCTTGATACTATTTCTAAGAACCTTTGGTGGTGCTGGAATCAATCTGCAATCGAACTTTTCAGCGGAATTGATCCTGAACTTTGGGCTGAATGTAAGCAAAACCCGATAGCTTTATTGGATAGTCTTACACTTAAACAGTACAAAGACCTTGAAAAAGATCAAGCATTCATTTCTAAATTGGACTTGGTGTATGCAGAGTTTACTGCATATATGGATGCAAAGAGACAGAGAAAGGGCTCTCACGTAGGTTATTTCTGTATGGAGTATGGTCTTGATACATCATTGAAAATTTATTCAGGTGGTCTTGGTATTTTGGCCGGTGACTATTTGAAGGAGTCAAGCGATATGATGGTTAAGATGACAGCCGTAGGTCTTCTTTATAAATATGGTTATTTCACTCAAAAGCTTTCAGCTCAAGGTGATCAGGTATCTACATACGAGCCACAAGACTTTACAAAGATTCCTGCAACACCTGTTCACGACAAGGATGGTAATTGGGTTACAATATCGGTAGCATTCCCTGGTAGAAATATCTATGCACGTTTGTGGAGAGTGGATGTTGGTCGTACAGAGTTATATCTGTTGGATACAGATTATGAAGCAAACTTACCGGAAGATCGTCAGGTTACTCACCACTTGTATGGTGGAGATTGGGAAAACCGTCTGAAACAAGAACTCCTCTTGGGTATCGGTGGTATCAGGGCATTGAGAGCTTTGGGATTGAATCCTGATGTTTATCACTGTAATGAAGGTCACGCTGCATTCATAGGTCTTGAGAGATTAAGAGAGTATATTTTAACAGATAATCTATCATTCGGAGAGGCACTTGAAGTTGTAAGAGGTTCATCACTATTTACTACTCACACACCTGTTCCAGCCGGTCACGATGCATTCAGTGAGGATCTTTTGAGAACATACATTTCTCACTACCCTGCACGATTGAAGATTGATTGGCAAGCATTGATGGCATTGGGTAAGATAGATGCAAATAATCAGTCAGAGAAGTTCTCTATGAGTATTTTGGCTGCAAACCTATCTCAAGAGGTGAATGGTGTTAGCTGGTTGCACGGAAAAGTAAGCCAGCAAATTCTTGCAAATATGTGGCCAGGATATCTTCCTGATGAGTTACACGTTAGCTATGTAACCAATGGTGTTCACTATCCAACATGGACTGCACCTGAATGGAAAGAGATTCATGCTCAAGTATTTGGAGATGAGTTTAAGACTCACCATTATGACAAGAGCTGTTTCAATGGTATCTATAATGTGAAGAGTGATACAATCTGGTCAACAAGAAATAAACTTCGTAAGAGACTTATCGAGGCAGTTAAGGATTGTATGAGTGATACAACTGCAACAAATCACTACTCTCCTCGTCAAATTGTTAAGATTAAAAAGACTCTTCGTGATGATGTTTTGACTATAGGTTTTGCAAGAAGGTTTGCTACTTATAAGAGAGCACATCTTCTATTCCGCAATCTGGAGAGGTTGGATGAAATTGTTAACAATCCAAACAGACCAATCCAATTCCTATTTGCCGGTAAGGCACACCCTGCTGATAAAGCGGGTCAGGATTTGATCAGACAAATTGTTGAGGTATCTAAGATGCCGCAATTTATCGGTAAGATTGTGTTTGTTCCAAATTATGATATTACCATTGCGAAACTTTTGGTTCAAGGTGTTGATATCTGGTTAAATAACCCTACAAGACCTTTAGAGGCATCAGGTACCAGCGGCGAAAAGGCGGTAATGAATGGTGTAATGCACTTCTCAGTGCTTGACGGTTGGTGGGTAGAGGGTTATAAACCGGGTGCAGGTTGGGCTCTTCCAATGGAACGCACCTACACTGACCAGAATTATCAAGACGAACTTGATGCTGCTACTATCTACACAATGTTCGAAAACGAAATTGCACCTACATTCTATAATAATGATGCAAAATCGGGTATGCCGGAAGAGTGGATAGATATTATCAGAAATACTGTAGCAAAGGTTGCTTGCGACTTTACAACCAACAGAATGTTGTCAGATTATGTCAATAAGTATTACGACTCACTTCATAAACGTACTAAACTATTGACAGAGAATGACTATAGTCTTGCTCGTGAGATCTCATTCTGGAAGAGAAGAGTTCGCAGAGAGTGGCCACATTTGAAGGTTATGGAGTATGAAAAACCTGACACATCTACAACTACAATGGTTTTGGGTAAAGAGTATGTTACAACTCTGAAACTATTTATAGGTGAACTCTCTCCTGAGGATATTGGAGCTGAAATCCTTTATGCAACTCAGAATGAGAAAGGAGAGTATTCAATCGATCGAGTTATCGAATATAAGTGTGTTGAGTGTGAAGATGGTGTTGCAACCTACAAATGTAAGATTGTTCCTGAATCTACAGGTTTATACTCTACAACAGTGCGTATATTTGCTAAGAATAAGGCACTTCCTCATCGCCAGGACTTTGAGTTAGTCAGATGGTTGTAGCAACTACCGGTTTCTTTGATGGTCTTCACAAGGGACATCAAAAAGTATTAGACTGCTTGTGCTCTACTGCCCGTAAAAATGGGCAGAAGAGCGCAGTAGTTACTTTTTGGCCACA
>X40_Bactrian_Camel__coassemble_92_pt1 | contig 17666 bp, 14 predicted proteins | sample X40_Bactrian_Camel__metabat2_high_PE_006 | metagenome-assembled genome bin X40_Bactrian_Camel
TTATACATAACAAAACCCCGAAAGTTTTTTGTCTAACTTTCGGGGTTCATGTCAATTGCTGTGGCGTCTCTTTTTATATAGAAATTTAGCGATTTACAAATTGTCCGGATATAGAAGATATGGTTTACGATACTCTATGAAGTGTTTTACATCCTCTTCCCAAACTGCTTCGATCTCTGCGGCACTTTTACCTTCGTGAATCATTGTTCTGACATAGTCACGGCCACAAAGAAGTTCTATAAACGAACGGAAGAATTTAGTTTTATCCTCCATCTCGATATTTGTGTATGCATCAACAAGATACTCAAGATTTATTCCCTCCTCATTTATCTCCTCTATTGATGGCTCAACACTAAGATCTACACCATAGCACAATTCACCAAGACGAGGTGGATTTTTTGCTCCCGGAACACTTTGAGGTGTAAATGAGAAGTCGTAACCCTTCATATCAGGGTGTCCATAAATCTTGAACGGATTGTCTGTACCTCTACCTAAACTTACAGGAGTTGCCTCAAAGTAGCACATTGATGGGTATAGATATACTGAACGCATATCAGGCAAGTTTGGAGATGGTTTCACAGGAAGTTGATACTTATCTGCGTGTGTATAGTTTTTACATTTAACAACTGTCAAATCACATTGCAAACTATCTTTCAACCAATATTCGCCATTAGCCATACCTGCCAACTCTCCCAATGTCATACCGTGAACAATAGGAACAGGGATAAAGCCCACGCCACTTTTGTGTTTCATATCAAGAATAGGGCCATCAACATAGAAGCCAAGTGGATTTGGACGATCTAAAACAATCATCTTCTTGCCAAATTCAGCACAACGGTTCATTGCCTTAACCATAGTTGTAACGTATGTGTAGAAGCGACAACCTACATCTTGCAAGTCATAAACAAGAACATCAAATTCAGCCATTGTCTCCTCTGATGGATAACCACCTTTGCCATCGTACAATGAACGGATTGGAATACCTGTTTTCTCATCGACACTGCTTGAAACGTGCTCTCCTGCATCTGCATCACCTCTAAATCCATGTTCAGGAGACATAATAGATACTACATTAACACCTAATGATACAAGGGTATCCAAAAGATGTGTTGTTTCGGTTACCATTCCTGTTTGATTAGAGAGGATACATACTCTCTTACCATCCAAAAGAGGTAGATACTCAGATATCGACTCTGCTCCTACCATAATTCTGTCAGACTCTTTGGATGCACCTGAACAAGAAACTAAAATAAGGGCACAAATTGATAGTAAAAATAGATTTTTTTTCATCGGGCTTTATTTTATTAGTTATTAAAAATCAAATACTCTCGAACCATCATCGTTGATAGTTATTTTTACCCTCAATGTCTCCTCAGGCAAAATATCTTCAATGTTCTCCGGCCACTCTATCAAGAGCAAACCATCACTGTAAACATAATCTTCCCACCCAAGATCTATCGCCTCAGAAAGTTTGTTAATACGGTAGAAATCAAAATGATAAATTGGCATCCCATCAGATGCCACATACTCATTTACAATGGTAAAAGTTGGGCTATTGACCACATCCTCAACGCCATAATGACGACACAAAGCAGTAATAAAAGTTGTTTTTCCAGCCCCCATCGAGCCATAAAAGGCAATTATCCGATTTTCGCCAATCAATGATGCAAACTCCCCCGCCTTAACTTCCAAATCCTCCAAACCATTAATTACCAACTTAGCCATAATATTCCTCTATCTAAATTTCTATATTCTATTGATTCTAAATATTTTTCAAAGATACAAATAATCACAAAATAAAATTTAAGAGAGGGTGTATAACTTATTAAAGTATCTAAAAAAGCAAAGAATGAATACCACGCTTTTGCTACATCTATCCCCTACCAATAACTACTATCTCTATCTAAACTTCTATATTGTATTGCCTCAGAGATGTGCTTTAGGGTAATAGATTCATTACCCTCCAAATCGGCTATTGTGCGGGATAGTTTCAATATTCTGCTGTATGCTCGAGCAGAGAGTCCCAATTTGGAGATTGCTTTGTTCAAGAATTGTTTTGATGGCTCATCGATGGTGCAAAAAACTCTGATTTGCGAAGCACTCATCTGTGCATTGGTAAAGATATCACAATCCTTAAACCTCTCCGCCTGCACCTCTCTTGCCCGACGCACTCTCTCGGCAATCACTTCGCTACTCTCCTCTGTTGAATCTCCAACAAGCAGTTCAGACTCTACCGCCTTAACATAAATATGCATATCAATTCTATCTAAAATAGGCCCGGAAACCCTTGAGAGATAGCGATTTATCATACTTTGAGAACATCTGCATCTATCTCCTTGTCCATAATATCCACAGGGACAGGGATTCATTGACGCAATCAACATAAAGGATGATGGATAGGTAACTTTATATCTCAACCTTGAGATTGTAACTCGACCATCCTCAATGGGCTGACGAAGATTATCAATGGCCTTTGTCGGAAACTCCGCGATTTCGTCAAGATAGAGCACACCGTTATGGGCCAAAGAAATCTCTCCCGGTGTTGCGTTTGGACCTCCCCCTATCAAAGATGTGATACTTGCACTATGATGGGGAGCCCTGAATGGCCTCTCTTTCAATAATCCACTTCTACAGATAGAATGACCTGCTATTGAATAGATCTTTGATGTTTCGAGAGACTCCTCCCTATTCATAGGCGGCAAAATAGATGGCAGGCAAGTGGCCATAAATGTCTTTCCTGATCCGGGCGACCCGATAAGAATTAAATTGTGACCTCCGGCTGCAGCCACCTCCAAGCCCCTTTTGGCAACTCTCTGACCTTTTACATCTCTAAAATTTGGCAACTGCAACTCTAAGTGAGATTCCTCTTTGTGCAATCTCTTAACAATATATTTTGAGTTATCTTCGCTCTCTGAAAGAATCTCGATTGCCTCTCGAATATTATTAACACTATAAATCGCTATTCCCTCTACATCTTGTGCCTCTAATGCAGATTCGCTTGGGAAAATGCACCCCTTATAACCCATTTTCTGGGCAAAAATTGCAATGGGGAGTGCTCCGGGGATAGGTCTTAAGTCTCCATTCAGAGCCAACTCTCCCATTATGATATAATCTTTAATATTGGGGAACTCAGATTGTCCTGAAGCAATTATTATCCCTACTGCGATTGCCAAATCATATCCTGAACCCTCTTTCCTTAAATCTGCAGGAGCGAGATTGATTACAATTCTCTTCCCCGGCACCCTATAACCACAACTCGATAACGCGATATTTACCCTCAACAGAGACTCCTTGACTGCACTATCCGGCAGCCCAACCAGATGAATTCCAATTCCCATAGAGATATTTATCTCTACCGTAATCAAGAGTGCCTCCAAGCCAATAGTGGCGGCACAATAACTTTTACAAACCATAATTCAATGAAATTAATTATGGCAAATATAAATAGATAAGTGTCTGATAATCAAGAGGAAAAGAGAACTTTTTCTCTATTAAAGAAAGATTCTCTCTTTTTGAAAAAAGTTGTGTTTTTTTGAAAAAGAGATATTAACAACTTTTACAACTATCGATTAATTAAAGTGAAATCTTACACCTGCTTCAACTCTGAATTGAAGAGGTTGAGCTGTGCGAATTGAGTTTGGTTGATCGTTATCAAAATAGTAAACGATACCCGGATCGAGGTATATACCCAAATTGTCAATCAATTTGTACTCCATACCTACATTCAAACCTACTGAGAATTGGAAGCCATCCACAGCCACTTGATTTGTCTTATTTGAGTAGGTTAGTTTATGTATCAGTCCCTTTTCAATAGTACCGCTGAATGATCCATAAATAGAATATTTATCCTTATTAACGGCACTACAATAGAGAGAAACAGGGATTCCCACATAGTGCAGAGCACTCGTTACATCCAACTTTTCCTTGTTAACCAATGCCTCCATACGAGAATAGAGGTAGGTATAGTTCAAACCAACTCCCAATGCCATTTTTCTACCAAATGGAATATGAACCTGTGCTCCGACTGTAACCGGCATAGCATACGATGGCTCTGAAATTGGCTGAATGACTGTTGTTTGTTGTGAATCGAAAACTCCCGGAAGCATCATAGGACCCTGCTTATAAGAGAAGTTGCCATCTGTAATGTTTGAAACAACATTAGAATGAATCGATAATGTAGCTCTCCTTTGAGTGGTTGTCTGTTTAATAGCTTCAGCGAGGAGATAATCATCAATATTCTGAAGGGAGTTGGCCTGAACGGCTGATTTTAAGATTTTTGAATCATCATCACTTGGGAGAGATTCTGATGACTCGGTTTTGTGAGGAGCTTGCTCCTCGATGGTGGTTTCGTTTATAGGTTCTGACACCGGAATTACTTGAGCAACAGTACCTTTGAAGTGGCTAATTTGGTCTAAAACAGGTTTGACTTCCATTGCCTCTTCAGGGAGATTAACTACCACCTGTTTGACTGATTCGCTAAATTGCGGATAGTCTAATTTATTTTGTGTAAGTGAATTATCTTTGAATAAGAAAAGTCCGACAAGAAGCGATGCAGCAACTGCAACAGCACTCAAAGATGACCATTTAAGAATAACAGCCCTCTTTTTGGCAACAAGTCGCTTCTCTATGCCACTCCAAGCATCAAAATCAATTGGCTCGGCATACTGCTCTACGCTACTTTTAAGATATTTTTCTAATCTATCCATTCGATCTATATCCCATATTTTTAACTCGCTCTTGGAGCCACATTCTACCTCTGCTTAACTGAGAACGCGATGCACCTACTGTTATTCCCAACTCTTTCGCTATCTCCTCGTGAGGCATTCCTTCGAAGATATACATATTGAATACTGCTCTATAGCCAGCCGGCATCTGAGTGATCAGATTCAACAACTCCTTCGACTCCAATTGCTCAATAACATTACTTTGAGAGAGAACTATATTCCGCTGAGGATCAATCTCTTCAGATTCTTTTAAGACATCCTTCTTACGGAGCTGCATCAGCGCAGTATTGGCAAAAATTCGTCTTATCCACCCCTCAAAAGAGCCCTCTCCCTTGTACAGATTGATTTTATCATAGAGTGTTACGAAGCCATCTTGCAAAACATCTTTGGCGCTCTCTCTATCACCCATATATCTAATACACACAGAATACATGCGAGAAGCATATTTATCATATAATTCCCGCTGTGATTTTCTATCTCCTCTTTTACACCCCTCTATAATTCTCAAATCATCCGGAGTGCATAGTGTATCATCAATCATCAATCAACACATTTAATAGATGCAAATTTAACTCAAAAAGTTGCATTAAAGATAATAAATTGCGAAATGGTTTACAATTTGTATCTCTAAATAAATTAAATATTAATTTTGCAATATGAAGAGAGATTTTTTACTGATTGTAACACTACTAATGCTGGCTCAGTCTCTTTTTTCACAGACAAAGAGCCAAAGTGCAGAGGATTATTATTTAGACGCATTAGAGTATTATCAACTCGACGAACGTTCAAAAGCGAAAGAGTTGTTTGAGAAGGTTATTGCAATGGATCCACAACACGATGCAGCACATTTTTATCTGGGTATTCTGGGTGTTGATGATATTTCCAAGGCAACCATAGAGGATATAAGATACAGTGAAGAGCATCTGAAAAGTGCAATCCAAATAGATAGCACAAACTATTGGTATAAATATTTTTTGGCAGCATTCTATAAAAGTATAGACCGCGACGAATTGACTATCAAGCTGTATGAGGAGATGATGGAACAATTTCCAAAGAAGAGCTCACTATATTTTGATGCCATTAACCTCTATCTTGACGAGAATGATGTTGCCAAGGCGATAGAGACACTTGATAAAATTGAAAAAATCGCCGGAAAGAATGAGATTATTGGTATTACAGGTACAGAGTTGAGACTAAAATCTGAAGGGACACAAGCGGCTTACAAATATCTTGAAAATTTCTATAAAGAGTGTGCAACTCCAAAACTTGCCACAATGCTTGGCGATTATTATGCCCAAAGTTTTAATGATTCTCTTGCTCTTGATTACTATAACAGGGCTATAGATATGGATCCGGAATATATAGCAGCATATCTTCAACGAGGATCTACATACTTTGCAGTTCGTGAGTATGACAAATTTTTCGATGACATCATAAAGTTTGTATCACATCCCGATGTAATGCCTCAATTCAGGAGTTCGTATTTAATCGAACTACTTGGACATCAGCAATTTACAATGGCATTCCTGCCCCAGATGGACTCCCTTGTCCGTTCTGCCTACAATGTTAATCCGAAGGATAGCATCATGAGTGAGATTGCCTCAAACTTCTATTATCAGACAGGACAGACAGACGAAGCATTTGAGGTATTGAAGAGAAATATGGAGAATCATCCCGATAGTTACAATGCAAAGTTCAGTTGTCTCCTTGCCTACTACTCATCTGCAGATTGGGATAATGTAATGGCCTTGGCTAATGATATCATTGCCAGATATCCGAGAAAGGTGGATATTCACCAGATAAAAGGAATCGCTCATTGGCAAAGAGAAGAGTACGATAGTGCCGTCGATTCTTACCTTAATATGTTGAGTATCAAACCAAAAGACAGTGCTACGGTAGTTATTGCCAATAATGCCCTTGGAGATCTTTATCATACACTTGGGGATATTAAGAAGGCATATAAGTGTTACGAAAAGGTGCTAAAACTTGATCCGGATAATCTATCGGTTCTGAATAATTATGCCTACTTCCTGTCGTTGGAAGGGAAACAGCTGAAAAAGGCATATAAGATGTCAAAAAAGACTATTGAAGCTGAGCCGGGAAACTATACTTATTTAGACACATACGGATGGATTCTCCACCTTATGGGAAGGGATATTGAGAGTAAGGCAATTTTCAAACAGGCAATGGTCTATGGAGGAAAAGAGAGCTCTGTAATTCTGGACCATTATGCTGAGGTGCTATATGCTCTTGAAGAGTATGACCTGGCTTTCATTTATTGGGATCAGGCAATGTTAAAAGATGATAGTTCGGAATTAAGAGAGAGAGTTAAATTCAGAAAAGCAAATAGAAAAAAATAATGAAGAAAATCCTCCCAATTATACTGTTTTTATTATCCTATTCTCTTGTTGCTCAAGACATTACAGTCCAGAATGAAAACAAAAAGAGAATTGAGGAGGAGATTGCCATTATTGATAAACAACTGACTGAAAATACACTTAAACAGAAGGCGACAATACAGGAATTGACCCTTTTACAGAAAAAGGTTCAGAGTCGCAAAAAATTATTAAACGAAATTGATGGTCAGATTAGAAGCATAAACAGCAAAATCAATCGTACTCAGCGAGATATCAAGAAACTTGAACAGGAGTTGGACACATTGGAGAGTTACTATTCACGATTGGTGCTGAACACCTATAAAAACCGCGATTCCAAGGTTTGGTTTATGTATGTACTCGCCTCAGACAACCTTGAACAGGGTTTCAGAAGATACTCATATCTGAAGAATCTTTCCAAAACTCTTAATCTGCAGGGAAAAGATATAATTTTGAAAAAGGAGGAGCTTGAAGAGCAAAAAGTTAATTTGGAGAGGTTGAAAGCCGAAGCTCAAAATGTCAGGAATGAACGCAATAAAGAGTACAAATTAATTGTTTCCGAAGAGAACAAATCCAAAAATCTGGTTAAACAACTCTCTACTAACGAGAAGAAATACAAAAAGGAGATTGCTCAAAAAAAGAAAGAGATTGAGAGGTTAAATCGTGAAATTCAACGCATTTTAGCCGCTGCAGTCAAGAAAGACAAAGGCGAGGAGGTAAATATTGTTCTGACCGGCGAGTTTGAGCAGAATCGAGGAAAATTGCCTTTCCCTGTGGAAAGCGGTGTAATTATTGAGGAGTTTGGAGAACATAATCACCCTGTATATAAAAATTTGAAAATGCCATTCAATAATGGTGTTACAATCTCCACATCTAAAAAGGCAGCTGTAAAATCTGTATTCGATGGTGTTGTCAAGCAAATTTTAATAGTTCCGGGATATAATCAATGCGTACTGATTCAGCACGGCTCATATTTTACTTTCTATTGTAAATTGGGCAGCGTGAAGGTAAAATCTGGCGATAAAGTAAAAATCGGAGAAGAGATAGGTACACTTGAAGCCACTCCTGAGGGGAACTCTCTTTTGCATTTCCAAATCTGGAACGGCACTCAAAAGCAAGACCCTCAAAAATGGCTTCGTTAGTAACCCTCTAATAATCAGGTTAATAGGTAAAACTTGATCCTCCTATAAACTCTTTGATAATTGATGTTGGAGGTATAGCTGCAATCTCTTGTGGCGACATTGCCTCTACAAGATTCAAGAAATTCAATATCCTGATTGCATCTGAATATGCAGGAGATGTTATCGGAATTCTTCTGAGAAGTGGCTCTGCATAATACTTCAACATTGGCAATTCATAAATAAGTGATGAGTTGAATACAATATCTGCATTTTCCTGGAATGGGAAGATATTTTTTACCTCGCCCCTACGAACACTCGGCCACATATTGATTGTATTTTCAGGACTGATTCCTCTAAATTGATTATCACGAACCATTCTTCTCATCATACGATTATCCGAGGTGGAGATATTATTATTTTCATCCAAAGAGAGTGATGTTAATGCCGAAACATAAATTTTGAACTTGCTCTCATCAGGAATTCTGTCTGTTAAAATAGGATTCAGAGCATGTATTCCCTCAATAATCAAAATATCCTTTTCGCCCAAAGAGATAACATTGCCCTCATAGACTCTATCACCCTTCACAAAATCAAATCGAGGCAACTCAACTGATTGACCATCAAGTAGTTGATTGATTTGCTCATTAAACAAATCGAGGTCAAGAGCATAGATAGACTCAAAGTCATAATCGCCATTTTCATCCTTTGGTGTCCTATCTCTGCTTACAAAATAGTTATCCAACTCTATAACTCTCGGATTCAATCCCAAAACCTTTGTATGGAGTGTAATTCTCTTTGATGTGGTAGTTTTTCCACTGCTTGAAGGTCCTGATATCAATACAACTTTAACCCTATCCTTTCGTAAAAAAATCTCATTCGCTATTTCTGAATACTTTTTCTCGTGTAATGCTTCGGCAATCTGTATTAGTGGGACAATATTTCCATCTCTCACAACACTATTAAGTGTTCCCAGACCATCAACATCCATAATCTGACACCAATCGGAATTCTCTTTGAATACATCACTGATTTTTTGTTGAGCAATCATCATCGGAGTCTTGGATGGATTGTTCATATCTGTTGCCTGAAGACAGAAGCCATTATAATAACTCTTCAGATCCCAGACATTCAGATAACCTGTTGATGGTAAAAGAGGGCCATAAAAAGTATCCGGATATCCATCAAGATAATAGACATAAACATAACTTTTATGTGAAGTTTCAACGATTTTTGCCTTTTCCGGCTGATTATTATTTATAAAAATATCCTGCGCCTCTCTGTTTGCAATCTTCTTCACCTCAAATGGTATGTCAGATGCAATTATCTTCTCCATTCTCTTCTTAATCAGGTTTATATCCATATCTGTCAAGATTTTTGGAGCGAAGATACTGTTACAATTCTCCTCAATCTCCCTTATCTCTCCATATAAACCACTTGGCAAGGAGTAATCCAAAGACAACTTGTAATGAGGATACAACTCCTTAACTGCCTTCTGTAAGACAAAACTCAAAGTGCGGATATAGGTACGCCTACCATCCATATGGAAGATATCGACAAATTCCACATCGTGAGGGCTAAATAATTGGTAATCAAGCGATTTTAGTTTGTTATCAACTAACGCTGCTAATGGATCTCCCTCCAATGAAAGAGCAATCTCCTTGATTAGAGTTGAGAGTTTAACTCCCTTTTCGCACTCGATATATTGTTGAGTGTTTTTGCAAAAAATTCTCAAATCTTTCATATTTATTATAATAGTATCTCTTTTAAAAATTTTCCTGTTACAGAATTAATATCTTTTGCCACCTCTTCAGGTGTCCCTTGTGCAATAATCTCACCACCTTTGGCACCACCTTCAGGGCCCATATCAAACAGGTAATCCACACACTTAAGCACATCAAGGTTGTGCTCTATTATCAAAACTGTATTCCCCTGATCTACAATCTTTTGCAGGACACCCATCAATACCTTTATATCTTCAAAATGGAGTCCTGTTGTAGGTTCATCAAGGATATAAAGTGTGTTACCTGTACTCTTTCTTGCAAGTTCTGTTGCCAGCTTTACCCTCTGACTCTCACCGCCACTCAAAGTTGTAGATGGCTGACCGAGCTTGACATAGCCCAGTCCTACATCCTCAAGTGCCTTCAAATTTTGCCAAATTGAAGGGATATTTTCGAAAAATTTAACTGCCTGTGAAATATCCATCTCAAGTACATCATTGATGCTCTTACCTTTATATTTCACAGCCAATGTATCCGGTTTATATCTCTTACCATTACACTCTTTACAAAGAACGTGGGCAGATGGCAAAAAATTCATATCTATAACCTGAACTCCCGCACCTTTACACGCCTCACATCTGCCTCCTTTCACATTAAATGAGAAGCGACTTGCCTTAAATCCTCTGATTTTCGCATCCGGAGTTTCTCCAAACAGATCCCTTATATATGAGAATACATTGGTATAGGTTGCAGGATTGCTTCGTGGCGTACGACCAATCGGAGATTGATCTATCTCTATCAACTTATCAATATTTTCAATACCAACTATTTGAGAATAAGGGAGATTTGGCACTGTCGAACGATAAAAATGCTGTGCGAGAATTGGCATCAAAGTCTCATTTATAAGTGATGATTTTCCACTACCGCTGACACCACTTACACCAATTAGAAGTCCAAGAGGAATATTTATGGTAACATTTTTCAGATTATTACCGGTCGCACCCTCCAATCTGAGGAACTTTCCATTTCCTTCTCTCCTTTTTTCAGGTACAGGTATGGATTTATCTCCTCGTAAATAGTCTAATGTTAATGTTTGAATATCAGAATTAAAGATATCTTTAGGAGAACCGTTATAGAGCAAGTGGCCGCCATTCATACCTGCTCCCGGACCTAAATCCACAAGCCAATCCGCTGACAACATCATCTCCTGGTCGTGTTCGACCACCATTACAGAGTTGCCCTCATCACGCAACTTGCACAATGAATTTATCAATTTTCTATTATCTCTCTGATGAAGTCCTATACTTGGCTCATCCAACACATATAGAACATTTACCAACTTACTGCCGATTTGTGTGGCAAGTCTGATTCTCTGCCCCTCTCCGCCACTCAGACTTCTGGTCTGACGATCAAGACTCAAATATTCCAAACCTACATCAATTAGAAAACCTATTCTATCCCTTAACTCTTTTACAATATCATTGGCTATTATTAACTGCTTATCATTCAACACATTAGAAAGATCTTCTACCCAAAGTGCAAGTTTGTTGATATCCATTGCCGCAACTTGTGCAATGTCATATTCTCCTATCTTAAAACAGAGTGCATCCTTATTCAATCTTGTACCATTACATACAGGACAAAGTGTCTCCTCCACAAATCTATCCTTCTTTTGAAGCAGTTCGTTGCTTTCATTTCCACTTACCTGAAGTTTTGACAAGACTCCCGGAAAGGAAACCATCTGAGACATCACACCCGTTCCTACTCTAAACAACTCCTCCGAGCCATACAATATCAACCCCATTACATCCTGAGGGATTTTATTTATTGGGTCGTGAAGTGAAAACTCATACTTCTTTGCAATGGCTTCAAGTATCTCGAACTGAGTATTATTTCTCATCTTTCCCAACGGCTCGATTCCCCCTGCCGCAATAGATTGCGAGTCGTCAGGGACAATTTTTTTCATATCTATCTTGATAATTTTACCAAGTCCCCGACAATATGGACAAGCCCCTTGTGGGGAATTAAATGAAAAAGTATGCGGTGCAGGCGATGGGAAAGAGATTCCGGAATCCGGACAGACCAAATTTTTACTCAAAAAATTGACACTGCCATCCTCCATTGAGTAAATTGCCAAAGATCCCTTGCCATAGTTCATTGCAGTAGCAATTGAGGATCTGATTCTGCCTCTGTCCTCCTCTTTTGGGATCAATTTATCCACCACCAACTCTATAAAGTGAGTTTTATACCTATCTAAAGTGGGAACATCATTCAAATTATAGATTTCATCATCTATTCTGATTTGAGTGAATCCTCTCTTAATTGATGACTCTATCAAATCTTTAGAATGTCCCTTTCTGCCCCTTACCAGAGGTGAGAGAAGGAGTACCTTTTTATTGTTATAATTTTTAATAATAAGATTAACAATCTGCTCATCGGTGTACTTTATCATAGGTTTTCCCGTCTCCGGCGAATATGCAGTGGCAACTCTTGCATATAATAGACGCAGAAAATCGTAAATTTCAGTGATTGTACCGACAGTTGAGCGAGGATTGCGTCCGACAGTCTTTTGTTCAATAGAGATAATCGGGCTCAAACCCCTTATTTCATCAACATCCGGCTTCTCCATTACACCTATAAAGTGTTTGGCGTAGGATGATAGAGTATCTAAGTAGCGACGCTGCCCCTCCGCACAAATCGTATCGAAAGCCAATGAAGATTTACCGCTGCCGGACAATCCTGTAACGACAACCAATTTTCCCCTTGGAATATTCAAATCGATATTTTTCAGGTTATGCTCTTTCGCCCCTACTATTTCTATATTATCCATACTCATTTACAACGATTTAAGAAAGGGATTTTGTATTAACTCATCCCCTATTGTGGTCGGATAACCATGTCCGGGATATACTTTTACCTCTTTTGGTAGAACAACGATTTTATTCTCCAGACTACACATAAGTGCCTCATAATTGCCACCCGGCAAGTCTGTTCTTCCAACACTTCCTTCGAAAAGTGTATCTCCGCTGATAAGTATTTTATCATCCTCAAAATAGAAACATACTGAGCCACGAGTATGTCCCGGAGTATGTAACACCTTTAGAGTAAACTCTCCAAATGTCAGTGTATCAACACTATCCAAATCCTCTACCTGTTGAGTTGGTTGCTCAATTTCCATACCATAAAGGGCACATTGCGACTTGGCCTGATTGAGAATATCCAAATCCCTACCATTCATATAGCACTTCACATCGCTATTTTTGAAGAACGAGAGTCCCATAACGTGGTCAAAATGCCCGTGCGTCAAAAGGATGGCTCTTAACTTCAACTCTCTACTCTCAACGAAATCGATTACCCTGCTAAACTCTCTTTCATATAGAAATCCGGGATCCACAACCAAACAATCTCTACTCGTTGAGGAGAAGATTAGATAACAGCACTCACGAAGAGGATTAACATAAAATGTTTTTACTTCGACCATATTGTTCTACATTTTTTACAAAAATAAAAAAAGAGTTCTTATTTTTGTAATACGAATAATAAAACCTAAATAGTTATGCATATTGCCATCGCAGGAAATATCGGTAGCGGAAAGACTACTCTTACAAGACTTCTATCTCAACACTACAATTGGACTCCAAAATATGAGTCCGTGGACTACAATCCGTATCTTGCTGATTACTATAATGATATGGAAAGATGGTCTTTCAATATCCAGATATATTTCTTGAATACTCGCTTCAAAGATATCGTGGATATCTCAAAGACAAATGAGGTAATTGTTCAAGATAGAAGTATCTATGAAGATGCGAGAATATTTGCACCAAATCTTCACTCGATGGGACTTATGTCAACAAGAGATTTTGAAAACTATCAATCTCTGTTCTCATTGATGGTTTCGTTGGTAAATCCACCTGATTTATTGATTTATCTTCGCTCATCTATTTCCAACCTTGTAAATCAGATTCAAAAGAGAGGTCGTGAATATGAGAGCAGTATTCGTATCGACTACCTTAAAGGTCTGAATGACAGATACGAAGAGTGGATTAACAGTTATACTGATGGAAAACTCTTAATTCTTGATGTAGATAATCTAAAATTTGAAGAGAGACCTGAAGATTTCAGCACTATTTTGGATAAAATTGATGCTGAATTACACGGTTTGTTCTAAAAATTCATCGTTATTTTTTAGAAAGACTCTCTTTGTTCTTCTTGACACTTCGCAATTGGAAGTAGATAGAAACCATTGATAGTAAGCCACATAGCACCATTGTTACAATCTGAGACTCGTGGGAAATCGTTGCAAAAATGAGTCCTGTAGATTGTTCTATTCCATAAATTGGAACTAAGGTCATACTAACTAAGAAATGGTAAGCACCAAAGCCACCCTGCACCGGAATTGCCCAACCAAAAGAGCCGACTATCATCAGAAAGAGAGCATCCATCAGGTCCATACCGGCCGCCTCGGGAAATGCCAAGATGGTAAAATAACTCATCATCCAATAACTTAGCCATATAAGAATTGTGTAGATGAGGAATGCCCATTTATGCTTCATTTTGAAGATAGTAACAAATCCCTCAACGATACCGTCCCATAGAGTTCTGATTTTTCTCCAGAAAGAGTATTTTTCACAGAGTTTTGTGAAGTTCTTTCTGATATAAATAAACACTCCCAAACATACAATTATCAAAAGGGCAACAATCCATATCAGATTGTAAGACAATGAATTAACTATTGGCAAGCACATTTCTGTAACAAGAAAATCGCCAAACCTTGAGAATAAGACCATTGCCACGAAGAGGATTATTAGGGACAATACATCTATAGATCTCTCTGCTACCATTGTTCCGACTGAGGATTCGAATGAGATCTTTCCCTTCTTCGCCAAAATTCCACATCTGACAAATTCTCCTGCACGTGGCAGAAGCATATTCACCAAATATGAAAAAGCGTATGTATCATAGCACTCTAATCTGTTGATTTTGTCGTTGATTGGCAGCATTTGCAAACGCCACCTGAAGCCCCTGAAGATTGTAGGAAGAATACTTACCACCATACTGGCGAAAATCCACCTCATATCGCAGCTTTTCAAACCCTGCACAAAATCTTCCCAATTGACCCCCTTAAAGGAGACCCAAAGCAATAATATTGTGACTCCTAAGGTTAAAATATAGTTTAAGATCTTTTTCCAATTCATACGGGGGCAAAGTTAGGTTATTTTTTTGTAAGTTTGTTCTCTATTATCACACATAAATATTTTTAAGATGAAATCGATACTTGGAATAGGAAACGCATTGACTGATATTTTATCATTTCTTCCAGATGATGAACTTCTACTTAAATTTCACCTGCCTAAGGGCAGTATGCAACACGTGGACCAAACTACGGGAGATAAGATTTGGAAAATTCTAAAACCGATGGGGATTCAGTATGTTGCAGGTGGCTCGGCAGCGAACACTATTTCAGGGGCTGCAATTTTTGGAATGGAAGCCGGTTTTATTGGAAAAGTGGGCGATGATGAGTTGGGATCACTTTTTAAGGCAGATATAGAGCAAAATGGCGTAAAATCTACTCTATTAAAAGGTAAGGCATCTTCCGGCAGGGCAATGGTATTTATAACAGATCCTAATGCAGAAAGAACATTTGCAGTCTATCTTGGAGCTGCTCTTGAACTTGTTCCAGAAGATTTGAATCCTGACGATTTTGATGGGTATGATTATTTCCATATTGAGGGCTATCTTGTTCAAAATCAAGCACTTATACGCAGAGCTGTAGAGATTGCAAAGGAGAAAGGTATGATAATATCACTCGATTTGGCAAGTTATAATGTGGTTGAATCCAACGATGCCTTTCTACACGACATCATTGAAAATTATGTGGATATAGTATTTGCTAATGAGTCTGAAGCTGAAGCTTTTGCTAAAGTTCCGCCAAAAGAGGCAATTTCAATTATTGCGAAGCATTGCGATATTGCTGTAGTTAAAATTGGAAAAGATGGGTCGATGGTACAGCAAGGAGATGAATTTTACCAAATCCCTGCCTGGCCTGCAAACACAATTGACGCAACAGGTGCGGGAGATACATACGCAGCCGGATTTCTCTATGCTCACTCATTAGGATTACCTCTAAAGGTTTGTGGAGAGATTGGCTCCATTATAGCTGCAAAAGTTGTAGAAGTGGTTGGATCTAAAATTGATGTTCCTCGTTGGCGTAGTGCAAAACAGGAGATTCGAGCTTTAATTGAGCAATATACCAGCAATATGCAATAGTTAAAAAGAAAGAGGCTTAATAAAACGGGGATGACAAAAAAGTAAATTTGTCATCCCCGTTTATAAATATAAAGTGTTCTACTATTTCCAAAGATTGCTTGGATAAACACCTTCTGCAATCAATTCATTGATTTTATCAACAACAAATGGTCTATCCTCTTTGAAAGTTACTCCAAACCATTTTGCATCACTCTTAAGGATTTTAAGTTTTGCATCACCATTGTGAATCATTGTATTAACAACGTATGGAATGAAGAACTCTGACTTAAGATTTGAGCCCTGCTCATCAAGGAACTCTTTGAACATATCGGCTGAAAATTGGAAATATTCAGGAGTGAAGCCCCAAATATTCATTGAAACTGCCGAAGCTGCATCCAATGGGAATCTCTCTCCATCCAATAGGTGAGAAACTTGACCATCTTCTCCTCTCTTAATATCAAAATGCTCAACAACATTTGTAAGATTTCCATCAGCATCTGCTTGACAAACACCGCGAGATACACCACCAAAGTCTGATAGAGTATTTTCCAATTTATAACCTACCATACAGTAATTACCTTTAGTTCCTTCGATAGATGTAAGGTAATCAGCCAATACTTTGAAAGCGTCCTGACCATAGAAGTCATCAGAATTGATAACTGCAAATGGTTCATTTATAAGACTTTCGCCCATCATTACAGCATGATTTGTACCCCAAGGTTTAACTCTTCCCTCCGGAACGGTATAACCGTATGGAAGATAATCCAATTCTTGGTATGCATACTCTACGATAATTTTGCCACCAAATCTATCAGAATTGAAGGTTGCTTTGAAATCATCAGCGAAAGAGTGTCTTATAACAAATACTACTTTACCGAAACCGGCACGAATAGCATCGTAAATTGAGTAGTCTATAATGGCCTCATTATTAGGGCCTAATCCGTCCATTTGTTTCAATGAACCATAGCGAGATCCCATTCCCGCAGCAAGAACAAGCAATGTTGGTTTCATAATATAAATTTATCGCCGCAAATGTAATTATTTTAACAATAATATCAAAAAACCCTCGAAAGTTATAAAACTGTCGAGGGTTTGAATTATCGGTTAAAGAGTATTACTATTTTGTTGCATTGATGCCCCAAAGAATAACTCTTGTTTTACCTTGCGTAGTTGAAACAACCAAATCAACATCAGAAGTTGCTACTGCAGATAAATCTACTGTATAATAATCTGAGTCTGAAGCTGTGATTACGTAAGGTGGATTACCTGTTGCACCATCATTAGATACTAATCCCTTTGTTAGAACTACTGTCTCACCAACTTTCATTGTGATTTCACCCTCTTTACCTTTCCAAGCAACACCGTAGAAAGATAGAGTTTTAGTTCCAGCTGGAACTTTGATTGTTGCATTACCTACAACGCTTGAAGTTCCAAGTTTAAGAGAAACAACATCAGGAGTACCATTTACTGTTGTAGTTG
>X40_Bactrian_Camel__coassemble_101_pt1 | contig 16190 bp, 12 predicted proteins | sample X40_Bactrian_Camel__metabat2_high_PE_006 | metagenome-assembled genome bin X40_Bactrian_Camel
AGAAGATCCTCAATTCTTGCTTTCTGGTGTGGTTGTAAAACATTTTCAAAAACAAAACCTACGGAAAAAATCATACCGACACCCATCACCAAGGCCAAGATATAATACTTAATAAGGAGATGTTTTCTTTTGAGTTTACTGTGAGGCGAGGTATAATGGTTGTGTATGAGAAAAGCAATTAGGAGTACTCCAAAGAGTACAATAGAGGTGGTAATAGGCCCCCAAATAAGAGAGAGAATAAAGAAAATAATAGCTGTACACCCAATTACCAAGATCCAGCCCGACAATCCCTCCCGGAAAAGCATAAAGATCAGTCCGAAAAATACCAAAGCCGATCCCGCCTCTTTTTCCATTAAAATAAGCAGTATAGGTAGTATAATAACAGCTACTGCCTGTATAAAATTCATTCTGTTTTTGAGGGTAAAACCATATTTGCTCATCAATGAACTGAGGGCAATAATTGTGGCAATTTTAGCAAATTCGGCAGGTTGTATTTGAAGCCCGCCAAGTCGTATCCAACTCTTTGAGCCATTTATATCCACCCCCACAAAGATTACCGCTACGAGCAGGAGCATCATCAAACCATAAATCCACCAGGCAAATACGCTATATAATTTCGGATTTATGAAGAAAATAATGATTACAGCTAAAATGAGAGATGCACATATCCAAATAAGTTGTTTTCCATATTTTTCGCCAAAATCAAGAATATTGTATGTGCCATCTTCTCCTGCACCGCACGATGCAAGGATATTCACCCAGCCGATAAAGACCAAAGCGAAATATAAGATGATAAGCATCCAATCAAGTTTCTTGTATAACGAAATCTTATATGTCATCGTCTCTTCTTAACTTTAACTTTATGCATCAGGTTTGAATTAAGCATACGCTCCTCTAAATATTTTCTATCAGGTGAAATCTCCCCATTGAGATACTGTTCCACTAAAAGAGATGCAATAGGTGCAGCCCAAGTAGCTCCAAAACCACCATTTTCCACATAAGCTGCGACAGCTATTTTTGGATTATCCTTTGGTGCAAAGCAGATAAATACAGAGTGGTCATCTCCGTGTGGATTTTGAGCTGTTCCAGTCTTTCCGCAAATATCAAGTCCTTCCACAGCAGCAATGGTCGCAGTACCACCTGTTCCCGGAGGGCTGTTTACTGCACGATACATTCCAACAACCGCCTCCTCAAAATATGTAGTATCCACCATTGTGTAGTTTCTAAGTTTATACTTATCATCAATCTTTGCATTAGGACTATCTTTAACAATATGAGGAGTGTAATAATATCCACGATTTGCCATAGTTGCCGCAAAATTAGCAAGGTGCAGAGGAGTACAACCGATTTCGCCCTGTCCGATGGATAGTGAAATAACTGTTAATGAACGCCATCCACGTTTTCCATAAACTTTATTGTAGTAGTTGCTATTAGGAATAAACCCACTCTGTTCTGATGGAAAATCGCTGCCTAATTTAGTGCCGAATCCAAAACTTTTAACATACTCATTCCAAACATCCATTGCCTCTCCGATATTCTCATATTGTGGATTATCAAGAATGTTCCTAAGTACATAACAGTAATAGGCATTGCACGACATCATAATAGACTCATAGAAATCAACGGGTGATTTATGAACGTGGCATCCCAATTTTACATTTCCTGCCCTATAACCTTGAGAGCAATTGTAGTGTGTAGATGGTGTTAAAACGCCCTCCTGTAGCCCTATGAGGCCGTTTACAATTTTGAAAACAGAGCCAGGAGGTTGTGCAGACATAACTGCCCGATTGTACATCGGTTTATATGGGTCATTGGCAATTTCGTTGTAGTGCTTACTGATTTCTGCCAGAATAGAGACATCTATTCCCGGACTTGACACAAGAGTCAGAATCTCACCTGTAGATGGTTCAATTGCAACAAGACTACCAACTTTATTCTTCATAAGTGCCTCTCCATATTGCTGTAATCTTCCATCGATTGTTGATACAATATTACTTCCTTCAACAGGATTGACATCATACTCTCCATTCTCATAGCGGGAAACAATTCTATTTCTTGAGTCGCGAAGAAAAATTGAGTGTCCCTTCTCTCCTTTGAGATAATTTTCACAGGTCTCTTCAATACCTGTTTTGCCTGCATAGTCTCCGGCACGATAACCGGGATTACGTTTAATATAATCTCCGTCCACTTCGGAAACGTAACCGATAAGATTTGCTCCGGCGTTAAATGGGTAACTTCGTGCCGTTCTTGGTACGCCACTGAAACCGACGAAATCTGCAGACTTTTCAATAAATTGGTTATACTGCTCGTTGGAGATGTGTTTTAAGAATGTAAGAGTCTGATAACCAACTCGTGAGCGATATTTTTTATACTCTCTGAATTTCTCTTTTACAAATGATGTGTCTATCTCGAAAATCTTGCAAAAGGCAATTGTGTCAAATGGTTGGACCTCTACCGGAGTGACGGTGATATCGTAAATAATTTTATTTCCAACGAGGACTTCGTTATTTCTATCAAGGATCAAACCTCTTGCAGGATAGCGAGTTACATATTTCAGTGCATTATTACCTGCATTTATTTTATACTCTTTATCGATAATTTGAATATTGAACAGGCGTATGACAATTATTGCAAAAATTACAATAAGTCCAATTATCAGCACACTTTTTTTCTTGTTATCCTGAAGCATTATCGTTGACGGAATAGAGAATAACTAATAAGTAACGATAGAGCCAGATTGGCAATTGTGCTGAGAGTCAATTTTGCCAAAATGGTAAAGAAAGGTCTGACTCCTGCCATATCAAACAGCACATATACCAACATATAGAGCAGTAGAGATAGAAGCAGATAGATTGTGTATTTTCTCAAACCGACATCAAAAGGGGATGGTGTATCGGTCTTGTTGTAAGTGTCTTTATTGACGGTAAGGTCGAAAAGTGCATTTCGGGCAAAGCCCAATGCCACTCCACTTGCGGCATTTAGTCCTAAAACTCCATCAGAGAGGAGGTCTAAGCCCAAACCCAATCCAAATCCCACAACCATCAGGATCGGAGCATCAACTTTTAGCGGGAATGATAACAATAGCAGAGGAATCAGGCACAAATAGATATACGGCCCCACATTTACAAAGTCACACAGGATGATTTGTAATAGGAATAGTGCTATGAATATCAATGCCTTTCTCATCTATTGCTTAGTTTTAACATTCATTAATTCATCTAATTCATCTTTTCTGTTGTTCTTTACCAATGTAACATATTGAATTGATGAATAGTTAAGGAATAATTCAACCTCTAAAGATAGCGATGTGCCACCTTTGTCGTCTATTTTGCTCACTTTGCCAAGTGGAATATCTGCCGGAAATATGAGTGAAAAACCGCTGGAAGTTATAGTATCACCAATCTCAACCTCAGTGTGAAGGGGAATCTCTTTCAAGATTGCCTTTTTAGAACTGTTTCCGCTCCACTCCATAGGCCCAAAGACATTATTCTTCGCAATTTTGGCACTGATGCTTTGAGATTTGTTCAGGAAGGATGTTACGTATGCGTAATTCTTTGATACAGAGTGAACTACACCCACTATGCCATTTGAAGTAATCACACCCATATCGTTCTCAATGCCATCTTTTGAACCCTTGTTCAGAACAATGTAGTTGTGTTGTTTATTGGTCGAATTCTTAACAATTTTAGCACTTTTGTATGAGTACTCTTTTTCGACATCTGTATGGAAAAGAGTATCTTCCGGAATCAAAGCCCGTGCCTCCTCTATTGCATTTCTAAGGGCATTGTTCTCTTCGCTCAAATAACTGTTGGTCTCTCTTAAATTGAAGTAGGCCTTTGTGTTTTCGCCAAATCTCCAAAGCGAAGTCTGAATGGAACGTATCCCCCCAACTATGCGATAACGTTGCACGATGCCGTTATTGGTTATCAGTAAAACAGAGATTGTTTCCAACAACACAAAAACGGCAATACTTACAACAATTCGCACAAATGAGGAGTTGTTTCTCATCTTGTAACTGCTATCTCATTAAGAAATTGTATGATGATGAGTTCTTTAATGCAATACAAGTACCTCTTGCAACTGCACGAAGCGGATCTTCAGATACGTGGAAAGGAATGTTGATTTTCTTTGACAATCTTTGATCCAAACCTCTTAGAAGAGCTCCACCACCTGTCAAGAAGATACCCTTCTTAACGATGTCTGTGTATAGTTCAGGAGGTGTATTTTCAAGTACCTGAAGAATAGCTGCCTCAATCTTGACGATTGATTTATCAAGACAGTGAGCAATCTCAGGGCTTGTAACCATTGCCTCAACAGGGTGGGCAGTCATAAGGTTAGGACCTTGTACTGTATATGGCTCAGGCATAACATCCAAATCAGAAGTCGCTGCACCAATCTTAATTTTAATATCCTCTGAGGTAACCTCACCGATGCGGATATTGTGTTGTTGACGCATATATTGTTGAATTTCAGATGTAAACACGTCACCTGCAACGCGAATACTCTGGTCTGCAACTATACCACCCAAAGAGATTACAGCAATCTCTGTTGTACCACCTCCAATATCTACAACCATATTTCCGGTAGGTGCCTCAACATCAAGTCCGATACCTAAAGCTGCAGCCATTGGTTCAAATATTAGATAGACATCGCGTCCTCCTGCGTGTTCCGATGAGTCACGAACGGCACGAATCTCAACCTCTGTACTTCCCGAAGGGATACAAACTACCATTTTAAGGTTAGGAGCAAAGAGTCTCTTCTTGGTGTTGATGAGTTTGATAAATTCACGAATCATCAATTCAGAAGCGTTGAAGTCTGCAATAACTCCATCTCGTAACGGTCTGATAGTCTTGATGTTAGGATTGGTTTTCTCGTGCATTTTCTTAGCGGCCATACCTACTGCAAGTGGTTTGCCGGTATTTCTGTCAATAGCAATGATAGAGGGTTCGTCAATAACTATTTTGTCATTCATAAAGATGACGGTATTGGCTGTACCTAAGTCAATTGCTAATTCTTGAGTCCAAAATGAAAGTGCCATATTTCTTATAATTTTAATGCTTGAAGTGTCTTTTTCCTGTTATAATCATTGCAACATTATTTTTGTTACAATAGTCAATACTTTCATTGTCTCTGATTGATCCACCTGGGTGAATAACAGCTGTGATTCCTGCTTGGTGAGCAATTTCAACGCAATCAGGGAATGGGAAGAAGGCATCGGATGCCATAACTGCTCCATTCAAATCGAATCCAAAATTACCTGCCTTTTCGATTGCTTGTTTGAGGGCATCTACGCGTGAGGTCTGACCTACACCACTTGCCAAAAGCATATTTCCCTTAGCAAGAACAATTGCATTTGATTTAGAGTGTTTTACAAGTTTGTTGGCGAATAGAAGGTCTTTGATTTGATCCTCTGTTGGAGCAATTTCGGAAGCTACTCTCAAATCTTCATCAGATTCAAGATAACTGTCTCTCTCTTGAACTAAAACGCCACCGAGTAGTGAACGGAATTTCTTGTCAGACGGTTTAACATCTCCGGCAAGCAAAATGATTCTGTTTTTCTTCTCTTTAAGGATTGAAAGTGCCTCTGGAGAGTATTCAGGAGCAATAATTACCTCAAAGAATATCTTGCCGATTTCAGCGGCAGTGGCCTCGTCAATGGCTCTGTTGGCTATAATTATTCCGCCAAAAGCCGATACGGGATCTCCGGCCAAAGCATCTTTCCATGCCTCAAGAATAGTGTTGCGAGATGCACATCCACAAGCATTATTATGTTTGATAACAGCAACCGTTGGCTCTGTAAAGTCAGAGATAAGTTCGATTGCAGCTTCTATATCAAGAAGGTTGTTGTAAGAGATCTCTTTACCATGAAGTTGTTCAGGAAGAGATTCAACACCTCCAAAGTATTTGGCTGCTTGGTGTGGATTCTCGCCATATCTCAATGAAACAGGGCTTGTAATGCTTTCTGAGAATGCTTCTGTAGCACCATCTCTGTTAAAGTAGTTGAAGATTGCAGTGTCGTAGTGTGATGATGTCAGGAACGCACGAGTTGCAAACCATCTTCTTTGTTCAAGTGTGCTTACGCCTTTACCCTCTTTTAGTAATTCGAGTAGAGGATTATAATCATCCTTGCTTGAAACTATGATTACATCATTGAAGTTTTTGGCAGCAGCGCGTATAAGTGAGATACCACCTATGTCGATTTTTTCAATTATCTCTTGTTGTGAGGCACCATTTTTTACATACTCTTCAAATGGGTACAAATCAACAATAACCAAATCTATTGGTGGGATTTCGTATTGTTCGACCTCATTAATATCACTTTCCAACTCTCTACGAGATAGAATTCCTCCGAAAACTTTTGGATGCAGAGTTTTGACTCTACCCCCTAAAATAGATGGATAACCTGTGATATCCTCTACTTTAGTTACCTCAATACCAATACTTTGCAAAAAATCATAAGTACCACCTGTTGATAGAATAGAGATGCCGTTTTTTACCAATTCACGAGCAATTTCATCAATACCATCTTTGTGATAAACAGAGATTAGTGCCTGCTTAATTCTTCTTTCTACGTTACTGTCCGCCATATTATCAAAAAATAGTTTTATAAAATGTAAAAATACAAATTTATTATGATAAAAAGTCTATTTTTGTCTATTAATTGTACAATAAAATTGAACTTTATGGAAAGAAAGGTTTTTGCAGTAATTTTAGCAGGCGGAAGTGGCTCAAGAATGGGTTCTGATTTGCCAAAGCAGTTTATAGAAATTGATGGCAAACCTATTTTGAGGCATACAATAGAGGCGTTTCAATCTCTTCCCATTCCGGTGGAGATCATTGTTGTTCTGCCATCAACTCAAAAGAGTTATTGGAAGAATTATTGCAAAGAGACAGGTTTCTTAACAAAATATATTTTACCGACAGGTGGAATAACCCGCTTCCATTCAGTTCAAAATGCCCTGAAGTATGTCCCTGATGGTGCTTTGGTAATGGTTCACGATGGTGTCAGACCATTTATTACGACAGATTTCCTGATGAGTCTTATAGAGAAGGGTAGGGAGTTCGAAGCGGTGGTTCCTGTCCGACCTTGCATTGAGTCATTAAGGAGAGTTGAGGGCGATGAATCTTGTGCTATAGACAGGAGTGGTTATGTCTCTGTTCAAACTCCTCAAGTGTTTCATTCTGAGGTAATTAACAAAGCTTATTCGCAGAGTTACAATCCATCTTTCACAGACGATGCTTCAGTTGTGGAGGCGGCAGGGTATAAGATTACTCTGTGTGATGGTTTACGTCAGAATATAAAAATAACTACCCCTGAAGATTTAGAGGTAGTTAATGGTAAAATATTTCAACTAAATTAATTATCTGTGTTGAGGGGCGTTGGCGTAATCCTTTACCCAGATTTGTCTCTCAATTGCCTGGTCAAGAGAAATCCAAGTCTCGGTCTGCTCGATTCCAGGAATTTTCTGCACAGTATTTAACAGTACCTCCATAAGGTGATCATGATTGAAACAGTAGAGTTTCAACATTAGGGCGTGTTTGCCTGTAATGTAATGACACTCAACGACTTCCGAAATATTTTTCAGAGCCGCAATAACTTCCGGATAGAGATTGGCCTGAGATAGGCTCACTCCAACAAACGCACATACCGACAACCCTAAAGTCTGAGGTTTTACCAACAGACGAGAGCCGGTAATAATACCCAAATTTTCCATCTTCTTCACCCTTTGGTGAATCGCCGCACCAGATACTCCACACTCTCTTGCTATCTCCAAGAAAGGCATTCTTGCATTTTTTACTAAGAAGGACAGAATTTTCTGGTCAATCTGATCAATCTGATAGCCTGACATAACTCTTATCTTTTGAAATTTCAGCAAAAGTAAGAAAAATATAACAATTTTGTTCTCTATAAAATTATCAATCATATCATAAAAAAATCAGAGTGTAACAAAAATGCAACACTCTGATAATGATTATGTTATAATCGATACAAATCGCTTACAAATTGTAAGCTTATTTTGATTTTTTCTTTCTTTTTGAATTTTTTGACAAATTTGAATCATCATTGATAATTCTTAAACAATCATCTAATTCAAGGGTAGAAGCATCGGTTCCTTTCGGAATTTTATAATTGTTACCTGAATGTTTAATGTATGGACCGAATTTGCCATTAAGAACGCTAATATCATTGTCTGGGAACTCTTTGATGGTGCTTGATGTTACTTTCATTCTGTTATTATTGATAATTTCAATCGCCTCATCAAGTGTTACACAGTATGGATCTGCCAGGTTTTTAATAGCAATAAAAGCAGAGCCGTGTTTTAAGTATGGACCGAATCTTCCAATGTTTGCAGAAACTTCAAGATTCTCAAATTCTCCAAGAATTCTTGGCAGGTCAAAAAGTTTAAGAGCTTCTTCTAAAGTTATATCATTGATTGTCTGATCCTTTTTCAAACTTGCAGAGCGTTTACCCTTATCTTCGTTCTCTCCAATCTGTACAAAAGCACCAAAAGGCCCCATTTTCGCAGTCACAACCTTACCTGAAGCGGGGTCAATTCCGAGTTCTTTCTCAAATTTGCATAGTTTTGAATTTTTATTCGCATCAATAATTGTTTGGTGGAAAGGAGCATAGAAATCCTCAATAAGTTTCACCCACTCCATTTTTCCCTCGGCTACGATATCAAGATTTTCCTCCATTTTAGCGGTAAAATCATAGTTGACAATGGAGTTGAAGTTCTCCACCAAATAGTTTGTCACCATAATTCCGATATCTTCAGGGAAGAGTTTGTTTTTCTCTTTGCCATAATGCTCTTTAACACTCTTCCACTGAATTCCATTACCAACGAGAGATATCTCAGTGATATCCCTTACAGAGCCATCTTTAGAGCGTTTTGTAACATAATTTCTATCAAAAAGAGTGTTGATTGTTGGTGAGTAAGTAGAAGGACGACCAATCTCCAACTCCTCCATTCTCTTCACCAAACTGCCTTCAGTGTAGCGAGGTGGAGCTGCTGTATATTTTTGTTGAGCAGTAATACTCTCTCTGTACATTCTTTGTCCGATATTCAAAGATGGAAGATTCAACAATTCCGATTCCTCTGAGTTCTCATCATCTTTGCTCTCGAAATAGAGCTTCAAAAAGCCATCAAATAAAACTCTTTCTGTGTGAATATCAAATAGTTCCGAGAATTTATCAGAAGCAATGTCAATCTCTGTTTTTTCTGTTTTAGCATCTGCCATTTGAGAGGCAATCGTCCTCTTCCAGATAAGATTGTAAAGTCTTTGTTCTTGAGATGTACCTTTGATATTTTCCATCTTCAAATCTGTAGGACGAATTGCTTCGTGTGCCTCTTGTGCCCCTTTGCTCTTTGTTTTGTATTGTCTGACTTTAGAGTACTCCTCTCCGAAAAGTTCGGTAATCTTCTCCTTTGCAGTGGCAATTGCCAAGCCGGAAAGATTTGTAGAGTCGGTACGCATGTATGTAATCAAACCCTCTTCGTACAACTTTTGAGCAATAGACATTGTCTGTTTAACAGAAAGATTGAGTTTTCTTGCAGCTTCCTGTTGAAGTGAGGATGTTGTAAAAGGTGCAGCAGGTGATTTTGTGCCACCTTTTGTCTCAATATTTGAAATAGAGAAGTTGGACTCTTTACTAAGTTCCAAAAAATGCTCTGCCTCATCTATGGTTTCAAATCTCTTTTCAAGATTTGCTTTTAGATGAGCATCATTACCTTCAGGAATAAAAATTCCATGTACCTTATAGTAACAACTTGATTCGAAATCCTTGATCTCATTCTCTCTATCCACAACAAGTTTCAGTGCAACAGATTGAACCCTACCGGCAGAGAGGCCAGAGCGAATTTTTTTCCATAATATTGGAGATAATTCAAATCCGACCAATCTGTCAAGCACTCGTCGTGCCTGTTGTGCATTTACCAAATCCATATCAATTGAGCGAGGATTCTCTATCGCTTGAAGAATTGCATTTTTGGTAATTTCGTGGAATGCTATTCTTTTGGTCTTATCATCAGAAAGGCCTAAAGTATCAAACAAGTGCCACGCAATGGCCTCTCCCTCACGGTCTTCATCGGATGCCAACCAGACCATTTTGGCCTTTTGTGCTTCAGATTTTAACCTCTCTACAACTTTATTTTTATCAGATGGGACTTCATAGAATGGCTTGAATCCATTGGCTACATCAATGCCCAATCCACCTTTGCCTCTTTTTGTCGCAAGGTCTCTGATATGTCCATAACTAGAAATAACGGTATATTCTTTGCCAAGATACTTTTCGATAGTCTTTGCTTTAGCAGGAGACTCTACAATCACTAAATTCTTTCCTGAATTTACTCTGTCGGCACTATTTTGGTTAGAATTGTCTGTTGTTACTTTGTTTTTACTCATATTAAAAATGTAATTGGAGTGCAAAGTAAGGGATAAATAAAGTAATTATCCAAATTTTTATTGCTATTTTTGTAAGATGTATTTTTAATTTAAGAGTTCTATTCCATTGAAAATGAAAGAGAAAACTAAAAAAACGATAGTTAAGGTATTCTGGATTTGCCTTTTGACACCTATTATTATCCTGATTTTATATGTTGCCGGTGTCGCACTGTTTACCGAGATTCCATCTTTTGAGGAGTTGGAGAATCCGAAAACAAATCTTGCCACACAGATTATCTCTGAGGATGGTAAGATAATCAATACTTATCACATCGAGAATAGAACTTTTGTGGAGTATGATGATTTACCTGAGTCGTTGGTAAATGCAGCCATTGCTACAGAGGATGTTCGTTTCCATAGACATTCGGGAATCGATTTCAGGAGTTTGGCCCGTGTTGCTGTCAAGAGTGTTTTACTTGGAAATGTAGGAGCCGGTGGCGGTGGCAGTACAATAACACAGCAATTGGCAAAAACTCTATTCCCGAGAGAAGAGGCGTCAAGTTCATTCCCGGGAGCAAAATTGGTAAAACTTGTTACCACAAAATTCAAAGAGTGGATTACTGCCGTTAAGCTTGAAAGAAACTATACCAAAGATGAGATTCTCACTATGTATATGAATACAATCTTCTTTGGAAGTAATGCATACGGCATCAGATCGGCGGCCAATACATTTTTTGCAAAGGATCCGATAGATTTGAATATTGAAGAGAGTGCTTTGTTGGTGGGAATGGTTAATAAGCCGACACGTTATAATCCGACAATCAATCCGGATCACTCTTTAAAGCGTCGCAATCACGTGCTTTCACAGATGAATAAATATGGTTTTCTTGAAAAAGAGGCATACGACTCAATAGTTCAGCTACCTATAGTTTTATCTTATGAAACAAAAGATCACAATTCAGGTCTTGCTCCATATTTTAGGGATATGTTGAGGAGATATATGAATGCCAAGGAGCCGAAAAAGAGTTCTTATAAATATTCTGAAGAGTATCAGGCGGATTCGTTGCGTTGGAAAAATGATCAGTTGTATGGATGGCTTAATAAGAATACAAAACCCGATGGCTCATCATATAACCTTGATAAAGATGGTCTGAAAATCTATACTACGCTTAATTCCAAGATGCAGCTTTATGCTGAGCAAGCAGTGGCTGAGCATCTTGGAGGCAATCTGCAAAAATCCTTCTTTGCCGATATGAAGTGGAAACGCAACAAACCTTTTGCAGTGGATGTTCCGGCAGAAACAGCAGAAAATTTGATGAAACAAGCAAGGCGTTGGAGTGACAGATATCGTGCAATGAAAGATGCGGGAGCAAGTGAAAGTGAGATAAACAAATCTTTCAATGAAAAGGTGAAGATGAGGGTATTCTCCTGGAATAAAGAGGGTTACATCGATACAGTAATGACTCCAAATGACTCAATCAGGTATTACAAATCATTCTTGAGAGCGGCATTTGTGGCAGTAGAGCCACATACAGGAAATGTCTTGGCTTATGTAGGTGGTCCTAATTATCGATATTTTAAGTATGATAATGCACGTCAAAGCAAGCGTCAGGTTGGCTCAACAATCAAACCTTTCCTATACACTTTGGCTATGCAGGAGGGCTTTACTCCTTGTGATCAGGTTGTAAATGTACCATACTCTTTTGAAGTGGGAGATACAACCTGGACTCCAAAGAGTACCGATAAGGATATATGGATTGGAAAGACAGTTACTTTGAAATGGGGATTGACACATAGTAGTAATAATATCTCTGCATATCTGATGAAGCAGTTTGGTCCGAGTGCGATGGTGGAGATGTGTCATAAATTGGGTATCAAATCTCACCTTGACGAAGTCCCTTCTATGTGTGTAGGTCCTTGCGATATATCTCCTTTTGAGATGGTTTCTGCATTCAACTCCTTCCCAAGCAGGGGCGTCCAGATAGATCCTATTTTTGTTACGCGAATAGAGGATAATAGAGGAAACGTGCTTTCAAATTTTGCAGCAAGTAAGAGAGAAGCCATTAGTGAAGAGAGTGCGTATCTGATGGTGAACTTAATGCAAGGTGTTGTAAATGAGGGTACTGCAGGCCGTCTAAGGAGTGTTTATAAGCTTACAGGCCAATTGGCGGGAAAGACAGGAACTACCAATGACCAATCTGACGGATGGTTTATAGGATATACACCAAAAATCACTGCCGGCGTCTGGGTTGGAGCAGAAGATAGACAGGTACACTTTGAGAGTCTTGCTCTTGGTGGTGGATCCAATATGGCACTCCCTATCTGGGGTATTTTTATGAAAAAGGTTCTTGAAGATGGTACACTTGGAATATCCTCAAATGATGTCTTTGTAAAACCTCCGGGATTTGAATTGGATTTAAGATGTACAGGTGGCGATGACGATAATTCATCTGTTTCTGTTGGAAATACTGAAACTCAAGTAGTTGAGGATGATTTCTCATTCTTTGAATAAAATATTGTTTAATGAAAAATATAGCATTGATTTATGGCGGTAATTCCGCTGAACACGAAGTTTCTGTCCAAAGTGGTAAGAACGTTGCCAATAACATTGACAGAACAAAATACAACATTCACGAAGTTTTGGTTAAGGGTACAAGTTGGAGTGTTGTTAACAAAGGTGATTCTCCTATTGAAATTAACAAGGATGATTTTAGCTATTTGCTTGATGGTGAGAAAGTTACATTCGACAAAGTCTTAATGATGATACACGGTACTCCAGGAGAGAACGGCCTTCTTGAGGGCTATTTTGAGATGTTGGGAATACCCTGCACGGCATCATCAAGTTTTGCTTCAGCAATCACTTTTGATAAGTATGCTTGTAAATCTTTTTTAAGAGATACAGATGTAAATTTGGCTAAAGACCATTTTTTGAGAAAAGGCGAATCATATAATAAAGAGGAAATAATTGCCAAATTGGGTTTACCTCTTTTCGTGAAACCTTGTGATGGTGGAAGCAGTTTTGGTGTGACAAAGGTTAAAAGAGTTGAAGAGTTTGATGAAGCAATAGCAGAGGCAACTCGCGAATGGGAGTCTGTAATTATTGAGGAGTATATCCCGGGTAGAGAGTTTAATCAAGGCATATATACCAAAGCAGGCGAACTTCTGACACTGCCTATTACCGAAATTATTACCGAGAATGAATTTTTTGATTATCAGGCAAAATATCTCGGAAAGAGTAATGAGGTATGTCCGGCCCCAATATCAAGTGATTTGGCAGAGAGAATATCTGAGATTACAAAGAAAATCTATTTCAAACTTGGATGTAAAGGGTGTGTTAGAGTTGACTACATAGTAAATGGTGATACAATTTACTTCCTGGAATGTAATACAATCCCGGGTATGACAAAGATGAGTCTTGTGCCACAGCAAGTTGCAGCTGCATCTTTGGATTTCACAGATTTTCTTACAACTCTTATCGAAGAGGCATAATGACAGTTAAGTCTTTCATAGATGGAGCGACAAAGAGGGTTGCTCAAATATATCCTGAACAGGAGGCAAAAAATATAGTTTTGCGCCTTGTAGAGCATTTTCTGTCGATCCCAAATTATAAGATTTACTCTGAGCCCAAAATGGCTATAAAGCCAGAAAAAGTGTTAGAACTCAATTCTGCACTTGAAGAAATATGTAAGAAAAGACCATTACAATATGTTTTGGGATATACAGAGTTTGCTCAACTGAAAATAAAGGTGAAAGAGGGTGTGTTAATCCCTCGTCCCGAGACAGAAGAGCTAGTATATAAAATTGTTGAAGAGTTTGAGGATGGAAGATCCGATATAAATATATTGGATGTTTGTACAGGTTCCGGATGTATAGCGTATGCATTGGCAGATGCAATTCCGGAGGCTATGGTATATGGTTGTGATATATCCGACGATGCCTTAAAAATTGCTTGTAAACAAAGAGTCAAAATTGCAGGTTCAAGGCCGATTTTTTTCTGGGCAGATGCTCTTTCTCAACCTCCTGCCGGTATTCCTAAGTTTGATATTATTGTAAGTAATCCACCATATGTAAGATTTAGTGAGGCAGAATTGATGGATGAAAATGTTCTCAAATATGAGCCATCCATAGCACTTTTCGTTAAAGATGAGGATCCACTTGTATATTATAAAGCAATTGCTTTGTGGGCTAAACAACTTCTGAAAAAAGATGGCAAACTCTACTTCGAAATTAACGAAGCATTTGGACAAGAAGTTACTCAAATGCTTGAGCAAGAGGGTTTTGTAAATATTCTACTTTCTAAGGATATTAATTCCAAGGATCGTTTTGTCTCAGCTCAGATCTAAATAATATCCTCTCCGCTGTCATTGCTGGCGAAGCCGGCAATCTATTTCAGATTCCCGAGGCAAGCTCGGGAATGACGGAATTATTGCAAGCTCGGGAATGACGTTAATGACGATTGAAATGACGCAATCTAGCCCTTGAATAGCATTTTGCAGAGTGAGGCGATATCTGCCACTTGTATAATCTCTATTGTGTGATTATCAAAGCCGGATTCTTTATTAAAAGATGATATAACAATCCTTTTGAAACCGAGTTTTTCTGCTTCGGCAATCCTTCTCTCAATTTGAGCAACAGGCCTGATTTCCCCACTTAAACCGACCTCTGCTGCAAAGCAGATATTTGAAGGAATTATGATATCGAAATTTGATGATAAAATTGCTGTAACAATCGCCAAGTCGCAACCTGTGTCTGTGACTTTCAAACCTCCGGCTACATTCATAAAGACATCTTTGGATGCAAGTTTGAAGCCCGCCCTTTTTTCCAATACGGCAAGAAGCATATTCAACCTGCGGTAGTCAAACCCTGTAGCTGAGCGTTGAGGTGTACCGTAGGCGGCAGTGCTCACAAGTGCTTGAATTTCAATTAAAAACGGTCTTGTGCCATCAAGCATGGCTGCAATTGCTACTCCGCTTAGAGAAGCGTCGTGCATCGGGATCAGCATTTCAGATGGATTTAGAACCTCTTTCAAACCATTGCCTGTCATTTCGAATACAGCAAGTTCGGATGTGGAACCAAAACGGTTTTTAATACTTCGTAAAATTCTGTAAACACCTCTACTTTCTCCCTCAAATTGCAATACTACATCTACAATATGTTCTAATATTTTCGGTCCGGCAATAGAGCCATCTTTTGTGATGTGGCCAATGATTATTACAGGAGTGTTAAACTCTTTTGCAAATCTAAGAAGAGCCGAAGCACACTCCTTAACTTGCGAAACACTCCCTGAAGATGATTCAATGGTTTCGCTATAAATGGTCTGAATTGAGTCTATAATAAGAAGGTCGGGCTTGGTGTCGCGAGCTGTGGTAATAATGTTCTCCAAAAGAGTTTCGCTTAGCACATAACAGTTATTTTCTTCGTTACTAAGTCGTTGCGCCCTCATTTTAATTTGTTTGCAACTCTCCTCTCCTGATACATAGAGTGTGTTAAATGGATTCTCTGCCGTACCCCTTTTGTTGAGTGCAAGTTGAAGAGAAAGTGTAGATTTACCAATTCCCGGCTCACCACCAATCAATACTAATGAGCCCTCAACAAGACCGCCGCCCAAGATCCGATCGATCTCTCGATTTCCCATTGAGATTCTGTTCTCTCTCTCAAATGTTACCTCTTTAAGAAGTTGTGGTTTTGCCGATTTTATATCAAAAATTGCCCTGTTAGTCGAGGTGTTTTTACTCTCTTTTACCACCTTTTCCTCCACAAATGTATTCTATTCTCCACAGTCAGGGCGTCTTCCGAGCCACTTCGCA
>X40_Bactrian_Camel__coassemble_102_pt1 | contig 16168 bp, 15 predicted proteins | sample X40_Bactrian_Camel__metabat2_high_PE_006 | metagenome-assembled genome bin X40_Bactrian_Camel
TGCCACCTGGAGCGGGCAATGTGCCCCAGAATGCACTCTAAAAGGGTTTGGGTGTGCCAGGTGGAACAGATTCCCGCGACTGCGTCGCAGGAATGACGAAGAAGCAAGTTCGGGAATGACGGAATATGACATCTACGCACATTCGTGCACATCCTTTACGGCACGGCCGCTTGGATCGTTTTGACCTTTCCAGGCCTTGTCCCATTCCAGAGCGATTGCGGTAGAGCAAGCCACACTTGCCTCTTGAGGCACACTGAGGGCAGCACTCTTGCTTGGGAAATGCTCTTCAAAAATTGAACGATAATAGTATTCCTCTTTGTTCAAAGGAGTGTTGATTGGGAATCGCTCGGCAGCGTGGAGCATCTGCTCATCAGAAACCGCTTCGGAGGTAATTGCCTTCAATGTGTCAATCCAGGAGTATCCGACACCATCACTGAATTGCTCTTTTTGACGCCATGCAACACTCTCCGGCAACATATCTGCAAAGGCCTCTCTTACAATTTTTTTCTCAATTGTAGAGCCGGGACACATCTTATCTGTCGGATTCAAACGCATCGCCACATCAATAAAATCTTTGTCTAAGAAAGGAACACGCCCCTCTACACCCCAGGCAGCCAAAGACTTATTTGCACGAAGACAATCATATTGATATAATTTACCCAATTTACGCACTGTCTCATCATGAAATGCCTTGGCATCAGGTGCTTTATGGAAATAGAGATACCCACCGAATATCTCATCAGCACCCTCTCCGCTAAGTACCATTTTAATACCCATGGATTTAATCACGCGTGCAAGCAAATACATTGGAGTAGATGCTCTGACAGTAGTAACATCGTAAGTTTCAATATAATAGATAACATCCCTGATTGCATCTAATCCCTCTTGTATAGTGTAATTTATTTCGTGGTGAACTGTACCTATATGATCTGCCACCTCTTTTGCCTTGGCAAGATCCGGAGCACCCTTAAGACCGACAGCAAAACTATGCAACTGTGGCCACCAAGCTGCGGACTGATTATCGGTCTCAATACGCATTGCCGAGTATTTTTTCGCAATAGCAGAGATTACTGATGAATCCAATCCCCCACTTAAAAGCACTCCATAAGGGACATCACACATTAACTGACGTTGTACGGCTGCTTCAAGAGCATCGTGAAGTTCATTAACACTACTCTTATTCTCCTTAACCGCATCATACTCCATCCAATCACGTTGGTACCAACGATGCATTTTTCCCTCACGACTCCAATAGTAATGACCGGGAAGGAATGGTTCAATATCGTCACAAACTCCCTCCAATGCCTTCAGTTCACTTGAGACATACAATAATCCATCATTATCCTTACCAATATAGAGAGGAATAATTCCTATGTGATCTCTGGCAATTAGATACTCATCTCGTTCAATATCATAGAGCGCAAAGGCAAAAATTCCATTCAACTCCTCAAGAAAATTTACTCCCTTCTCCTTGTAAAGTGCAAGAATAACCTCACAATCGCTACCTGTCTGAAACTGATATATATTTTCATAACGAGCACGAATCTCCCTATGGTTATAAATCTCTCCATTAACAGCCAATACCTGCTTATTATCAGGCGAATATAGAGGTTGTCCACCACTCTGTGGATCAACGATAGATAATCTCTCGTGTGACAATATCGCACTACCACCCACAAAAATTCCACTCCAATCCGGTCCACGATGGCGAATTTTCTGAGACATTTTTAGGGCTCTTTGACGCAAAGAGTCAGTCTGCTGATCAATTTGAAAAATTCCTATAATTCCACACATATCAATCAAAATTTATAATAGAATTCTAAAAAAGAGAGAGTACCCTCTAAAAGAGTTACAAAGATAAGAAAAATACCAAATCACAAAGTAATAGCAAAAGAATCTACCCAACGAACAATAAATTAAACCATCAATGAAATTTTTTATTTAAATTTGTCTTAAAGAGAAGATGAAATGAATAGGTACACTTTAAACGATAAGATGCGGGACATCATTAAAGAGAATAGGTCGCTTATTCTCGTAATGGGACGTTTTGGTATATCGTTAGGCGTTGATAATCAAACTGTTAGAGATGTTTGCATATTACATAATGTAGATGAAAGAACATTTATTGAGGTAATAAATTTTGTTTCCGGCAAAGAGTATAATTACAATAACATCTATCTTCCATCTTTGATCGGATATCTGAAAGAGGCGCACGAATATTTCCTCAACTTTAACCTTCCAAACATCAGAAGAAAGCTTATTGAAGCAATAGATTGTTCTAAAAAGAGTACTATTTCGATGCTTATAATTCGTTTTTTTGACGAGTTTGCGGCTGAAGTCAAGAAGCACATGGAGTATGAAAATGATAATATTTTTACCTATGTAGAGCAATTAAACAGAGGATTGTTGAGCCGGGAGTTTGATATTTCGAACTTTGCCGGACAACATACATCAATAGGTTTCAAACTTGAAGAGTTAAAGGATATTATCGTAAGATATTACCCGGAGAAGAATAACTATCTGCTGAATTCTGTCTTGCTGGATATTATATCTTGTGATGCAGATTTAACATCGCACTGCATGATAGAGGATAAAATTTTTATTCCTGCAGTAAAGATTATTGAACAGCAACTCAAGAATAGTGATACTATCACATATAGCAATGGACACGAGAATTCCGAAATTAAAGAGCGAGAGAAGGTCGATCCTCTAAGCGAACGCGAAAAAGTGATTCTTCTTAATATTGCTAAAGGATTGAGTAACAAAGAGATAGCAAACGCTCTAAACCTTTCCATACACACAGTGACAACACACCGCCGTAATATCTCCAATAAATTACAGATTCACACTACCGCCGGCTTGATAATCTATGCCATTGCCAATGAACTTATTAACATAAACGACATTAAATAATAAGCTATGACTTCTTGTCCTGTGTAAAGAATTTTGTATGAAATAGCAAAAGGTAAAATGCACCACAAGTGATGCAAGAGTCTGCTATGTTAAAGATAGGTTGGAAGAAGCGAAACGCCTTACCTCCCACCAAAGGAATCCATTCAGGGAATGTTGTATCAATCAATGGGAAATAGAGCATATCAACAACCTTACCATGGAATAGTGGAGCATATCCCCCACCCTCAGGAAGGAACTGAGCAACTGTCGTGTAAGTTGATTCGGAAAAAAGTACACCATAGAAGAGTGAATCGATAATATTTCCCAATGCTCCAACCATTATCAGACTGAAACCTACGATGACACCCATCTTCACATCACTCTTCTTTATCAATTTTGAGATATAGTAAAACAGCACTGCTACCAAGACTACGCGAAATGCTGTCAGCAGGAACTTTCCAATCTCTCCACCGAAGGCCATACCAAATGCCATACCCTCATTTTCGACAAAAAGAATCCTGAACCAATCTCCAAATACATTAAAAGATTGGCCAATGGTCATATTTGTCTTAATGAGAACCTTAACGACTTGATCGATTATGAGCAAAGTAAGAGAGAGGATAACGATTGACCATCTCCTTCTCTTAATATTTATCTCTTTTGTCATTCTGCTATTTTTGCATATTCTTGCCCTCTACGCTCAATGTAGCGTGTGGAACCAGTCTTAATCTCTCCTTTGGTATGAGTTTACCTGTTTCTCTGCAAATACCATAGGTTTTATTCTCAATACGCACCAAAGCTGCCTCAAGACTTTGAATAAACTTGTATTGTCTTGCAGCTAACTGACCTGCTTCCTCTTTTGACAATGATGATGCACCCTCCTCTAAAACTTTGAATGTTGGAGAGGTATCTTCTGTGTCATTGCTCGAACTATGAGTAATCGCAGCTTTTAGCTGGTCATAATTATCTCTCGCATTTGCAAGCTTTTCCAAGATGATATCCTTAAACTCTTGAAGTTCTTCATCGCTGTAGCGAACCTTTTCCAAAGTGGTTTCATCTACTTTCACATCTTCTACCTGTTTCATAACTTAAAGTTTTTAAATGATTTAGTAAAGATAATAAAAAAATATTAATAAAACTAATAAGGTAATTTATTATCGTTATCTCGCCAAGCCAAAAATGGTAATTTTCCACTCTCTGCCTCAATTCTAATAATCTTTATATCTCTCTTTTCCATTGGTTTCTTGAACTCTTCATAGATATAATTATCATCAAAATTGGCCAAAGCAGCATCATGCTGATCTCCAGAATAGTAAATCTCCGAGATATGAGCCCAATAGCAAGCAGCAAGACACATAGGGCATGGTTCGCAACTTGTATATAACACAGATCCTGTTAAATCAAAGGTATTCAATGATTTACACGCCTGTCTGATAGCATTCACTTCAGCGTGAGCAGTTGGATCGTTATCCATAGTGACACTATTGGATGCCTCCCCTATTATTTTGTCATCCTTCACTATTACACAGCCGAATGGACCGCCACCGCTTTTCGCTGAGTTACAAGCAAGTTCAATTGCCCTATTTATATAATAATTGTGATCCATTTAAACTTTTTTTACTGCAATTTTAATTGTACTATCTTTCCATTCAACCTCTGTGCCATCAAATTCATCTTCCTGAGATATTCCGTTAGCCAAAGTTTGTGAACATACATAATCACCAAATTGTTCAAGAGCAGCTTTAATTTCGTCATCTTGTTCAATTGTGACCAAAATCTTATCTGTAACCTCAAATCCACTATCTTTACGAAGATTTTGAATACGATTGATTAACTCTCTGGCAATACCCTCTTTGTGAAGTTCGTCGGTAATTGTAATATCCATGGCAATAGTCAATTTACCCTCAGTTGCCACCAACCAACCAGGCATATCTTGAGAGATAATCTCATAATCATCCTTCAATAGTTCCACATCACCACCAGGAAGGGCAATAATATAAGATGAACATCTTTCGATAGCGGCTATCTCCTGTTGAGACATTGATGCAAAGGTTGCCGCAATCTCCTTCATCTGCTTACCGTAACGCTTTCCAAGACTCTTGAAGTTTGGTTTAATCTTACGTGTAATCAGACCTGTTACATCTGAAATATATTCAACATCCTTAACATTTACCTCGCTGAGTACAATCTGTTTAACCTTCTCAAACTGCTCTTTGATTTTTGGATCAAGAATAGGAATAATAATCTTGGCAAGTGGCTGACGAACTTTGATATTAACCTTGCGACGAAGTGCCAAAATCATAGAAGAGCTCAATTGCGCTAAATTCATTCTCTCTTCTAAATCCTTGTCAATCAATGCGTTATTCCACTCCGGCATATCAACATAATGCACACTTTGTGCTTCAGGATGCAAGTCAAGATACAATCTCTCCATATAGAATGGAGCTATTGGTGCAGCGAGAATTGCAATTTTCGAAAGTGCCTCATAAAGAGTCTGATAAGCAGCAATTTTATCATCTGTCAATCCGCCACCCCAGAATCTCTTACGATTCAAACGAACATACCAGTTACTCAAATTATCCTGAACAAATGAATCAATCAAACGGCCTGCTAATGTAACATCATAATTCTCATAAGCAGCTCTTACATCTCTAACCAATGAGTTTAGTAGAGAGATAATCCATCTATCAATTTCAGGACGAGCATCAACAGCTATTTGTGGTAGTGATAAGTTGAAATTATCAACATTTGCATAAAGTGCGAAGAATGAATAGGTATTGTAAAGTGTACCAAAGAATTTTCTCTTAACTTCATCTACACCTGCAATATCAAACTTCAAATTATCCCAAGGTTGGGCATTTGTAAGCATATACCATCTCAATGGGTCTGCGCCATATTTATCCAAAACCTCAAATGGATCGACTGCATTTCCAAGACGCTTACTCATCTTTTCTCCCTTCTTATCAAGGACTAAACCATTGGAAATCACATTCTTATAAGCACACTTATCTGAAACCATTGTTGCAATTGTGTGCAAAGTGAAGAACCATCCACGAGTTTGATCGACACCCTCTGCAATGAAATCTGCAGTCTGTCCGAACTCCTCTTGTCCCAATTTTGCCAATCCCTCTTGTGCATAAGGCATCGCTCCCGAATCGAACCAGACATCAATTAGATCTCTTTCACGAATCATCTTGCGACCACTCTCTGAAACAAGATACAATTCATCAACATACGGACGGTGAATATCTATCTTATCATAGTTCTCTTTAGAGTTATCTTCAGGGTTAAATCCTCTAACCTTGAATGGGTTTTCGCTCATAAATCCTGCCTCAACACCCTTCTCTACTTCATAATATAACTCTTTGATAGATCCTATGCACTTCTCTTCAGCTCCATCTTCTGTACGCCAGATTGGTAGTGGAGTACCCCAATAACGGCTTCTTGACAAGTTCCAATCCTGAAGATTCTCCAGCCATTTTCCAAAACGGCCTGTTCCGGTAGATTCAGGTTTCCAATTTATCTCTTTATTCAACTCGATAAGACGATCTTGAACAGCTGTTGTCTTGATAAACCACGAATCCAATGGGTAATAGAGCACCGGTTTATCTGTTCTCCAGCAGTGAGGATAGTTGTGAGTATGTTTCTCAATCTTAAATGCCAAGCCCTTCTGTTTCAAATCTACACAAATATCGACATCCAAGGTTGGATCACCCTCTTTCAAGTCAGAGTCGTATGCATTTTTTACAAATCTTCCGGCAAATGGCATATAGGATTCATCAACTCTCTCAGCAACAAACTTACTATCCAAATCCTCAATTCTATACATTCTACCCGAACGATCCACCATCGCCTGTTTAACTCCGGCCTTATCAACTACCTGTAGTGCAGGAATCTTATGAATTCTTGCCACTTTGGCATCGTCGGCACCAAATGTAGGAGCAATATGAACGATACCTGTACCATCTTCGATAGTTACATAATCGCCTGTTATTACTCTGAATGCACCTTCGTCAGGTTTTACCCAAGGAATCAACTGTTTATAATTAATTCCCTCTAAATCAACACCTTTGATAGGTTTATCAACAATTTCGTATGCAATTTTTTCGTTAAAATGAGCTGGCACCAATGCCTCTGCAACCACATAAACAGCAGGTTCTTTGGTGTAAGGATTTACACTTCTAACCTTTACATAGTTAAATTTTGGACCAACGCAAAGGGCTGTATTTGAAGGTAATGTCCAAGGAGTTGTTGTCCAGGCAAGGAAGAATAGCGGGGCACTCTCGCCCTCAAATAAAAATTCAGACTTCTCATCACGAATAATCTCAAATTGAGCCACACAAGTTGTATCCTTTACATCTCTGTAGCAACCTGGTTGGTTCAATTCGTGCGAACTCAAACCTGTTCCGGCAGCCGGAGAGTATGGCTGAATAGAATATCCTTTGTAGAGATAACCTTTTTTGTAAATCTCCTTCAAAAGATACCACAAAGTCTCAATGTATCTGTTATCGTATGTGATGTATGGATTGTCCATATCTACCCAATAGCCAATTCTTTGAGTCATATTCACCCACTCCGCTGTATATTTCATTACCTGTTTGCGACAGGTATCATTATACTCCTCAACAGTGATTGTTTTGCCGATATCCTCTTTGGTAATGCCCAACATCTTCTCTACACCCAATTCCACAGGCAGGCCATGGGTATCCCATCCTGCTTTTCTCTGCACAAGATAACCGGTTTGTGATTTATATCTACATATAGCATCTTTGATCGCTCTTGCCATTACGTGGTGAATACCCGGCATTCCATTTGCTGAAGGTGGGCCCTCAAAAAAGACAAACTTTTTACTACCCTCTTTTAATTTCAAAAGATTCTCAAAGCACTTTTCGGAATTCCATTTATCCAAAACCGAACGACCTATTTCAATAAGATCTAAATTTTTATATTCTTTGAATTGCATAAAATTGTATATTTGGGGTGCAAAGATAAAAACTATTTTCCAACTATTAATATAATAATAACTTACTAACTTATGGGAATTATAGATATTTTAATTGTTATTGCAATTTTACCATCAATTTATTTCGGCTTCAAGAATGGGTTTATTAAGCAAGTAATCGCTTTAGCAGTGATTATTTTAGGAATTATCCTCTCTCTACGCTTCTCTGATGTGGTTTCCGATTGGCTGATGACACTTTTTACCGTTAATGAATCCGGGGTAATATGGATAAAAATAGCATCATTTGCATTAATTTTCATTGCAGTTGCAATTATTCTTAATTTAGTAGGCACTCTGCTTGAAAAAATCATTCACATTACACTTTTAGGGGCTCTAAATCGTCTTTTGGGATTTGTTTTCTCTTTTTTGAAATTTGCATTTGTGGTGGCTCTGATTATTTACTTTGTCGATTCAATAAATCAATTGACAAATTTTATCCCGCAGGAGAAAATTGATGAATCTCTCTTTTATACCCCACTTCTAACAGCAATCAAGAGCATATTCCCATACCTTAATTCGCTTTTATAAAAATATTTTCAACTGCCCCAAAAATCAATTCTTTTTAGTGATTGATATTTGATACAAACATTCGGGGAAAAATTGAATCTACTTTGCAGTCGCATTCGTCAAGGCGATTGTAAAGTAGATTTTGTTTGTTTAGGGTTGAACCATTAGAGAGTGGCGAGGGGAAGAATGCGCCTATAGAGGAGGGGACGTAGTGAAGTTGGATGCCACTCTCTTTATTTTATTATTTAATCAGGAATGTATGAAGCGTAAGTTTATTGTCAAACAACACGATATTGAGGATTGTGCTGCTGCCTGCGTCAAATCGATTGCTGCCTTCTATGGAGTTGAGAAGCCATTGATTGAGATAAGAGAGGCCTGTGGTACTAATAAAAATGGTACATCTGTGAAGGGGATTTTAGAGGGTGCGAAATGGTTAAAACTTGATGCACACGCAATGAAATCTCCGGAACGGAAAGTATCCGATATCTCTGGGACGACACTCCCTGCAACTCTGCACATTTGTCGCAAAGATGGCTCTTTACATTTTGTAGTTCTCTATGCTCTTATTGGGGAAAACTGCATTATAATGGATCCGGCATTAGGAGAGTATAAAAGAATGACAATCGGTGAATTAGAGAAGATTTGGAGTGGAATTATAATATTCTTCTCACCATCTTCGGCTTTTCAAAAAAGTAAAAGTGAAGAGGCAGCTTTTATGAGGTTGTTCAGAGTCCTAAGACTTTGCAAGGGAGAGTACAAACGATTGATTCTCTATTCATTAGTATTCGTAGCGGCAGGCATCAGCACCTCAATATTTGTAGGAGAGATTATTGACAATATTCTACCATCGTCAGATTCAGAGATGATGATTGTTGTAGTGGTGATTATGGTTATCATCACAATAATCTCATCCAGAGTTATATACCTGAGAGGAATCTCCATTATTAAAAGTAATATCAAGATTGATATGAATATAATAATGAAGTTTGTATCTCATCTTTTCAAGTTGCCTGTTTCATTCTTTGCAACAAGAAGCAGCGGCGAAATCAACAGCCGAATCTCTGATATTGCATTAGTAAGGAACTTTATCACCAATGCATCGGTATCTTTAATAATTGCTTCTGCATCAGTGCTTTTATCTATCATTGCCATGCTTGGTTTTCAATGGAAAATTGCATCTGCAGTGATGATTTTTATTCCAATCTACGGCATCATTTATTTAATAACAAATAGGATAAACAAGAGATACAATAGAGAGGTAATTGTAAAGTCTGCCGACTTTGAAGCAAAAAGTGTTGAAGCAATATCATCTGTAAAAAGCATTAAATACTTTGGAGCCGAATCTCTGTTTGAAGGGATAATCAGGAAGAGCTATAGCGAACTCGCCAACACTATTTATAGTGCAGGAAAACGGGTTTCGGCAGTTGGAGCCACCATTAACACCACATCGAACGCTCTGATTATCAGCATTTTAACATTAGGTGGATATTACATTTTTCAAGATGTGATAACTTTAGGAGAATTTGTCACATTTTACTCTTTGGCCTCCTATTTTGCATCACCTGTTACAGAACTTATTACAATAAATGATTCATACACAGAGGCAAAAATTGCAGCAGAAAGAGTTTTTGAAATAATTGACCTCCCTACTGAGTATGATAATAACAACTTCAATGGTAGGCAACAAGCTGCCATTCCAAAAAGATTTGAGACAATCGAGATTAAGAATCTCTCCTTCTCCTATATTGGCAGAGAGGAACTCTTTAACAACCTCAACTTCACAATAAATAGTGGAGAGATTACTGCAATAGTTGGAGAGAGTGGCTGTGGCAAAAGCACACTTGCCGAACTGCTTATGAGAAATTACAGGTGCAATTCAGGTGTAATAACACTCAACGACATTGCGATAGATTCATTTGATATTGGAGAGTGGAGGAGGTTTATCACAGTCGTACCTCAACAGGCGACACTATTCAAGGCATCATTGCTTGACAACATAACCTGCTGGGATCACACTCCTGACTATGATTTTTTAATATCAATTTGCAAAGAGTTAGGGATTCTTGACTTTGCATCAACTTTTCCTTTAGGATTGCTAACTGAAATCGGAGAGATGGGATCAACACTATCCGGTGGGCAGAGGCAGAGAATTGCAATAGCCAGAGCAATCTATCGCAAGCCATCGGTTATCATTATCGATGAGGGCACATCATCGCTTGACTATGAATCTGAACGCCTCATTTTCAACAGTTTAGAGAGATTGAAAACAGATGGAAAAGCAATTGTGGTAATTACACACAACAGAGATAATTTGAAATATTCGGATACAATTATAAGAATGAGTGCGCACTCATCGGTGGAAATCTACACACCTGAAAATGTAGTATAACTTAATTTATTAATGTTTATGGAAGAGAAAAGGTTGAGTGGTCTTGTGTGTTTGGATGCTTCCGAACTACAGACTCGGGGTGGAATGACTTTCAAAGAATTCCTTCAATATGCCATCTATTTGGAGCCAATCATCCATTTTGTAACAAACTATCTACCCCAATTTGTAAAGGGATTTAATGATGGTTATAAAAAAAGAGTATAGTAGCAAAGGAGGGTTTATTATGAGAATCAATCAGAATGATACTCTTATTGAATTGAGTAGTTACGAAGCGACCTGCGTGGTAGGTGGAATTGACTCTAAAGTCAAAAAAGCATTCTATGCAATTGGATATGTTGTAGGAACAATCGTCAGAATTATCAGCGATTCCGGTAGTTTTATCGCATCCACTGTTAAGGGGTGGTTCTGTTAAAGTATAATTTTATCTCGGCGTAGGATTGATGGCTGAGAGGTTGTCAAAACTACGCCATTTTTTTAACAATTATGGGCAGTCTTGGAAATAAAGTAACAATTATATTAACAATGTTGGTGCTTTGGTTATGCGGCTTTAGTATTTCACGAGGCGAAAACATTGATAGTCAGACAATTACAGGCAACAAACTGTGGTCTTTGGATGAGTGTATTAAGTATGCTCTCGACAATAATCTTAAAATCAAAATGCAGGAACAGGAGATAAAAATCAGTGCAATGGATCATACCAATTCACTACTGCAAATTGCTCCTGATATAACATTGGTTGGAGAGCATAACCTTAATTGGGGACGCTCGGTAAACATTCAGGATCTGAAAATTGTGGAGAACCGCCTCTCTCAATTAAGTTCCGCAACTCTCTGTGGCGAAATAACAATCTTTGATGGTCTGAGAAGAGAGCGGAACATTATTGGGAATAGTATCACGAAAGAGTTAAGACTTATCGAGTATGAGGGTCTTAAGAATAATATCACTATTGAGATTACAAAGTCATATCTGCAGTTGCTTCTGAATAAAAGAATTCTTCAGACAAAGCTCAGCAATCTTGAAGGTATAATTTCCCAGAGGAATCGCACTGCAACATTGGTTGATGTCGGAGAGCAATCCTTTGGGGCTCTTTTGGATATAGAGGCACAACTTGCGTGGGAGAGAGTGGAGGTGGCAACTGCTCAGAGCAATGTCGAAATGGAGAGATTGGCACTTATGCAGCTTCTAAATCTCAATTATGATACACCTTTTGAAATTGCTGAGCCGGATTACTCTGATGATTTAGATGAGATTGATATCGACTATGACGAGGTAAAGGATATTGCCTACTCGCTTCCTGAGATCAGGATAAAAGAGTTGGAATGTAAACTATATAAAAATCGTGTTGGGATGGCTATCGGAGCATTGTTGCCTAAAATTTCTGTAAATGCTTCTTTGAATACCTACATAAATGATTATAACAACAAAGAGATTATTGACAGGTTAAAGGGAAACTTAAATCCGATGTTGGGCATCTCCATCGCCGTCCCAATCTTCTCAAAATCAAGCAATTACGCATCTGTTAAAAGGGAAAGGATTGCATTGAAGATGGCTCGTTACTCTCTTGAAGAGGAGAAGTTGGAACTGATTTCCAAACTACAGAAAATTATAACCGATGCGGAGGGTTATTACAGACGCTACATCGCAGCAGAGGAGAACTTACTATCTATGCGTGAATCATTTAGGATTACATCAGAAAAATTCAACAATGGTATTGTGAGCAGTACCGACTACATCGTATCAAAAAACAATCTTCAGGAGGCACAATCAAACTATCTACAAATCAAATATCAATACATCTTTCAGATAAAGATTATTGACTTTTATGAAAAGATAGCCCTGAATAATATTAAAGTTTGAGTATGAAAAAGAGAGTAAAAATGTGGTTTATCAATCACAAAAAATTGGTAATCACGACACTATGTGTTATTGCAGTTGTAATAATTATATTAGGAAAATCTCCTGATATTCAAGAAGTTACAGCCACTTATCCCACTTATGGAAATATTGAAAGAGAGTTTACAACCAACGGTGTAATAAGACCTGTCAGTGAGGTAAAAATCTCCTCGGAACTCTCAGGAGAAATTATTGAACTGCATCACGAAGAGGGAGATAGTGTAGCGAAAGGAGATTTGATTATAAAAATAAATCAGGACAACTATAATTCTTTAGTCGAGATGGCTCAGGCCTCCCTTAATGGGGTTGAAATGCAGTACCATCTTAAGGAATCTCAACTGAGACGGAGTGAACTAAACTATAAACGACACAAAAAAATGTACGACAACAAAGTAATCTCTCAAGTTGAATTTGAGGAGGTTAAGGGCGAACTTGATATTGCGAGAAAGGAGTTGAAGGCTGCTCAATATAGTGTCAATAGTGCTAAAGCGAGTCTCAAAGAGGCAAATGACAATCTTGCTAAAACTAATATTTATTCTCCGATGAATGGGACTATTTCTGCAATGAATGTAAAGATTGGAGAGAGAGTGGTTGGGACAAGTCAGATGTCTGGCACTGAACTATTTAGAGTGGCAGATATGAATCAATTTGAGGTAGTTGCGGAGGTTGGTGAGAGCGATATCGTTCATATTGAAATTGGAGACAGTGCCACAATAAAAATGGAGGCATTCCCAAATGAGATTTTCGGAGGCAAAGTGTCACATATTGCGAACTCTGCCAAGAGCGAAGACCCATTCTCACAACAACTGATATACTTTGTCATTAAAATTTTAATTGATCAAAAATCCCATTCAGAACCACATATCGGTGGGAATTACAGATTCAAACCCGGCATGTCAGCAAATGTTTCTATAAAAACTGAGAGGAAAATTGGAGTTCTTAACTTACCTTTGCATTCAGTTAGATCCAAGAGAGACTCCGCAACATCCAAATATCACGATGTGGTATATGTTATTGGAGATGATTTGAGAGTAGATGAGAGGGAGATTATTTGTGGAATTGATGATATGAAGAGAGTCGAAGTAATCAGTGGACTGACAGTGGGCGAAAGAGTGGTAAGTGCGCCATTCAGCGTCATTAACAATGGTTTGGAACAAGGTATTAAAGTTAGTATAAAGAGTTATGAATAATAATTTACCCTACATTTTACTGATAGAGACAAGCACAGAGGCATGTTCAGTAGCTATATCACTTGGAGATAAAGTTATCTCTGAAGAGTTTATCAAAGAGCCAAAAGCTCACGCTTCAATGCTTGCACCACTTATTGAGTCTGCACTAAAAAAGAGCAATCTGCAAGTAAGCGATCTCGATGCTGTGGCAGTCAGTGAAGGGCCAGGGTCCTATACCGGTTTAAGAGTGGGAGTTTCTACCGCTAAAGGTATCTGCTTCGGTAAGAGTATTCCTCTAATCGGAATCTCCACTCTTACAACTTTGGCGTATCAATCTTCAGGAGAATATGATTTAATTATTCCGATGATTGACGCTCGAAGAATGGAGGTATTTACCGCCACTTATAGCTCTGATTATCAAAGAATTAGTGAAATTTGCCCTAAAATTTTGGATGAGAGTTCATTTAACGAAGAGTTATCCTCAAAGAGAGTACTCTTCATTGGAGATGGGGTTGAAAAATTCAATAATATTTGCAATAACCCTAATGCATCTTTCGACTCAAGTTCACCAAAAGCATCAGCAATGGCAATCCCTGCTTTTGATTTGTGGACAAAAAAAGAGTTCAAAGATGTAGCATACTTTGAACCCTTCTATCTTAAAGATTTTGTTGCCGGAATCAGCAAGAAATCTATTCTATAGCAATTTCTTTATCTGTTTTTCAAGTTCGTTTGCATTGAAAAGATCCACAACAGGGATTGAGCCATCTCTTGCAATAAGATATAGAGATGGGATAGTCTGTACATTATAAGAGACTATAGATTGAGATTCAATACCCAAACCATCATTGACACAAATCCAAGGTAACTCTTGATTTCTCACAGATGTAGCCCAGAAAGATTTATCGATATCCAACGATACTTGATATACCTCCAAACCCTTTGAGTGATACTTTTCGTAAATCTCTTTAAGGTCTATATTGAACATCTTTTGATCTTCGGCAGCCGCACTCCAGAAGTAAAGGACAATCACTTTACCACTTAGTGACGACAATTTTTGCTCTTGACCATTGATGTCCGGCATCTTAATCTCAGGGAAAGCAAGTTCTCCTGCATTATCTACCAACTTTTGCAACTCTGAAATGTTGTAGCGTTGGATAATTTGATTATTAAGGGCAGCCACCAATTTAGACTCAGGATAAACTACTGATACTGAATCATATACAGTCTTAAACAAGAAAACATCGTTATTTTGAGCAAAGATTGGCAACTCTTGTGAGAACTCTTGAAATAGAGTAGAAACTGCTGTGATTGAGTTAAGATTACTCATAATATGCTTCATTGCTGTTCTCTTATACTCTACATACAGTTTACTCATTTCTGCCTGAATCTCCTTCAAGGCCTCAATATCATTCTCATCTGTAGTATCCAACTTGGCAACCAACTGACGATAATAATCATTAGCATCACCAAATTCTCTCTCTATCTTCCATAGTAGGTCACTCTCTTGAGATCCGCTAATCTCATAAAGTCCATCTGCAAGATTTGTAGTAATTGAAACCTTATCCCCTGGTTGTAAAATTGCAGAGGCAATCTTTTTACCTTCAGAGAAGAAGTAGTAGAAACTTGGATTATCCTCTGGCAATTGCACTTCGTAGTTAAATTTACCATCAGCTTTAATCTGAAGAGTATCAATAAGTTGTAATCTGTTGATATCTAATAGGGTAACAATTACACCTGTTGAGTCTTTGGCATCGGTAATTGTCAATTCCACATTTGCACTATTCTTAGCACAAGATGCCGCCATAAGCAATATCGAAAAATATAATGCTAACTTTTTCATATTCAATCACTTATATTATTTATTAAATGCTTCTGAAATCTTTTTGGCCACCTCTTGAAACTCCTCTGTTGTGAGTTGCAATTTTGTTTTACGAAAATCCATATCGGCCTCTGTCTGAAGTGGCACAAGATGAATATGTGCGTGAGGCACCTCCATACCCAACACAGCAACTCCTACTCTTTGACAAGGTATTGCCTCTTTGATTGCCTCTGCAACACGTTTTGCAAATAATTGTAACTCCATATATTCTTGATCCTCAATGTCAAAAATATAATCAACCTCACTTTTAGGGATAACCAAAGTGTGTCCTTTTGCCATTGGTGCGATATCTAAAAAGGCATAGAATTTATCACTCTCTGCAACTTTATAAGATGGAATCTCACCTTTTACGATTCTTGTAAAAATTGATGCCATAATTAAATTGCTATTTCAATGATTTCGAACTGAACCAACCCTGCAGGAATCTGAACATCAAC
>X40_Bactrian_Camel__coassemble_103_pt1 | contig 16061 bp, 13 predicted proteins | sample X40_Bactrian_Camel__metabat2_high_PE_006 | metagenome-assembled genome bin X40_Bactrian_Camel
TGGCACTCGCTTCGTACCCACCTGGCACGCCCAACCCTTGTCAGAGTGCATTCTGGGGCACATCACCCGCCCCAGGTGGCATAACAGATTGCCGGCTTCGCCAGCAATGACGCTCTTTTTCCGTCATTCCTGCGACGCAGTCGCGGGAATCTATTTCAACGACACTCTCCAACAGATTGCCGCTCTCACGCCCAGCAATGACGAAGCACATGCACAAATCTTAAAAACAGAGAGCAGAAATTTAGATTTTCAATTATCTTTGTGTTATGAAACAGTATTTGGATTTATTACGACATATTATGCAGAATGGTACGGTTAAGAGCGACCGTACAGGAGTAGGGACAAAGAGTGTTTTTGGCTATCAGATGAGGTTTGATTTGGCAGAGGGATTTCCATTGCTGACCACCAAGAAAGTTCATCTGAGGTCGATTATTCACGAATTATTGTGGTTTATTGCCGGAGATACCAATATCAAATATCTTCACGACAATATGGTTACGATCTGGGATGAGTGGGCAGATGAAAATGGTGATTTGGGCCCTGTTTATGGACATCAATGGCGTAGTTGGGCTACTCCGCAAGGTGGCACAATAGACCAACTTGCAAATGTGGTTGAGCAGTTGAAGAAGAATCCAAATTCGCGTCGTCATATAGTTTCGGCCTGGAACCCGGCAGAGGTGGATAGTATGGCACTTCCTCCTTGTCACGCGATGTTCCAATTTTATGTAGCCGATAATAAACTATCGTGTCAATTATATCAACGCAGTGCCGATGTCTTTTTAGGAGTTCCATTTAATATCGCATCTTATGCACTTCTGACACAGATGATTGCACAAGTTTGTGGATACGAATTGGGCGAATTTGTTCACACTTTGGGAGATACCCACATTTACCTTAACCATTTCGAACAAGTTGAAACTCAGCTCTCTCGTGAGCCACGCAATCTTCCAAAGATGCAAATCAATCCTGAAGTGAAATCAATTTTCGATTTCAAGTACGAAGATTTCACTCTTTTGGACTACGATCCACATCCGGTAATTAAGGCACCAATTGCCGTATAATTTATAGCTTATGATTAATATTATTGTCGCTATTGATAAGAATAATGCCATTGGAAAGAATGGTGATATGCCTTGGCACATCTCCACAGATTTGAAATATTTTAAGGCAACAACTTTGGGTGCCGCTGTAATTATGGGGCGTCGTACTTGGCAATCTTTGGGCTGCAGACCATTACCAAAGCGACGTAATATTGTAGTAAGCTCTACATTAAAAGATGCCCCAGGGGCAGAAATTGCCTCAAATCTCGAGGAATTCATCCAAAATTGGCCAAAAGATGAACTCCTTTTTGTGATTGGAGGTGGCGAAATATATAAAGCGACAATCAAGTATGCCGACAAACTTTACATAACACACGTTAATTGTGAAGTGGAAGGTGCAGATACATTTTTCCCGGAGATTGACAGAGATATTTGGGAGATTGAGAGCGACAGCGGCGTTATTGTTGACGAAGGAAGTAATTTAGAAATAATTTTTAGAGTATATAAAAGGTATTAAATATGAGAAGGTCAGATGATGCTTTTTCAAGTAAGTTAGGAGTTTTACTTGCAGTAGCCGGCTCTGCTGTGGGTCTTGGAAATCTTTGGAGATTTCCATATTTAGTAGGGGAGAATGGAGGAGCTGCCTTTATTATCATCTACCTATTTTTTGTTTTAGTTCTCTGTTTACCAATACTTTTCTCAGAATTTGTGGTCGGCAGAAGGTCGCAATCAAATGCAGTTCGTGCATTCAAAACTCTACGCCCCGGCTCAAAATTCTCAATTGTTGGCGTTTTTGCAGTCCTTTCTGCCACAGCGGTATTATCGTTTTACAGTGTAGTGGGAGGATGGACTATTTCATACCTTGTTAAGTCATTGACTTTCAGTTTGATACCGCCGGAGTCCGGTAGTATGACAGAGACATTCAACAATCTTGTCACAAACGCATATTCTCCTCTTTTCTACCATTTTATATTCCTGTTACTCACCTCTTTAGTGGTAATATTGGGCGTTAAAAAGGGAATTGAGAAGTACTCAAAGATAATGATGCCGATACTCTTTTTAATGATAACAATTCTGGCAATCAGAAATCTATTTTTAGATGGAGCAGGGGAGGGATTGAGTTATCTCTTCAAACCTGATTTCAGTGCTGTGACATCATCTACTGTTTTAGCAGCACTTGGTCAGTCATTCTTCTCATTATCAATAGGTTGCGGTACAATTTTAACCTATGCTTCTTATGTTAAAAAAGATGAAAACATTATAAGTGTAGCCACCTCATCGGCATTGGTAGATACACTATTTGCAATTATTGCAGGATGTGCAATTATGCCGGCTGTCTTCTCTTTTGGAGTATCTCCAAGCGAAGGTCCCGGTCTCGCCTTTATAATCTTACCTGAAATTTTTGGACAGATGCCTATGGGCGAACTTCTTGCCTTGATTTTCTTTATAATTCTATTCTTTGCGGCAATAACATCTTCGGTATCTCTACTCGAAGTTCCTGTCGCATATATGATTGAGGAGTTCAAAATCAAGAGATCCACAGCAGTAACCATCGCTTTCGGAGTTCTCTTTGTTTTAGGCGGATTTGCTTCGCTATCTCAGGGTCCGTTAAGCGATTTTAAGATTTTCGGTCTATCAATTTTTGACCTCTTCGATTACATATCTTCCAATGTTCTGATGCTCTTCGGAGGTCTGTTGCTTGTGATATTTGTAGGATGGAAACTTGGTAAAGCAGAAGTTATAGATGAATTAACCAACGGTGCATCACTTAAATGGCCGAAATGGTTATTAAATCTTATATTCTTTATTATCAAATACTTCGCTCCACTTGTAATAATTACAATTATTATCTCTAATTGGTTCTTGTAATTATACATTAAATAGGAAGTGCATTACATCGCCATCTTCCACGATATACTCCTTACCCTCGACATTTAGTTTACCGGCTGCACGACAAGCAGACTCCGAGCCGTATTTCACATAGTCATCATATTTGATAACCTCTGCACGAATAAATCCCTTCTCAAAATCTGAGTGAATTACACCGGCAGCAGCAGGGGCTTTGTCTCCCTTATTGATGGTCCAGGCACGAACTTCCGGCTCGCCCGCTGTAAAGTAAGTTTGAAGATTTAGAAGAGAGTATGCCCTTTGAATCAATCTCTCAACGCCTGAATGATCGAGTCCTATCTCCTGAAGGAACATCTGACGCTCCTCATAATCCTCAAGTTCAGCTATTTCTGATTCAATTTTAGCTGCAATTACCAGAATTTCAGCACCCTCGTTTTTGATTGCTTCGCGTACCTCTTCTACATATTTATTGCCGGTGGCAGCAGAGCCCTCATCAACATTACAGACATATAAGACAGGTTTGGCGGTAAGTAGTGATAACTCTTTTGCCAATTTTAATTCGTCAGGTGTATCGAATGTTACCTCTCTGGCAGAACGCCCTTCAAGTAAAACCTCTTTGTAGGCATTCAGAACACCAACCATCTTTTTTGCCATCTTATCTCCACCTGTTTGTGCCTGTTTTTGCACCTTTGAGAGTCTGTTCTCGATAGTCTCAAGGTCTTTTAATTGCAACTCTAAATCGATAATCTCCTTATCACGAACAGGATTGACAGTGCCATCTACGTGAGTGATATTTTCATCATCGAAACATCTTAAAATATGTAGAATGGCATCTGTCTCTCTAATGTTCGCAAGAAATTGATTTCCAAGGCCTTCGCCGCGGCTTGCACCCTTCACTAAACCCGCTATATCCACTATTTCTACAGTTGCAGGAACCACTTTACGAGGTTTTACAAGTCTCTCTAAAACAGTCAATCTCTCATCCGGAACAGTTGTAAACCCGAAATTTGGCTCTATTGTGCAAAATGGAAAGTTTGCAGATTGAGCTTTTGATGAACTAATACAATTAAATAGTGTTGATTTCCCAACATTTGGTAATCCTACTATACCACAACGAACTGCCATATTTTTATAAAATTTTCTTAATAATTACTTCTTTGAAATGCTTTCGCGCATTGATGTATCTGCCTCGATATTTTTGAATTTATAGTAATCCATAATACCAAGATTTCCATTGCGGAATGCATCTGCCATTGCAAGAGGAATTTGAGCTTCTGCCTCGATAACCTTTGCACGTGCCTCTTGTGCCTTTGCCTTCATCTCTTGTTCCAAAGCAACTGCCATTGCACGTTTCTCTTCAGCGCGTGCCTGAGCAATATTTTTATCAGCATTTGCCTGATCTATTTGAAGAACAGCACCAATATTCTTTCCAATGTCAATATCGGCGATATCGATTGATAGAATTTCAAAAGCAGTACCTGCATCTAAGCCCTTGTGTAACACCACTTTAGAGATTGAATCAGGGTTCTCGAGAACATCTTTGTGACTTCCTGCAGAACCAATGCTCGAAACGATACCCTCACCAACACGAGCCAAAACTGTCTCTTCGCCGGCACCACCGACAAGTTGTTTGATATTTGCCCTTACTGTAACTCTTGCCTTTGCAATCAACTGAATACCATCTTTAGCCACAGCTGTTACAGGAGGAGTGTTGATAACTTTCGGATTTACAGACATTTGAACAGCTTCAAATACATCTCTTCCGGCAAGGTCGATAGCTGCCGCCATTTTGAAATCCAAATAAATATTTGCTTTATCTGCTGAGATAAGTGCATTTACAACCTTCAATACATTACCTTTAGCAAGATAGTGTGCCTCAAGTTCATTGGCATTAAGTTTCAAACCGGCCTTTGTTCCGGTAATCATTGCCATTACAATTGTTCCGGGAGGAACTTTTCTCCATCTCATCAACACAAGTTGAATAAGTGAAATTTTTACGCCTGAAATCAATGCTTGGAACCACATTGTAACAGGGAAGAACCATAACAGGATAAGCAGTCCGACAATCGCAACCACCACCCAAACTAAAATCATAGGAGGCATAATTTTACTTATTTATAGGTTTAACAATAACTTTTTCATCATCGAAATAATCGATTACAATCTCTTCTTGTGCATCGATAAATTCTCCTTCACTCTTAACTTCTATAGTCAGAGTTCCAAATTTTGCTCTGCCGATAGGGTTAAGACGAGTCTGTGCAATACCTTTCATCCCAACTGTAAGACCTTTATCTTCGGCAGTTGAATCAACTTTTGAATCTATCTTATTTTTAAGAGTTAATTTATCCCAAGTCTTTGATTTTAAGAAGATTAGAAGCATCAATCCAATTATGGCGGCTGCAATTAGTATAGTAACTAAAGCACCTAACCAACCAAATTCGATGTAGCCAAAGTAGCAACTCGCTCCAATAGAGCAAATTCCTAAAATTCCGGTGATTGCAAATCCCGGGATAAGGAAGGTCTCTACTAACAAGAGAACAATTCCTATAATCATCAATACAATAATAAGTCCCATATCTATTTGATTATCTGGTAAATAGTTTCATCTGCTCCGGCCTCTATCAGTGCATCTGTCAGCTCTTTTGCTTCACTCTCAGAGTTGAAAGGTGCAATAATAAAGTATGTTTTTCCCTGTTCCACCATTTTGGCAATATCCTTATTGCTGATATTTTGAATTACAGAAAGAATATCCGAAGGAAGTCTATCATCATATTGAGAAATAACAACTCGGAATTTTGCATTCTCTCTTGCAACTCTCTCCAATTCACGTGCTTTCTTAATGGTAATGCTCTCTCCTGAATCATAAGCCACAATTGCAGCCGAGTTGAAGCCCAGGCGTCTCACAATGTTCAAATGGTCTAATGCCTCTTGGTACGAGTAGAAAAGGCCGACATTATAAACATATTTGCGAGAATTAATTTTATTTTCATAAACAGGACTTAACCCCTTAAATCTTTTAAGAGACCCTTTAGATGTTAAAGTTACAAATTTAATTTGATATATCAGACCCTCAGGGAGTATGTTATCCAAGGCAAATTGTGCCTCCTCTCCAATCTTGAATGAGTAGTCAAAAATCACCTCCGGCTCATTCACAACAAAGTTGCGATTATCAGAATAAGAGTGTTTAATGAATTGATACTCTTGAGTTTGCACATTTTCTTCTTCCTCTTGATCAAAATCATCGGCATCAAAAATCATCCCCTGTGCAATAAAATCCATCTCGATGGACTGAATTGTATTTGAGAGATCTCCCAGAGATTGTTGAAGAGAGAATATTTTCAAATCATTATCTAAAAGTTTGGTTTCCAACTCTTTAAGAATATCGGGGTCGTCAGTTGCAATATATTTTTCACGATTTTCGCTCTGCTCTGCCTCCACCTTTTTGATTTCAAGCTGATATTCTCTGTATTGGGACATTACATTCAGATACTTTGTATATAGTTCATCTTCCTCTGTATTTCCCTGTGTATCAGTCATTTGTGTACTATTATCAATAGGTGTTATATCCAATTTTGCACTCTTGACAATATCTTCGTAAGATGGATTTGATTCTCTGATAGGTAAATTGTCAAATTGAAGAATGTAGATATTTATGCTATCTTCCGGACAATCCCTGTTTGAAGAGAAAATAGTATAATTACCATCAGAGGTATTCATAAAGAGAAAATCATCTGCTGGAGAGGAGAATGGAAATCCCATATTTGTTGGTTCTCCCCAATCTTTTGTGGCGTCATCCCATTCACACATATAAATATCATAACCACCCATTCCGAAAAGACCGTTTGAGGAGAAGTAGAGTTTGCTTCCATCTTTCGAAACAAGAGGAAAGATCTCATCACCGATAGAGGTATTTGCCTCGTTCAACATTGCAGGGGCATTCCAGGTAGAATCATTAAATGTAGAAAAGTTGATATTCCAGGAGCCACCTTTGTCAGGTTGAGCGAAGAAATAGTTTTGCTCAGAAACAGGAGCATAAATGGCTGTGTAAACAGAGTGCTCTCCTTTAACAAAAGGATTAGGATTTTTAATCCACGAACTATCCTCTAAATCAGAGTAATAGAGAAAAAAATCAGAGAGAGCCACTCGTTTTTTTGCAAGGACATTGGGCTTATAGATATACTCCACTAAGCCAACACCATTTTCACATTGAATAATTTTCTTATTGAGTTGCTGAATCTGAACAGAATCTGTTGAGGTATTGAGTATAGAGTCATAGATGGCCTTGGCATCAAGAAAACGATACTCGTAATGTAGAGAGTCCGCCCTCAAAAATGCCTCATTTTCAGAGAGATTTTGCCCATTCAATGCAAAAAAACTCACGAAGAAAAGTGTGATAAAAGCTACTGTAGAGTATAAAAACCTCATATTAATACCAAAAATGAAAAACAAAAGTACTAAATACTTTACAAATTAAGAAAAAATTGTAACTTTGCAAACTATTTTTGATTAGATTATAATTCTAAAAATTTTATAAAATGCAAAGTAAAGGCGTAATTCGTTTAGTGGCAATCTTAATTGCACTAGCTTGTATTTTCCAACTGTCGTTCACTGCGGCTACTGCTGTTTGTGAATCAAAAGCTGGAAAATATGCAGAAAAAGAAGCTGAGAAGGCAATGTCGTTGCCATCTTTTGAAAAAGTTTCTGATCTTGATAAAACACACTATCTTGATTCAATCAGAAAAGAAGCAAACAAGTTTTACATTGATTCAATCTCATCAGAGAAGGTATTCTTAGGATATACCTACAAACAAATTAAGGAGAAAGAGATCAATTTGGGTCTTGACCTTAAGGGTGGTATGAACGTGATGCTTCAACTTGAAATGAGTGAATTGGTGAAATCAATGGCAAATGATGTTGTTTCTCCGGAGTTCAACCAAGCAATTGAGTTGGCAAAATCTCGCGAGAAAGAATCTAAAGGCGATTTCATCACTCTATTCGGTGAAGCTTGGGAAGAGGTTGCTCCTGGTCAAAAACTTTATCCTTCTTTCAATGTTGCAAATGAATCTAAATTAAGAAATGGCAACAAGACAACAAACGAAGAGGTTTTGGATATGTTGGCAGCTGAGGCACAAAGTGCTATTGACAACTCTTACAACGTTGTTGAAAAACGTATCGACCAATTCGGTGTTGCTCAACCAAATATCCAAAAAATTGGCAATACAGGTCGTATCTTGGTAGAACTTCCAGGTGTTAAAGAGCCGGAACGTGTTAGAAAACTACTTCAAGGTACTGCATCTTTAGGTTTCTGGACAACTTACGATAACCAAGAGGTATTCCAATATTTGCAAGAGGCAAACAGCTTGGCTAAAGAGTTGGAAATCATCCAAGAAGCAGTTGTAGAAGAGGTTGTTGCCGAAGCTCCTCAAACATTGGCAGATTCACTTGCTACTGAATTGGCTGCTCAAAACCAAAGCGATGAGCAATTCAAGAGAGAGAATCCTCTATTCTCAAGATTGGCTCCTTCAATGTCAAATACAGGTCAATTGTCAGCAGGTGCTCTTGTAGGTTTGGCTCACTATCGTGATACAGCTAAAGTTGGTGCTATTTTGAGAGATCCTCAAGTTCAAGAGTTGTTCCCAACTGATTTGAAATTTATGTGGTCTTTCAAACCTTCAAAATATGTAGAAGGTGATTCTCACTACGAATTGGTAGCTCTTAGAAGCTCAGAAAATATGGGCGAAGGCAGCCGCGAAGAGGGTCCTGCTCTTTCAGGTACTGAAATCGCAAATGCTGACGTTACTTACGATAATATGACAGGTGCTCCTACAGTAAGTATGACTATGAACCGTACAGGTAGCAACGATTGGAAGATCTTGACAGGCCAAAACATCGGTCGCCAAATCGCTATCGTTATGGATGGTATGGTTTACTCATATCCTGTTGTAAATCAAGAGATTCCAAACGGTATGTCTTCAATTTCAGGTGACTTTACAGTTGCTGAAGCAGAGGACTTGGCAACAGTTCTTAAGTCTGGTAAATTATCAGCTCCGGCAAGAATTATTCAAGAGCAAGTAGTTGGTCCTACATTGGGTAGTGCATCAATCAAATCAGGTTTGATTTCATTCATCATCGCATTTATCCTTGTATTGATCTATATGTTCGTATTCTACAACAAGGCAGGTTTGGTTGCAGATATCGCACTTCTATGCAACGTATTGTTCTTGTTTGGTGCTTTGACATCATTTGGTGCAGTTTTGACATTGCCAGGTATCGCAGGTTTGGTATTGACAATGGGTATGGCTGTGGATGCCAACGTAATCATCTACGAACGTGTTAAAGAGGAATTGAGAGCAGGTAAAGCTCTAAGACTTGCAATTACAGATGGTTACAAGAATGCTTACTCTGCAATCTTTGATGGTCAGATTACAACTATCTTAACAGGTATTATCCTTTATGTATTTGGTTCAGGTCCTGTAAGAGGTTTTGCTGCTGTTCTTATCATCGGTATTATTACTTCAGTATTCACATCAATCTTTATCACTCGTTTGATTATTGATGCAAGAGTTAATAAGGGTAAAAATGTATCATTCGACCGTCCTGCAACAAGAAACTTCTTGAAGAACACTAATATTAACTTCCTTTCAAAGAGAAAGATTACCTATATCGTGTCAGCTTGTTTGATCGTTATCAGTTTGGCATCTATCTTTACTAAGGGCTTTACATACGGTGTTGACTTTGTCGGTGGTAGAACTTACGTTGTAAGATTTGATGCTCCTGTAACTCCTGAAGCTGTTAGAGCGGCTACTATGGATGAGTTTGGTGAATCTCTTGAGGTTAAACAATTTGGTGGTGCAGGTCAAATGAAGATCACTACTAAATATAAAGTAGATGACAGAGATTCAGAAGTTGATAAAGAAATCGAAGCAAAATTGTTCACAGCTTTGCAACCATTCTTTACTAACGAAATCACTTTAGAGCAATTTACATCAACTCTTGATAACCCTAACGGTATTATCAGTTCAGACCGCGTTGACCCAACAATTGCAAGTGAAATCCAAAGAGATGCAGTTATTGCAGTTATCTTGGCACTTATCGTAATTTTCGGTTATATCGCAATCCGTTTCTCTAACTGGACTTGGGGTATCGGTGGTGTTGCATCACTTGCTCACACTTCAATCATTGTTATTGGTTTCTTCTCATTGTTCTCAGGAATCCTTCCATTTACATTGGACGTTGACCAGACATTTATTGCTGCGATTTTGACAATCATCGGTTATGCAATCAACGATAACGTGGTTATCTTCGACCGTATCCGTGAATATCGTGCACTTTATCCAAAACGTGAACTTAATAAGAACATCAACGATGCTTTGAACAACACATTGTCAAGAACAATCAACACTTCAGTAACTACATTGGTGGTATTGCTTTCAATTGCAATCTTCGGTGGTGAAGTTATCAGAGGTTTCTCAGTTGCATTGATTTTGGGTGTTATTCTTGGAACTTACGCTTCTATCTTTATTGGTACTCCAATTATGTATGATTTGAATATCAAAAGAGAGAAAAAAGCAAACAAATAGGATTATTTTTAATAATCGAAGATTTTAATAACTCACTTATGAAGCATCTCCTACCGTGTGAAGGGGGTGCTTCTTTTTTTTGTAGGCATAATTTATGTATCTTTGCAGTTTGAACAATTTTGAAAGTTATGCAATATACAAGATTTAAGTTTATCAATAACATTATCGCTCTTGTTGTGCTTTTAGCGGCATCTTTGGTATATCTATTGACAATAGAGCCAACAACAAGTTTTTGGGATTGTGGAGAGTTTATCGCATCTTCATATAAATTAGAGGTAGGACACCCGCCCGGAAACCCGATGTTCCAGTTGATTGCAAGGTTCTTTACAATGTTTGTCCCTGCAGATAAAGCGGCAATGGCGGTCAATGTTATGAGTGCTATGTGCTCGGCATTTACTATCTTTTTCCTATATCTTACAATTGTCCACTTTGCAAGAAGAATTAACGAAAGAAAAGGAAAAATCCTCTCAAACTCATCTGCAATAGTTGTTTTTGCATCAGGAGTGGTTGGTGCAATGGCATATTGCTTCTCTGATACATTCTGGTTTTCAGCTGTTGAGGGAGAGGTTTATGCTATGTCATCACTCGTTACAGCAATTGTTTTCTGGGCAATGTTGAAGTGGGAAGAGCAGGCAGATGAACCATACGCAAACCGCTGGATTGTATTGATTGCACTTTTAATGGGATTATCAATTGGTATTCACCTGCTAAATCTTTTGGCAATTCCACCTCTTGTATTTATCTACTATTTCAAGAAATCAAAAGAGATAACACTTAAAAACTCATTGATAGCATTGGTCATTTCTGTAGTGATTTTGGCGGCTATTCTATTTGTAATAATGCCATACTTGCCAAAGATAGCTGCTTATATAGACCTATTCTTTGTGAACACTTTAGGTGCAGGATATAATGTCGGTGCTGCAATATTTATGTTGCTGCTCTTTGTTCTTTGCTTCTGGTTAATTCATATCACAGCCGAGAGAGATAAACCTATGTTAAATCTGGCATCTCTTTGCTTTACAATGATTTTGATAGGTTATTCGGTATTCGCTGTTTGTATTATCAGGTCGTCGGCAAATACTCCTACAAATGAATATCAGCCCGATAATCCATTCACATTAGTTCGTTATATCGGACGTGAACAATATGGTAAAAACCCTCTTTTGTATGGCCAGACTTACCTTTCGGACAGGACTTTGGAGACAAGTGAATATTATACTCCGTTGGATGGCAAATATGCCAAGGTGCAGTCGCCTCCTGAACCAAAATGGGAAGGCAAGATGTTGTTTCCGAGATTGTGGTATGCGGGTAATACCGAATATGCAAAATTCTACGAACAATACACTCAGGGCAGATATAAAACAAGTCGCGAAGTTGTAAATGGAGAGATGAAGGTGGTTAGAAAGCCACGATTTGTCGATAATATTAACTTCTTCCTCGACTTCCAGGTAAATTGGATGTATGTTCGCTACTTTATGTGGAATTTTGTGGGACGCCAGAATGATTTCCACGCTCCATACGAGAATAATTTGAAAGGAAACTGGGAGAGTGGTATTAAATTTATTGACGAAGCCCGATTGGGAGATCAAAGCGAAGCTCCTGATTATCTGAAGAATAACAAAGCTAAAAACCACTACTATTTCTTGCCGTTAATACTTGGACTTCTTGGTCTTTTCTATCAAATTAACAGAGATGGCAGAAATAGCTGGATTACATTCTTACTCTTTATTTTGACGGGATTTGCGATAGTTGTCTATCTAAACCAACCGCCACTACAGGTGCGTGAAAGGGATTATGCCTATGCGGGATCATTCTATGCCTTTACCATTTGGATTGGGCTGGGAGTGATGGCTGTATATGATTTTATAGAGAAATATCTCAAACCGAAAGGCGAAAAATCCAAGACGGTTTTCGCAACGGTGGCTGCCCTGTTATGTTTGAGTGTCCCTGTGCTTATGGGTACAGAGAACTGGGACGACCACGATAGAAGCGGAAGATATACAGCACGTGATATAGCTTACAACTATCTGAATACTTGCGACGAGAATGCAATTATTGTTACTCACGGAGATAATGATACCTTCCCATTGTGGTATATTCAAGAGGTTGAGGGAGTCAGAACAGATGTGCGTGTTGTAAATACATCACTTTTGGCAACAGATTGGTATATCGACCAGATGAAGTGTAAGGTTTATGAGTCAGACCCTCTTCCAATCACAATAGGTAGGGAACAATATCTGTATGGAACAAATGACTGGGTACCCGTGATTGAGTCATTTGAGGGTAAAGCAATCTTAGCCAAAGATGCGATAGAGTTGTTCAAAAATAAGAATGTAAGATTCCAAGGTTATGATTTTATCCCTTCTAAGAATCTCATTATTCCTGTTAATAAGGAGAATGTGAAGAAATATAACATAGTTGCAGAGGAAGATTATGACAAGATTGAGGATTATGTTTTGCTACAAATACCTGAAGATGAGGATTATATGAGCAAAACTGATTTAATAATCCTTGATATACTTTCTAACTATGAATGGGATAGACCTATCTATTTGCTATCTCTTGGAGGAGATATAAATCTTGGAATTAAAAATTGGTTGCAGTATAATGGATATGCATCTAAATTCGTTCCTATCAGAAGCGAATCAAATGTATTAAGTTCTACTCAAATCAATGAAGATGAGATGTATGACAAGTTGATGAATGTCTATAGATTTGATAATCTGAAAGATACAGATGTATTCTGGGATTATCAAAATATCTACTCATTTGTGGGTGTGATGCCTGTCAGAACAATGTTCTTGATAGTGGCAAGAGAGTTCTATGAAAATGGCGAAAATGATAAAGTTAAAGATCTTCTTGATAGATGTATAGAGGTAATGCCGGATGAGAACTTCCCATATAATATCTCAATCATCGGATCGACTAATGAGTATGTGATGTTGGATATTATTGATTTGTACTTCAAAATAGGAGAAAAGGAGACTGCAATAGGTCTGTTGGATATATTTATTAAAGAGACACTTCAAGGAGTCAATTTCTACGGTACTCCATCTACAATTACAGGTGAGGGATATATCTCTCGTATGGATTATCAATATAATCTACTGTATTTGTCATACGCACAAGGAGTTTTAGAAGAGAATGGAGAGGAGGAATTGGCAAAAGCAATAGCGGATTTTATTAACAACAATGAATAATGATTGGAAAAGCAGGTTAGGGGTGGTGTTCTCTACCAACCCTGACTATGATTATCAGCAAGATGCTGATAATGAGCAAGTTGAGACTCTCCCTATTGAGAAACAAAATCTCAGAGTTTCCATAGATAGAAGAAATCGTGGAGGCAAACAAGTTACTTTGGTAACAGGTTTTGTGGGTACTCAAGATGATTTGGAGGCCTTGGCAAAAACTCTCAAGACTAAATGTGGAGTAGGAGGTAGTGCGAAAGATGGTGAGATAATTATTCAGGGAGATTTTCGCGATAAGGTCTTACAACTTTTATTATCAATGGGTTATAAAAGTAAAAGAGCTAATTAATGAATATTGAAGTTTGTGAAATTGTTCAAAAAGCAGGGGAAGGATTCTCTTTGGTCTCTGTAATACTTCTACTAATCTGTTTAGTATCGATTATGCTATTTGATAGATACGTAGCAGTTTTGGGATTGTCTTTGGCTTCGGTAAGCAAACACAAAGAGTGGAGTAATTTAGAGGCAAGACAGGAGTTCACACTCTCTCGAAATATTATTGCAGGTGCATCAATTATGGTGCTATCTGTTTTGAGTGTGGAGTTAAATCTCTTCCGAGGCCCCTTTTCACAAAGTTCAGAGTTATATGTTCAATATTTGACAGCTGCCGGTTTAATGTTTGGATATTTTATTCTGCGATATCTAACTCTAAAACTTTTAGAATGGATTTTCAATGAAAAGGATTTGTTCAAATCATTAAACAATAGTTCTACGACATCATTAGTGCTTCTAACCCCGTTAGTCGGGGTGATAATGATTGTCTCTTATCTATTCCCGATGCTAACTCAAACAGTGATAGATATATTGCTAATTTGCTCAATATCAATCATTTGCATACTGTATTACCGCTATGCCATAAAAGTTTTTTTTAGCTCCGGGGTTTCAATATTTTTTGGTTTTTTGTATCTTTGCACGATTGAATTGTTGCCGATTGCTGTTCTAGTAAAGGCATCGATGTATTTATAGAGAGATGACAGTAAAAAAAATACTTATTTCACAGCCTAAACCTATAAATGGTTCACAATATTCAGATATAATTGAAAAGTTCAATGTTGGAATTGACTTTTGTCCATTCTTCAAAGCAGAACCAATATCTGTAAGAGATTTTAGAACTCAGAAAATCAATATTTTAGACTATACTGCAATTGTTTTCACATCAAAGGTGGCGATTGATGCCTTCTTTAAGATTTGTGAGGAGACCCGTGTCGTAGTTCCTGAGACTATGAAGTACTTCTGTAGTTCTGAGGCAATTGCACTCTATTTGCAAAAATATATTGTTTACAGAAAGAGAAAAATCTTCTTTGGAAATGGCTCGGCAGACTCTGTTATAGGTGCTATCGGGGCTAAACATAAAGATGAGAACTTCTTACTTACCTATGTGGATGTTATTAAAGAAGACTTTGAAAATCAATTTGTTAAGGCGAAATTGAAACATAATCACGCAATTTTGGTTCAGACAAGGATGAGTGATTTGAAGGAGATAAATCTTTCTAAGTATCAAGTGGTAGTTTTATACTCTCCGATGGATGTTAAATCTTTGCAGGAAAACTATCCTGATTTCAAGCAAAAGAGTGTGAAATTTATTACCTTTGGTCCAACTGCGGCAAAGGCGATGAAAGCGGCAAATTTTGATATCGAGATAGAAGCTCCATCACCTGAGGTTCCGTCAGTTGTTAAAGCACTACAACTTTTCCTTGAATCAAAATAATGAGTTTTAGACTACCAAAAGAGGAGAGAATTTATAAACAAAGGGATATTGATTATCTGTTTATAGATTATAAGACGATAATTAATAACCCCTTTAGGGTGCATTTTAAGCCAAACTCTCTTACTCATAGTAGAATTCTAATTTCAGTTCCGAAAAGATTATTCAAAAGAGCGGTTGATAGAAATTATCTAAAACGCAGAATAAGAGAGAGTTACAGACTTCTCAAGGATCAGTTTTTGCAAGATTGTAATGTAGATATTTTGTTTGTTTATAGGAGCAAAGAGATATATGACTACGACCTCATCAAATCAAAAATCGAAGAAATCCTCAGGAAAATTTCGAGATAATTTCAGGAGAGTGGTACAAGCTCCATTTCTTTTACTGATAAAGTTTTATCAAGTCTGTATCTCACCTCTATTACCTAACTGTTGCAGATTTGAGCCATCTTGCAGCGTTTATGCCACAGAGGCAATCAAAAAACATGGAGTAATTAAGGGTTGTTATCTCGCTGCACGACGCATCCTTCGTTGTCACCCTTGGGGTGGCTCCGGCTACGACCCTGTTCCATAGACCCTCACCTCTCCAATTCCGTCATTGCTGGCGCAGCCGGCAATCTCTCTCCAACAAAACGTCATTGCTG
>X40_Bactrian_Camel__coassemble_105_pt1 | contig 16045 bp, 11 predicted proteins | sample X40_Bactrian_Camel__metabat2_high_PE_006 | metagenome-assembled genome bin X40_Bactrian_Camel
ACCCACCTGGAGCACATTAGAGATTGCCGGGCTTCGCCCAGCAATGACGTGAAGGGAATGCTTCGCCCAGCAATGACGGGCAAATCTATGTGGTGCAAAAAATAAAAAACCCTCTCAGAATTATTTCTAAGAGGGTTTCTGTACCCAGAGCCGGGGTCGAACCGGCACAGGTGTTACCCCACTGGTGTTTGAGACCAGCGCGTCTACCGATTCCGCCATCTGGGCAATTTTTTTCGTTTGGTAAACGCTCCAATGTCAATTGGAATGGCAAAGATATATTTTATTTTTTAAATTTGCAATTCTAATAAGAAACTATGAAACAATTATCACAAATAAATTGCTTTAAGAGTATTGAGGAGTTAAGCAATCAGTTGGTGCGAATGGCTAATCACAGAAGAATTATCTTTTTCAAAGATAGTGAAGTCGATAGAATCTATGGTGATGAGCTTCCAAAGGCCGACTTTATTATTCAATCCGGAGAACAGTCGAAATCTTTTGATACAGTTCGAGAAATCATCAGTCAATTAACAATGATGAATCTTGGACGCGACACTCTGTTCTTGGCGATAGGAGGAGGCGTGACCTCTGATGTAGTTGGTTTTATAGCTTCTATTTTTAAGAGAGGAGTTCCTTTTATTGTAGTGCCAACCACTCTTTTGGCACAAGTTGATGCCTCAATTGGAGGTAAAAATGGGATAAATGTAAGTGGTTATAAAAATATTATTGGCACAATTTATCAGCCACAGGCCATCTACTTTTGTATGGAATTTATCAAGACATTACCATTGAGGGAGTATTTGTGCGGTGTTTCTGAGTTGCTTAAAACCTATCTCTTATCCGATGAGAAACGATATTATAACTCTATAACACTCCTAAAAAAAATGAAGGGACCTGAGGCCCTGGCTATTCCTGAAAATGTTTCAAGAATGGAAAAGATTGTTCTTGATGCTGCAAAAATTAAAACTCGAATAGTTATTGAAGATCCTAACGATAAAGGTGTGCGAAATACTCTCAATTTAGGGCATACATTTGGTCACGCAATCGAGTGTTGTTCGGAGGGTAAGATTAAGCATGGAGAGGCGGTAGCAATAGGAATGATATTATCGGCGGAGTTGTCCAATAAGCTTAACTATTTGCCACTGAGGATGTTAAATAGATTGAAGGATGACTTCGCAAAGATAGGATTGCCGATTTCTACAGATATTCCTATTGAGAGATTGATATACACAATCAAGAATGATAAGAAAATTACCAATAATCACCTTAAGTTTATTATGATAGAGAAAATAGGTAAGGTGGTTATTATCGTAATGGATTTGGATACTTTAAGGATTCTGTAAAGGGGAGAATTTTCACATATTTACACAGGTAGAAGTAATTGATGCTCAATAGATTGCCGGGCTTCGCCCAGCAATGACGTGAGTGAAAAAGTTGCTTTTAAAGAAGTTCGGCTATTGCGATGGCACAGGCGGCTTCAACGATTATGGGAGTTCGGAGAGCAAAGCAGCAGTCGTGACGTCCATTGACAGAAAGATCTTCAATATCACCACTCTTCAAAGAGATGCTCTTCTGTATCTTCCTTATGCTTGATGTAGGTTTGAATGCTACCCTAAAGCGGAGAGGATTTCCATTGGAAATGCCTCCATTTATGCCTCCGGCCCCATTTTTTGCACATTTTCCATCTGTGGAGATAATTGGGTCATTGTGTTCCGATCCCGTCATTCGAGCTGCTTCAAATCCATCTCCAAACTCAATTCCGCGAACTCCGGGGATTGAGAATACAAGATGTGAAATCACACTCTCTAACGAGTCAAAAAATGGTTCACCAATACCGGCGGGTAGATTATCACAACAACACTCCACAATACCCCCAACAGAATCACCTTCAGCAAAAGTTTTATCAAGGAGAGCATTAACAGCTTGATAATCAGTATAATCCACACCACCTATCTCTATAACTCTACTATTGATATTAATAGGAGAAATCAATTTTTTTGCAACTGCACCTGCTGCAACAAGTGGAAGGGTCATTCTTCCTGAAAATATTCCTCCACCACTAAATACTTTCCCAAATTTTTGCAAAGAGACAAAATCTGCATGCCCGGGACGAGGCCTATTTTCAAATTCCGAGTAATCGCTCGGACGAATATTCTTGTTTTGAAAAGAGATAATCAGAGGAGTTCCATCTTCATCACTGTAAGCAATCTCCGGAATATCCTCCTCGTGACGAGGTGTACTCCATTTTTTTCCATAAAGAGCATCACCTTTGCGTGCCTCAATATCACCCTTCATTTCGTCATAGGAGATGGAAAAACCTTTTGGTAATCCAAATATTTTTACCCCCAAAGAATCTGAATGGGATTCTCCGAAAATTTCTATTTTGAAACTATTGCCAAAGCTGTTATTCATAAGCGATACTCGTTAAAAATATTTGTAAAAGTCTGGGAATGATTTACTTACACACTCGTAATTCTCGATATGAATTGGCTCAACACACATGTGAGAGGCAATTGCAAGAGCCATTGCCAAGCGGTGGTCTCCGTGAGAATCAACCAAAACTCCCCCTTGCAGACTCTTTAGATAGTATCCATCGATAAAGAGTTTATTATCCTCAATAAAATATTGAATATCACCAAGTTTTGAAAACTCTTTAAGGAATGTTTCTGCACGATTGCTCTCCTTGTTGCAGAGTCTGTCAATCCCTTTTATTACACTGACACCATTGCACCTTAATGCCAAAATGAATAGGGCAGGGAATAGGTCAGGACAAGAACTTAAGTCATATTCAAAAGGGAGCATAACTCCACGTGTAGCAGATATGACAGCCAGATTATAGTTTGGAATATCGTTAATATAAATCGGAGCTTGACATTTTTTTAATACCTCAAGAATATCGCTATCTGCCTGAATGGACTTAGGTGTAACGCCACAAGCTATTGTAAAACCAAGTGTAGCACCCGCAACCAAAACCAAGGCGACACTGCTCCAATCCACTTCAATATCTATATTGGCTCTTTTATATGTTTGATTTCCAGGTATTTGGAAAATAATAGAGCCATTTGTCAAGTCGCAATGGAGAATGTTTATTTTGATGTCAAACTTCTTGAGAATATCACAAGTCAATGCAATGTAAGGGAAACTTTTGACATCTTGAACAGCCAAAACGGAACTTTCGGTGCAGAGTGGCAAGGCAAAAAGAAGTGCTGTGATCAGTTGCGAACTCTCTTTTCCCGAAACAGAGTAGTTGCCTCCAACAAGTTTTCCCGTAACATTTGCAGGAAGATGAAATCCATCTGTGAGTTCAATTTTTAACCCCATTTGTTCTACATCCCTTGCTACGGCAGAGAGGTCTCGTTTTAATAGAGTCCCTTTCCCTTTAATTGTGTAATTGCTTGATATAAAGGATGTTAAAATCAATGCAACTCTGGCTAAAAGTCCTGATTCTCCTACATTTATAACTCTTCTTCGTGACGAAATTTTTGCTCCGGGGGTAATTCCGTTGGATTGTATTGCAAAAAGTTTGTTTATATGATTATAGACATTAGCCCCAAATTGTTTGGCAAGGGCTATCGAACTTTTAGAGTCGTCGCAGAGGTGGTGTTCTTCATTTGTAAGATATCTTAGAATTGATCTTTCGGAAGATAATGCTGCCCCGATAACAGAGCGTTGGAATATACTCTTTGACTCAGGGAAATTGATATATCCGAAATCTTCAAAAGAACTCTTCTCGAAATCAAAAATGGTGTTTTGTCCGGGAGCACAATTTGTCAATGAGTTGAGAGCGACATATTGGAAAGGAGATCCTTTTTGTATTGCAATATCGCGTGTTTTTCGCCATTTCTCACCCATACAGAAAACCAGCAATTTAGATGGGTCAAACTCCTTGTAAAGCCCCATAACACGATTTTTTTCGGCCATACTCTTGGCTGTTACGGCAATTTTGGCATAGTCTCCGCCCAGGTCAAAGCATCTCTGTGCAATACTCCTTAACTCATCGAGTGTATTACAAGAGTCATAATTGTGAAAAGAGTAGATAATTTTACGCCCCATCTCTTTTGCGAAACCGGACAATAATTCTCTACTCTTTGCCTGACTGTTTATATCAATATCAACAATATCGCACCCAAGTTCAAGTGCATTTCTGAGTTGAAGATGTGCTTTGATTATATCCTCGTTTGTCGCCTCTTTCAAATCAAGATGATATGTCGCAATCAACTGAATATCAAACTCTTTGCATAGGAGGATAAGCTCTTCCAACTCTGAATTTGTCAGTTCGCACAAATCAAGTCTAAGTTCTACATAGTATAACTTATAGACACTGACTACCGCTTTGCAATAGTCAAGATTTTTAAGAGGCAAACATAGACAAACTCTTCTCATCATTTTAATTATTCAATGGCTCCGGCAACGATATTTGCTACTTGAGCTCTAACCCTTGCACAAGATCCTTTGTCTTTAGGGTGTACTCTATTGGTTAATAATATAATAGCAATGTCATTATCAAAGTCAATAACCATAGATGTACCTGTGTAACCGGTATGACAAATAGTATTATCGCTTAATAAATCACCCTTTAATGATGCAGCACCACTCTCTTTATCCCAACCAAGAGCTCGGCCGAATTGTTTAACACTTTCAGGGATTGTAGCCATAGTTTTAACGGTAAGTTCACTTAAAATGCGTTTACCTTTATATTCACCGCCATTCAAAAGGGCAGATGCTATTACAGCGAGGTCTTCAGCGCTAGAGAATACACCTGCATTACCGGAATTACCACCATTGATAACTCTTGCAAGAGGGTCGTGAACATTTCCAATAAGCACCTCTCCATCGGTAATTTCAGTTGGAGCAATTCTGTCATAAAGCTCTTCAGATGGATTGTAGCAGGTATTTTTAAGACCTAATTTGTCAAATACATTTTGTTGAACATAGTCGCTGAACTTCATTCCGGTTACATTTTCGATAATGTTATGCAGAGTGATAAAGTTTAGACAACTATAGATATGTCTTGTATTTGGCTCGTAAATTCTCTTCAAATCATTAGCTATGTAGTCAATAAAGGCATCGGGATTATTTGCCCCATATTGTTCAGCAAACCAATTGGCATTAACATACGATGGAAGTCCGGAAGTATGTGTCAAAAGTTGTGAAACTCTGATAGTTGTAGAGTCTGTAATAACTTCGTGTTTGCCATTGCCAACTTTCTCTATTTTATACCAAGGTTTGAATCCGGGAATATATCTACTTACAGGATCTGATAGTCTAACTTGCCCATTTTCAATAAGTTGCATAAATGCCAAAGTAGTACCTACACATTTGCTGACAGAAGCCATATCAAAAATTGTGTTGGTTGTCATCGGTACGGTATCAGGATATACAGATTTATTTCCGTATGCTTTAAGATACTCTATTTTATCGCCATTTACCACAGCTAAAACAGCACCAGGGAAATTTCCCTCTTCAATGGATTGAGCAATAACTGCATCAGCTTGAGCAAGTTTTTCTTGATTAAATGAATGACCCTTCTCTGTTACACAACCTGTAAAGAGAGATAGCGAACAAATCGCAAACAATAGATATTTTTTCATAATAGTAGTGGATTGAATCAATTAGACAAAAATAGTGATTACAAAACAATTATGAAAGAACTATCCGTAAATTGGTAAAGCGATATTACAAATTGGGTTTGATTGCTATCGTAAATGTGTAATTTCTGCCCGGCATAGGGCGTGATAGTACAGACTCGTACTCTTCGTCAAATAGATTTTCGACCATAAATTTGAATCTCAACTCACTCCATTTTGTCCTAATACTCTTTTCAAGCGAGATGTCGTTCATAAAGTACGGCGATAATCTTCCGATAATGTCTGTATTATTGCTTGAAGTGGTAAATCGTTCGCTATAGTAATTCCATTTATAATTGAAATTCCACCCTTTCCAGGATATTTTACCATTAAGAGATGCTGAATATTCAGGAACATAGACGAGTTGTTTTCCGATTGATTCATCTCCCCAGGAGGTGGGATCGCCGTGATTGATAGAGCGTGTCCATGCAAAGTTTGCATCTAATGAGCCACTCCACCCACTTCCAAGCTCCATTTTAAGGTTTCCTTTGGATTCTATACCATAACTATGTACCTTTTTAACATTGACAGGAGACCAAAATCCCTTAAATGTAGGCAGCCATAAAATCCAATTATTAATGTTTGAATTGAAAGCGGTAATCTCTCCCTTTAATGATAAGTTCTCTTTGGAAAAAGATCCTTCAAAACCAAAATCGTATGAATATCCCTCTTCAGGAAGAAGATTCAAGTTGCCACCCGGCAAAAAATAGAGGTCGTTTAGTGTTGGGGCTCTGAAATTCATTGATACAGAGCTCTTTGCAATAAGATTTAGATTGTTGCCATTCTTAATTACAAATTCTGCAAAAAATGCAGGAAGTAGTGGAGAAAAATTCTCTCCAAAAGTAGATTCTCTAAGATTTAGGGCAAAACCAATCCTCTCTGCAGGGCGATATCGGGCTGTGAAGAGAGCAGAGGATTCAAACCTTCCTTCGAAGTACCCGATGTATTCTCTCTCCTGAGTTGTACTATTGAGAACTATGTCGTAACTCTTTACAATATGTTCGTCTAAAGAGATTTCTGCACAAATCATCAATTTTGAAGATGGAAAAAACTGCAGTTGCGATTTGATAAAAGCAGAGTGTGTAAAGCTCTGAGAATGAGTCATTTCTGTGAGTTCTCCGCTACCTAAATCACCCATATAAAGATAGAGTAAATCATTGTAGTCGTACCCTGCTTTATTCTTGATTTGCAATTTGCCAAAGGCTTTATCCCACCCCAAAATAGTACGAAAAGTATTTTGGTATTGAGTGTTGGAACTCATATCTTCTTCGCGGTAATTTACATTCAGCATGGGAACTCCTCGCTCTGAATCTATATACCAGGCAGACCATGAGAGTTTTGAATCATCCCTGAAACGATAAGAAAGCTCCTGCATCAGGTGAAAGTCGGCATACTCACCATTTTTATTCCTCTCCGTAGGATATTTGAAACCTATCAAATTACCATTCTCATCGAAGTCAAAATCCTTTTTACGATAATTCACATACTCAAAATCATTCTTTGAATAGTTGTATGCAATTTTAGTGGCACTTTGGAAATTAGTGCTCTTGTATCCCGCCTTTAAGAAGCCATTATAGGTAGAAAAACTACCAATTCCTCCGATTAACTCGAGATTGAAACCATCTTCCTGCTTCGGAGAAGATTCCAAAGAGATAGCTCCTCCAAATCCACCATCTGAAATTCCGAGAGAGCTGGAGCCATTATAGATAGTCGCATTATCAATAAAAAAAGATGGAATCATAGAGAAATCTACCATTCCCAGCATTGGGGAATTGAGCTTCATTCCATTCCACTCAACACGAGTATGAGAGGGCGAAGTACCTCGTAATGAGGCAGTTGCAGTGGTTGCTCTTCCGTATGATTTGATAAAAATAGAACTATTCTGAGTCAGGACTTCAGATAGTGAGTATGCAATATTATCGCGAAGTGTAACGCTCTCAAGCGACTGTTTTTGAATTCCAATCTCCTTTAACGCCCTGGTTGCAACTACCACAGTAGAGTCTAAATCATAGACCTGATCGACGCTCTGTGCTAATAGTAGATTGTAACAGAAAAGAAGTATTAAAAGAGATAGAATCCTCCGTTGCATTTTAATTCTCTATTTTAACTGAGCAGATCTCTGTCGAAACCTCTCCGCACTCTCCGGCTTGGGCGTTTACTGCAGACTGAATCTTTACCCAACTTATAGTTGTAAGTGCAACAGATTTACCTTTGGAATCGACAGCATTGCTAATATCAAAGAATATTCTATTTATAGTATGAGCACTTTCATAGTTGTCGGCATATCCCCATTCATAGTTAGGGAATTCCCACATTTTTGTCGCTGTATTGTACTTGACATCTTGTTTGAGTCGCGAACCACGAAGTGTATATGAATCGGTATTTAACCATTGAGGGAAATAACTTCCTTGATCGTGGAACTCTTTAAGATATTTGATAACGCCTTTATTTCCATCAGAGTCCTCCCAGGTAATATCTGCTCCCTCTTTGATTTCAAGATCCCTGTAATAGGTTACGGCGTAGTCTTTTTGGTAATCATCCTTGCCATATTGACTTCCTTTCAACTCATACCAGGTATCATCCGGTCTGTCGTTGTCATTTTCATCCCTCATTACCCAAACAATTCCGGGTTCAGATGATGTGGAGGTTTGATTGGATGTAACTGAGAAATCATGTCCCTCTGTGTTTGCTATGTCTTTGGCAAAGCCAACAACTATAAATCCACCAAAACCACCAAGCGAGACATACGCTTGATTACTAAGTCTTTGTCTGGCATATTCACAAGCAATTTCAGTAGATGTTATATGCTCCATACCTGTTCCAGTCTCACCAATAAATTGTCCCGGTGCAGGCAGATATTCCCAAACAGATGTAGAGTAATCGCTAATAAACTCTCCGGTTCCACCACCAACTCCTCCACTTGGATCCAGTCCCGGATCATCAGGAAGTGTAGAGAAACATGAAGTTAATGTCATTAATGTAATCAGTAGAAAAATAGTTCTCTTCATATTTTATCTTTAGTGTTTAAAACAAAAATACCCGGGAATAATTCCGCCTCTGAGTGTGTCGAGCGGCTCTCCCAATTGTGAAAAACGATATATAATACCATTTTGAACATAGTCTATGGCATCTGATAGGTAAATATCTCCATTTGTGTGGTCAATCCCTAAAGAGAAAAAATTCTTACCATTCCCTTTAATAAATTGATTATTAGAGATATCGCTATTATCAATAGCCATTTTACAAAGGTAATGATTAATATAATAGATGGTATCTCCTTCTTGATTAATTGTGAGGTTGTGTGGATAATCATCCTCGTCAAAGTATAGATGCTTCTCTATCTGTAAACTCTCTGTATCTATTTTGAATAGAGAAGGGGAGTCGTTGCACAATACCCACAGTTTGCCATTCTTATCAATTACCATAGAGTTTGGCTCCATCTCCACCTCTATCTCATCGATGATTATATCTCTATTTGTATCAATTACAAGGATTTTATTACATCCACTCCAGCAGCTCACAAAGAGTTTATCTTTATAACACACCATATTTTCGGATGATTTATATGGCTCTGTGGATATTTCTCCAACAATCCTCTTTACCGAGCTGTCGTAAATGGAAATTTTTCCGGCATAAAGGTCTGAAATATAAGCTTTTGTGGGGTTAGTAAAGTATATGTAGCGAGGTGATGTCAGGTTGCTTATAGCCCCCTCTATACGGCAGTTGTCAATATCGATAATGAAAATAATTCCTGAATTATTTACAACTAAGTACCCCTTTCCATTGTGGATTGTCATTGAGTGTGCAACATCTCCCAAGTTTACCCCGTTAGAGCGTATAAATATCTCATTTTCAAAGGATTGGCTTTCTGTGTCGTAGAAAGAAAGAGAGGCATTTCCATACATAAAATTACCTTGATTGACAATAAAAATACCTTTATCGCCAATTTTTACATCCTCCTCCATCCCGTGTGGAATCTCCATACAGGAAGAGAGGAGAACAAGTAAAAATATGCATGAAAATAACCTCTTCATAAAATTAGTAAATACCTATTTCGTCTATACAACAATAACTTGGCGTATTTAACCCCCATTCACCTACGTCGGAGCCGGTGATGTCGAACGAAAGTTTATTTACCATTCCTAAAACAGAGAGATCCACCTTATGCCAACCCTCAGCAAATCCAGGAGATTTTTGAGTTCTGAAATCGATAAGGTAGAACTCTACAGAACCGGTTGAGGTGCCAGATGCACCATATCCGGTGATTGTTAATTTTAGCCAACCCTTATTGGAACTATTCAATGGCGCATTGAAATCTGAGCCATTTTTCGCAGCCAAATATGTGTATGAGCTGTTTGCAATATAACAATATGCAAAGTGTGCCTCCTTTCCATTTTGGCTGAAGTATAGTTCAGTAGGGGCTGTTCCGGATTTGTTGATAACAGCAAAGGTTTTTGAGCCATTGTATCCTCCAAATCCGCTTTCAGAATTAGAATAATATACAGAACATTGATTCAAATATGTACCATCACTCATGTTATTCCATTGCGAGATAGCGAAGCCACCATTGTAGAAATTATAAGCGTCATAAGACTCATTTATACCAAATACAAGTGATGTTTCCGGGTCTGTGTATGAAATAAATTGGTTATCAGCACCAGCATAAAGATTTTCGCCGTATGAAGATGGACCGGCAAGGTATGATGACTCTACCTTTTCGAAATCTATTATGTGGGACAATTTCTCTTCAATAGGGTTGCAACTACAACAAATCAGAAGAGCAAATAAATAAAAAAATAATCTTTTCATTTTTCTAAAACGTTAATAATCAATACGTTACGGAAAATGGAAAGACTACTTTCTTCTATCCCCTCCCATTCTCCGTAGGAGTTTTTCTGGTAAAGTAATCGTCATGTTTTCTGACTTGTTCAATTTTGAACGCCTTCTCGGTGTAACCCAATGGCAATGTGTCCAAAATCTTTACGAACTTACAGCAGCGGGAACTGTTGCAGATTTTCACTGCATTCCATAATACGATTGCTTGTAATTTGTAAATATTTACAAATGCAAATATATATATTTTTTAATGAGTACTACAATTTTTTATACTCTTTTTCAAAATAATCAATAAAAGCTTCATTGACGAACTTCATTCCGCCATTAGTAGGGAAATCTCCTGAGAAGTACCAATCTCCAAGGTGGTCAGGGCAAGATTGATGAAGGCCTTCGATTGTTTGATAAACAATCTTAACTTCGGCCTTAAGTCCCTCAGAATGAAGCATTTCCGCGATTTTAACAGAAATCTCTTCGTCTGTGAATGGAGCATAAATATTCTTTACGCAGTTTACATATTGAGCAGGATTTTCTTTAATTTGCTCTTTTGCTGCATTGTATGTTTCCTCTATAACACTCTCCATATTGCGGTCGTGGAGTAACTCTACCGCTGCACGGAAAGCAATAAATTCGCTCATACTCGACATATCTATACCATAGCAGTCCGGATATCTGACCTGAGGAGAAGATGAGACAATCACAATTCTCTTCGGATTCAATCTGTCAAGAATTTTCAAAATACTCTGTTTAAGAGTTGTGCCTCTGACGATACTATCATCTATAACCACTAAATTATCAACATCATCTACGATTGTTCCGTATGTTACATCATACACGTGGGCAGCCATATCATTACGTGCTTTGCCTTGTGCAATGAATGTTCTCAATTTAATATCTTTAATGGCGACTTTCTCACTTCTGATGCGTCTTGAAAGCACTTTTTCAAGTTCGGCTTCGTCCAATCTATCTCTGTGTTGCAGGATATAATCAATTTTCTGCTTGTTGAGGTACTTCTCAAAGCCATTCAACATACCAAAATATGCAACTTCGGCAGTGTTAGGAATAAATGAGAATACCGTATTGTCGATATCGTAATCAACTGATTTCAAAATTGGCTCTACAAGTAGTTCTCCAAGCATTTTTCTCTCTTTGTAGATGTCGGAATCACTACCTCTTGAGAAATAAATTCTCTCGAAAGAGCAAGCTTTTTTCTCTTTTGGCTCCAAAATAGGAACAATTCGTAACTTGCCTCTTCTATCTACGATTAGTGCCTCTCCACTATTCAACTCTTTAACGCTGTCGATAGGAACATTCATCGCAGTTTGTATTACAGGACGCTCTGATGCTACTATAACTATCTCATCATCAGCATAATAGAAAGCAGAACGAATTCCCCAAGGGTCTCTCATTGTGAAAGTTTCACCGCTTCCTGTCATACCACTTACCACATATCCGCCATCCCAAATAGGGGAGCAACGTTTCAACAATTTGGCAACATCAAATCTTTTGTCAATCTCCTTTGTGGTTTCAGCTCCCTCATATCCCTCTGCCTGGCACTCTCTGTATAGATATTCGATCTCCATATCAAGACCATGTCCAAGTTGATCCAAAAGAAGGTGGGTGTCGGCATAGCGGCGAGGGTGTTGTCCTATGCGTACCAAATCTTCATAGACATCTTCCACATTTGTAAGAGAGAAGTTGCCACAAATCACCAAACTCTTTGCACACCAGTTATCTCTGCGAAGGAATGGGTGAATAAAGTCCAAACCCGCTTTTCCTGTGGTGCTGTATCTAAGGTGTCCCATATAAAGTTCGGAAGCAAAAGGAAGATGCTCTTTAGCGTAATCAGCATCTGCGTTCTGACCCTTGTCAAAATCAAGTTTAGAGTTGATTTTATCGAAAATTTCAGTAATTGCAGTTGATCCTAAGGCCTTTTCTCTGAAAATGTATTCATCACCTCTGTTGGCATCAAGTTTAACACTTGCAATACCTGCACCCTCTTGACCTCTATTATGTTGTTTCTCCATCAATAGATATAGTTTTTGGAGGCCATACATCCAAGTCCCATATTTTTCCTGATAGTAACTAAGTGGTTTAAGAAGTCTTACAATCGCGATACCGCATTCGTGTTTAAGTGGTTCCATATCTCTGAAAATTTATACGGCACAAAAATAATATAGTTTGAAAAAAATTGAACAAAAAAATGCTTATTTGCACCATTTATCTAACCAACCGAAGAATGTTCTATGCCAATGAACGGAGTTTTGAGGCTTTAGAATCCAGTGATTTTCGTCAGGGAATAGCAACATTTCAGATGGAACGCCCATCATTTGAGCAGCATTAAATGCCGCCATACCTTGATCCACAGGCACTCTGTAGTCCAATTCTCCGTGGATTACCAAAATAGGAGTGTCCCAATTCTTAATCAATTTGTGAGGAGAATTTGCATAATGTCTTTTTGCAACAGGATTGTCACTCCAAGGTGCACCACTCTGTTTAACATTTGGTTGGGCAATGCCTCCATTGTCCCAGTTAGGGAACCACATCTCTTCTGTCACCATATACATGTGTTCTTGATTGAAGATACCTGCGTGAGCAATAAAGGCATCAAATCTATTTTGGTGAACACCGGCAAGGTAATAAACGGAATATCCTCCATAACTTGCACCTACTGCGGCCATTTTACCAACGTACGGCTCAGCTTTGAGAGCATCTGCAGCCGAGAGGTAATCTTTGATGTTTTGTCCGCAATAGTCTCCTGAAATCTGTTCGCACCACTCTTGTCCAAATGCCGTTGTGCCTCTTCTGTTAGGGAGAACTACGATGTATCCTTGTTGAGCCATCAATCTGTAATTCCATCTGTAAGACCAACCCTGGCTCAATGTGCCTTGAGGACCTCCAAGACAGACAAGAATTGATGGATATTTTTTACTTGCGTCAAATTTTGGAGGATAAAGTACCCAAGTGAGCATCTTTTTGCCATCTGTTGTCTTAATCCAACGCTCTTCTACTTTTGGCTCGTCAAGTTTTGATATAATTTCATCATTTTCGTGAGAAATAGCACTCCAAGAGCCATCAGTGGCAGAAATTGATACAATTTCGGAAGGTCGCATCATACTTGTATTTGTTGCGATCAATCTATCGCCGACGATAATTGGAGAAGAGAAGTCATACCACTCTCTTTCCGGAGTAACCTGAGCAAAATTGCCATCAAGATCTACTCTCCAGATGCCTTTCAATCCCTCTACCAATGATGAGAAGTACAGACCTTTAGAGTCCTCCATCCAGACAGGGGATTCAACATTATATTTGAATTTGTTTTCAGTTAGTTCGACTTTTGATTCATCATCAAGATTTATGATAAACAATCTCACTTTATCTGCCTCATATCCATCTCTTTCCATACTTAGGAATGCCAATTTGCTACCATCCGGAGAGAAAGATGGCTCTGTGTCATATCCCATCATTCCCTCTGTGAGATTTCTGCACTGAGCAGTGGCTACATCATATAGATAAATATCTGTATTTGTGGAGAATGCGTACTCTTTACCTGTAAGTTTTCTGCAAGAGTAGGCGATTTTTGTGCCATCAGGGCTCCAAGCAAGCTGTTCAATGCCGCTGAATGGCTCGGTAGGCAATTCAAATGGTGCTCCATCAAGGATATCAACACCCTCACTAACACTATTTCCATCAATATCAGCAATATAACTATGAGGAATATTCTCTACAAAGTGATCCCAATGGCGATACATCAGGTCTGTGATAATTCTACCTGTGGATTTTCCCAAATCAGGGTAGATGTCTGTAGGTTTGGTGGCAGATTTGAATTCAGATGTGTAAATCAGTTTTTTCTGATCCGGAGACAATTTGAACTCCATAATTCCACTCTTGACATTGCTAATTTGCTTTTCTCCGCTTCCATCGCTGTTCATTACCCAAATTTGTCCACCTCTTAAGAATAGAATCTTCTCGCCATTCTGATACCATCTGGCGTTGTTCTCTCCTTTGGCTGTTGTGGTAAGTTGAACTCTATTGTTGCCATCAATATCCATAACAAAGAGTTCTCGGTTACTTTTATTCTGTTCAATACTTGGATAACTTACTCCAAACAGAATCTTTTTGCCGTCAGGTGAGACTTGTGGGTCTGAAACTCTACCCAAAGTATTTAATATTTCAGGAGTAAACAAACCATCATTTACTTCAAGAACAGTTTTGGTTATTGGGCTCTCTTCTGGTTGTGAATTTTTGCAAGATGTTGTTGCCATAGCTACACCTATTATTAATAAGGAAAATGTTTTGAATGAGTTTAATGATAATTTTTTCATCTGAATTGGTTTTTTCTACATTAAGGTTACAAAGTTAGATAATTTTATTAACAAAAATAGTTGTTTATTAACAATTTAGTCGTATATTTGCAGCCCGCAAAAATGCGGTTTTTGAACTTAATATATTAATTAACACCAAATTAACAACCAATGCCTGGATTAATTGGAAAAAAAATCGGAATGACTTCCGTTTTCGATGCTGATGGAAAAAATCTTCCATGCACCGTTATTGAAGCTGGTCCGTGTGTTGTTACGCAGATTCGTACAGTAGAAAAAGATGGTTATGCCGCTGTACAACTTGCCTATGACGAAGCAAAAGAAAAACACACCAGCAAGGCTCTTAAGGGCCATTTTGAAAAGGCAGGAACCACTCCTAAGAAAAAAGTTGTAGAGTTTACAAACTTCGATACAACTCAAGTTAAATTAGGAGATACTATCACCGTTGCAGATCTTGACCTTGATCTTTCAGAGGGCAAGACCGACTGGTTAGATGTTACCGGAATTTCTAAAGGTAAAGGCTTCCAAGGTGTTGTGAAACGCCACGGATTCGCAGGTGTAGGAGGAACAACTCACGGTCAGCACAACAGACTACGTGCTCCCGGATCTTTGGGTGCTTCTTCTTGGCCATCAAGAGTTTTCAAAGGTATGAGAATGGCCGGCCGTATGGGTGGCGATCGCGTAAAGGTTTCAAACCTACAAGTGATCAAAATCATTCCTGAAAACAACTTAGTTATTGTAAAAGGCTCTGTACCAGGAGCTAGAGGTTCTTATGTAATTTTGGAGGATTAAGCGTCTATGAATTTAGCAGTTTATAAAATCGATGGCACATTGTCAGGAAAAGAAGTTGTTCTTGACGATGCAATTTTTGGTATCGAACCAAATGATCACGCTATTTACTTAGACGTGAAACAATATTTGGCTAACCAACGCCAAGGTACTCACAAAAGTAAAGAACGTTGGGAAATCGCACACAGCACTAAGAAACTTATTCGTCAGAAAGGTTCAGGTGGTGCTCGTCACGGTAGTTTGAAAGCAAATATCTATGTAGGTGGTGGTAGAGTATTCGGTCCACAACCACGTGATTACAGATTCAAACTTAACAAAAAGCTTAAACAACTTGCTCGTTATTCAGCTCTTTCTTACAAAGCTAAAGATGAAGCAATCGTGTTGGTTGAGCCATTTGTAATGGAAGCTCCTAAGACAAAAGAGTTTATCAAAATTCTTGAAAACTTGAAATCTTACGGAAGAAAGACTCTTGTAGTG
>X40_Bactrian_Camel__coassemble_112_pt1 | contig 15651 bp, 13 predicted proteins | sample X40_Bactrian_Camel__metabat2_high_PE_006 | metagenome-assembled genome bin X40_Bactrian_Camel
TAGAATACCGGCCTGTCACGCCGGGGGTCGCGGGTTCGAGTCCCGTCCGCACCGCAAAAGCCTTCCAATTGGAGGGCTTTTTTTATGTGCATATGTCAAACCAAGGGACTCGAACCCAGCGACCCCAAGCTGCGAAGCAGCATAATAAAAAGCATCGCGGTAAAACTCGCGGTGCGTAGCGCCGCGAGTTCGAGTCCCGTCCGCACCGCAAAAGCCTTCCAATTGGAGGGCTTTTTTCGTATATACATACTTCAAAAAAGGACGTCTCAACGTCATTGCTGACGCAGTCGGCAATCTGGATTCAACGTCATTGCTGACGCAGTCGGCAATCTATTGAGTTTCAATTGGCTATGAGTGCAAAACAGATTCCCGAGGCAAGCTCGGGAATGACTAAAAATAGATTCCCGCGACTGGCGTCGCAGGAATGACGTAGTCATAAGTTTCGCAGGAATGACAGGGGGCTTTGACTCTCTTATCAATGTTGTAGATAGGGAAAGGCGGGTGAATGTTACAAGAACTTCACTTTGCTGATATCCCTTGGTTTGGCAGCAGGAGATTCATCTGCATAGCCGAATCCCACGCAAAGTACAATTTCATATCCCTCACTAAATTGAAGGATCTCTTGTGCTGCCTCTTTTTTAAGAAGTTCAACAGGCATACCAAGGCAAATAGAGCCAACTCCAAGAGACCAGGCAGATAGCACCATATTCTCTATTAGCAACCCGCAGTCAATATGAGAAAATCTGTAACCGGGGTCTTTTGCAATAAAGGTTAATGTTGGTGCACCTCTGAAGATTCCTTTAATGTTTACAGGATCCAACTCTTTATCGCCCGAGCACATTGCCTCTACAAGTTTGTCAATCTTCTCCGGTTCGTCAATAACTCTAACTTCCCAAGATTGTTTGTTCTGTCCGTTAGGAGCATTTATTCCACATTCGAGAATAGTCATCATTGTTTCGCGATCCACAGCTTCTGGTTTGTATGCCCTGATGCTACGACGTGACATTATAGTTTCTATAACTTGATTAGTTTCGCTAACTTCTTTATTATCAGCGGATTGTGCGCAAGATGAAATGGTAAGAAGTGCGATAAATCCCATGATTGTTGTTAAATATCTCATAATAAAAAAATTAATGGGTTATAACTATTTGGTAATCAGTGACCTGATTTTGTCTGCGACATCTGTATTCTTCATAATACCTGCAAATTCATCAGCACCGGCACCATAAGCAAAAATTGGAACTAATGTTCCGGTATGACCTTTAGTGCTGAAAGAGACCTCAACAGGTGATGTTCCGCCCACTTCGTAGCTCTTGTAAGTAACATTTGCACCGCCTGTTTCGTGGTCAGCCACAACTACAAGGAGTGTATTTGGATTATTATTAACATAATCAACTACCAGGTTCAATGTTTGGTTAAACTCTTTCATCTCTTCAATCAGACCAACAGAATCATTATTATGGCCATAACCATCGATAATTGCACTCTCAATCATTAAGAAAAAGCCATTGTCGGATATTCTGTCCAATGTTTCAAGTGCCTTTGCTGTAGCTTTGCATAGATATTGGTCAGGCTCTGAAAGGTAGCCCTCTTCTCTATTTTCATCTTGAGTAGAAGCAGCAAGTTTGGCAGCCAAACATACCTCTGCACCATCAGCAGCACCGGCAGTTGTATTGGTAGATTCATTTCTGCGGTGAATATCTCCCATAGGAAGAATACCAACATATTTATCAGAAGTTGTATTTAGAACACTTCTCCAATCAAGATAGACATCATATCCATCATTGATAAGAGTCTCTGTTAAATCTACTGAATCAGGACGATTGATAAACACACTCAGACCGGAGCCAATAGCAACATCAACACCGCTTGTAGTAAACTGTTTTGCAAGGTCATATCCTTGAGAACGGCTCAAAACTCCACCGTAGAATGATGCCGGAGTTGCTTCTGTCAGTACTGTATTGACAACAATTGCACTCTTTTTGCCCACTTCTTGAGCATCTTTCATAACACTTTTCAATTGATTTCCTTCAGGATCTACTCCAAGATAACCATTTTTTGTGCGAGTACCGGTTGCAAGTGCAGTTCCACCTGCAGGCGAGTCTGTAACATAGTTATTTGCAGAACAAGTCTCTGAAAATCCAATAACAGGATTGCCTCTTTCAAAACCTGTTGCCTGATCTTCGGATAATACAAGAGCAGAGATTGAACCCAATCCCATTCCATCCCCAATCAGATAGATGATATTATCAACCTGTGGCTCTTTGTTACAAGAAATAAATGCAATCAACGAAATAAGTGTAAGTAGAATAGAGTGTTTTTTCATAATGTTTAATGTCTTTAATATTAACTCCAAATTTACAAATAATATCAAAAAATATCAAAGAGGCGGACAATTTAACTATCTTTGTAGAAAGAGAATTAGAAATGTTTAGCGTAATAATCCCTGTTTATAATCGTCCGAGTGAGGTAGATGAGTTGTTGGAAAGCCTTATGAATCAGCAATTTACTGATTTCGATGTAATAGTTGTGGAGGATGGCTCATCTGTATCGTGCAGAGATATTGTCGATAAATATAGTGGAGGAGAGATTACAATCAAATATCTTTTCAAAGAGAATGGTGGTCCGGCGCTTGCTCGCAACTTCGGCGCAAAGGAGAGTGATAGGGAGTATCTAATATTCCTCGATTCAGACGCCATTCTTCCTCAGGGCTATTTCGCCGCAATAACTGAAGCATTAAAGGATAATCCTGTAGATCTCTTTGGTGGAGCAGACAGGTCGCATCCAAATTTTACTCCGCTTCAGAAGGCCATTGACTATTCAATGACATCAATTATTACAACGGGAGGTATCAGAGGTAATAAGAAAAGTGCAGACAAATTTTACCCAAGAAGTTTTAATATGGGTATTAAAAGATTGATATTCAATGAGATAGGTGGTTTTTCAAATATGCGTTTCGGAGAAGATGTAGATTTCAGTTATAAGGTGGCTGAAGGTGATTATACAACTGCCTTTTTTCAGGATGCTTGGGTTTATCATAAGAGAAGAAATACATTCAGGACATTCTTCAAGCAGGTCTTTAATTCAGGCATAGCAAGAATTCATCTGACATTAAGACATAGAGGCACCCTTAAACTTGTTCATCTTTTGCCAACTGCATTTTTCCTTGGCTCGCTTCTGTTGATACTTATTGCTTTTGTAGCACTCTTTATCAATCCTCTCCTCTCTTTAGTGGCTATCTCTCCGTTGGTTTTATTATCAGTGACAATCTTCTTAGATGCTTTAAGACAGGGAAGGGGAGTAAGGGTGGCAATTCTCTCTATTGTTACATCATTTATACAACTTACCGGTTATGGCAGTGGCTTGGTAATTGGTTGGTGGAATATTATAATAAAAGGCAACAAAGATTATGCTGCCTTTCGTAAAAACTTCTATAAATAATTGTAAATCAATCTATTCGAATATTATTTCGCCAAAAAATTGAGGTTGGTGAAAGTTCGGGTTCTCACTATGAATCGGCATCCAACTCAAATAGTGGGGTTGAGGCATTTCGCTTCCGCATTTGTAGAAATTTGCATAAATAGAACGTCCTTTTATTGTAGGATTCTCTTCTAATGGGAGAAGTGATGATGCAGGGATAATAAGTGACAGACTCCAACTATACGAATTCTCTCCATTCTCTTGAAATCTCCTAAGCCCAAAAGGTTTATCTCCGAGAGTGGAGAATCGTTTAATTGCATCGTGGTGTTCTCTCTCAATATTGTTTCTCCTTACAATCTTATCCCCAACTGCAAAAAGTCCGTAACCGATACAATTCATCTCCAAGTTGTAATAAAATGAACTGTCTCTATATGGTTTCCAGAAAAATTCGACACAAGAATCCATATATGGACGACTACCCGCATCCTCACCGTATGTTGCCAATATATCATCTTCAGTGACAACATATTGTAATAGAATGTTATTGTTGCTGTGAGCCATAGCAAATTTTACATCAGGTGCATATCCTCCGTTTCTACCCCAATTATCTATTTCAATAGGATGATATGTGATTTTATTTGCATTAAATAACGAATCTATATTCTCTATACAGATGGTGTCGCTATGTATTTCCTTGATAATAAGAGCATTACTTGTGCTATCCCCTTTGTTCGAACAAGAATTAATCGACAAAGCGAGAAGGAGTAATCCTATTGCAAAAGCAAATCTTTTCATATCCGTATCAATCAATTAGAATATTGCAGTGAAGAGCATAAAGCCCAAGTGTGCAGCAATTGCTGCAAATATTCCGCCTATTGTATGTGATAGAATTGCTTTTGATGTCAAAGATCTGTAATTCAAGGTGTCAAGCATTGCTGTATGGGTGCTTAAAAAACCACTCCAGCACATTCCGATTGCGGTAAAAACTGCTATTGCATTACCATCTAACCAGCCCTGTGCTGCGAAGTTTGGAATAAGTCCTAAAGCCGCACCAACAGCTCCCAAGGCAGTAATCGGGAAGGCGATAAGGTGTGGATCTTCAAATCCGAACAGAAAATGGAAAAACCAACTCAATTTGTCTCCAATCCAAGGGAGTACTCCGACGCCCTCGTAAGCACTGCCTGTATAACCGGTAGCAGATGGTCCAAAGGTCAAAATCATAATAAATGTAGAGATGATAAGGACACCAGGAATTACAGACATACCTACCTCTACACCATCTTTACCACCATCAAGAAGTGAATCAAGAATTCTTTGGAATAGTGATTTTTTGCCAACTTCCTCCCCCTCTGACTCTTTATTATCCTCCTCTTTCTCTATTTTTGCAAGATTTGCTTTATTTATTGCATCATCAGTTTTGAAATTTGGATAATCCTTAATTACAAGGAATTGCATCATTCTGGTTGAAACTATACAACCAATAATTGCTCCTACAAAGCCGATAAGTGGCTCTGCGTAGTAACCTTGTCCCATCATAAAGACAATTACAAGGAGTCCCATACCGAAAGATGTACCAAAATTTGTCAAAGAGATGTATTGATATTTCTTGAAGTAAGCACTGAACTGTTTATCCTTTGCCAAAGCAATAATTGCAGGATTATCAGACAAAAATGTAAGAATTGCTCCTAAAGATGCTACTCCCGGCAGGTTGAATACCGGTTTCATTATAGGACGAAGAATCTTTTCCAAAAGATCTACAACTCCAAATTCTATAAGTATCTTACCCAATGCACCTGTCAAGACACAAACTGCAAGGAGATAAAAGACTGTATTAAGGAGTAGGTCGTGTGCCGTATTCATCAAAGTATTAAACATATTTGATGTGCCCATCTTAAGACCTAAAGGGACAAAAATTACTATTATAATCGTTAAACATAGAATGCCACTTATCGCCCTTTTGTTTAGTTTTTTTGGATTCCCAAATTTCATATAAGTATATTTAATTATCTTGTTATTGTTTGATATTCAATAGGTTAGCTTTCCATGTAACACCAATATTGATGGTTGATGTATTAGGTATAAGAACGCCGATTACTCCTTCGCTATCTCCGAAATTGTGGTTAAACAGGGTGTGAATTCTTAAATCTCTATTTTTAAGAGGAAACCACTCCAATCCACCACTTACACGTGGAATATTTATTCCTCTTAAAACACAAAAATCGTTATCATACTCACTATTGTTAAAGTCGTAAGAGCCATTTATTAACAGAGTTAATTTATCATTTACATGATACTTTATGTCTCCCATAAGGGAGATATTTTCGCCATCTAAACTACCTTCCTGAATCCTCTCCATTACATCAAGAGATATTGTAAATCGTCCAAATCTGAAGAGGTTGCCAATAGCAATATAGCCGATATACCCACTTGGGGCAGTTTGGAAAAGGTTAAGTGAAGTGAAAGTTTGATACCATTCGTAATCACTCTTCCAAAGAAGGTTGTATCCAAAGCGTGCATCGTTATCGCTGCTGAATGGGCTTTCGCACAACTGAAACATAACGTAGTCGTTATCTCCAATGAGATATGAGGCACTCACACCAAATTGGTAACAGGGAATGTTATTCCAGAATTCAGAAGTGAAGTATAGGTCAATAGGAGCAGCATCATACTCATAACCACCAATGGCAACTACCTGCTTGCCAGCCGATAATTGCCATTTCTTAGTCGTATATGTAATTGTAGCCCAGTCGGTTGCTGAAAAAAGATTACTTTGACTGATGCTTTTGTTCAATCTCTGTTTGAGTGAATATGAAATATTTGGCGTAATATTTCCGTCAAGAGAGAAATTAAGGTATTTACCATCAAATCCGCTACTTGATGAGTTGCCAAAATTGTGACTATAATCACTTCTAAACTCTATTTCAAGTTTCGAGATGCCGCTTTGTTGCGCACATACAACGAGTGATATACTTATTAAAACGAGAATAGTGATGAATTTTTTCATCATTTAGGTATCAATAAAGGTGTCTATTCTACAAATATAATAAATATTATTTAGTATTACTCATTTTATTCTCTTTTGGATTCTCCTTTTTTTTCTCTTCGCTCTTCTCTCCATCTTTTTTGTTCTGCTCCTCATATTTGTATCTTCTGATTTTTTGAGTGGCAGTCTTTTCGAATGGCTCTTTCATAACCTCAACGGAGTTTATTTTTGAGAATTTACTAACCTGTTTATTGACATACTCCATAATCAATCTCTTTCTATCTTCTATCGCTTCAAAGAATTTATCCTCTCCTGCTTGGTTCCAGTCAATTACATTGTCGTTGAATTGGACAAGCGCCACAAGTCTTCCATCACGCTTCAAAACAATAGATTCATTAACTCCATCGATATCGTTGATTACTTTTTCAATCTCCTCAGGATATATATTCTCTCCTGATGGACCTATGATAACATTCTTCAATCTGCCTTTTATGAAGTAGCGACCCTTTTTATCAACAGTTGCAAGGTCATTTGTCCTGAAATATCCATCATCAGTAAAGACCTCTCTGGTGCGTTTAGGGTCTTTATAGTAGCCAATCATTACATTATCTCCTTTGGCTACAATTTCTCCCTCTCCTGTTTCCGGATTTATGTTAATAAGCTTTATATCAACGTTATATGCGGCATATCCTGTAGAACCTATACAGGTTTGTTTAGTGTTGGCATTACAAATAAGAGGTGAGGTTTCTGTCAGTCCATAACCAATGGCGTATGGGAATTTTGCCTTTTTCAGGAATACCTCAACATCACTATTAAGCTTTGAACCACCAATTCCGAAGAATTTTATCTTGCCACCAAAAGTCTTTTTCACCTTCATTCCGACCAACCAATAGAGAATTGAAGGGCAACTCTTTTTTAACCATGTCAATATTCGGCTGCCATTAATTGTCGGTACAACACTATTCTTATAAATTTTTTCAATAATCATAGGCACAGAGAGCATTACTGTAGGTTTTACACTCTTCATTGCCTTTATAAGAATAGATGGTGTAGGTGGTTTGGAATTATAATAGACACATGATCCGGTGTACATTGGAAGTAATACGCCAAGAGTAAATTCGTATGCGTGTGCCATAGGAAGGATTGAAAGCCAACGATCCCTCTCTGTAGTCCTGTGTGCGTGAGAGCAGGAGATCATATTGCTGACAAGGTTTCTGTGGCTCAACATTACACCTTTAGCACTTCCTGTGGTGCCTGATGTGTATATTATGGTTGCCAGATCATCCGGAAGAGGTTCTCTTACTGTACCTGTACCGGTAAAGGCATTGTCATCTCTCTTAATAAATTCAAATGTTTCAATATCAATTACCAGTGTTAATTTGTCAATAATTTCTTGAGACAATTTTGGGAGTAATCTTTTTGAAACGAAGATTGCCTTACTACCGGAATGGTTAATGATATTTGTAACCTCATTCTCAGATAAATCTTGTAATAGAGGCACCGAGACTCTGCCAAATGCCATTAAAGAGAATGTTGCAACAGACCAATTGGGGTGACTTTGTGATAAAATTGCTACTTTATCACCTGCTCCAATTCCATAGCGAGTCAGCATCGAAGATATTTCAACGCACTTTTTTCTAAATTCTGCGTAGGTGTAACCTATCTCAGAATCAACCATAGCGGTATATTTGTTCTTGCTATAAATTGAAGTGGAGTAGTCAAATAATTTGGATAGCGTGGTAATATAACTCTCTCTCAGGTTCTTTATTAACTTGTAATAAGATTTCATTAGGTTTATGTTTTAGTTTTCAGTATTCAAATTTTATGCAAAAGTTTTTATGCTTAAGTTTTGTCGGTAAAGTTTACTTTCTGGTATTTATATCCCATTCTTTTTAATTGGATAGATGCTCCAATTTTAAACATTGCATTCAAAGTGCGGAACAAAATATAGAACGCTTTAACTGAGTAAGATTCAATATGTTCCTTTCTAATTCTGTCCATTGATGCTTGAGCAAGAACAAGCGTAATATTGGATAAAACTCCTGCTTCTGTGCTTTTTAGATCGTGACCTAAAATAGTCTGCATAATGAAGTCATCCATATCATCAAATCCTCTTTCCCCGAACAATGAACTATATTTGGCATTGTGGCCTTTCCCCCAATCCGAATCCCACCATTTTGCAACAGCATATCCGATGTATGCCGCACAACCGATTGTGTATTCAGGATATTCATTTATAGATTTAAGAGCATCAGCAATGTAGTCAGGTGCAAATGACTCCCATTTTTTATTAATATCATCACTTGAAAGAAGTTCGTCGCCCATCATGCCAAAAGATCTTGCAATTCCTTTAAGTTCTTCAAGAAGAGAATTCTCGTAATTATCAAAATATTCTAACTCTTTATCATTCATAATCGGCAAATATATATAAATAATTCTTAATGACACGATTGTGCGTGTCAAAAAAAATATCTATATTTACCTGTTAATCATTTTTGTAGCGTTATAATTATGACACTAAAAGATCTGAAAATAGGGGATTCTGCTAAAATAATCAGTGTTGGAGGCGAAGTTGCACTAAAGCAACACCTTTTGGATATGGGTCTTGTTCCTCAAGCAAATATAACATTGGTAAAGAGAGCGCCTATGGGCGATCCTATGGAGTTTTTAATACGAGGATATGCATTGACATTGAGAGAAGATGATGCTAAAAATATTGATGTGGAGAGGTTGTCTGCTGAGGAGCATGAGAAATTAATCAATTATGCATCATTTAAGCACAAAAAGGGAAATCGTAAAAGATATAGTCACCCGGGTCTTGGAGAGGGTGGTGTTCATCACAAAAAGGGCGATGGTAATCCATTACCGAGTAACACTACACTTAAATTTGCCTTGGTGGGAAATCAAAATTCTGGAAAAACTACACTTTTCAACCAGTTAACAGGGGCAAATCAACATGTGGGTAACTTTCCCGGTGTGACTGTAGATCGTAAGGATGGAAAGATTAGAGGATATAAGAACACTCTTGTGACAGATCTTCCCGGTATCTATTCTCTCTCGCCATATACTAGCGAAGAGATTATTACCAGAGAATTTATATTGAATAATAAACCAAATGCGATAATCAATATCATTGATGCCACTAACATAGAAAGGAATCTCTATCTGACCATGCAATTGATAGAGCTTAATATTCCTATTGTGTTGGCACTCAATATGATGGACTTAGTGGCTGAGAATGGTGGGACAATACGCGTGAATATGTTGGAGAATCTGCTCGGAGTGCCCGTTGTGCCAATTTCTGCGAGGAACAATGAGGGTATTGAAGAGCTGATAAGCCACGCAGTACACGTTGCACATTATCAGGAGAGACCTAAAAAACTCGACTTTTGTGATGCCAATGGAGATGTGGGAGCCATTCATAGGACTATTCATGCCATAATGCACCTAATTGAAGATCACGCAAATAACACAGCAACACCTATTCGTTTTGCTGCAAGTAAGTTGGCTGAGGGCGATATGTCGTTGATAGATAGGTTGGGGCTTGATAAGAATGAGCAAGAGATGGTTGAGCATCTTGTCTTGCAGATGGAAACAGAGAGTGGAATGGATAGAGCATCAGCAATGGCAGATATGAGGTATCGCTTTATAATGGGACTGTGCGAACAAGCTGTTGTTAAGCCATCTTTAAGTAAAGAGTATCGGTTCAGTTTCAAAATTGATAGATTATTGACAGGAAAATTTACAGCAATACCTCTCTTTATTGTTATTATGGCATTGATATTCTTTGCAACATTCGGTCCGTTGGGAGCTTGGTTGATTGGATTGATAGAGGGAGGTGTGGAGAGTCTTACTACTATTGTAAGTAATTCTTTAAGCAATTATGGTATCAATGATGTTGTTCACTCTCTGGTTGTAGATGGTGTTTTTGCAGGTGTGGGAAGTGTGCTGAGTTTTCTGCCATACATTATTTTGCTCTTCTTCTTTCTTGCAGTTCTTGAAGATACCGGTTATTTGGCACGTGTCGCTTTTGTAATGGATAAGTTGTTGAGGAGAATTGGACTTTCCGGTAGAAGTATTGTACCTATGTTAATGGGATTTGGTTGTACAGTTCCTGCAATTATGGCCAGCAGAACGCTTCCATCGGAGAGAGATAGAAAGATGACAATTCTTCTTACCCCATTTATGAGTTGTTCTGCAAAGTTGCCAATCTATGCCTTTATTGCGTCGGCATTTTTCCCAAATAGGGTTGCAATAGTGATGATATCGCTCTATATCTTTGCAATAATTGTTGGGATATTAGTAGCTTATATCTTAAGAAAAACTCTCTTTAAGGGGGAGCCGGTGCCATTTGTAATGGAGTTGCCTAATTATAGACTACCAAAGATGAAGAGTGTTTTCAAATTACTTTGGGATAAGGCCAAAGACTTTATAACCAAGGCATTTACAATAATATTTGTGGCTACTATCGTAATATGGTTTTTACAGACATTCGATTTGAGATTAAATATTGTTGAGGATTCTCAGAATAGTCTTTTGGCACTCTTGGCAGGAGTTCTTGCACCATTGTTTATCCCATTGGGATTTGGCAATTGGCAAGTTGTAACAGCTCTGATAACAGGTTTTATGGCGAAAGAGAGTGTGGTCTCTACATTAACCCTGCTAATTGGAAATGTTGAGGCAATATCTACATTCCTGACACCTCTTGCCGCTATTTCTCTACTACTATTTACACTACTCTATACACCTTGTGTGGCTGCTATATCATCAGTCAGACGCGAACTTGGTGGAAAGAGTGCATTGAGTTTAGTATTAGTCCAGACACTAATTGCGTGGATTATTTCATTCATATTTTTCCAGATAGGATCTTTAATTTTCTGATAAATTATGAATATTCAGAGTGTTATAGTATTGATAATCATTGCCTTAGCAGTTGTGCTTGCTCTCATTTACATAATGAAATGGAGAAGGAGAGGGGAGTGTGATACATCCTGTGGGAACTGCCCATATAGAGATAAATGCGACTCTGAAAAACTTGAGGATTAATCTATTTCCACTCTGGAAGAGGTATTTTATTCATTAATGAGCGTATTTGAGATCCCCTATTTATCATATAGTTAGTGGGTTTCGCCGGATTTCTCTTCAGTGGATTGGGTAGAGATGCTGCTATAAGCGAGGATTCATACGCAGTGAGTTTAGATGCGCTCTTCTTGAAATATTTTTGTGCAGCTGCCTCTACACCATAAACTCCTTTCCCTGTTTCTGCAACATTCAGATAGACCTCCATAATCCTCTCTTTCCCCCAAATCCACTCAATAAGCAGTGTAAAGTAGCACTCAATCCCCTTTCTAATCCATGACCTGCCAGGGAAAAGAAATACATTTTTTGCTGTTTGTTGAGATATAGTGCTGGCACCTCTGAGTCTTTTCCCCTTTTTACTGTCGCTGATTGCGTTTTTTATCTCGACGAAATCAAATCCGTTGTGTTCATCAAATCTATTATCTTCAGAAGCAATAACAGCATATACCATTTTATTGGAGATTTCATCTAAAGACTTCCACTGTTTCGTGGTTTTGAAGTCTTGATCTTTTCTGTACTCAATAGATCTTATAGCCATCAATGGAGTGTAGTAAACAGGTACCCATTTTAAAATAACTACCCACAGAATAGATATCAGGATCAATGAAATTGGTATATAAATGAGTAAATATTTAATAAAACGTTTCATCAAAAGATGGTATAACAGATTGACTATTAGATAATTGCTTCGTTTTTAAGGTTTGCGAAGTGGATATGTGTTCAAATATGAGGCAAAGGTACAATTATTTTTTTCAGATGTAAATTAAAAAGAGGATGAAGAGTAACTCTGTTACTTGAAATTGATGAATAGTCAATAGCAACAGAGCTCTCCTCAACCTCCGAGGTAAACGATTTATCTCAAACCTTTTGATACAATTTTTGAAGATTTCAGGAGCTTTCGGTATTCGTACACAGTATAACCTGTACTTCTTTTCAAATATTTATTCAGAGTTCGCTCTGTGACAAACCCGGCTCTGTTGGCAATCTCCTCTATTGTGTATCTCTCCTTCCGATCCTTTATAATCAGATCCTCAGCATACTTAGCACGTAGAACTCCGAGATACTCCTTAAAGTTTATTCCTTTAGCATTTATTGCTGTTGATAGGTAGTTCCTGTTTGTTGATATTCGTTTAGCCGCTTCATCAAGCGTAATGTCATCCAAAAAGAGTCTATCCTTACTCATAATACTATTAAGTCTCTCCATCAATTCTCTATTTCGTTCTATTATTTCGTAATTGATACCCCCTTTTGAAACCATACCATCAAATCTCTTTTAATGAATCTTTTATCATCTTTCTTCTATAAGATTTACACCACTCTGCAGGAGTAGATCCCGTATGAATCTTAAAAGCACTTGAGAAAGATGACATTGAATTAAATCCCGATTTTTCACATAGTTGCCCCATCGTAATTGAAGGATCTTGGCTAAAAATGTTTATTGCCTCCTTAATTCTGTAATAATGAATGAGTTGTATAAAATTCTTATCCAATTTTGAATGTATGACATTTGATAGGTAACTCTTATTAGTGTAAATCTTGTTAGCAACATCTGTTATCCTTATGTCTGGATTCAGATACTCTTTTGTAGATTCCAGGTAATCTAACAAACGCTCTTTCATAGCATCTTTATTATCGTTTTCTGTAGAGTCTTCCAGAGTTATCTTCTCAAGAGATGGGAGTGTATATGTTCTTACTATAGTACTGTTATCTCTACCAAATAATCTGGATGGCTTTGAGTTTGCCATTATTGCTATAACTATAGTGGGTATATAACTCAGCCATAACCCATTCAGAGATATCAATATCATAGTCAAAAACAGTACAATAATAAACTCAATTATCTGCTCTTTTGCTTTTAGATTTATCAGGTAGTCGTGGGATACAATGAATGAATAGGAGATAACACATAGTGCTACTAAACAAATAATAATACTGACTATCTTTGACGAGATTGGAAATAGAATTAATATAGGTATAAGAGTAATAGAGGAGATCTGAATAATATCAAACAATTTCTCTTTAAGCGTTACTATTGACAGTCGGTATGCTATTACAGAGACAAACTGTAGATAACATATAGATGAGCAACAAATAGCAACAGCTTGATACTCAGGGGATTCCTTTGTTATTAAAATAATCGTTATGATAATGAATATGACGCATTGATATAAGGCGCTTCTATTTAATTTGATGAGATACTTTTTGATTCTTTTCTTTTTGTACTCGGATTTGTTTCCAAAAATGTTAATAGAAAGGATTGTAATTCCTATAAGGACAAATGCAATAGAAAATAAAATTGATATAATACTTAACATAAAAACGATATTTAAATTTCCGCAAATATAGGGGACCTCCTAAAGGAATAAAAGAGTCGTTTTGAGAGAAAATACCCCCAATGACTTTTCCAAAAAAGTCAATTATTTTTTGAAAAAAAAGATATTGACGGAACTCTTTATATACCTCCTTTTTTATGTGCAAGAGTCTTTTTATTTAGAGAATTGATGGAATTAAAAATAGCTTCAATAAATCTCTTTTCAAAAAATAGGTTGTGCGTTCGAGAGTGGTGAGATCTTAAGTCTTAAGTCAAATTCCGTTTTTTCCCTTTAAGGAGTGTCTCAAAAATCCTGATAGTAGATTGGACTTATTTTAAGTATCTCAATGTCAGCTATTTACGCTAATCGTGGCTCGTATTTGGAAAGTTTGTTCATTCCGGGTCCTTTTTTTATCGTTTTTTTACACTTATACCTATCTGACAAAGAAAATCTCGTATAACCTCTTCTTAATCAGGAAGAAAGAGAGAGATTAACATACTAAAGGTAATAATTTTTTGTCAAATCAAGTGAAGAAATAAATTTTTGGAGCATACAATCCTTTGGAATTGGACATATCTTTGCAGACGTTAATCAATAAAAATGGAGGTAAAATGAAAAGATTTTTGTGCGGGGGATTGATTCTCCTTTTATTGGCTTCTTGCGTAGATAAAGACTCCAAAGTGGGTTATTTATCATTCTCTATCGAGCGTTATCCACTTGTGGATCAGCTTACTAAGTCTTCACTTAAGATGGTTGATACAAACAAGTTTATTTTAAGTGTCAAGAGTGCTTCCGGAAAGTGTATCTATGAAGGTCCTTATGGAGAGAGACCGGAAACTATGACAGTGCCTGAAGGGGTTTATCAGGTGGATGTCAATTCAATAGAATTTGATGATCCGGACTTCGATACACCTCTTTTAGGTGATTACAGAACAATTTCAGTAGGTGAGGGAGATAATGTAGCAGTCGCTTTTATGTGTAAGAGGGCGAATGGTGGTGTTAAAATCAATTTCTCAGAGAAGTACAAGTCTCTGTATAAATCAAAACTTCTCTATTTAGAGAGTGATAATGGTGAACTGCTTTATAATTATAATGAGTCTAGAGTTGCATATTTTAAGCCGGGTTATATCTCTTTTGTTAATAGGGAGGGTGAAAAGTCAGATGTGCTATTTACAAAGGAACTAAACGCGGGTGAAATTATCACAATTAATATCGATGCGTCAGATGATGGTAGCGGACTGAATTCTACCTTTTCAATCTCTGTTGATACAACAGCCGTTAGGACGATAATCCCTATTTATATTGGAGATGGCGGTGGTATTGAAGATGGAAGTTGTAAAGAGAGAGCTCTAAGTGTAGATGCAGTAAGGCATAATATCGGACAAAAAGTGTGGGTTAAAGGGTATATTGTTGGAGGAGATCTTACTCAGAACGAAATTAGTTATAGTGCCCCTTTTAACTCATCAACACATTTTGCTATTGCAAGTAAACCATCAGTATGGATGCGAGATTTTTGTGTGGCAGTCGAATTGCCTTCAAAAGTGCGGGATGCTCTGAATCTTGTAGATAATCCCACCTTGTTGGGAAGGATGGTCTGGGTATATGGAACAATTGTAGAGACCTATTTTAACCTCAATGGAGTCAAGTCTGTAAGCGATTATTCACTCTAAACTATCATTATATATCGTTTTTCGGGGTGCAGAAGAGATTATTTGAATATTTTTCTCAAAAAAATTTGTTATTTCACAATAATTATATACTTTTGCACTCCCGTTCAAAAACGGAAATATGGACTGATTCGTTAGCTCAGCAGGTAGAGCACAACACTTTTAATGTTGGGGTCCTGGGTTCGAGCCC
>X40_Bactrian_Camel__coassemble_117_pt1 | contig 15230 bp, 12 predicted proteins | sample X40_Bactrian_Camel__metabat2_high_PE_006 | metagenome-assembled genome bin X40_Bactrian_Camel
CTCTACCAACTGCGGATAATTTCCAGCTTTGATAAGTTCATTTTCAGAAGCTCTGAGTAGTCCTATAACGGAGATAAGTTCATCAACATCACCATAGGCACATACTCTGTCACAACACTTTGAGACACGTTCGCCACTAACTAATGATGTAGTTCCCTGATCGCCTTTTCTTGTATAAATTGCCATAATTACACTATTAAATCTGATTCAATAATTCCATCACGCAATTTAATAATTCTTTTAGCAAATTGTGCAACAAATTTATCGTGCGTCACTATAATTATTGTATTTCCATCTTTATGTATTTTAGAAAAGAGCTCCATTATTCCTTTTGTGGTTTGAGAATCCAGATTTCCGGTTGGCTCATCGGCAAGTATTATTGATGGGTTATTTGCCAATGCTCTGGCAATTGCCACCCTCTGTATCTGACCACCTGACATTTGATTTGGCTTGTGATGAGCTCGATGTTCAATAGCCACTCTTTTCAATAATTCCATTGCCCTACGACTCCGCTCTTTTGCCCTCACGCCTTTGTAAATCATTGGTAATGAGACATTTTCCAAAGCACTTAACCTCGGCAATAAATTAAATGATTGAAAGACGAAACCGATTTCTTCGTTCCTCAAGCGAGATAGAGCCACATCATCATAATCCAGAACATTGACTCCATTCAGCCAATAATTCCCATCGGATAGAGGATCCAGACACCCTAAAATATTCATTAAGGTACTTTTTCCTGAGCCGGAACTACCCATAATTGCAACAAACTCTCCCTTGCTTATAGAGAAGGATAAGTTTTTAAGAGCACTAATTGAAAATTCACCCACACGATACTCCTTTGAGACGGAGTCCAACCTGATAATTTCTTTACGCATAACAATTTTTATAAAAATTAAACTTATGCGCCCATAGAGAAGGAGATGCAAATTTAGTCAATAGATAAGATTATTTGAAATATAATTAGTAATATTGTAATTAAATTTATTTTTATGGCTTATAGTAAAGAGGAAATATTTGACCAAGAGGTTACAGATGAGTTGGCTTTCCATTGTAAAAAAACATTAGAGCTGATTGGAGAGGATTCTTTGCGAGAGGGACTGCTTAAAACACCTCTCAGGGTGGCAAAATCGCTACAATTCCTGACAAAAGGGTACAACGAAGATGGTGGGGAGATATTGCGTTCGGCTATGTTCAAGGAAGAGTACAGACAGATGGTCATTGTCAAGGATATTGAGTTATACTCTCTTTGCGAGCATCACCTTCTCCCATTTTACGGGAAAGCACATATTGCGTATATCCCAAATGGTTACATTACAGGACTCAGTAAAATTGCTCGTGTAGTAGAGACTTTTGCACGTCGCCTTCAAGTCCAGGAGCGTCTGACTGTTCAAATCAGAGACTGTATTCAAGAGACTCTGAATCCACTTGGCGTGGCGGTTGTAATTGAGGCCTCACATATGTGTATGCAGGTAAGAGGAGTTCAAAAGCAAAATTCAGTTACTACAACATCAGCTTTTACAGGCACTTTCCTTAAAGATAGTAAAACACGAAATGAATTCATGGATTTGATTGCCGCAAAAATTCATTAGTTAAGTTATTAATATTCAGATTGTTATGAAAATAGTTATTGCCGGAGCCGGAGAAGTTGGAACACACTTGGCTAAATTATTGGAGGCAGATTATCACGACTTGGTTATTGTAGATGAGGATGAGAATCGCATTGCCCAACTTGATGAGAGTCCGGGCGTGCTTGCGATTGTTGGAAATCCTTGCTCTGTCCAAGTATTGATAGATGCAGAGGTTGATAAAGCCGATCTCTTTATTGGAGTTTCTCCTGCAAAAGATCAAGCTGTAAATATCATCAGCGCCCTTTTGGCAAAAAAATTAGGAGCCAAAAAGGTAGCAGCCAGAATTAATAACGCTGAATATTTAACACCTTCAAACAGAACTATTTTCACCGATTTGGGAGTGGATTTACTTTTCTATCCTGAAAAAATTGCTGCAATGGAGATTGTCGATTTAATTAAACAATCTACAACCAGCGAGTTTGTATCTTTTGGAAATGGTAAACTACAACTTTTAATGTTCAGATTGGACGAAGGTGCGGAACTTATAGATAAATCCCCTGCAGAACTTAATTTTGCCCTTGACAACCTCCCTTTCCGTGTTGTTGCAATTTCTCGAGATGGAGAGACAATTATTCCTCGTGGATCTACTAAATTCAGATTAAACGACCTTGTATTTGTTATTTCAAAGAGAGAACATGTAAAAGAGGCAATGAGCTATTCCGGCAAGAACCATTTGGATATCAGACGATTAATGATACTTGGTGGTGGAAACATCGGAGAGATGGTGGCTAAAAATCTTGAAAACAGTGCAAGTTTTATAAAACTTATTGAAATTAGGAAAGAGAGATGTCAAGAACTCTCTGAAAAATTGGATAAAGTATTGGTAATCAATGGAGATGGCCGAAATTCCGATATGTTGATTGATGAGGAAGTAGAGACATTTGATGCTTTTATTGCAGTTACTTCAAGCTCGGAAACCAATATTATGGCGAGTGTTGCAGCAAAGAAACTTGGCGTCAGCAAGGTAATTGCCGAGGTTGAGAATTTAGAGTATATCAAACTTGCCGAGGGTATGGGTGTGGACTCGATTATCAACAAAAAACTTGTCACAGCCAGCCGTATCGTAAAATTGACACTTAGCTCTAAAGTGCGTACTATCAAGGTGTTGAATGGTATTGAAGCTGATGCTTTAGAGTATGTTGCTACCAAGAACAGCAAAATAACAAAGGGCAAATTACGAGATATCAAATTCCCGAAAAATGCCCTTATTGGAGGTGTTATCCGCGGTGAAGAGAGCTTTATTGCAGTTGGAGATACAGAGATTAAACCTTACGATAAGGTGGCTGTATTCGCTTTGCCAAGTGCTATCAACCAGGTGGATAAATTCTTCTAAACTACTTTTTAATTATATCAAAGCCCTGTCCGTAAACTCCGGATACGCTTCCTACCGATATAAATGCGTCATTATCAATTGATTTGACAAGGTTGAGAATCAATTTTGTCTCTGTGCGTCTTGCCACAACCATCAATATTTTATTCTCTTTCTTTGTGTACCAACCCTGTCCGGAAAGCACAGTTACTCCCCTGTTTGCAGCCGTGCTAATCAAGTCTGCAACATCTTCATATTTCTTTGAGAAGATGAAAATTTGAACAGACTGCTTTGATCCTGAGAGTATTGCATCTGTCGTAACACTTACAACAAGGGTTAAAACATAAGCATAAACAATCACAGCAATCCTATAGGCAAATGTTTGACCATTAGGAATAAAGAGCGATGATGCAATAATGAAAATATCCAAAATCATTATCACTCTACCCGGCGAGATACTGCGATATTTGCTTACCATCAGTGCAACGATATCCGTTCCGCCCGTACTACCACCTTGAGTAAACGACACAGCTATTCCAAATCCCGACATTATGCCACCGATAATCGAGCATAGAAGCGGACCATTTTTTGCCATCTCTTCAAGGAAAATGGCAGGAATTACCTCAGGTAGCACCTTAAAGAGGGCTGACGTAACAAAAATTGCATAGACCGTTTTGGCTCCAAAACCCTTCCCAAGCACTTTCAATGCAATCAAAAGGAGTATTGTATTGATTATGAAGAAGGAGTAACTTACAGGGAAACCTGTACTATATTGGATGATTGCACCAATACCTGAAACACCTCCACCGACAAGTTCGTTAGGAAGTATAAAGATTACCCAAGAGCCAACATAACAAAGGAGACCTATTGTAATAATAACATACTCCTTGAGTGTCTTTACTATCGGATTTTTACCTTTCATAGTTTAGTTCAATAAAAATTAACAAACAATATTGATAATTTTTGATGGCACAACAATAATCTTCTTAATTGACGCACCACCTAAGTATTTCTGAGTCAACTCATTAGCCACTACCGCCTCTTGAATCTCCGCAACTGACAAACTCTTTGACAATTCCAACTTGAATCTCAATTTTCCATTGAAAGAGACCGGATATTCAAAGGTGTTTTCAGCAGTATAAGCTGCACAATATTCAGGGAACTGAGCAAAGGCGATGCTCTCGTTATGTCCCATCTGTTGCCACAACTCCTCGGTGATATGAGGTGCAAATGGCGATACAAGGATTGCCAACGGCTCCAAAATCTCTCTACAATCACATTTTAAGTCAGTTAATTCATTAACAGTTATCATAAATGAACTTACTGTTGTATTAAATGAGAAGTGCTCAATATCATTTTGCTCTTTTGCAATCAACTTATGAAGTGCTTTTAACTCCGCAGGTGTAGCTTTCCTATCAGAAACTACCATCTCGCCACCCTTTTCATAAAGTCTCCAGAACTTTCTCAAGAAGCGATGCACACCATCAATACCCTTTGTATCCCATGGTTTAGACTGCTCAAGAGGACCTAAGAACATCTCATAAAGGCGTAGAGTATCAGCACCATAATCCTCACAAATTCTATCAGGATTTACAACATTAAACATAGATTTACTCATCTTCTCTACTGCATAACCGCAAATGTACTCTCCATCTTCAAGAATAAACTCTGCAGTTGCATACTCAGGCATCCAAGCTTTGAAGGCATCTAAATCCAATCTGTCGTTATGGACAATATTAACATCTACGTGAATCTCGGTAGTATCATATTGATCCTTAAGGCCTAATGAAACAAAGGTGTTTGTATCTTTAATTCTATAAACAAAGTTAGAACGGCCTTGAATCATACCTTGATTGATAAGTTTCTTAAATGGCTCATTCTCACAGATATAACCTAAATCATAAAGGAATTTATTCCAAAATCTTGAATAGATAAGGTGACCTGTAGCATGCTCTGTTCCACCAATGTAAAGATCCACATTTCTCCAATACTCATCTGCATCCTTGCTCACAAGAGCTGAATCATTTTGAGGATCCATATATCTTAAGTAATATGCACTACTTCCTGCAAAACCGGGCATTGTACTCTTCTCCAGAGGATAACCATTGTAAGTCCAATCTTTGGCTCTTGCCAAAGGTGGCTCACCACTCTCGGTTGGAAGGAATTTATCCACTGCAGGTAGTTGTAGTGGCAATTCTGATTCAGGAAGAGGTGTTGCAATACCATCTTTATAGTAGATTGGGAATGGCTCTCCCCAATATCTCTGACGAGAGAAAATTGCATCTCTTAATCTGTAATTGATCTTTCTCTTACCAATTTTATTGCTCTCAACATAATCTATTGCAGCCGGAATTGCCTCCTTAACATCAAGTCCATTCAAGAAGCCGGAATTACACATTTTACCCTCTTTGGCATCAAAACTCTCCTCTGAAATGTCGCAACCCTCAATTAGTGGAACTATTGGAAGATCAAATCTCTTAGCAAAGGCATAGTCACGACTATCGTGAGCAGGAACTGCCATAATTGCACCTGTTCCATAACCGGCCAACACATACTCTGAAATCCAAACGGGAACTTTCTCATTTGTCAAAGGATTGATAGCGTAAGATCCTGAGAATACGCCTGTTACCTTTCTTGTCTCGGCAATACGTTCCCTTTCTGTCTTTTTCTTTGCTTGTAATAAATACTCCTCAACCTGCTCTTTTTGCTCCGGAGATGTCAATAAATCAACCCACTCACTTTCAGGTGCCAATACCATAAATGTAACGCCAAAAATTGTATCTGCACGTGTTGTGAAGATTGTCATATCATACTCTTTATCCCCATTGATTACCTTGAAAACCATCTCTGCACCCTGAGATTTACCAATCCAGTTGCGTTGCATCTCTTTCAAAGAATCGGTCCAATCCAAACTATCCAAATCATTTAATAATCTCTCGGCATAGGCAGATACTCTCAATTGCCACTGCTGCATCTTCTTCTGCTCCACAGGGAAACCGCCTCTGACAGAGATACCCTCTTTAACCTCATCATTGGCAAGCACTGTTCCCAATTTAGGGCACCAGTTTACTGATGTCTCTCCTTGATAAGCAATTCTATACTGCATCAGAATATCAGATTTTCTCTTTTCATCAAAAGATGTCCACTCTTCAGCTGAAAATTCATCTACCTGGCCATGAGCCGCATTAACCTTTGTATTACCCTCTTTTTCGAAGATTTCAACAAGCTTTGTGATTGGTTCTGCCTTTTGTGAATCATTATTATACCAATGTTCAAACATCTTTAGGAAAGCCCATTGTGTCCATTTATAATAACCTGGTTCACAAGTCCTTACCTCTCTCGACCAATCGTATGAGAAACCGATTCTATCCATTTGCTGACGATATCTTTCAATATTCTTTTGAGTTGTGATATCCGGATGCTGACCTGTTTGAATAGCATACTGCTCAGCCGGAAGACCAAATGCATCGTAACCCATTGGATGTAACACATTAAAACCTTTCAGTCTCTTATATCTGCTGTATATATCACTTGCAATATATCCAAGTGGATGACCAACGTGCAACCCTGCTCCCGATGGGTATGGGAACATATCTAAAACGTAATATTTTGGTTTTGTTGAATTATTAGAGACCTCGTAAGTCTTATTTTCCGCCCAATAGGCCTGCCATTTCTTCTCGATTTCTAGAAAATTGTACTCCATATTATAGTTTGAATAGTTTATTATCTTGTCAAAATCCCTCAAAGAGACTACATCTTGCAAAGATAAATAAACTTATTATTAATTATCCGAATAGGATAATATTTCGGAGATATTTTCTTTGTTCACGTCATTGCTGCGCGAAGCCCTTCCTTTCGTCATTGCTGGGCGCATTATCAACGTCATTGCTGGGCTTGCCCGGCAATCTAAAAAAAACGTGCCAGGTGGGTACGAAGTGAGTGCCACCTGGAACGGGCAATATGCCTCAGAACGCACTCTAACGAGGATTGGGTGTTCCAGGTGGGTACGAAGCGAGTGCCACCTGGAACGGGCAATATGCCTCAGAAGGCACTCTAACGAGGATTGGGTGTGCCAGGTGGGTACGAAGTGAGTGCCACCTGGAACGGGCGATATGCCTCAGAACGCACTCTAACGAGGATTGGGTGTGCCAGGTGGGTACGACAGATTCCCGAAGCAAGCTCGGGAATGACGGAAAAGAGGGACAGATTCCCGAAACAAGCTCGGGAATGACGGAAATCGAAGGTCGCGGGAATGACGGTAAAGACGCCTGCTATTTATTCTCGCGGAGGATAAACTTAATTGGGATAGAAAGGCGTGTGCGTACACGTTCGCCACGAATCTCGCCCGGTGTCCATTTAGGAGAGGCATTAACCACCTTAAGTGCCTCATTATCAAGAGTTGAGTGGATACCCTCGACAATTTCCACATTGCTTACTTCACCATTTTTCTCAACTATGAATGAAACAATTACAGTGCCTTGAATACCATTCTCAACTGCATATTTTGGATATTTCAGATACTTATAAACCCAATTATCCATAAATGAAATTTCATCAGCATTAAAGAATTTAGGTGCCTTCGTACACTCAGATACAGCATAAACCTCATCGCCATATTGCTGATTCTTAGGCATTTGCTTGTCTTCTGTGCCAAAAGTATCCAATTTAGAAACATCTTCGAGTAACAGATATGTAAAAGATGAAATGTTCTTCAGATTCTCGAACATTACAAACTTTGGCACATCTCTGACTGTATGATACTCTCTACTGATACCTGTTGTAAGGAGTATAAATGGGATATTTTTATCGTGGAATGGCAGATAATCTGATTGTGGCAGTTGTGCAGACCCCAACTCCGGAGATAACGCCACCGGCTCATTATCCTCAATCCTATCAATAATAGTTTTTATCTCCTTATTAGTGAAGGTTGAGAAAATCTGGAACGGATTGTTACTGTCGCCTCTTCCCAACATATTCAAATTTACCATTAGTTTCACATTATCCATAAATGGGAATGCTCTATTTACAAAGTACCATGAGCCGGCCATACCCTCTTCGGCAGCTCCAAATCCAACAAAGACCACAGAGCGTGGAAACATATAACTATTTTGAGCCACCAAGCCGGCAACCTCAATCAACGCAGCAACACCTGAAGCATTATCATCTGCGCCATAGAAGATCTGTTTCTGCTCTACCCCATTAACATTCAACATATTAACCCCAAGGTGATCGTAATTGGCCCCTACCACAATATACTCATCTCTAAGAGTTTTATCATAACCCTCAACTATTCCCACAATATTGCGTGAATAAATTGTATCTCCATCATTAACAATAGAAAAGTCCTGTCCTGAACGAGGTGTAAGCATCATAAGTCCTGCCTGTGATAACTTATCATAGAGATAGTTAGCGGCTGCAACCTCACCTTCCGAGCCCGCTCTACGTCCCTCAAGCTGATCTGAGCATAGATAGTTGATATGGGCTCTCAGATTTTTCTCATTCACACTCTGTGCAGATAAAGAAAAAGACGACAGAAGCATAACTGCAACTATCGTCATATATGTTTTGCTAAATCCTTTCATATCAAAAATTTTTAGCAAAGATAAGGCAATAATCTTGCCAAAACACTATTTCTTATAGAAAGGTGTTTTAACAATTTCAGCTTTCAGCAATTTACCTCTGACTTCGATAAAAATCTCACTACCAACCTTGTAAAGAGGAGCATTCACATAGGCAAGACCAACACCCTTCTTAACAGTTGGAGCCATAGTTCCTGATGTAACGTGGCCGATAACCTCTCCCTCTGCATTGCAAACATTATAGCCGTGACGTGGAATACCTTTGTCAATTAGTTCAAAACCAGCAAGTTTGCGAGTTAATCCATCTGCTTTTTGCTTCAACATATAATCTTTATCAATGAAGTCACCTTTGACATCGTTAAACTTTGTAATCCAACCCAAACCTGCTTCAATTGGAGATGTAGTATCATCAATATCATTACCATATAGGCAGAAGCCCATCTCCAAACGGAGTGTATCTCTTGCTCCCAAGCCGATTGGAGAGATACCAAACTCTTCGCCTGCCTGGAAAACAGCATCCCAAAGTTTCAAACCATCTTCGTTGGCAACGTAAACTTCACATCCACCACTTCCGGTGTAACCTGTTGTTGAAAGAATTGCATTTGGAATACCTGCCACTGTCAATTTTTTGAATGTGTAATACTCCATATCCATAATGTTTTCATCACAGATTTTTTGCATTACCTCCATCGCTTTTGGACCTTGGATTGCCAATTGGCAAATCTCATCTGATGCATTGTAAAGTTCTTTACCAGGAGTTATATCAAATTTTGGAGCATATTCACATAGATGCGCCCAATCCTTATCCACATTAGAGGCATTCACCACAAGTAGAAATGTCTCATTATCAACACAATACACAATTACATCATCCACAATACCGCCCTTTCCATTTGGAAAACAAGAGTACTGTGCCTTACCTGAATAGAGTGTAGATACATCGTTCGATGTTACATATTGCAAGAAAGGAATTGCATTAGGACCTTTAACCCAAATCTCACCCATGTGAGAAACGTCAAATACTCCAACACCCTCTCTGACAATGTTATGCTCTTTATTGATACCTACATACTCTATAGGCATATTATAACCTGCAAATGGAGCCATCTTTGCACCAAGTGCGATGTGTTTTTGTGTAAATGTAGTCTCTTTCATAATTATTGTAATGTTATTATTCTTTCTTTTTATGAATCCACACCTCTTCAGGTGTTTCAGAGAGATGTCTGATCTGATTCATCTTGACCTTTGCCTCTGAAAATTTCGCAAAACCGCCCACTGCTACCAACTTAAAGCCATTTCTGAATTGAATTACAGTAGATTCCACTCCCTCTCCCATAAGTTTATTACGACACTCCTCTACACTTTTATCCTCCATATAACTACCAATTATTACATAGTAGTTTCTTGGGATTGCAGAAAGAGCTGCTTCTTGAAGAGCCAATGAATCGGCCACAACTTTGGCGATACTGTCACGAACAAATTCAACACGAGCAATAGAATCTGCAACTCTTTTTGCCTCAATCTCTTGTGCTATTCGCATATCTTCAATATCGGCAGAAGTTGGTTTGCCTAAAGCTGCTCTTAAATAGTCACATCCGCTCAAAAGAGTGAGCATCAAAATCAATAGTGATAAATGTTTTATAATCTTCATTTATTAAATGGTAATGCAGACAAATTTAATGAATTATGTGGCAATCCCAAAAAAAATGTAACTTTACACGATTAATAGAAAAATATGAAAAGAATAACCCTGATAATAATTAGTATTCTCTGCTTCGCACTTGCCTATGGCGGGCCGATTTCTGATACTATCAGGATCTCTTTTTTGGGAGACATTATGTCTCATACCGCACAGATAGAGGCCGCGAGAAAGGCCGCAAAAGGTTGTGATTCAACAAGATATGATTTTTCATCATATTTCAGATACATTCAGAAAGAGCTTGATATTGCCGACTACGTTGTTGCAAATATGGAGTTTGCTGCAGCCATTAAGCCATACACCGGCTATCCATCATTTTCAGCTCCGCCGGAGCTGCCTATGGAGGCAAAAAGGGCCGGTATAGATCTGTTTCTTTGTGCTAATAATCACATTGCCGATAAGGGAAGACGAGGCATTGACAGCACTCTTACACTTTATGAAAGAATCGGAGCATCTTACACAGGTATTCAGGATAATAGAAAGAGCAAGAATAATCCATTCATAGCAAGAGTCCAAGGGATAAAAGTTGCCTTTGTAAACTTCACCTACTCAACAAATGGATTCCCTGTAGAGGCACCTTACATCGTTAACAGAATGGATACTACATCTGTAAAAGAGGCAATCAGTGTGGCGAAAAGAGAGAATTGCGACCTGATAATTGCCCTGCCTCACTGGGGCGAAGAGTATCAGATTTTTGAGAGCGAAAATCAGAAACTATGGGAAGAGATGTTATATAGATGGGGGGCAGATGTGATTATTGGCACTCATCCACACGTAGTTCAGCCAATCAAAAAAATTGGTGCAAAGGTGGCTAAATCGTTGCACACAGATTTTGAAATTTTTGTAAAAAGTATCTCTATGCTTGATATAGAGAGTTCTAAAACAATAGATTATTACACCTCCTACGACCACATAACTGCCTATTCTTTAGGTAATTACATTTCAAATATGAGTATTAAAAACGGGCAGATAGGTCTTCTGTTCACACTTAATCTATGCAGAAATCTAATTACCGGAGAGGTCTCCATTTTAGAGCCGAAGGTTACCTATTTATGGTGTTGCAGAGCAGGTAAATTTGAGGATAATTTCACAGTTCTACCCATTGATTATCTCCTTCAAAACAGAGAGTTATTCAAACAAGATAGTGAATATTTGAAGATGGAGAGAGAGTGGAATATCCTGAAAAAAGAGTTAAAAATTGAATAATATGATAGAGAAAAAAATTATCCTCGAAGAGATCGATCCATTAGAGATTTACGGAGTCAATAACAAGATTTTCAACAGATTAGCCGCTTACTTTCCTAAAGCAAAAGTCTTTGCGAGAGGCGAAGAGATTACCATAATCGGAAGTAGTGAAGATATTGAATCCTTTGAGAAAAAAATCAATGCTCTCATCTCGGTCAGAATGAAAAAACGTAATCTTACTGAATATGATGTGGAACAACTCTTCGAAGAATCTCTACCTGCAGACAACTCTGGCGAAAGTAAGGAGTTTGGTAAGGTAGATACAAGTTCTGACAGCGATTACATTATCTGCTATGGTAACGAGGGTAAAGTTGTACGTGCCAGAACTCCGAATCAAAAGAGGTTGGTTAAGGATTATTATGATAATGATCTTATTTTTGCATTGGGGCCTGCCGGAACAGGTAAGACCTATACAGCCATTGCATTAGCAGTCAGAGCATTAAAAAACAGAGAGGTAAAACGTTTAATCCTTACAAGACCTGCTGTAGAGGCAGGAGAGAGGTTGGGATTTCTACCAGGCGACCTTCGTGATAAATTAGATCCATACCTTCAACCCCTTTATGATGCATTAAGGGATATGATTCCTCCAAAAAAGCTGCAAACACTTATGGAAGAGGGAGTTATACAGATTGCTCCTCTTGCATATATGAGAGGTCGCACATTAGAAAAAGCATTCGTTATTTTGGATGAGGCACAGAATACATCCATTGGACAATTAAAGATGTTTTTGACCCGCATGGGTTTTGATGCAAAGTTTATTGTTACAGGTGATGCCTCCCAAATTGACCTTCCGAACAAGAGAGATTCCGGCCTTGAGAAAGGTGTAGAACTTTTGAAAGGTATCAAAGGTGTGAGTGTAATCAATTTTACACGCGAAGATATAGTTCGCCATCCCCTTGTCTCAAAGATTGTAGATGCCTTCGAAAAGGGGTAGATTCATCTTCTTAGTATTATAACTCTTACCCGCAACACTTTCCCGTCATTGCTGGCGAAGCCGGCAATCTATCCCTAAAATAAAAACGGATCAAGGATAATTGAACTTGAAAGATCTTCCCAATTTGGATTAATACTCTCAACAAGTTCATCTTTCTGTAAGCGAGTATAATGTTTAATTTGTTTCTCCCTACAAATTGCCTCTACAATTGAGCTGTAATACTCAAAATAAACCTATTTCTTGCATTTATACTTTTGTGTAAAGACCGAACCTCTTCCCTCGGAATGTTCAATGATTCTTCTTTTCAAACTATTAGTCACACCAACATACAAGACAGTGTTGTTGTAATTAGTCATAAAGTAAATATAACCTCTCTTCACCATAACCTTTCCCTCTTAAAATACTTTACTAGTGTTAATATTAATTGAGTTTTTTTACAACTAATAGTGTGCCATAATAATTATTAGAGCGGAGAGATGACGGTTTTTTTATAGATTGCCGGGCTGCGCACAGCAATGACGTGAAAAAACTGCGTCGGCAATTTATTTCTTGCTGAAGGCGATCCAGAAGAGGGAGCTGATGCCCATCAAAAGTGGGTAGTAAAGGTATAACATTATCTCTGCGGATGAGATTGAGGCCAGACTTGCTGCCATCAATAGTTGGGCACCGTAAGGTAACAGAGATTGTACAAAGCAGGAAATGGTATCCAGAACACTCGCTGTGCGACGTGGCGATATTCCAAATTTCTGAGAGATATTCTTCGCGATTTCGCCTGTAGTAATAATTGCAATGGTATTGTTGGCAGTACAAACATTTGCAAAAGCCACAATGGATGCAATACTGAACTGTGCGCCTCTTTTCCCTTTTATATTTTTGGTTAATTTATTGATTATCAAATCAATACCGCCGTTGTATTTTATTAGGGACATCACTCCACCCGCAAGTAGAGTAACAATTATCAGCTCTCCCATCGAGTTAATTCCGGATCCGATTGAAGATAGGTAAGATGACCAACTAACTGAACCTGTCAACATTCCAATCACCCCATTCAAAACAATTCCAATTGTAAGAACAGAGACCACTTTAACCCCACAAAGTGCTAAAACAATCACTAAAATGTATGGTATCATCTTAACTAAATTAATATCTCCGGCTGTAGGAGTTATATTCATTGATAATCCCTGGAAAATATAGATGGCTAAAACAACTAAAGCAGCCGGGGCTACAATTTTCAAGTTCTCCTTAAATTTATCTCGCATTTCACAACCTTGAGTACGCGTTGCGGCTATTGTGGTATCGGAAATAAGCGACATATTATCCCCAAAAAAAGATCCCCCAACAATAATAGCAGCCATAAATGCCGGATTTACAGAGATATCAATCGCTATTTCATTAGCCACAGGCATCAAAGCCACAATAGTTCCCACACTTGTTCCTACTGCGAAAGATACAAAACAAGCAGCTACAAAAAGACCTGCGTAAATTAAGTTTCCGGGAAGTACAGAAAGTATAAAATTGACCGTTGCATCAATGCAACCTATTGATTTTGCGGTAGATGCAAAAGCCCCTGCAAGAATAAAAATCCATATCATCGTAAAGATATTCTCATCGGTTGCTCCTTTGGAGAACTCTGCAATTTTATGAGATATACCCTTACCGGGAGTTATCAGAAAGGCATAAATTGCCGCAATCAAAAATGCTGATGATATTGGAATAGCATAAAAATCTCCTACCACTATTGCTGATAGGAGATAAACAACTAAGAATAATAGAAGCGGACTTAATGCAAACCAACCCAATTTTTTATCGCCCATACTGCACTATAGTTCAACTGCAACTTCAATTATTCCTGCAGCTTTATAAAGCTCACAATATGCCTCTACAGTCTCTTCGAATAGTGTGTAAATTCTCTCATTTGCAATTGGATCTGTCTGCTGAGCAGAGAAACGGTCTAATTGCCAGAAATAGTATGATCTATCCTCTTCTGTGGTCTCACCAAGGTTATTACACAAAATTACAAAGGCATCACTTAAATTATCAGCAGTCCATTCCCAACCTCTCTGTACAGACTCAGCAATAGCATCATAGTCTGCTTTTCTCTTCTTATAATCTGATTTTAAGCAATATAGACCTTTATCAGGGATATCGAAACCCATTTGATCGAAATCATAAAGAGATACTTCATTTGTAACAATTCCTGTTATCTGCTGCATCTCCTTATACTCCTTAAGTACAATTGCATCAATTTGACCATTTTGGAATTGAGTCAACGCATCAGTCGATACCAATTCAAATTGAACACCTTTAAGAACAGAAACGAGGTCTATAATCTCCTTTGATCCATCGGCAGGAAGATAACCTAACTTCTTGCCTGAAAGATCTTTAAGTGTAGCAATAGAATCTCTGGTGATAAGTTTCAAAGGTGTCGATTGAGATAACTGAAGAATATTTACAAGATCCAAACCATGCGATTCTGCTATAATTGCCTCATTCAAGGTAGCAGAAACTATATTTGATCTTCCATCTACAAGGGGCTGAAATGTTGGCTCAATAAGAGGATAAACAAATTTAACATCAACCTCATCAGTTGGCAAAAATGACTTACTATGAGCAACATAATACCCTGTATTAAGTGCTGGTACACTATCTAAAGTGATTGTAATAGGAGAATTATCTTTAGCACATGAGGTAAAGATAAGTGCAACAAATGTAAATAATATAAATCTTTTCATAATAATCATATTATAACTTGAAGGGCAAAAATAGTGATTATCTCTTATAAAAAAAAGAGTCGACTGAAAACAATCGACTCTTAAAAAGTGGCGGCTACCTACTC
>X40_Bactrian_Camel__coassemble_126_pt1 | contig 14619 bp, 7 predicted proteins | sample X40_Bactrian_Camel__metabat2_high_PE_006 | metagenome-assembled genome bin X40_Bactrian_Camel
TTTATGACAGCAGGTGCTTCTGCTCCGGCTGCTCCTGAAGTTTGGGGCGTAGTTGGTACTATCACGGATGGGGTGCTAATGATTTGGATATCGCTATGACTAACGATGGTACTTATTGGGTAGCCAAAGGTGTAGTTCTTGCTGATGGTGACGAAATTAAAGTTCGTTGGGCAAGTGCTTGGAACAAGGACTTCGGTGGATCATTTGAAGCAAATGTTCAAATTCCTGTTACACAAGGCGGTAGCAACTTCAAAGCTGTTGCAGGTACATACGATATCTACCTTGACGAAGCTAACTCATTTATGTACTTTATGACTGATGGTAAAACTCCTGCAGATGCCGGTGGAGCAACTCCTCCTCCAGCATTTGACCCAGATCAAGCAACTTGGGGCATCGTTGGTGACCCTACAGGTTGGGGTAGTAGCGCTGATATCGCTATGACAAAAGTTGGCGAATGGCTTGTTGCCAAAGGTGTAACACTTAAAACTACTGATGGTTTCAAAATCAGAGCAAATGGTGAATGGAATGACGTTGCCAACTTCGGTTTAGAGGGTGGTGCCGGAACTGTTGACCTTGAAACAGAAACTAAAGTTGTCACAGGTGGTGGTTCAGGTAATATGTCTGTTCAAATTGATGGTACATACGATATCTATTTCAGCTATTCAAGATCTGTTATTTGGATTATGAAAGAGGGTAATGCTCCTGGTTTCATCCCTGAAACTGCAATTTGGGGCGTAGTTGGTGACCCTACAGAGTGGGCTGATGGTGGTGACATCAAAATGACACAAGTTGGTGAATGGCTTGTTGCTAAAGAGGTTGAATTCACTAAAGGTCAAGGTTTCAAAATCAGAGCTAACGGTGAATGGAATGATCTTGCAAACTATGGCTTAGAAGCAGGTACTGGTGACATCACTATCGGTGTTGAAACTCCTGTTATCTCAAGTGGCGGCTCAGGCAATATGGTTGTTCAAGAGGATGGTAAATTTGACATTTACTTCAGTTATACAAAATCTGTTGTATGGGTACTTCCTGTTGGTGACACTCCTGAATTCAGCTATTCTACAGCAACCTGGGGCATCGTTGGTGACCTTACAAATTGGGCTGAAGGCGCTGATATCGCTATGACAAAAGATGGTGAATGGCTTATTGCAAGAGAGGTTAAATTCACTAAAGGTCAAGGCTTCAAAATCAGAGCAAATGGTGAGTGGAAAGATGTTGCAAACTATGGCTTAGAGGGTGGTACAGGTGACATCACTATCGGTGTTGAAACTCCTGTTATCTCAAGTGGCGGCTCAGGCAATATGGTTGTTCAAGAGGATGGTGAATTTGACATCTACTTCAGCATCTCTAAATCTGTTGTATGGGTGCTTCCTGTTGGCGACACTCCGGAATTCAGCAACTCTACAGCAACTTGGGGCATCGTTGGTGACCCTACAGGTTGGGCTGATGGCGCTGATATCACTATGACAAAAGATGGCGAATGGCTTGTTGCCAAAGGTGTGACATTTACAGCTAACCAAGGTTTCAAAATCAGAGCTAACGGAAAATGGGATAATGCTGCTAACTACGGCCTTGAGGGTGGTAATGGTAACATCACTATCGGAGTTGAAACTCCTGTTATTTCCAGCGGTGGCTCAGGTAATATGGTTGTAACAACAGCCGGAAAATATGATATCTATTTCAGCTACATTAAACGTGTAGTTTGGGTAATGGCTGAAGGCAAAACTCCTACGACAGGAGAGGGTTCAGCTGAATAATTTTAGGTATGCGGGTCCTGACCGACCCGCATACTTCCATTATAATCATTAAACATTTTATTATGCGTAGAATCGCTTATATGCTCTTCGCAATGCTCTTTGTATTGACATCTTGCGAGGATCCGGTCAATCCGGAAAAGAAAAACGAGTTAAAACTCTCAATCACATCACTTCAGTTCAGCAGTAAATCTGGTAGTGAGGTAATCTCTATAACATCAACCAAAGCATGGAGTATTACCAACAATACAGGTGCAGATTGGTGTACACCCGAACGCACTTCGGGCGAGGTTTCAATGCCATTGTCAATAAGTGTTAAAGCTAATGAAGGAGATGCTCGCAGTGCTGAAATCACATTTTCATCACAAGATTGTGATGACGTGAAACTTGTTGTAAATCAAGCAGCTGCAGAAGAAGATGCATCAGAAATCATTAATGGTGTATATACTGTTCCTTCCCTTCTCGATGCAGATAAAGAGTGTACAATCTGGTTCAAACCTGATGCTACAAGCCCACTTTATAAATACACCGGCGATCTCTACGCACACATAGGTGTAGGAAACTGGCTCTGCGTACAGGCAGATTGGAATGAAAATATTGATAAATGCAAATTTACCAAAGTTGAAGATAACCTATGGTCACTTCAGATTAAACCATCTATCAGAAGTTGGTTTGACTCCGGAGAGACACCTGTTACAGCTATTTCGTTGGTAATCAGAAGTAGCGATGGTACAATGCAGACATCACCGGATATTTTTATTGATGTAGAGGATAAAAAATACTCTCTTGACCCGGGTGAAATTATAGAAGAATCTCTTCCTGATGGCGTTGAATATGGTATCAACTATAACACTGACGGAAGTGTAACTTTGGTATTCTATGATTATGATAAATATGGTAAATCTCATGACTACGCCTATTTGAAGGGCGATTTCAACGATTGGAGTCTCTCTAATGATTACCTTATGAAGAGGGATTCAGAAGAGGGCTGCTGGTGGTTTACATTAAGTGACATTGACCCAAATAAAGAGTATCGATTCCAATACTATTTAGGATACAAAGATGACATTTCAGGAAGAGAATTTGCTGATCCATATTCTGAAATAGTCTATGAAAGTAGTGACAGATATATCTCATCATCTACCTATCCTGACCTTCCGGAGTATCCATCAAATACTCGTGGAGCAATCTCTGCATTTCAAGTAAATCAACCTGAATATAATTGGCAAATAGCTGATTATATAGTAGAAGACGAAAACGATTTAATTATTTACGAACTTCATTTTAGAGATTTTTCAACAACAGGTGATATCAATGGAGCTATGGAAAAGTTGGATTATCTTGAAGATTTAGGCATCAATGCCATTGAACTTATGCCAATTCAGGAGTTCAGCGGTGCTGATAGCTGGGGATACAACCCTATCGCCTACTTTGCACTTGAAAAATCATACGGAACTCGCGAGATGTATAAGAGATTCATTGATGAGTGCCACAAACGCGATATTGCAGTAATCGTGGATGTTGTATATAACCACGCACACGAGGATCACGCAATGGCCGGTCTGTATTTCGATTGGACTAACTATGTCCCAACATCTAACAACCCTTGGTTTAACACAACTGCTCCTCACCCATTCAGTGTATTCCACGACTGGAATCACGATAATCAAATGACTACGGGTCACATTAAGAAAAGCTTAAAATATCTAATTGAAGAGTACAATATTGATGGCTTCCGTTTTGACTTGACAAAGGGCTTTACCAACACAAAGAGTAATGAAAGTACCGCATCAAATTATGATGCTGCTCGTGTCTTAATATTACAGAACTACGTACGTTATATCAAGAGCGTTGATGATAATGCAGTTATAATTTTTGAACACTTTGCTGACGCTGAAAACAAAGATCTTTCAGGATGTGGAGCAAAACTATGGAGAAATATGAACTGGGCATATAGAAGTGCTCTTTTGGGATCTTCAACAGATTTCAGTCCACTATATACTGGTACAAATGATAAGTTTGGAAGTTTGGTAGGATATATGGAGAGTCACGACGAAGAGAGAACTTGTTATGGTGCTATTCAATCAAATGGCGGTGTAAAATGGGGTATCTGTGGTACAATCACCGGTTGGGGAGAAAAATCAGATATCACTCTAAATAGTGACGGAGCTCTGTTTGTCGCTAAAAATGTAACTTTTGGATCATCCGATATGTTCAAAATTAGAGGTAATTCAGATTGGGATGATGCATATAATTATGGAGCATCAACAAAAGGGTACAAATTGCCACTAAATAGTGAATATTCGCTTGTACTTGGATCTTCTTCTCAGGATATGGCTCCTCCTGCAGCAGGCACTTATGATATCTATTTCTCTCCGGATGTCAAGAAAGTATGGGTAATGACTCCCGGTAAACGCCCTGAAGATCCGGAAACAGATAATGAAGATGGCCTGACCGTTGCCATGCGTAGAGCCGGACTAAATGCTGCATTCTTTTTAACTGTACCTGGTCCAAAGATGATTTGGCAATTTGGCGAGTTGGGTTATGATATCTCTATCGAAGAAAATGGTCGTACAGGTCGTAAACCTGTCAGATGGGACTACTACGAAGTACCTGAAAGAAAAGCACTTTACGATACATACTCAGACCTTTTACAATTCCGTGAAGATAATCCTCGTTTCTTCGATTCTGATGCAAAATTCAGTTGGAATGCGAATGCATCAAATTGGCCTGCAAGATATATCTTCTGCGAAGTTGAAGGTAAGAGATTTGCTGTTGTTGGTAATTTTGGCTCGGTAACAGAAGATATTTCTATTACACTTCCATCATCAGGAACTTGGTACAACTATTTCGATAGAGAAGAGAGCTATAATGGTGGCTCACAAACTATCACTTTGAAAGAGGGAGAATTCAAACTTCTAACTAACTTTTAATTGATAAATTATGATAAAGCACACCATTAAATACTTGATAATGAGCATTTTAGCAACACCACTAACTATTTCTTGCACACCATCTCAAGATTATCCTGTTCCAAGTGGACAACTTGAAGAGTGTCAATATTTTAGTGAGGCAACTACATTTAATCTATGGGCACCGGAGGCAGATGATGTAGAGTTAAAAATCTACGATAGTGGGCTGGGTGGAACACCGACTGAATGTCATCAGATGGACCGTTCAAATGATGGAGTCTGGGTTGCTGAAATCAAAAAAGATCTGAAAGGAAAGTTCTATACATTTCAAGTGAAAAGAGGTGGAAAATGGTTGGAAGAGAGTGCCGGCATTGCAGCAAAAGCTGTGGGTGTAAATGGCCAAAGAGGTGCTGTTATTGATTGGAGTGAAACTAATCCACAAGGATGGGAAGAGGATAAAAGTCCTGTCGTAAATGGCTCAGATATAATTGTTTATGAACTTCAACACAGAGATTATTCTATTCATAAATCTTCTGGCAATTCATATTCCGGCAAATATCTGGCACTCACACAAGAGGGGACTAAATCACCAGAAGGCCTGGCAACCGGTATCGACCACCTGAAAGAGTTAGGTATCACATACGTTCAACTTCTTCCATCGACAGATTTTGCAACAATTGATGAGACAACTCTTGAAAAGAATCAATATAACTGGGGCTATGAACCTCTTAACTACAATGCAGTTGAGGGCTCATTCTCGACCGACCCATATAAACCTGAGACTCGAATCAGAGAGTTCAAAGAGATGGTACAGGCACTCCATAAAGCCGGTATCAGAGTCATTCTTGATGTTGTATATAATCATACCACAAATACATCAGTAACAGGATTTGAGAGAACTAATCCGGGATACTTTTACAGAATGAACAGCGATGGATCTTTTGCAAACGGTTCCGGTTGTGGAAATGAGACTGCATCAGAACAGCCAATGATGCGTAAGCTTATGATTGAATCTCTTGAATGGTGGATGAAGGAGTATCATATTGATGGTTTCAGATTTGACCTTATGGCAATTCACGATATTGAAACAATGAATGAAATACGTGCGAGATTAGAGGCAATAGACTCATCTGTAGTTATTTACGGAGAGGGTTGGGCTGCCTCTGATCCACTTTTCGATGAGTCGAAACTTGCCTTCAAACGATACACCTATCAAATGGATGGAGTTGGTGCCTTCAGCGATAATATTCGTGATGCACTTCGTGGACCTTTAGATTGCTCAAATGCCGGTTTTATTGGTGGCATTAAGGGAAATAAAGAGGATCTTGAATTTGGTATAGCCGGTGGTATCGAACACCCACAAGTCAGCGTAACTGCCTGGACATCAGAGCCATTCCAACATATAAGTTATGCAAGTTGCCACGACGACCACTGTCTGAGAGATAGACTTGAAGAGGCACTTCCTAATGTACCTGAAAAAGAGAGAATTGCAATGATAAAATTGGCTCAAACTGCAGTTTACACCTCGCAAGGTATCCCATTCATATTCAACGGAGAGGAGATGTATCGCCACAAACAGGGAATTAAAAACAGTTACAATCAACCTGATGATGTAAACGCAATAGACTGGAGCTATAAATTAAAATATAGAGATTTGGTTGATTATTATGCCGCTTTGGCAGATATTCGCCACGCTCACCCGGCTTTCGGTTTAGGAGATGCCGAGTTGGTTAGAAAACATCTTGAGTTTATTGAGACGGATAATGATTTGGTATCATCATTTATACTAAAAAATCTTGAAGGCATTGACTCTGCAAAATCGTTGATAGTTGTTCTTAACGGTTCAAAAGAGAGTGTCGAAATAGATATTCCAAATGGCAATTATCTGATTCTTGCCAAAGATGGTAAAGGAGACGTTGATGGACTGGATGCTTTTTCCGGTTCAAAAATCAAGGTCAAAGCCACATCAGCAACTATTTTAGCAGAAAAATAATTAAAACATCACATTATGAAGCGATTACTTTATATTTTTTTAGTAACACTTTTTATAACATCTTGCGAAACAGCCCCAAAACAACAAGAGCTTTGTAACTCTGTTGTTTATGAGATGAATATTCGCCAATATACACCTGAAGGCACATTCGCTGCTGCACAAGAGCATCTCCCACGCTTGAAAGAGCTTGGTGTTGATATCGTATGGCTGATGCCTATCTACCCTATCGGCGTCAAAGAGCGCAAAGGCACTCTTGGCTCTTACTATGCAATCTCCGATTATTGCGCAACAAATCCGGAGTTTGGCTCATTGGAAGATTTCGATAACTTTGTAAAAGAGGCACACAAATTAAACCTTAGAGTGGTTTTGGATTGGGTCGCAAACCATACATCTCCTGATGCAAAATGGATTCAGGAGTGTCCTGCAGATTGGTATGTACGTGATTCATTGGGCAATACTGTAGTCAATTATGATTGGTACGATATTGCTGAATTGAATTATGAAAACAGGGCTGTCTGGGACGAGATGAAGAGTTCGATGCACTTCTGGATGGAACGTGGCATTGATGGTTTCCGTTGTGATATGGCTTGTGAAGTGCCTTTGGAATTTTGGCAAGAGACAATTGCTGAACTCAGAGCAAAATATCCCGGCATCTATATGTTAGCGGAGGGCGAGGAGCCAAAACTTCACTCTCAATGCGATTTTAATGCCTCTTATGCGTGGGAACTTCATCACTTGATGAATTCGATTGCACGTGGAGAGAAGAGTGCTTCAGATTTGTTGGCATACATTGAAAAGGATTCTCAAAGACACCCTGAAGATGCTTTTCGTCTAATGTTTACATCAAATCACGATGAAAACTCGTGGGCGGGAACCGAATTTGAAAGAATGGGAGATGCCGCAAAAGTGATGGCCATTTTGACCTTTACACTCCCAAATAGCCAACCTTTGATCTATACCGGTCAGGAGATGGGCTGGAACAAGAGATTCGAGTTTTTCGAAAAGGATCATATTCCTGCTTGGGAAGAGAATGAATATGGAGAGTTCTATAAATGGCTTATAGATATTAAACACAATAATCCTGCACTTGCTGCCGGAGATAAGGGTGGTGAATTCAATGTAATTTCAAGTGACGACAACACTTTAATATTTACAAGAACACTTCCTGATAACGAAGTCAAAGTGACTGCGCAACTCACTTCACCTTGGAACTATAGTATTGAAACTAAATAAATTATAAGGATATGTATAAGAGATTTTTGATGGCAATTACTTTGATTGCACTTGTTTCCTGTACAGGTAACAAATCCACATTTGACCCGTCAACTGTGGCTGATGCTACAAATAATGAGGTTACCCGTGTTGAACCACTATCTTGGTGGGTAGGTATGAAGGCACCTCTACAACTTCTTATTCAAGGTGAAAATATCTCTGAATATGACCTCTCGATTGAGGGTGGTTCCGGTGTAAGTGTAACGGAGATTCACAAAGCTGATAATCCAAATTTCATCTTTGCTGATATCAAAATTACCGATAATGCACAACCGGGTACATACTATCTTCTATTTACAAAGGGAGATAAGAGCATTAAATATCAATATGAAATTGATGCTCGCCGTGAGGGCTCTGCTGAACGTAAAAGTTTCTCAACTGCAGATATGATATACCTTATTATGCCTGACCGTTTTGCAAATGGAGACACATCAAACGACTCTACCGAAGATACAGCAGACAAATATGCTCGAAATGAGTTGTTCGGACGCCATGGTGGTGATATTCAAGGTATTATAGACCATCTTGATTACATTGCATCCATTGGAGCAACTGCAATCTGGTCAACTCCTCTTCTTGAGGATAACCAACCTGAACACTCTTATCATGGATACGCTTGTACAGACTACTATCACATTGATTCTCGATTTGGAGACAATGAACTATATTGCCAGATGGTAGAAGAGGCACATAAAAGAGATTTGAAAATAATAATGGATATCGTTCCAAACCATTGTGGCTCAGCCCATTGGTGGATGCAAGACACTCCTTTTGATGACTGGTATCACAAATTTGACACATATACCGGCTCTAACATTTGCTTCTCTTCAAATATGGATCCAAATGCCTCTAAAAAGGACCTTTACATCCAAGAGAGTGGTTGGTTTGACAAATCTATGGTGGATATGAATCTGAATAACCCATTCACCCTAAAATATTTTGAATTATGGGCAATCTGGTGGATTGAGTATGCTAATCTTGACGGATTCCGCGTAGATACATATCCATACAATGAGAGAGAACCAATGGCAGAATGGTGTAAAACCATCATGGAAGAGTATCCTAATTTTAATATCGTTGGTGAATGTTGGACTGCATCAATTCCTCAACTTGCTTACTGGCAAGGTGGTAACGATAATAAAGATGGGTTCAATTCAAACTTGCCATCAATTATGGACTTCCCTCTAAGAGATGCTATTGCAGCAGCGCTTCCAAACGACTACCCCGGTTGGGGACAAGGCATGACTGCTGTTTATGATATACTTTCTCACGACTTTGTATATCACGACCTCTCTAAAATGATGATTTTTGCCGGAAATCACGATACTGACCGTATCGGAGATGTTGTAAAGAAGGATCCTGCAAGATTGAAATTGGCTAATGTTCTACTTGCAACTATGCGTGGTTATCCACAAGTTTTTGCCGGTGATGAACAGATGTTTGTATCTTGCGATTTGGGAATGGGACACGGCGGACTTCGAGTAGATTTCCCTGGCGGATGGCCTGGAGACAAGATGAATCTATTTACAGAAGAGGGTCGTAAAGCTGCAACAAAGAACACTGATGGTTTGGATGTACCTAAAGGACAAGCTGATGAACTTTTGGAACACTTCACTACCCTATTCCAATGGAGAAAGGGTAAAGAGGTTATCCACAATGGTAAAACAATGCACTTTATCACTCGTGATAATACATACGCATTCTTCCGTTATAACGATACCGATAAAGTATTTGTTTACATCAATAACTCACTTGAGCCAAAACAGATTCCTTGGGATTACTATTCAGAGATAAATGAGGGATTGGGCGAAGGTCGTGAAGTAGTTTCAGGAGAGAAGATTACAGTTACATCCGAGACAGTAGTGGCTCCTAAGAGTGCAATCGTTGTTGAATATTAATTATTTGAAAATGAAAAAGATATTATCATTGATGGCTGTAGCTTTGGCTATGATTGCCTGCTCAGCTCCTCAAAGCGAAGAACTTGTTTCTCAAGAGATCCTTAAATCTCCTGATGGTAATCTTGAAATGGTTTTTGGCATTTCGGAAGATGGAACTCCAACCTACTCACTCAATTATAAAGATGAGTCTGTAATTCTTCCTAGTGGACTTGGCTTTGAATTAAGAGGTACTGTTAAAGCTACAGAACTTCAATTTGAGTCTGATGGCACAATTGGAAAAGAGGATGCTATGGCTGAAAACTCTTTCCATAACGATTTTGAAGTAGAAAGTATTGATACTGAATCATTTAGCGAAGATTGGACACCGGTATGGGGTGAAGAAGAAACCATTAATAACACATACAACGAACTCCTTGTTAACTTGATTCAAAAATCTACAGAGAGAAAGATGTCGATTCGTTTTCGCCTCTTTAATGATGGCCTTGGCTTCCGTTACGAATTCCCTTACCAAAAAAATCTCAACTATTTTGTTATTAAAGAGGAGTTAAGTAAATTCCGAATGGCCGGTGACTATACTGCCTGGTGGATTCCTGGTGATTATGACACACAAGAGTATGATTATACCGAATCTAAATTATCAGAAATACCATCAAAATACAGAGAGGCAGTCTGTGGTAACTCCTCTCAGACACTTTGGTCAACAAGTGCGGTCCAAACTTCACTTCAAATGCGTTCAGAAAGTGGTATTCACGTAAACATACACGAAGCAGCACTTGTAAATTACCCTTGCATGCACCTTGATTTGGATGTTGAATCTCTTACATTCACTTCGCATCTTACACCCGATGCCCAAGGTTGGAAGGGATATATGCAAACTCCTTGTCAAACACCTTGGAGAACAGTTCAGGTTACATCAAGTGCAACAGAAATGCTGGCATCACGCCTTGTGCTGAATCTTAATGAACCTTGTGCTTACGATGATGTAAGTTGGATTAAACCTGTTAAATATATCGGAGTTTGGTGGGAAATGATTTCTGGTAAAGGAAGTTGGTCATATACAAACGATTATGCCTCCGTACAACTCGGCAAGACAGATTACTCTAACTGTACACCAAATGGTACACACTCAGCAAATAATGAGAATGTCAAACGATATATTGATTTTGCTGCAAAACATGGTTTTGATCAGGTACTTGTTGAGGGATGGAACGAAGGTTGGGAAGATTGGGCAAACTGCTCAAAAGATTATGTATTTGACTTTTTGACTCCATATCCTGACTTTGACATCGATGCTTTAAACAAATATGCTAACTCAAAAGGTGTTAAAATTATGATGCACCACGAAACATCATCTTCTGTCCGCAATTACGAAAGACACATGGAGGCAGCATATCAGTTTATGAACAAATATGGCTATAACTCTGTTAAGAGTGGTTATGTTGGTGATATCCTTCCACGTGGTGAGTATCACTATGGTCAATGGATGGTAAATCACTATCTCTATGCAGTAACAGAGGCAGCTAAACATAAAATTATGGTTAATGCTCACGAAGCAGTGCGTCCAACAGGTCTATGCCGTACATATCCTAACTTAATTGGCAATGAATCTGCAAGAGGCACTGAGTATCAAGCATTTGGAGGCACAAAGCCACATCACGTAACTATTCTTCCATTCACACGCCTTAATGGTGGCCCTATGGATTATACACCTGGTATCTTCGTAATGGATATGATGGAAGCTACAGGTGGCAAAAATAATTCAAAGGTCAATGCAACAATTGCTAACCAACTTGCTCTTTATGTAACAATGTACTCCCCTCTTCAGATGGCTGCAGACTACCCTGAACACTACGAAAGGTATATGGATGCATTCCAATTTATCAAAGATGTAGATATCGACTGGATTCAAAGTAAATATCTGCTTGCAGAAGTGGGTGACTATATTGTTATTGCACGTCAGGGTAAAAAGAACGGACAATGGTTTGTAGGTGGTGTAACTGATGAAAATAGTCGCACACTTGATGTTCCATTTAGTTTCCTTGAACCTGGTAAAAAATATAAAGCTACCATCTATGCTGATGCGGACGATGCAGATTACGCTCTCAATCCACAATCATACAAGATTGAAGAGATCGAAGTTACTTCTGATAGCATAATTCCAATTAAAATGGCTCGTGGAGGCGGATTTGCAATAAGCATTAAATAATTAATAATAAATACGTTATCACAAAAACCCGAAGTTGTAAGATTGCGACTTTCGGGTTTTTTATTTTTTATAATAATTTACAGATAGAAGCCAAACTCCTATTATCAAAAAAATGGTTATCTTTGCAAGTTGATTTTTTATAAGACTATGGCCGAAGATTTATTGGATTTGGAACAGAGAGATAACAGCTACACTGAAGAGCATATTCAGACGCTGAGCTGGAATGAGCATATTCGCAGAAGACCTGGTATGTATATTGGTAAGCTTGGAGATGGAAAAGCTGCCGATGATGGTATCTATGTTTTGGTAAAAGAGGTGGTAGATAACTCTGTTGATGAATTTAATGCAGCACAGACTAAAGCATCAAAAAACATTATTGTAAATATTGAAAACAATAAGGTGACAGTCCGAGACTTTGGTCGTGGTATTCCACTTACCAAGGTAGTTGATTGTGCAAGTGTTATGAATACCGGAGGTAAGTTTGACAGTAAGGTATTCAAGCGCTCTGTCGGTCTTAATGGTGTGGGTATCAAAGCGGTAAATGCCCTTTCCACCTACTTTCACATTCAATCTTTTAAAGATGGAGAGAGTGTGAGTGCTGTTTTTGATAGAGGCGATCTTGTTTCTAAAGAGCAAATAGCAACTAAGGAGAAAAATGGTACTCTGATAGAATTCATTGCCGATGAAGAGAAATTCCAGGGTTACTCATACAATTTTGAGTTCATAGAGACACTTTTCCGTAACTATTCATACCTGAACCCAGGACTATGTATTACATTTAATGGAAAAGAGTTTAAGTCTAAAAATGGTCTTTTAGATCTACTCAGCGAAAATGTAGCCGAGACTCCACTCTACGATCCTATACATCTGAAAGGTGAAGATGTTGAAGTAGTTATAACTCACGGGGATGGTTATGGAGAGACAATTTTCTCATTTGTGAATGGTCAGAATACCACACAAGGTGGAACTCACCTAATGGCCTTTAGAGAGGGTGTTGCAAAGACATTGAAAGAGTTTTTCAAAAAAGACTTTGATTATAGCGATGCGCGCCAATCTCTTATTGGAATTATAAGTGTTAAGGTAGAAGAGCCGGTATTTGAATCTCAAACCAAGACAAAACTTGGCTCAAAAGAGATGTACAAAGATGGTCCATCTGTAAGAAATCACATCAACGATTTTATTAAAACAGAATTGGATAATTATCTCCACAAGAACCTCACCGTCGCAGATACAATTCTTAAGAAAATCCTTGCTTCTAAAAAGGAGCGCGAAGCAATTTCAAACATTGGCAAAGCCGGTAAAGAGAGAGCTAAAAGGACACTGTTAAATAATAAAAAACTACGAGATTGCAGTATTCACTATGGCGACAAGAATAGTCGTGCAGATGAGAGTACACTATTTATTACAGAGGGTCTATCTGCCTCTGGATCAATCACTTCCAGTCGTGATGCTGATGTTCAGGCAGTATTTAGTTTAAGAGGTAAACCAAGCAACTCTTATAAGGAATCAAAACAGATTATTTATAAAAATGAAGAGCTGAATCTATTGACAGCAGCTCTTAACATTGAGGATGATATTGCCAATTTAAGATATAACAAAGTAGTAATTGCTACCGATGCCGATGTCGATGGTATGCACATCAGACTACTTATGCTGACATTCTTCCTGAAATTCTTCCCGGACTTGATTAAATTAGGCCACCTTTACATCCTTCAGACGCCTTTATTCAGAGTAAAATCAAAAAATCGCAATATTTATTGCTACAATATTGCAGAGAGAGATATGGCAATGGCTGAAATTGGTAAAGGAGCTGAAGTAACACGATTCAAAGGTCTTGGAGAAATCTCGCCGGAAGAGTTTAAGGATTTCATTGGCAATCAAATGAAACTGGAAGAGGTAAAAATCTCTTCTGACGACTCTATAGCTGACCTTTTGAGCTTCTATATGGGCAAAAACACTAGTTATAGATGCGACTTTATTAAAGATAATCTAAGGGAAGATATTGATAATACAGAAGATAACTTATAATATGGGACAAAAGTTTAGTAGATTCCTTCTCACAAAAGTTATGAAGTGGGAAATTGTCAAAGATTGTGAAATTGAATCCAAAGGAATTGTTTTAGGCGTACCTCACACATCTATATGGGACTTTATTATTACATATGTCTATTGCAATGCCATAGGCGAAAAGGTAAAAGTTATGATAAAGAAGGAGCTATTCTTCTGGCCATTAGGACCAATTATTAAGGCATTAGGTGGCTTTCCTATTGATAGAAAACATAGTACAGGTGTTGTTAAACAAGTTATCGATCAGTTTAAGTCAAGTGATAAATTCCTTCTTTGCATAGCTCCGGAAGGAACGCGTAAACCTGTTAAAAGATGGAAAACCGGTTTTCACTCAATTGCAAAAGCAGCTGAAGTTCCGGTCTATCTTGGATTCTTTGATTGGAAAAATAAGAGAATCGGCGTATCAAGAACATTTGAAATAAGTGATAATCCAAAAGCAGACCTATTGGAGATTCAACGCTACTACAAATCTCTAAATATGGATGGAAAACACAAAGGGCACTATCTATTTATGGAT
>X40_Bactrian_Camel__coassemble_129_pt1 | contig 14041 bp, 14 predicted proteins | sample X40_Bactrian_Camel__metabat2_high_PE_006 | metagenome-assembled genome bin X40_Bactrian_Camel
CCACAATATTCCAACGGCTCGCTTCAAAAGCTTCACATCGGAGAGCGATTTCGAAGCAGCATCTTGCTTTTTAAGAGAATTGAAGCCACCTTATGTGCTAAAAGCAGATGGATTGGCAGCCGGAAAGGGTGTTTTAATTATTGATTCACTTGAAGAGGCAGAAAAAGAACTTAGAGAGATGTTTGCCGGAAAATTTGGATCTGCATCCTCTACTGTGGTAATTGAAGAATATTTGAGTGGCATTGAACTTTCAGTATTTGTCCTGACTGATGGTAAAGATTATATAATTCTTCCGGAAGCAAAAGATTATAAGAGAATTGGAGAGGGAGATACAGGCCTTAATACAGGTGGAATGGGTGCTGTGTCGCCTGTTGTATTTGCTACCGAAGACTTTATGAAAAAGGTGGAGGAGAGAGTTATTATTCCTACAATTAATGGTCTAAAGAGCGATAACATTGATTATAAAGGGTTTATCTTTATTGGTCTAATGAACTGTAATTCAGACCCTTATGTGATTGAATACAATGTCCGCATGGGAGATCCGGAGACAGAAGCCGTAATGACTCGCATCGAGAGCGACCTTTTACAACACCTTGTAAGTGCAGCAAAAGGTGAACTTGCTTCAGAAAAGATTGAGATTTCCAACGATCAGGCACTTACTGTAATTGCAGTATCCGGAGGATACCCTGAATCATACGATAAAGGATTTGAAATCAAAGGTTTGGATGATATTACAGATGCTACTGTTTTCCACTCTGGCACAAAAGAGATTGATGGAAAAATCTGCACAAGTGGCGGACGCGTAATTGCGATTACAGCCAAAGGTGCTGACATTTTTGATGCAAAGAAGAGGTGCTTCGAAGAGGTTAAGAAGATAAATTTTGAAAAAATATATTACAGAAAAGATATTGGGGATGATTTAATCTCACTATCTGAATAATGAGATACTTAAGGAGACATAACTTCCATTCAGCGACAATTCCATTAACAGTAATTACTGTTATATCACTCTTGTTATCAATATTTTTCGGTAACAGAGAGGCGACGACATTTCATAGCCATTCGGTTATCGGATCGATATTTGAAGATTTACCATATATCTCAGACCTATGGTCTGTCATATTGGCTCTTCTGATGGTAACGGCAACTGCCTTATCTATCTATTTGACAGCCAATAAGATAATGCTGGACAAAGGTAGTTTGATAATTGTCCCGATCTGTTATGCTTTCCTTGTTTCATTCTCTCCTTACGCAATCTACTTTAATGAATTTCACATAGTTGCGTTACTTGTTACCTGGTCTATCTTTCACGTAATAAAATTCAGGATGAATGAGAGGGACTTGGAGCCCCTGTTCCTCTCTATTTTCTTTATCTCAGTTGCCTCAATGCTCTGGACTCCAATTATTTGGGTAATTGTGATAATATTCCTCATCAATATCTTTACAGATCTCAGTAAAATGAGATATCTCTTGATTGTATTTTCCGGAGTGATAGCTCCATATATTATTCTCAATGCACTTATCTATCTATTTGGAGATTACAGCGATGTGGAGCAATTATGGGTGAGTTTCCGAGAGGCATTATCCAATAATCAGATGATAGTTGCCAAACCATCAATCGAGAGAATTCTTTATATTTCAACAACACTTTTAGTTACATTTATTGGTATTGTAAGAATATCTCAAAACATAACAAGGTTCAAAATTATTACCGAGAGAGCATACATCAGAATTATTCTGATATTTATTGCAAACCTCACATTATCAATAATTTACAGCAACACCATCCCTAATGGCACCGAAATAATTCTTTACGTGCCGGCGACATACATTATGATTGAACTATTCAGTTCTAATATCAATCGCAGGTTTGCCTACATTCTATATACCCTGCTCTTTGCAACCTTGATTGTGTCGCATTTCACCATCTTCTAAAGATTTTAATCATTCCTCCCCACGTCATTGCTGGGCGATAATGATAGTGCGTCATTGCTGGGCGTAAGCCCGGCAATCTATTGATCATCAATGCAGTAAAAGCATAAAAAAAGATTCCCGCGACTTGTGTCGCAGGAATGACGATATTGTTTCATTGTGCAGGAATGACGATATTGTTTCAGCACTCGGGAATGACTACCTCAAAACTGCACCGAACTTATCTTCAAACATCTTGATAAGTTTGTTCATAGTGAACTCAACTGCTCCATCAGTTAGTGTCTTTTCAAGATCTTGAAGTACAAAGCTGATTGCATATTGCTTCTTGCCCTCTGGAAGTTTGTCTCCACGATATACATCAAATAGTGAAACCTGTTTAATGAGTCTCTTCTCGCATTGAAGAGCAGCTTTACGCAACTCAGAATATGCAACACTCTCATCTACCACAAGAGCCAAGTCTCTCTTAACTTCCGGATACTTAGGCAATTCTTGATATTTGACACTATTCTTTTTAATCAATTTGAAAAGTGGATGGAAATTAATCTCTGCAGCATATACGCTCTGTTTAATACCAAATCTCTTTGCCAATTTAGGAGAGATTGTTCCCATTACAGCAAGAGTTTTACCATTAACTTGATACTCAATACCTTCGGAGAAAATATCTGCAGGGGCACATTTAGAATCCAAATTATAAGGATTGATACCGAAACGCTTCAATAGTAGTTCTAAATATCCTTTCAAAAGGAAGAAATTGCTTTGTACACTATTTCCACACCAATTCTTCGAAGAGTTACCACTCATCAGGATAGAGAGTCTCATCTCTTCGTTATAAGATTTCAAATTTGAAGTTGGATTCTCTTCTGCCGGATTATAAGAATAAACATTGCCTAACTCATAGATTTTCAAATAGTTAGACTGTCTGTTAATATTATATGCAATTACCTCTAAACCATTCAATAAAAGGGTTTGACGCATTACATTCAAATCTGAGCTAAGAGGATTTAATATCGGAACAAGGTTTTCCTCTTTGTATGTAGTCAAATTTTTATAATAATCGCTCTTTGTCAAGGAATTGTTCATTGTCTCAACAAATCCATTATGCGACAAGAAGTTAGATATTTCAACTCTGATTGTTTCCGGGTCCGGCTTAGGGAATGTATTTACAGATACCTTCATAGAAGATGGTAGTTCTACATTGTTGTAACCATAAATTCTTAAAACCTCTTCAACAACATCACACTCTCTGTAAACATCTACTCTGTAAGCAGGAACTTTAACTACTGCACCCTCATCTGTTTGAGATACAAATTCAAACTCAAGATAATTAAGAATATCTATAATCACTTGATTATCAATCTGTTTGCCAATCAAAGCCCTCATTGAATCGAAATTCAACTCTACTTGTTTGCACTCAATCTCTTGAGGATATGACTCTTGAATTTTACCTGTAATTTTTCCACCAGTCAACTCTTGAATTAGAAGAGCAGCTCTCTTTGCCACATAAGGTAGTGCGTGAGGGTCGGTTCCTCTTTCAAATCTGAATGATGAATCGGTACTTAGCCCAAATCTTTTGGCAGATTTTCTGACTGTTACAGGGTTAAAATATGCACATTCCAAGAATACCTCTTTTGTCTCTTCGGTAACGCCTGAGTCAAGGCCACCAAATACGCCTGCAATACACATCGGCTCCTCTACATTGCAAATCATCAAATCCTTATCGGTTAATTTGCGTTCTACGCCGTCAAGTGTTACAAATGTACTATTCTCCTCTGCTCTGCGAACAACCACCTTTCTTCCTTTTATTTTAGCTGCATCGAAAGCGTGAAGAGGTTGACCTGTCTCATGTAATACAAAATTGGTAATATCGACAACCGAGTTAATAGGGCGCATTCCAATTGCATTTAATTTATCCTGCAACCATTGTGGAGATTGAGATACATTCACATCACTGATTGTTATACCGATATAACGTGGTGAGCCATCTACATCCTGAACATCAATTGGAATTGCCTCACCCTCTCCCTCTTTGAAATTATCTACAGATGGCAATGTAAGTGTTACAGGAATATTGTTTAACTTCAAATAGGCATAAAGATCACGTGCAACGCCTATATGTGATGCAGCATCTACTCTGTTAGGTGTCAAACCTATCTCAAAAATAGTATCTGATTCCAATTGAAGATACTCTTCTGCCGGTGTTCCAACAACTGCACTCTCTTCAAGCACCATAATACCGTCGTGAGAAACCCCTATACCCAACTCATCCTCGGCGCAAATCATTCCAAAACTCTCAACGCCTCTGATTTTTGACTTTTTAATCTTAATCTCATCACCTTGAATAGTTGTCAATTTGGCTCCTACTTTTGCCAGAAGCACCTTCTGTCCTTTGGCTACATTTGGTGCACCGCAGACAATCTGATATGGTTCTGCTTCACCTGCATCAACTTTTGTTATATGTAGGTGATCTGAATTTGGGTGTTCATCACATTCAAGGACGTAGGCAACCACAACTTCATCCAGAGATCCTGCAATTTGTTTCTTCTCTGAGATATGTTCTACCTCCAAACCAATAGAGGTTAATATTTCACCAACTTTTTGAGCATCAAGATCAATTTTCAGATACTCTTTTAACCAATTATACGATACTACCATATCTTTATACTATTTAAATAAGGAATCTATAAAATCTTTTTTGTTGAAAATCTTCAAATCATTTATCCTCTCACCTACACCAATAAATTTAACAGGTATCTGGAATTGATCTGAAATACCCACTACAACGCCACCTTTCGCTGTCCCATCAAGTTTTGTAACGGCCAAAGCTGTAACATCAGTTGCTTTAGTAAACTCTTTTGCCTGTTGATAAGCATTTTGTCCTGTCGATCCATCAAGTACCAATAAAACCTCGTGAGGAGCATCTGGGACAACCTTTCCCATCACATTTCTGATTTTAGTCAACTCATTCATCAGATTGACTTTATTGTGCAGACGTCCTGCAGTATCAATTAAAACAACATCAGCATCCTTTGAAACTGCAGATTGAACTGTATCATAAGCAACAGAGGCAGGATCGGATCCCATATCCTGTTTAACAATATCGACCCCTGCTCTCTCACTCCATATTGTAAGTTGATCTACAGCTGCTGCTCTGAATGTATCAGCAGCACCCAAAACTACCTTCTTACCCTGACTCTTTAATTGAGATGCAATTTTTCCGATTGTTGTTGTTTTACCAACTCCATTGACACCCACAACCATTATTACGTATGGCTTTTTTGTAAAATCATAGGTCTGTGGCACAGAAGTGTTCCCCACATTGAGAAGTTCCTCTATTTCTTCTTTAAGGATAATGTTTAACTCATTGGTATTCAAATACTTATCCTTTGCTACTCTTGCCTCTAATCTCTCAATTATTCTACTTGTTGTATCAATTCCTACATCAGATGTAATGAGTGCCTCTTCTATTCCATCAAGTACATCATCATCAACTGTAGATTTTCCAACGATTGCTCTTGATAGTTTTTCAAAAAAAGATCTCTTGGTTTTCTTCAATCCTTCGTCTAAAGAAGTTGATTCCTCACTCTCTACAGTTGCATTAGAATCTGATTTAACATCCTCATTTACTGTATCTTGAGAGACTACTTTTTCTTCAATAATCTCCTCTTTTTCTTTCTCTTTATTCTTATTATCGAATAGTCCGAATAGTGCCATATAAATTATAATTAATAACCTACAAATATAGTTATTTATAATAATAATATCTAATGTTAAGGGGTAAAAAAAGAGATGCCCGATTGAGACATCTCCTTTTCTATCCAAGTTATTTTCTATTTTTTAGAGAAAAATTCTTTCACTTTGTCTGTTTGTACCAACTCTTCTTGGAAAGCATAAGCTCCAGTACGTTCAGATTTGGCCATGCGGATGCACTTAACAAAGTTTTTTTGATTTGATTTATCGCCACTAAATGTAGCCACTGCTTTCTTTGCCATACTATTTTATGTTAAGTGTTATTTAATTTCGCGGTGAAGAGTTACTTTTCTCAAGAAAGGATTATATTTTTTACGTTCCAATCTTTGAGTAGTATTCTTTTTATTTTTAGTTGTAATATAGCGAGAGATTCCTGGTACTCCGCTCTCTTTTTGTTCAGTGCACTCAAGGATCACTTGAACTCTGTTACCTTTTGATTTCTTTGCCATAATCTCAAAAATTAAACGATTTTAATTAAACCTTTTTCAGCTGATCTCTTCAAAGTTTCTTGAAGGCCATTTTTGTAGATAGTCTTCATACCTTTGCAAGATACCTTCAATGTAATAAATCTTTGCTCTTCTTCAGACCAGAACTTTTTTGTTTTGAGATTTGGAGCAAATTCGCGTTTTGTGCGTCTTTTAGAGTGGGAAACGTTGTTTCCAATCATTCTCTTCTTTCCTGTAACTTGACAAACTCGTGACATTTGTATTATCTATTTTATATTATTTCAACATTTTAGGGGTGCAAATATCCCTATTTTTTATTAAAAAACCAAATCTTTTTATAGAAACTTCAATATTCTATTCCATCGAATATTCTTAGGGAAAGATTTGTTGGCGTCAACAGAGAGCCATATCACTGCCGGAGCACCAACTATGTGATCTTCCGGTACAAAACCCCAATATCTGGAGTCGAGTGAATTGTGTCTGTTGTCACCCATCATAAAGTAATAATCTTGTTTGAATGTGTAGGTGGTTGCCTCCTCAGAATTTATATAAATCTTACCATTTTCAACTTTGAGTTCATTACCCTCGTATGCAGTGATAATTCGTTGATATAGAGGAAGATTTGCCTCTGTAATCTCTACTGTAGAACCCTTTTTAGGAATCCATAGCGGACCATAATTATCTCTTGTCCAAGGATAATTTTCACTGAATGGGAAGATCTCAAGTTGTGCATATTGAGGATTTTGATCATATTCATCAATATTAATCTCAACCCCTTTAACAACTTTTAATGACTTTACCTTCTCTACTCCTTCAGCAGTTAATGGCATTGCAGGATAACCTGGCAATCTGCTATCGAAGTATAATTCAGACAAATTTATCTTTAATTCTTCAAGGAACTTTACATTAATTTGGCTACCATCCGTAACAACTTGGTAAGTATTTCTAATTCCCTTATAATCAGGTTGTTCAACCCCATTTACAACAACTTTTCCTGAAATAATGGAGAGTGTATCTCCTGCAACGGCAACACATCTTTTGACGTAGTGATCTTTCTTATCAGTTGGTCTGACAATAATAGGACCATAAACATCTTGTGCATACTCTCTACCAAAACTTCTCACGTATGTATGATAATCCTCTTGAGGTCTCTTTGTTAAAACTGTATCACCATGCGGGAAGTTAAATACCACATAGTCATCTCGTTTCAGTTCTGAATAACCCCACATTCTCTTATGATCGTTTTGGATTAAAGTAGAATAGGACTTTTTCAGAGTGCCGGGTATCACATTGTGAGTGAACGGAACAGTTAAAGGAGTTTGAGGCACCTTTGGGCCATACTTAACTTTGTTGACAAACAAGAAATCACCTGTCATTAAGGAGTTCTCCATTGAGGATGATGGAATTTTGAAGGCCTGAAAGAAGAACATATTGATAAAGGTAACAACGATGACTGCAAAAATCAGAGCATCTACCCAATCCAATAGAGCATTTCTCTTCTCTCCCTCTTTATACCTTTTTTTCCAAAACGCCCACTTTACACGTTTGGTAATGTATAGGTCAAAAACAACAATGAGTCCTAATAGCCACCAGAAGTTTCCTAACCAGATTACCCAAAGTGTATAGAGTAAGGCCCAGAATGAGAATCTTACCCACTTATTATGGTATAAATCCTTAATTGACATACTCTTTTTCCAACTAACGAGTAGTTAATTTTCAACAAATTTGGGGATGGCTGATTTAAGTCATCCCCAATATATAAAAGTATTAAACTTCTATTTAACTGAGTTGATAATTGCCTCAAATGCCTGAGGATTGTTCATAGCAAGGTCAGCAAGAACTTTACGGTTAAGGCCAACGTTTTGTTGAGCCAATTTACCCATAAATTGAGAATAATTCATTCCGTGTTGTCTTGCAGCAGCATTGATACGAGTAATCCACAATGAGCGGAAAGTGCGTTTTTTTGCTTTGCGGTCGCGGTATGCATAAGTCAAACCTTTTTCATAGGTATTCTTAGCAACGGTCCAGACATTTTTTCTAGACAAAAAATTACCGCGGGTTTCTTTTAGAATTTTTTTGCGGCGAGCTCTTGAAGCTACTGAGTTTACCGATCTTGGCATAATAAAAATTTTTTTGAACGTCAGCGTCCATAAAATTATGGAACTTACCGGCTGAACATTCGGTTAAACATTAAATTAAATTGCTAGAAGTCTTTTTACTCTCTTTTCGTCAACGCTATCCATCATTGCGATGTGAGTAAGATTTCTTTTTTGCTTTTTAGTCTTCTTTGTAAGAATGTGACTTTTGTAAGCATGTTTTCTTTTTACTTTTCCAGTTCCGGTGAGTGTAAAACGCTTCTTTGAACCGGAGTTGGTCTTAATTTTTGGCATAGTTAAATTGTTTTAACTGTTTGTTAATAAATATAATAATCTTTTCAATTATTTCTTCTTATTAGGAGAGAGCATCATTATCATCCTCTTTCCTTCAAGTTTTGGCATCTGTTCAGCTTTGCCATACTCCTCTAACTCAACAGCAAATCTCAAAAGCAACTTTTCACCCTGCTCTGAGAAGAGGATACTTCTACCCCTGAAGAAGACATAGGCTTTAACCTTTGAACCCTCACTAAGGAATGTCTTTGCGTGTTTCAACTTAAATTGAAAATCGTGTTCATCGGTGTTTGGACCGAATCGAATCTCCTTAATAACGATTTTTGAGGCATTTGCCTTCATCTCTTTTGCCTTTTTCTTTTGTTGATATAGGTACTTTTGGTAATCCAATATCTTACAAACAGGTGGCTCTGCATTAGGAGAAATTTCAACCAAATCAAGCTCTAACTCATCGGCGAGTGCCAATGCTTCTCTTATGCTGTAAACACCAGGGTTAGGAATATTGTCGCCAACAAGGCGTACATTCTGAGCAATGATCTCTTGATTAATTCTCAAGCCACCATCGTTTTGTTTACCCTTAGCATGTTGAGCTCTTGCCTGAGCATCGTTGCTTAATCTCACCTTGTTTCCTGGTGAGGGCTTTGGTTTATAATTAGTTGTTGCTATATTAAAATCCTCCTATTTTAGTAATTCGTTAACTTCATCGTTTACCAATTGAGCGAACTCATCAATTGTCATTTGTCCTTGGTCTCCTTGACCTTGGCGACGTACTGAGACTTTTTCTGCAACTGCCTCATTTTCACCGACTATCAACAAGAAAGGAATACGTTTTAACTCATTTTCACGAATTTTCTTGCCAATTGTTTCGTTTCTATCATCAATTGAGGCGCGAATATCGGAATTATTAAGCAAATCGCAAACTTTTTTTGCATAATCGTTATATTTTTCGCTAATTGGAAGCACAACACACTGATCCGGAGTCAACCAAAGTGGGAATTTTCCACCTGAATGTTCCAATAAAACTGCAACAAATCTCTCCATTGAACCGAATGGTGCTCTGTGAATCATAATCGGACGATGTTTCTGGTCATCACTTCCGATATACTCCAATTCAAATCTTTCAGGAAGGTTGTAGTCAACTTGGATAGTACCCAACTGCCACTTTCTTCCAATAGCATCTTTTACCATAAAGTCCAATTTCGGACCATAGAAAGCGGCTTCACCTGTTTCAACAACTGTTTTCAAACCTTTAAGTTCAGCTGCTTCAATAATTGCACTCTCTGCCTTGTGCCAATTTTCATCAGAGCCAATATACTTTTCAGTATTATTTGGATCTCTTAGAGATACTTGTGCTGTGAACTCGTTGAAATTCAATGTCTTGAAAATGTAAAGAACAATGTCGATAACTTTACAGAATTCATCTTTCAACTGATCCGGACGACAGAAGATGTGAGCATCATCCTGAGTAAATCCACGAACACGTGTAAGTCCATGTAACTCACCACTTTGCTCATAACGATAAACAGTACCGAACTCAGCATATCTTAAAGGAAGATCTTTATAAGAACGTGGTTTGATTTTGTAAATCTCGCAGTGGTGAGGACAGTTCATAGGTTTCAATAAGAACTCCTCGCCCTCTGCAGGTGTATGAATTGGTTGGAAAGAGTCCTTGCCATATTTAGCATAGTGACCTGATGTAACATACAACTCTTTCTGTCCAATATGTGGAGAAATTACTTGTTGGTAACCATATTTCTTTTGAACCTTTTTCAAGAACATCTCTAATCTCTCGCGAAGAATAGCACCCTTTGGCAACCATAATGGAAGACCTTGTCCCACTCTTGATGAGAATGCAAACAATTCCATCTCTTTACCAAGTTTACGGTGATCTCTCTTCTTCGCCTCTTCCATCATCACCAAATACTCATCAAGCATACTCTTTTTAGGGAAAGTGATACCATAGATACGTGTAAGCATCTTATTCTTCTCATCACCTCTCCAATAAGCACCTGCAATAGATGTAAGTTTGATTGCTTTAATAACAGAAGTATCGCGAAGGTGTGGACCACGACAAAGGTCAGTAAAACTACCTGTTGTATAGAAAGTGATTGTACCATCTTCCAATGATTCAATCAATTCACATTTGTATTGGTCACCTTTGGCTTTATACACTTCAAGAGCTTCTGCCTTACTAATATCTTGTCTAACAAATGATTGCTTCTCTTTTGCAAGTGCAATCATCTTTTCTTCTATCTGTTTTAGATCTGACTCTGCTATCTGTTTGTCACCCAAATCAACATCGTAGTAGAATCCATTATCAATAGCAGGACCTATACCAAATTTGATTCCGGGATAAAGTTCCTGCAACGCCTCTGCCATCAAGTGAGATGATGAGTGCCAGAAGGTCTTCTTTGCCTCTTCATCCTCCCATTTATGCAATTTCAATGATGAATCTTCCAATATTTGACGATCAAGGTCAAATACCTCTCCATTCACACTCGCAGCAAGAACATCAGCTGCTAAACGAGGTGAAATACTTTGTGCAATTTGATAAGGTGTAATACCTTTTTCAAACTCTCTAATGCTTCCGTCAGGAAAAGTTATTTTAATCATATTGATATTCTTTTACAACTTGCAAAAATAATAAAATATTTCTCATTTAAGTGAATTTCAATTATCTTTGTCAGAAATTTTAAAAAAAACGTGGTTATGAAAAAATCTATTTTAGCACTATTCAGCTTGACACTTATTTTTGTTGTCAGCAGCTGCTGTGAAAAGGAAAAAGTTGCACCGGAAGTTCAGCAATATTACAAAGATAGTCTTGCTGTATTAATGGAGAGATGTGAAAAGGTATTGGATGCTGCCTATATGGCTGAAAATCACATCGGTGAGAGAAGAGATATTCCAAATTGGGAGGGTTTCCCTGTTCAGGAATATGAATATTTTACCGGAACGGATGTCAAAATTAACCAACCTAAAAGAGGTCGCGTTTATCTTTTGAATCCGGATGCTGAAAAATTGGCTAAATGGATTGTAAATGCAGTATATGATGCTACAGGCGAGATTGAATACGAAGATGTTGAAAGAATCCGCAAATATATTATGTGGCAATCAGGTGCTCAATTCCCTGTAAGTGGAGTAGTTTATGAAGCTATGTATGAACCTGGTTTCTATGAACCATACGTATTTAAGGATGGTGTTACCGTTTATATCGCCGATCAAAATATGTGGCCTGCAGACAAACATTGTACAGATGAACAATTGGAGTTCTACCTTCACATCACAAATGATGATCTAAAAGCACACACAGGCCGATATGCAAGAATTTGTAGCACTACACGCGAAATGTACTATAACGCCGGTGGTTTAGAAGAGGTTGGTAAAAGTGATAGTCCGGAGACAAGAATTCACGCTTGGTTGGATGTTGTAAGAAAGCATTATCAAGAGGCATGGGATTCAGATAAAAACTTCCTTATTACAGCATGGGCAAAGGCAAATCTTGTTGAACAAGAGGAGAGTCAAGAGTAATTATGAAAAAATATTCGATATCTCAGACAGCGATCAATGGTCTGATACTTGCTTCAGTTACTGTTGTTGTAAGTTTAATTCTTCAATTTCTATCCAGTTCAGCAATTATCAACACAATTTTGAATTTGGCTAAAACTGTAGGTTCCATATATCTACTATGGTATTTCGTTGCCAAATTGGCTGCACAATGGGAAGAGATTACATCTAAGGAGTTATTCAGATATGGAATGTGGACCTCACTATTCTCTTCAATCATCTGTGCTGGTTATCAACTCCTTATGATGACATTGTTTGTTACTCCTGATACTTTGGAGGATACGGTTAATCAATATCTTGGAATGCTTGAAGAGAGTGGTATGGCTATTACTGCCGAAATGAGTGATCAACTATTCAATATGGCTGAATCGCTGCCTCAATATACATTTATATTTACATTTGTATGGTGCTTTATCATTGGACTAATCGTTTCCAAAATAGCATCATCTTCACTTAAAAAAGTTACACCTTTTAGTAATGTAGAGTAAAATGGATCTTTCAATCATTATATCCCTCTATAATGAAGAGGAGTCATTAAAAGAGTTAAATGCCTGGATATCAGACACTTTCTCAAAAGAGAATTATGAATACGAGGTCATTTATGTCAATGATGGCTCTACAGACAATTCTTGGGAAATCATTAAGGAGTTAGCCAAAAGCGACAAGCACATACGAGCTATCTCCTTTAGAAGAAATTATGGTAAATCTGCTGCCCTGTTTGCAGGCTTTGAAGCGGCAACAGGAACTTATGTCGCAACTATGGATGCAGATTTACAAGACGACCCGAGAGAGATTCCTCAAATGATTAAGATGATTCAAGAGGAGGGATATGATTTGGTTTCCGGATGGAAGAAGAAACGACATGACGGAGTTTTAACCAAAAACATCCCATCGAAGATTTACAATGCTACTGCCAGAAAAGTAACAGGTATTAAGTTGCACGATATGAATTGCGGCTTGAAGTGTTACAAAAATGAGGTTGTTAAAAACATTGAAGTCTATAGCGAAATGCATAGATATATTCCATACTTGGCAAAAAATGCAGGATTTGGAAAAATTGGAGAAAAAGTTGTTCTTCATCAAGCAAGGAAATATGGAAAGAGCAAATTTGGAATGGAGAGATTTGTAAATGGTTTTTTAGATTTGCTATCTCTGTGGTTCCTTCAACGATTTGGCAAAAAACCAATGCACTTCTTCGGTGTAGCAGGTATTTTAAGTTTCCTCTGTGGAATGGTGATAACAATCTGGATTATTGCATCAAAGTTGATTGCCCAGAGTCATAATCTACGGTATCGCGCTGTTACAGATCAACCGATGTTTTATTTAGCACTAATGGCAGTGGTTATTGGCGTCCTGTTATTCCTCGCCGGATTTATAGCAGAATTACTATCAAGAAGTAGTGCCGAAAGAAATAGCTATAATATTAAAGAGAGAATATAATCGATTGAAAGAGTAAAAACTAACGGCAAACATCAAAACAACGAGGTATCAGAAGTTTCTTCAGTTACCTCGTTTTTTTATAAATCCCAAATTCGATGATTCCGACATTACTTATTTCGTCATTCCAGAGGTTCATATTCCAGTCATTCCCGAGCTTCATATTTCGTCATTCCCGAGCTTGCCTCGGGAATCTGTCTTGCACTTACAACCAATTGACACTCAATAGATTGCCGGCTTCGCAAGCAATGACGTGTGAGTGAGGGACAGATTGCCGGCTTCGCCGGCAATGACGTGATGGTCAAGGCAGATTGCCGGCAATGACATTCAATTTATGCACAACAATGGCGGATAGGATTAATCTGCAATGATTTTATCTCTTGTGAGCTATCTTGGAATAAATCCGTACAGGAAATGAGAAAGATAGTTGTAATTTAAAAAGCATATAAGCAGATATAAGAGAAAGCGGTGTAAGGGATTGAAACTCAACCCCTTACACCGCTTCGATGATGTAAAAAGAATTTAATC
>X40_Bactrian_Camel__coassemble_131_pt1 | contig 13856 bp, 14 predicted proteins | sample X40_Bactrian_Camel__metabat2_high_PE_006 | metagenome-assembled genome bin X40_Bactrian_Camel
AATGAGCAATTATGCAACTATATTTGAGTTTTAAGGAAATTTTTAGCTGTTTTATGGTTCTGTTTGCAATTATTGATATAACAGGATCCATTCCTATCTTCATAGGTTTGAAGTCAAAAGGAAGAGCTATTAATGCAGTTCAGGCCTCTATCTCTTCTCTGGTAATAGGCGTAGTTTTCCTTTTCCTTGGAGAGGTAATCTTATCTCTATTCGGTGTTGATATTCAAGCATTTGCTGTTGCCGGTGCATTGATTATCTTGGCGATGGCGGTAGAGATGATTTTTGGTGTGGAACTCTTCAGGAACGATGGACCTACCGATTCAGCTACAATTGTTCCGGTGATTTTTCCATTAATTATTGGTACAGGAGTGATGACCACACTTCTATCACTTAGAGCAGAATATGGCATTTTGAATATTATTATCGCCTTTTTTATAAATATCATTATTGTATATATTGTCCTATCACAACTCGACAGAATTGAAAAATTTTTGGGAAAGGGAACAGTTTATGTTTTAAGAAAATTCTTTGGCCTTATACTTTTGGCAATCGGAATAAAACTTTTCACCACTAATATTGGTACACTATTTTAATATAATATTATGAGGAGATTATTGTCATTTGTATTAGCATTTTCATTTATCTTCCCTATGTTTGCTCAAGAGGAAGATAAAGTTGTAGAGAGAATTATTGAACTGGGTAAGAGTGATAATCAGACTATGCATCACTCTGATGTGCTAAGCAATGTGATCGGAGGGCGTTTTATTGGCTCTTTTGCTCTTTCTAATGCCGAGAAATGGGCTGCGAGAGAGTTTGAGTCTTGGGGGCTTGAGGTGATCGTTGATACTGTTGGTGTTTTGAATGTGGGTTTTGATAGAGGCCCATTCTCCGGCAAACTATTGAGCGAAGATGGTGAAATTCTTCATTTTGCAACACCTACATTTACTGTTGGGACAAAGGGTGTCCAAAGAGGAGAGGCGGTTATTATGCCAAAGGATAGCATTACATTCGAGAGAATGAAGGGTGTGATTAAAGATGCATGGATCTTGTGGGATTCATTGTCGCCCGGATTTGCTGTCAGTCAAAGTGAACCATTGATGAAGCGAGTAATTGAAGCGGGTGCTTTGGGAATTATTCAACCGGCAAATGTTCCAATCAGGGCATTGTATGATAAGGAGTATAGAAAGTATAGCTTTGATTCTCTTCCTGCTGTTCCAAATATTTTGTTGGAAAAAGATCAGTTTGACAAAATCTATAAAAAAGCTAAACAGAGAGAGTATTTCCAATTGGAATTTGATATCAGAAACCACTTTAGAATGGGTCCTGCTCCATATTGTAACGTTTTGGGTATTATCCGTGGCTCAGAGTATCCGGATGAATATGTATTCTTGAGTTGCCACCTTGACTCTTATGATATTGCATCAGGTGGTGTCGATTGCGGAGCGGGTGTCTGCGTTACAATGGAGGCAGCAAGATTATTGGCACTATCGGGCGCCAAACCAAAGAGATCTATCGTGTTTGCGTTATGGACAGGCGAAGAGGCAGGTCTGTTAGGCTCAAAACATTGGGTAGAGAGCAATCCTGATAAGTTAGATAAGATTTCTAACTTCTTCAATAGAGATTATGCACCTACAGTCCCTACATATATTGCAGTAAATGAAGCAATGTATGATGATTTCTGCAAGGTTTGTGAGGGAATAGGGGAGATTAATGAGGAGTTCCCATTCCAGGTTATTAAGAATACAAGACCACCGCGTCCAAGACCAACCACTGCAGGTGGTTCAGATCACGCCTACTTTGCAATGAATGGAGTTCCTACAATCGGTCTGGGAATTACAGACTATAAAGGATATGATTTCAATTATGGTGAAATATGGCATACCGAGCGTGACTCTTACAATAAAGTATATCCTGATTATCAGGAGCATGCCTCAATAGTATCTGCGATTATTGCATACAGAGTTGCCAATTTAGACCATTTGCTATCGCGTGACGGACTCTATGCAGAGCCGGAAGCAAAGGAGCAGAAAGTTGAAAAGTCAAAAGGGAAGAAATCACGCAAATAATTGATATTCAATAAAATACAAATGCCGACCATCTTCTGGCCGGCATTTCTATTATTAGAGTAATTGTAAATTATTCAGCTGAATTTGCAAGTGGAGATGGTACATTGTATGTGCGTGTAGCCAACTCTTTATCAAGCATATACATACCATATTTGTTATCCTCTACCGCCTCGAATGATTGTACCATTTCACGTGCAGATTCCTCCTCTTCTACTTGTTCATCAATAAACCATACCATACGGTTGATTGATGCAAAATCTCTATCTTCATTTGCAATTGCTGCTATATTGTTGATAAGAGAAGTTACCTTTTTTTCGTGTTTCAATGTATCTTTGAACATATCAAGAATAGAATCCCAACTTGTTTCAACTTTGTCAATCTCTTTCAATTCAACTTTTGCATCACGGGAATTAAGATAATTCATAAAGATACGAGCGTGAGCTTGCTCCTCTTGGAATTGAACATAAAACCAATTTGAGACACCTTTGTAGCCCTTGCTTTCAGCGTCCAAAGACATTGAAAGATATAGGTATGCTGACCATAATTCAGCATTGATTTGATCATTGATCGCTTCGTGTAGTTTTTTGCTTAACATAATATTAAATTTATTGTTTATACTGTTTTAATGTTGGAGGAACAACTCTGTATTCTCCCCAATTTGGATCTCTCTTTTCAATTGCAATCTTACCATCCACACCAAAAGATGATTTAACTGTCGGATTGCTCTTTGGTAGAGGTGGATATGTGCCTGTTACAATGTGAGTAAGGCAGGCATTTATTAGATCTTCCTCAGCGCCGAATGGTTTGTAAAGATTGTCCGGCCTGTAGTGATCGGGAATTATGCCATCTTCGTAATCTCCTACACCTTCTTTGTTTGTGGTGTAGAAACTGATAGGAAGGAAGCACCATTGGATTCTGTCATATTTACCCTCATTAAAATCATTATAATACTCCTTCTCTCCCGGATATATAAGGATGTACATTCCATTTGGTTTGCCATAGGTAGTATCTCCGACGTGTTCTATATTCATGAGTGGTTTCAACCCATTCAGAACCACCTCGCTCGCTGATGCAGAACCCTCTCCTGTGATAATGTAGAGCTCCTCCAAATCCAAAGCATCATCCTCTCTTTCTATTTTCAACTCTTCGTTCCAACCTGCTTTTTTCAATATTTTATTATGAGATCTTATTGCATAAATCTCGCCATCAGCACTCTCTGGAGCAAGATAATTGACAAGTAATTGTGATGCCTCTCCATCTCCACCACCATTGTATCTTAGGTCTAAAATCATCTTTTTTATATTTTTAGACTTTAATGTGGTCATTGCATCTCTTATTTCATTCAATTTACTTGCTGTAAATGAAAGGTAGTTAAAGTAACCTACATTCTCTGTCAGGCCATCGAAATCTTCAGGTGTGAAAACCTGCACATCAAGGAATGATGGCTCATTGACAGTTGCTGTGGATAGTCTGATATCTTTGTGTGAACCATCAGGCAAGCGGAATGTAAAATCCTGTGTGTTTTTACTTAGTTCATCATTTATCTTCCCCTCGCGTATCAGAGTCATAGTTTCTACCCCTCCTATATGACTTATTACCCAGCCACGTTCGATGCCCGCTTTGTCGGCAGGGCCACCATCTATGACATACCTTATGATAATATCATAATCGTTATAATGCTCTATTGATTGAGCATAATTCATTCCAAATGAGCCTGGTACAATGCCCGTCTGCATAGAGACAAGGCCACTGTTGTCCATCATCCAACTCCATCTGTCTTTAGCATAGAGAAGTGCGTCAAAATACTCCTCAATAGGTAAATTACTATTGGCCCTTTCGTTCATATCTTCGTTCCAATAGTAATAGACATCCATATATTCCTCTTTAAGATACTTTTTTGCGTGATTTTCTGTGCCAAAATTGGCATTTTCCGGACATCCGGTAAGTGTAAGAACCATTACCGGCATCAAAAGTAGATTGAAAAACGATCTCTTCATAATTTTCTATTTGTCTGATACAATGTATAGATCCTCGCCTTCCTCAATAAATTGATAATTTTCTCTTGCAAACTTCTCCAAAGACTCCTTGTTTGTGGTCAATTCATCGATTTTAGCATCGGTCTCTTCTATCAACTCTAGGTATTCCAACTTCTCTTTTTCGATAATTTTATTATCGTGACGAGTCTCAAAATAACTTATAACGCTATTTTTATTAAAGAAGACTAAATATAATAAAACAGCCACAAAAAAGATGAAGTATTTATTAATAATTATGCGTCCCAGCTTGCTGGAATTTATTTTTTCCTTAAAACTACTCATTATATATAATAATAATCCATTCTTGACTACATTTAGCAAAATTAATCAAAAATAACTATTTTTGAGTTTCGAAGATGAGAGATATGAAAAAATTTCAACTATTATTGCCAACAGTTGGTAAGAGTTGGCTATATGTATTGATTTTCTTTATTGGGAATTTAATGATGGCAGGAGTTATTTCTCTCTTGAGTCTATCATTCCCGGGGATTTCTATTTTTTCAACAACATCCTTTCTATACCTGCTCTCATTCCTTCCGTTGCTCTTGTGCTTCTATTTTGAGAGTAAATTTTTGGCAAAAAATGGTAATTCACCCTCTTTGCCTTTAAACAGGAAGATTTCAACAGGTGGAATACCAATACCACTATTCATTCTGCTCTCAATTTTAGCACTTGTCTCTTTGTCACTATTGATTGAGCCACTTACTACAATAATCCCTATGCCGGATAGTATAAAGGCACTGTTTGAGTCAATTTTACAAGGGGAGGAATTATTGGACACAATTTTGTCAGTTTCAATAATGGCTCCAATCTTGGAGGAGCTATTTTGCAGAGGTGTCGTTATGAGAGGAATATCCTATCATAAAGGCCCTGTGAAGGCGATTTTGTGGTCTGCGATTATATTTGCAGTGATGCATTTGAACCCATATCAGGGCATTCCTGCCTTTATCGTAGGATGCTTTTTTGGTTGGATTTATTATAGGACAGCTTCACTCTGGGTACCAATTCTGTTACATGCTGTAAATAATTCTATTTCGGTGATTATCAGTGTTTTATATCCAAATTTACCTGTTGATGCATCATTTAAGGATATTATCCCGACAGGATTCTATCCATTTACCCTTATTTTGAGTGGTGCAATTTTTGTAACAATTATATTGTTATTTAATAAGAAATTGCCAAAACAACAATTGTTAGAAAATGAAAAATAAATTATACCCATTAATATTCAAACCTATCTTAAAAGAGCGAGTTTGGGGAGGCCGTCAGTTGGTGGATGAATACCACAAAATTGATTTGGAAGAGTATGCTCAAGATGAAGATAATGTATTGGATCTCAATCATATAGGAGAGAGCTGGGAGATTGCTGATATCGAAGAAGATCAATCAGAGGTAGTAAACGGATTCTTAGCAGGTAATACTATAAATGAGATAATCGAGACCTATTTTGGTTCAATTGTCGGAGATAATATTTTTGATAATTATGGACAACTGTTTCCTCTGCTTATCAAATTTTTGAATATCGAGGATAAAATATCTGTTCAGGCGCACCCTGATGACACTATTGCCTTAGAGAGATATTGGGCATTGGGCAAGGATGAATTATGGTATGTTATGGATGCCAAGCCCGGCTCGAAAGTCTATATCGGCCTCAAAGAGGATATTTCAGCAGGGGACTTCTATTATAAATGTAAAGATGGTACTATAACAGAGATGCTAAATGAGTTTGAGCCAAAGAAAGGAGACTCTTTCTATATTAAGGCAGGAACTATACATTCAGCAAAAGGGCCACTTCTTTTAACAGAAATTCAACAATCTTCCGATATAACATTCCGACTTTACGATTGGGGACGCGAGAATAATCCTAAGACAGCGCGTGATATGCACCTGGAAGAGGCAATAGACTGTGTGGATTTATGTAAATATAGAGTTGAGGATAACTATATATCAGCGAAAGAGGGAAGTTATAACTTGGCTGATGATAGACATTTTATAGCAAACAAAATATTGGTTGATAAGAGTTATCATATTGAAACTGACTCAATTGCAAGCTTCATTATCTACATTTGCACTGATGGCGAAGTGGAGATTTCCACCTCTTCAACACAAGAGAAATATAGAATTAAGAAAGGGGAGTCTCTTTTGGTTCCCGCTGAAATTTACGATATAACCTTTAACACAATAGGCGGTAATGCTGAATTGATAGAGGTCTATATGCCACAAGTTTTAGAGAAGAGGGATGAGTATATCAATGAAGATGTTTCGGAAGAGATCTCTCCGGAAATAGAGAAGAGATGTGCTTGCAACAATCACGAGGGTGAGCATCATAGTCACGCTCACAATCACGATTGCCACTGTGGTTGTTGTGATGAGGATGAAGATAATGGAACAACTTGGTAATCAACAGTTTATCTTATGGCTACAGGTGAGGTGAGAATTGATAAATATCTATGGTCGATACGTGTCTTTAAGACCCGTACAGATGCAACCGATGCTTGTAAAGGCGGAAAGGTTAAGGTCAATGATACAGATGCAAAACCATCAAGAAATGTTAAAGTTGACGATATTATATCAATTAGAAAAGGTGTTGTTACCTATACATACAGAGTGTTGGATTTGTTAGAAAAGCGAGTCGGAGCAAAAATAGTAGAGCAGTATGCCGAAAATCTGACACCTCAATCAGAATTGGATAAATTGAATGCTCCTGTAGAGACCTTTTTCCTTAAAAGAGATAGGGGAACCGGACGTCCTACCAAAAAGGAGCGTCGAGATATGGAAAAGCTTTGGGATGAGTTAGATTTCTAATTCTTTGTATTGTAGATATTCATTGCTCTATCTACACCTATAGTGCCGAATGCTTTGACAGCATCAACCGCTTTTTCTAAGACTTCAGGAAGTTCACGAGACTCTTCCAATGTCCATTTACCAAGTACGTAATCGATTTGTCCGCCTCCCGGAAATCCGTTACCGATACCGATGCGCAATCTTGCATATTGATTGCTTTCCAGCATTAAATCAATGTTTTTCAGACCATTATGGCCTCCATCACTTCCTTTCTTTCTTAATCTCAATGTGCCGAAAGGAAGAGCTAAATCATCTACAACAACAAGTAGATTTTCAATAGGAATTTTGTTCTGATTTAGCCAATATCGAACTGCCTTACCGCTAAGATTTACATAGGTGGATGGCTTTAGCAGGGTAAATTTCTGCCCTTTGAAGGAGATTTCAGCGACATCTCCATAACGCTTTGTTGTAAAAAGAGTATTGGATGCCTGAGCCCAAGCATCCAATACTGAAAATCCTACATTATGCCTGGTACCAACATATTCATAGCCAATATTACCTATGCCTACGATTAAATAGTTCATACTCGGCAAAATTTATTACTCTTTAGCAGCTGCAGCACTGTTACGAGTTGCCTTAATAGCGCAGATAAGAGCAGTTTTGTGAGTTACGATTTGAATGTTATCAAAGCTCAAATCGCCGGCAGAAATTTGTTTACCCAATTTAAGATCTGTGATATCGATTGTAAGATCATCAGGTAGGTTTTCCATTAGACCGCAAACGCGAAGTTTACGAGCACTAACTACCAATTTACCACCTTGTTTAACACCTTCTGCGTGACCTACGATGTGCAAAGGAACATCGATAACGATAGGTTTGTCAGCTGAAACAGCCAAGAAGTCAGCGTGAATAGCTTCGTCAGTAATTGGATGATATTGAACATCGTGGAAAACTGCAAGATATTGTTTGCCATCGATTACAAGATCAATAATGTAAGATGCAGGAGTGTGAGTGATACCCATAAACTCTTTTGCATCAACTGCGAATGAAATGTTTTCAACGCCTTGTCCATAAAGGATGCAAGGAACTTTACCCTCTCTGCGGATGCTCTTTACATCAGCTTTTCTACCGGTTTGTCTAACTTGACCGTTAATTGTTAAATGTTTCATAATAAATAAATTAAAAATGTGTTACTCAGTTCGGGAACTCCGAACCCCATTGCACCAAAAAGGATGCTTTTTTGTGGGCGCAAAAATAATTCAAATAGTTTATTTCTGCAAATATTATTTTACAAGTTGAGTTGCTTTATTCCACTCAAGTGTTTTATAAAATTCGTTTAGGTAATTACTATTTGGTTCGTAAATGTAAGTACTTAATCCTGAGTATTTTACAATATCGATTGTTATAAATTTCTTGGTTGCGGCTTTGTATGGAACTGCATCAGTCATTGCCGATTTGAATTTGTTAAGTTCACCCTCTGTGGCAAATCTGCTGATGTAATCCTCTAAGTCATAAAACCAATGACGGTTAAATCTGAAAAATCCCTGAACATCGGTTGCCTTGAATGAAGCAATCTCTTCGGCGTGATTTGCATAGATCTCCCTGCAACTCTCTGCAAGTGGCTCCAGTTTGTTGCAATCCACCAGAGTGACAGTGGCAGATTGACTTGTGCCGGATTGAGATTGATACAGATTATAAAATTCTTTGCAAATCATCTCTAAGCGTTTACTGATTGGAATATTTTCATCTTTCATAAGGTATTCGGAAAGACAATAATATGGGAATCCATCTCCCATAACTTCGGCAGGAGATATTACAACATAATCAGCACTCTTTCTCAGTTCATAGGCAACCTCTACGCCTCCCATCAGACAGCAGTCAAAAATGATGTAGTCGTAGTGAATAGGGAGAGCAGAAGCGAAATCAGTAATATTCATCTCGCTATTTCCCGAAATACAAACTGACTTGACAAGATCCCTGTATGGGTCTTCGCTAAGAGGTGGATATTCTTGATTATCAATGCTTTGTAAAGTTATTCCATCCTTTATTCCCTGGAATGATGATGGCGATTTATAGTAACCGGCAGGCATCCATCCACTACCATGAGAAGAGATTAAAAGACCATTGCGTTCAGCAGGGAAGAGTTCGTTGGCCTTTGCCAAAACGCTATGGAAAAAGGCAGCATCTGCAGAATTGACACTGTTTTCATACTCTACAAGAATCTCCTCTGTAACAACACCATCACTATCACGATATAATCTTATCAGTTGAGGGTCTCGACCGCTATATTTTGCGTGTAGAAAAAATAGAAGAATGTTCTCCTCATCACTTTTGTCAGGCACAAAATCCTTCTCTTTAATTGTCTTGAAATTATTGACTAAAAGGTGACTCAAGTCGTTATTGCCTGCAGCATAGATCAAAAAGGTCTGTACATCGAGCTTTTTTGGTGGTTTCTCGATGCAAGAACTAATTGAAAATACGATAGTTAAGGACAATAAAAATCCTATTGTAATTTTAAGTAATCTTTTCATATCCTTCAAAGTTACGCAACTTAATGAAAATTACTAAATTTGTAGTCCCAAAAAGCAATTTTTTATACACAATATTATGAAACTAAGAGGAATTATGTCATTTTTTTTAGGAGCAGCCATCTTGTCCGGCTGTTCAAACTCTAACACTGACTCTTTCAACTACTCTATTGACGAGTTTGCAGACTTAGAGGTTTTGCGTTATCAGATTCCCGGCTGGGAGGAGCTTACTTTGCAGCAGAAAGAGTATATTTATCACCTTTCAGAGGCGGCAAAATCAGGTAGAGATATTATCTGGGATCAAAATTTCAAGTATAATCTGAAGATTCGAAAGGCACTTGAAACTATCATCAAGAATTATTCAGGAGATAAGCAATCCGTTGATTATCAAAACTTTATGGTATATGCCAAGAGAGTCTTTTTTAGCAATGGTATTCACCATCATTATGCCGAAGATAAAATTATACCGGAAGTTTCTCAAGATTATTTCAAATCTCTTCTTGAAAATGTAGGTCTTGTTGAAGAATCAGAAGAGTTGCTTCCAATCATTTTTGATAAAGAACTCTATGCACAAAGAAAATATCAAGGGGATAGCGAAGATTTGCTTTTGGCATCTGCTGTAAATTTCTATGAAGGTGTAACTCGCGATGAAGTTCAGAAATATTATGATAAAATTGAGGATAAAAATGATCCGAAACCGATTTCCTATGGTCTGAATAGCCGCGTGGTGAAAGATGGAAAAGAGGTCAAAGAGGAGGTTTATAAAGTAGGTGGTTTATATTCTGAAGCATTGGAAGTAATTATCTCTCATTTGGAAAAAGCTATGGAAGTGGCTGAAAATCAAGCACAAAAGGATTATACTAAACTTTTGATTGATTATTATAAAAGTGGAGATTTGAAACTTTGGGACGATTACAATATTGCTTGGGTACAAGATGTAGAGAGTGATATCGACTATGTAAATGGTTTTGTTGAGGATTATAACGATCCACTCGGAAGAAAAGCAACTTGGGAGGGTATTGTAAATTTCAGAGATGTTGAGGCCTCTCGCAGAACAGAAATCATCAGTGACAATGCCGCTTGGTTTGAGGCAAACTCTCCAATCGATGAACGTTTCAAGAAGAGTGAAGTAAAAGGTGTCTCTGCAAAGGTTATAAATGTGGCTTGTATTGCAGGAGATAGTTATCCAGCAACAGCAATCGGAATCAATCTTCCAAATTCAAACTGGATAAGAAGAGATTATGGATCGAAATCTGTTACAATTGCCAATATTACAGATGCTTACAACAGGGCAGCCGATGAGAAACCAAATAGTATGTTGAATGAATTTGCGTGGGATGCGAAGGAGATTGAACTTGCGAAAAAGTTCGGTGCATATACCGATAATTTACACACAGACCTTCATGAGTGTTTAGGTCACGGTTCAGGACAACTTCTCCCTGGTGTCTCTTCTTCTGCATTGGGAGAGTATAGCTCTGCTCTGGAAGAGGCACGTGCAGACCTTTTTGCACTATACTATTTAGCAGATCCTAAGTTGATAGAGTTGGGTATTCTTGATGATAAAGATGCCTATAAAGCTGAATATGCTTCATACATCAGAAATGGTATCTTTACTCAATTTACACGCGTAGAATTGGGTAAAACAAATACTCAAGCCCACATGCAGTGTAGAAAACTTATTGCTCAATGGTCTTACGAAAATGGTTTGGCAGATAATGTAATAGAGAAGAAGGTGAGAGATGGCAAGAGTTATTTTGTAGTTAATGATTACGAAAAATTGAGAAATCTATTTGCAGAACTTCTTAAAGAGATACAACGCATCAAGTCTGAAGGAGATTATGAGGCTGGTAAAGCATTGATAGAAAAGTATGCTGTTCAAATTGATCCTGAACTACACAAAGAGGTACGAGAGAGATATGCCTCTCTTAATCTAAAACCATACAAAGGATTTGTAAATCCGGAGATTGTGCCTGTTGAAAAGGATGGCCAAGTAGTTGATTATGAGGTAGTTTACTGTGATAATTTCGTTGAACAACAACTTTACTATGGAGATAACTACTCTTTCTTGAGAGTTAATCCGTAAACAAATCTGATAACTATAGCTGAGAGGAAGATAAAGGCAATAATAATGGCAAAACTAACTTGCTCCTTTATCTCCTCTTTAATCTCGGTAAGTGCAATGTCCTGTGAGATAGTCTCCTCGATTTTACTTGCCGAGATTGCTTTTGATGACCATTTCTTTATAATAAAATCCTCATTTATATAGAGAACGCCACCATTGGAGCGGTTCATTGTCAGAATAGTCTTATAATCTGAGAAAATGATATTGAATTCTTCACCTCTTGCCTCTAATGATGGAGAGTTAGCTCCGGCAATCACATATAGCGGGAAGTTGTGTCCTTTTAGCATTTCTTGAAGTTCGGATAGTTTTTGCCACCTCTTTTCGCTCATTCTTGAGTTATTATAGATTGTGGCAATAAAGAAGTTTTCATCTTCAAAAAGAGATTCGGTAACACTATTTCCCTCTGCATCTGTTACCTCGAAAGAGGCGACAATCGCTCTCTCATCACCTGATATAACAGAAGTTTTAGTATCGACGTATGTCCAAGTGGAATCGGGCAGATTATTTATGTCAAACTCTTGAGTTTCACCATCTTTACTATAGATAAAGGTGCTCTGATAAACTCTTTGAGAACCCTCGGAAATCTCTTTCAGATTTGCGCCTACCTGAAAATCGGTAAAGTCCACTCTCGGATTGAATATAATTGCGTGAATTGAGATATATAGTCCTAATGCAACATATACAAATATTGAGATCCACTCTACTATAGGGGCTGTGATTTGTCGATATTTATTTCTTTGTAAGAATATGACAATAGCCATTGCGAGTAGGATGATATTCTTTGTAAGTGTCTGATTATTAGTTAAATGTATGGCTTCTCCGAAGCAGCCACAATCCTCTATCGGATTGAAAATAGCCAAAAAGATGGTAATTATTGTGAAGAAGGAAATAAAAATTAATCCTATCAGAGAGAATAGTTTCATTCTCAATCCCACTAAAATACTTACACCTATTGTAAATTCAGTTACAGATAGTGCAATACCGATATACTGTGCTACAATATTCAGAAAATCAAGGTGCAACCAATTGAGATATTCACTTATTATCAGCCCTGTTCCTGTTGGATCTATAAGTTTAAGAATGCCCGAAATTATAAAGGCCAAACCAAAACAAAATCTGCATATTGCTCTAACTGCTCTCATTACAATAATTTACTTGCCTCTCTTTTGATTTCTGAAAAAATATCTACTGCCGGAAGCATAATTCCGCTGTCAGAACCGCAATCGATTCTGATGAAGTTCTTGTGTTTGTCGCATTGTTGAAGGTAGATCTCTCTGACTTTAATCTGGAATGAGATATTTGCTTCGTGGATATCATTTTTACCATCGAGATATGCTCTGTCATCACCCGAACGGCTATTCTTCAATTTGCTATCAACAAATTCAATCGGCACATCCAAGAAGATGTTTAAGTCGGGTTTTGGAATGGCAAAAGTATTGAATTCATGGTCGAAAATCCAATTAGCAAGCTCTTCCTGTTCAGATTTATTGTTCAATTTTGAACATTGAAAAGCGATGTTGGAGAATACATATCTGTCCAAAATTACTACATCACCATTATCAAGCCACTCTCGCATCTCCTTAGCTGCATCTTTTCTATCTTCAGCAAAAAGAAGAGCTACAAGTTGAGGATGTACTTGATCAATTGCCCCAAAGTCTCCGCGTAAGAATTTGGCAATCAAATCTCCATATACAGGAGCTTCAAAACGGGGAAAATGTAGGTATTTTACATTTTTACCTGTGGACGAGAGCCACTCTCTAAGCATCTTTAATTGTGTGGACTTTCCTGCACCATCCAGACCTTCTAAAACAATCAGCATAACAATAAAAATTAATCTTATGCAAATATAACTTTTTCCATTGAAAATAAGTTGTAACTTTGATAGTATGAAAAGAAATGTAATGGTAATGGGGATTCTGAATCTCTCTTCAGACTCATTTTATGAAGCGAGCAGAGTCTTTTCGGAGATTGAGTTTAGGTCTAAAATGGACGAGATGATTTCAGATGGAGCCGATATTGTTGATATCGGACTATTTTCATCACGTCCCGGAGCTGAATATGTCTCTCCCAAAGAGCAATTTTCAAGAGTTGAGCCATATCTTCATATCTTGAGAGATGAGTACCTCGGTAAAAGTCGTATAGAGTTATCATTTGATACCACTTCGTCAGAGGTGGTCAGCCGTCTGTATGATTATTTAGGGGCATTTATTGTTAATGATATTTCTGCCTCGGCAGAGGATGAGAATATGCTTCCAATGGTTGGCAGACTATCTCTTAAGTATGTCGCTATGCACATGAAGGGTAATCCTCGTACAATGCA
>X40_Bactrian_Camel__coassemble_134_pt1 | contig 13632 bp, 14 predicted proteins | sample X40_Bactrian_Camel__metabat2_high_PE_006 | metagenome-assembled genome bin X40_Bactrian_Camel
AACTTGACGCTATAGATAGAGCGTTACATCATACCGGTGATGACACAGAGGGAGATCAAAATGGTGATGATGGCTTGGACAATGAAATCATTACCGTAGATTTGAATCGCGTTGATGCAAAAGTCAACCAGATTGTATTCTTTCTCAATATTTACAACAACGATGATTTTCAGGGTGATTTCTCAGAAATTCCTTACGCATCTATTCGAATGTACGAAGGAACAGCCTCAAAAGTCAGAGAGGTTTTTGCATCATACGATGTAGCAACAAAATCTGATTGTGCAGGCAAGAGAGCTCTTGTAATGGGCAAACTTTATAGGAGAAACGGAGAATGGAAATTTGCAGCAATTGGAGATGCTTTTGAGGATAAATCAATTGTTCACACTATTGTTCGAGTAATGAAGGACTATTCAAAATAATTAAAGATATGGCTATAAGACTTGAAAAAGGACAGAGAATCAAACTTGAGAAATCAAATGGTTCCAAACTAACCAAATTTATGGTTGGTTGTAATTGGGGTGCTCTTACTACGGGTCGAAAGGTAGAGGTGGTTGTCAAAGAAGGTTTTTTGGGCTTTGGCAGAGAAACTAAATGGGTTAACGAAGAAGTCGACCTTGACCTTGATTTGAGTTGTTTGATGGTAGATGCTAATGGACAGTTGGTAGATACCCTATATTCACCACTCTACAACGGCAGAATTTATCCTGCAAATTTCTCTAAAGTTATTGCTGGTTTACCTAAAGGCAGCGATTGGTCGAAAGATCGTTCAATGTATCACACGCCAGATGACACAGAGGGAGATAAAGGTGGAGATGATGGACTTGACAACGAGATTGTTACAGTAGATCTAGAAAAGGTAAGTCCTAATATAGAACAGATATTCTTTTTCTTAGATATTTTTAGTCCTAAGGGGGTTGATTTCTTGAAAATTCCATATGCGGCTATCAGAATGTGCGAATACGAAGGAACTCAGTCAGATGTTAGAAGAGTGACAAATGAGTTTGCTCAATATGATGTTGCTAAAGAACAGAACTTCTCAGGCAAGAATGCACTTATTTTGGGCAAATTGTACCGTCGTAACGGCGAATGGAAATTTGCTGCTATAGGTGATGCATTCAATCACTCTGATGGCAAACTACCTAACTCGAACCTAGCTCTAACAATTCAAAAAATATTAAACTCATACGCTAAGTAACATGAGAAGATTACCAGTTTATCTGCTATTGGACACATCGGGTTCCATGTATGGTGAACCTATTGAAGCAGTGAAAAACGGTGTCCAGGTACTAGTTTCAACTTTGCGTCAGGATCCATACGCTTTGGAGACTGCGTACTTAAGTATTATCACATTCGACAGCACAGCACAGCAGGTTGCTCCTCTTACTGAATTGTCAGCTTTCCAACAGCCCAACATTGAGGCTAACGGGTGCACTGCACTAGGTGAGGCACTTACTTTGTTAGCCAACAAGGTTGACCAGGAGGTGACTAAAACTACAGCTGAGCAAAAAGGCGATTGGAAGCCACTTGTTTTCATTATGACGGACGGTGTGCCTACAGATGATATCAACAAGGGTTTGGCTGAATTTAGAAAACGTAAATTCGGTATGGTGGTAGCTTGTGCAGCAGGTCAAGGTGCTGATACAAATGTTCTGAAACAGATTACAGAGTGTGTTGTACAGCTTGACACGGCGGATAGTGCTACTATTAAATCATTCTTCAAGTGGGTTTCTGCATCCGTTAGTGCAGGAAGTATGAAGGTTGAGGAAACCGCATCAGAAGTTGGCGGTCTTAGCGAATTGCCACCACCTCCTCCAGAGGTAAATATTGTTGTATAATTTTAATGCACCAAACTTATGAAGACATTAAACGAAATGAAGGCCGATTTGTTGGCTGACGGTATTATTGACGCCAACGAAGTAAAGGAGCTTGAGGCAGTACTTTATGCTGATGGCAAGATTGACGATGAAGAAGCAAATTTCTTGTTCGAGCTCAACGATGCTGTGTCAGGCAAAGATAACGATCCCACATGGAATACACTATTTGTTAAAGCTATTAGCTCATACCTACTCGATGACGAAAACTCACCTGGAGAGATAGACGATGCTGAGGCAGAGTGGCTATATGCTAAGATTAAGGGCGACGGTCAGATTGATGGCCTAGAAAAAGAATTGCTTTTGAACCTGAAATCTCAAGCAAAGTGTTTCCCAGCTAAATTAGAAGAACTACTTTTTTAATTTATCCGAGAGCTATAATTGGGTATTTCAGTTGTGGGGCTTTTCTTACAACTGAATACCTTTTTGTTTTATAAAAAGTGTATTATGTCAGAATATAATATTGATAAAGTAACTGGAGTCTCTCAAGGGATTAACCAAGCCTCCGTACCGAAAAAGCCACAATATCTTATAGCATTATTGGCTGGACTTGGAGTAAGTGTTGTGGTAGCTATTGCATTGGCAGCTGTAGGTATTTGGCTTGAGGCGGAATACATTCTAGTGCTTATTGTCGGAGCCATTTTGGTAGGAGCTGTTATTCGCTTGTTTGTTCCTGCAAGGTCAATTGTCGGAGCCATTATAGGAGCCATATTATGTCCAGCAACATATTTTCTTTATCAAGTCTTCATTGCAATATTCAGGTATTACAATGAAGGTGGGGACAGCACTTTTTTGGTTGATGATGGCAGGAGGCTTATTATACGGTGCGTATATGGGTTACAATAACAATAATGATTAGTATTTAATCTAATTCATATATCGAAAAAAGAAATATAAATATGGCACGCAGATTACCAGTATATCTTCTCATAGACACATCTGGTTCAATGAAAGGAGAACCCATTGAATCAGTTAAAGTGGGTATAGAAACAATGTTAAATACATTGAGGAAGGACCCTTACGCTTTAGAAACCGTGAACATCAGCATAATCACTTATGACAGAGATGTAAATCAATTGCTTCCATTAACGCCAATTGAAGACTTGCAGATGCCTGAGATTATGACACCAGACAGTGGACCGACTCATATGGGAGCTGCTCTGGAGATGCTATTAGAAAAGGTTGATAAGGAGGTTAATAAGGGCAGCCTTAATCAGAAAGGAGATTGGATGCCATTATTGTTCTTGATGACAGATGGTAAACCATCCGATATTCAAGTGTTTAACTCGGTTGTACCAAAGGTTAAATCGAGCCAATTCGCAACCATTGTGTGTTGCGCAGCAGGTCCTAAAGCAAAAACAGACGAGCTCAAATTGTTGACTGATAAAGTATATCAACTGGATACTCTGGATAGTGCTACTCTTATGAAGTTCTTTACATGGGTTAGCGGTATCATAGGTGAGGGTAATAAGTCGATGGGAGCAACAGACGAGCTTATATTACCTCCGCCTCCAGCAGAAGTTAATGTTATAATATAATTTATAAAAACGAAGATATGAGACGCCTACCAGTATATTTCGTGGTTGATGTTTCTGAATCTATGGTTGGTGAACCTATAGAGCAGGTACAGAATGGAATGAGACAAATCATTCAGGAATTGAGAATGGATCCATATGCATTGGAAACTGCATTTGTGTCGGTAATATCATTTGCCGGCAAAGCAGAATTGTTGTCTCCATTGACTGAGTTGTATAAATTCTATCCGCCTGTATTCCCTATTGGTGGTGGTACTTCATTAGGAACAGCTTTGGATTTTCTGATGAAGGATATTGATCAGTCTGTGCAAAAAACTACGATAGAGGAAAAGGGTGATTGGAAACCTATAGTGTTCCTCTTTACAGATGGCACTCCAACCGATGATCCTACTCGTGCATTTGAGCGATGGAATGCTAAATATCGCAAGAGTTGCAATCTTGTTGCAATCTCAATCGGAGATAATGTTGATACAAATATGCTTGGCAAGATTAGCGACAATGTGCTTAAACTCAATAGTACTGATGAGATGTCCTTTAAGGCGTTTTTTAAATGGGTCACAGCATCCATTAAGACGACTAGCATGTCTGTATCAGAGTATAACACTGATGAGGTAAAACTTGCACCAGTAGATGGTATTAACTTGGAGAAAGTTGATACCTCTGCTCCTTGTAAGATAGATGAAAATTTTGTTGTACTAATTGGAAGATGTCAGTCTACTAACAAGCATTATTTGATTAAGTACGCCAAAAGAGTGAAGCCTTTCCAGATGGAACAGAATGGCGTAATAATGGAGTACCAAGATATCAATGTTGGTTACTTCAAGTTGGTAGGAGCATATCCTATTGATTATGAAAAGTACCAGTCTTTGTCTGATGGTAAACCAACAAATAAAAAAGTCAGCACAAGTGATTTGATGGGACAGCCAACTTGCCCATGCTGTGGAAATCAATTTGGACTTGTTATATGTGAATGCGGTAACATATTCTGTGTTGGTGAAAATAGACGCAATAAGTGCCCATGGTGTGGATTAGAGGGCGAACTTGGTGGTGTAGAAGGAAGTATGGACATTAATAGAACAAGAGGATGATCATTATGAGTAAATTGATAGAGTTGCTGGAGAAGCATAGCATTAGTGCTTCTGAAGAGCAAATTTTGGATTTTGAAAAGTGGTTGATTAACACTACTTGGTCTAAATATAACGAAGAAAGAATGAATAATAGAATAATCATAGAGAACCAGATAAAATCACTTGGACTTCGCTTCCCAAATGGCACTGTGGGAAAGGATTACTCTGCCAAATTGGTTATTCCTAGCGGTTTAGTGGATGAAATTTGGATTGAAGGTCTTGATGATTTAGGCCTTGAATTAGTTTCAAGTGCCACAAAATTGAACGAAAGTAATAATTGCGAAAATGCGAGTGTTGATGAAAATGCAGATACTGAGTCGCAGGAACAAACTATAGATGTTTCACAAGATAATGCAGTAACTACCGAACAACAGAATCAGGAAGAGGATGTTGTGTTGTTGATTTCAGGCAAGCCAGTTACTGCGGGTGATTTTACTATAGTATTGAAATATAAGCATAGAGGATGGCTTAATAGGGAAATTATTTCTGAAATAAAGTTGCCGATAGCATTCAACCCAGACCCGCGTTCTTTGTGGAAGAATATCCCCACTTCCGAGAATATAAGTTTTTATAAGCCTGACTATATTTCAGAATATGTTAAGGTGGAGGCTTCAGAAACAAGTGGTCCTCGAAAAGATATTGTTGCAGCTAGTCAAAGAGGTCGCTCGCACGCTCAAGAGGGCAAACCACGTGATGATCATTTTAAATTGCATCATTGCGAAAATTCTGATTGGTATATCATAGCAGTAGCTGATGGTGCTGGTTCTGCTAAGTTTTCTCGTAAGGGTTCTGAAATAGCTTGTGATACAGTTGTAGATTACTGTAAAGCGCAACTACAAAACAGTGTTGAGTTTGAAGACAAAATTAGAGCTTACAAAAACTCCGAGAATGAGGAAGAAGCAAGAAAGCAGATGGCCAATATAATATACAGTATTATTGGAAATGCCGCATTCAAGGCACATAAAAACATAAAAGATGCAGCTGCTTCAAACGAAGGCTCACAAGCAAAAGATTTTGCAACTACATTGATGTTTGCAATTTGCAAAAGGTTTGATTTCGGATGGTTTATCGCTTCTTACTGGGTTGGTGACGGAGCAATGTGTATATTCAACCAAGAGAAGAAATCATATAAACTGTTAGGTATTCCTGATGAAGGTGAGTTTTCTGGTCAGACTAGATTTTTAACGATGCCAGAGATATTCAAAGATGCCCAAGCAGTCATGGAGAGATTACGCTTCTCTATTGAAGATGACTTTACTGCTCTAATGTTGATGACAGATGGTATCTCTGATCCAATGTTTGAAACGGAGAACAACCTTAATTCTTACGAGAAGTGGGAGGCATTTTGGAATAAACTCCAAACAGGTTTCGCTGATGATGGAATTTCTGGCGTTGAGCTAACCGATGATAATGAAGAGGCTCAATACCAACTCTTGAGATGGATGGATTTCTGGTCTCCTGGTAATCATGATGATAGAACCATAGCAATTCTTTATTAATATGGCAAACATAATCAAGGTAACTGCTACAGATGGTACCCCTCTTGAATTTTACGATGAAGTAAAATCAAGTGGTGGAATGAAAGACTGCTACTTTAGTACAAACAAAAAGTATGTGTGTCTAGTGTTCCGTGACGCGAAACACAATAATCCGGCGAACAAGGAGCGCCTCGAAATAATCTGTGGTCTCTATAAGCAAAGGATATTTCAGGAGGCTGGAGGCGACTATTGGAAAAACCTCTTTGTGTGGCCAGAACATGTATTTGTATGGAACGGGAAGTTGGGCATTACATCTGCTTTCTACGATAGCAAATTTTTCTTCTCAAGTGGACGATTTAAGGGTCAAGAAAAAGAAGGTAAGTGGTTTGCTTCTGCAAAATTAAGGAACAAGTTTATTGAGCCTGAGCACAAAGGTACATTCTCTTCTAATATACTGATGTGTTTGAAAATCGCGCGTGCTGTAAGGCGAATGCACGCTGCAGGCCTGGCCCACTCAGACTTGTCATACAAGAACATTCTTGTAGACCCAAGCACAGGATCATCATGCGTTATTGATTGCGATGGTCTTGTTGTCCCAGGAAAGTTCCCGCCAGATGTTGTTGGAACACCTGATTTCATTGCGCCAGAGGTACTAGAAACTAGAGCACTCAAACTTGATGATAGAAGCAAGAAACTACCTTGTATACAGACTGACAGACATGCTCTGGCTGTACTTATATATATGTATCTACTTAATAGACACCCATTAAGAGGAGGTAAGGTAAATGATCTAGATGCTGCAAAAGACGAGGAACTTTCTATGGGTAAGATGGCTTTATTTGTAGAGCATCCCACCGATAAAAGTAACCGGCCTAAGGTTAAGAATTTAGCTCCTAGTGAACTACCACAAGGCGATGTTACTAAGATGCCATATACTATATGTGGTCCCTATTTAAAGGAATTGTTTGATAAAGCCTTTATCGACGGATTACATAACCCAGCAATGCGCCCATCTGCAGCAGAATGGGAAGTTGCATTAGTGCGTACCATGGATTTAATTCAACCATGCCAAAATCCTCAATGTAGTCATAAGTGGTTTGTATTCGATAATACAACGAGTCCTAAATGTCCATTCTGTGGTAAAGCGTATACTGGTCAATTGCCAGTGTTAAATCTTTATTATTCACCAAGGCCCGGTACATTCCGCCCCGAGAATTACCGCTTAATGGTTTACAACAAACAATCTCTATATATGTGGCATGTCAATAAATTTATTGAGCCGAATGAGAAATTGACAGCCGAGGAAAAGAGGCCAGTTGGTGATTTCCATTTCCACAATGGAAAATGGATATTGATAAACAGAAGACTCCCTGAATTATGGGACAAAGATCTAGATGTGAAAATCGAGATTGGCCAGGCTGTCGAACTTACTGATGGTAAGAAGATTTTGCTGGGTAAAAAAGATGGAGATCGTTTAGTGATTGTTCAACTTGTCAATAATTAGTGTTATGGCGATAAAAGACCAATGCGAAAAATGCAAGAGTTATACATCCTGCTCGGAAAGCAAGGAGTTTAACGGATTGTCATGTCCAAGTTATTCGAAACATATTGATTTGGCAAAACCAGATGATAATAAGGCAAGCGAGAAACTTGAGGAAAATAAAACAGAGGTTGTATCTACTAATGTAGAATTACCTGACCCAAATCAAAGTATCCAAGGATGGCTAACGTTTTTCCTTTTTTCTATTGGTTTAGGCGGAATTATTAGTGCCATTTTCCCTATTGCTACATATGATGTAACAGAATATGACGGTAGTCATTTTCTTGCGTTAACAGATGTTGCGCTAGGAATAATGTTGTTGGCTTTGGCTTGTTATACCATCTATTCATTTGCCAAAAGAAAACCAAATGCTGTTTTCCTCGGTAAAATGTATGTGATTACTGTGCTTGCTACAAATGTTCTTTCCTTGATTGGTGGTGAATTCGAAGAAACCGGTTTAGGAAGTATGACACAGGTCATTAGGGGGCTTATCTGGGGCGTTATCTGGTTCTTGTACCTTACTTTTTCAAATCAAGTACAAGAAATCATACCAAAGTCGTATCGTAAAGTCCTTAATAGAGACTACTATATTATCGCTGCTTTTGTTTTCATTCCTTTGTTATTTATGGGACTCGGTGTGGGTGAAATTGCAAAGAATAGTTACAAAAGTGAGACTGAATTCATCGCTTCTTCAAAACTCGCGTACAATGAATATACAGATGGAAGAATAATATTTACTAAACCTCTCGGATATACTTGTGAAAAACACGAAATCGAAGATCCCAAAATCACTCTGTATAACCTTGAGTTAGAGGACCAGGCGACAATTACGATATGTAGCGATTACGATTCAGATGTATCTACATCTAACTTTACTTCGTACTGGAAAAATTGGAAAGATGAAAGTTTGGAAGATATTAGATTTAGAGAAATAGTAAATGAGAAACGTAGTATTAATGGCAACCCGTACTTCATTAAAACTGTAGAATATCAAACGGAGGTTCCTATTTATTGGGATTATGCGCTGCTCTTTAATACGAAGACAGATAAAGTATGTGTCATCTCATATTATCGCGTTAAACAAAGCGAAAGTTGTCTTAATGAATTATTATCATCAATCAGATTCTGATTAACAATATATGCTAAAAATAATTAGAAATAATCAGGAGTTTGGCCCATATGATTTTCAAACCCTTTTGTCTTATGTCAAAAGTGGTCAGATATTGTTATGCGATCAAGCAAAGGATGTATCAACAGGTGAAGTAAATTCAGTAAGATTTTTTTTTCGTAAGAATAAAATCAAAGTTAAAGTAGACAAGAAAGGTGGGCTTATTGATCAGCTAAAGAATATTGGAGGAGAATTAATTATACCAAAGTCAGTAATTGCAAGTAAGCAGTGGATTTCAGATAAACGACTTTTACTGCTTGCGTTGGTGGGTTTGTGTCCATCACTGATGATGATTCTTCCGCTTGGAGGATTCTTCACCTTCTACTGCGTATCATTGTACTTTGCTGCAATCTGGGGATTGTTTTTCTACTTCTTTTTTAAGACAAATCAGGTTAATGTAAAAACCACTTTTTTGGTGTTCTTTTTAACTCAAATCATCGTATTTGTCTTATGGGATGTGTTAGGATTACCTTCGATTAATCCTTTCTATCACTTAGTGAAAGCAGTATTCCCGCTTAATATGATTGGATACATATTCGGCGTTGGTTTTACTGAAGAATTGGTGAAATTACTTCCTCTTCTTATAATCTGTTATCGTTCAAAGGAGCCTCTTATACCACAAACATTAGTTTACTATGGCCTAATGTCTGGTATCGCCTTCGGTGTATTTGAGGGAGTACAATATCAAATGGGAGTTAATGCCGAATTGGAATACTCATCTTCTTTCTTTATGAATATAGCGAGGTTGACCAGCCTTCCATTCCTCCATGCTACATGGTGTGCCATTGCAGGATATTTTATCTCATTTGCAAACTTGTATCCAAAGTATAGAATATCGTTGTATTTCTTGGCAATTGCTATACCTGCTGTAATCCATGGTCTATACGATACATTCTGCGGAAGTTACTTGGGAATGCTAATAGCGCTACCGATAACCTTTGTAGGTGTCATTATGTTGATGACATATTTGAAACAAGGTGTTAATTATCAATCTAAATTGAGGAATTAATATGGGAGCTTGTAAATATTGTAAAAAAGATGCGGGATGGTTTAGTAACTCTCATGATGAGTGTGAAAAGATTCATAATAATGGAGTTGCGGAACTTAAAAGTTGTATTTGCAGTTGCTTTCAACGCTGTGAGGATTTCTACTTGTATCAAACAAAAATCAACGAAGTAATCTCCAGAAGCTACATTCAAACAGAAGAGCTAAAGGATATATACATAAGTTCAATTGATAGTGCTGTGGAGCAATATCTCAACGATGGTGTTATTTCACCCAAAGAGAAATCTACCATAGCGCGATTTATTCAATTTACTGGATATACAGCCGCAGATCTTAATAGAAACGGAGCTATTGAAAAGATGCTTCAATGTGAAGTGTTGGTACAACTACTAAATGGTCAAAAACCGACTCCACAAATTACCGTTGCAGGCAGTCTTCCATTTATGCTTGGTAAGGATGAAAGCTTGATTTGGGTATTCAGAAATATCACTCTGCATCAGCAAAAAGTAAGAAGAGAATACCAAGGTAGAAATAGAGGTTTCAATATTAGAGTTTGCAAAGGAGTATATTATAGAACAGGCGGATTTAAGGGTACCCCTGTTGAGACTACATATATGGACAGAATTGGTGTGGGAATAGCATGTCTAACTACTAAACACATATATTTCTCTTCCCCAGAGAAAAGTATTAAGATTCCATATGATAAAATTTTAAGTGTGGAAACCTATTCAAATGGAGTTGGTCTTCAAAAGGACGGTGCGAACGACAAACCAATTTTCCTAGAAGGCATAAATAGTTGGTTTGCCTATAATGTTATAGCAAACCTCAAGAACTAAGATAGAAGTAGATGAAGCAGATAGAAAGGATATCTATTAGTCGCATATTATTTGATCTCATCAAAGCAGATAGAATTATCGATTCTGGTGAGATGAACCAATACGCTATGCTTAAAGAGCGCTACTCGATACTCAAAGATGACGAAATAGCTGCAACAAGAATGACATTTTCAGATGCAGTAAATAATCTCGCAAAATCAGACAAGGGCCTTAAAATAGATTTCTTGGGAGATTGCAGTGATATGACTCTAAGCGATGGTCATTGTGATCGTTCAGAGGCATTATTACTTATAGCCCTAAAGTGTAAATTAACATCCGAGAACGATGATATAGAAATCTTGTCTATCCCTAAATCTGCGTTTAATATTACGGCGTCTTCAGTACTTTATATAGAATCTCGCATCGAACAAAAGGTGAATGATGTAATATTAAGCAACTATAGAACCCTGATTAAAGAGTGCCAACTAGCAGGCTTCAATTTCATATACATTCCGAAAGTCATAGAACATTACAAAAATACCGAACGAAAACTAATAAATCAAATTATAAGTTTTTTGGCGCCATCATTTTCAGATGAAGGGGTTGACTCTATTATAAGAGGGTTATTTTCAATGACTACAACAAGTTTCTGTAAAGATATACTTTGCAATAAACTTGGTATAACTTCATTAAGGACTACTTCGCCTTCACTTTTAATTAAGATAGGCGAAAGCTATGTTGTAGACAACATTTATTCTAATTATTTGAAAGTTGAGGTTGATGAGGACATCGTTACTACATTGCAAAAAATACTAGATGATTTTATGTCGATGATTAGTGCAGATGTTATTACAATTTCAAAGGCAGAAGAAAAGGAGAATCAATTTTTGTATCACGGGTTCTATAAGCAGTTGCTAGACATTTTTATGATGCGGAAAAATGTGAGAAGCAAACTAATTATTAACCCGTATAAAGAAGAGATCTCTTTCCCTGATATTGATAGCAAGTTAGAGAAGCTTCATAGAAGAGAAAAGGCGTTATATGTACTTCTTCTGATAACCACTTTTGAGGGAGGCATTAATTTTAATCCTCCAACTACAGCAAAACACCTTGAACGATATAATTCACGAATGGCTGTATTACAAGAAAGATATCAAAAGATTTATGAACTCTTCGGCGGCGATAAAGCCCCAGATTTATCTCAGCCAGAAATTCGTAGGCCAATTATTAGTTGTCTAAAAAGAAGTTTAAACTTATTAAAGGAAATGCTTTATAATTCAGAGGACTATATGATTACAAAAGATGAATATGGAAATTTAAAGGTTGAGTTAGAGCAGGAACTGCAATACATTTATAGCTCTAACGGAATTATACAGCTTCCAGAATCTGACACTTTTAAAAGAATCACGAAAGTATAACAAGGCTATTCTATAAAACCTAATAAGAAAATTTATTATGAGGACTGAAATTAATGGCAACATAAAGGGGTACATTCAAAGATTTAGACTTCCATCTTCTAAATGTTTTACAATGCCACTTAAACAAGTGGGGATAATTTCCCTAATAGAAATGATTTTGACAGGTTTATTCTTATTAGTTGGAATAAGCAAGGTTACAATCATTATAATATTGATACAGAGTCTGTTTATGGTTAGTTACTATGTAACTGTTTTAAAAGATGATTTTTGGAATATAGTTTTAGAAGACTCAAAAGGGCTATTAGCTGATTTATTAATGTGGATATATTACATTGCACTGTGTGTAATTTCACTATTTCCAGCATTAGTGTTCTTCTACTTGTCAGATAGTGTTGTCTTATAAGGCTTGCAATATTGCAACATTAATAGAATGAAATATACAGTAAAATACTGAAATATTACAGAATTTAAAGACTAGCTAAAATACGCAATACCTTTGTCTTAGAAAAACAATAAAAACAAAGAAACATATGAAAAAGTATTTAGCGACATTGGTCATTTTATTGGTTAGCTCTGTGGCAACAGTATCAGCTCAGACTTGGGGTAGTCCTTATTCGGAAAGTGTTCAAACAGCAAGTCAACAACAAGCTTCCATTACCTTCAAGAATAAGTCAGATTACACAATGACTTTAAAAATTATGAAGGAATACGGGGGTGTATATTCTACTATCGTTTTGTCGCCTCGTTCTAGTCGCACTGTAAGTTTTTCTAGTACTAGTAGTTATAGATTAAAGATAAAGGCTGTGCATAATGGAGTCGCATCCTATCATGATGGCGGCAACTTTTCGGTAACATGTAATAAATATGAGTGGACGGAAGGAACTATGGAATTTATGCTATCCACTTACGGCAGTGGCCTAGGTCCAAGAATATCTGCAAAAGAATTTGAAAGTAATTATTAACCACATAAAAGTTTAGGTTATGGCTACATATAACATTGATAAAATGTCAGGGGTTCTAAGAGAGCCTACATACATTGACAGTAATGCCGAAAGTGGATATTTGGCGATCTTGAAAAATGTATACTTGTGGATGACTTTAGCACTAGGAATATCTGGTGTTACGGCAATAGCTGTAGCCAATAGTCCACAATTACTGGAATTGCTATATGCTAATGGTTTAGCGCTATTTATAGTTTTCATAGCACAACTTGGCATCGTTTGGCTTATATCTGCAAGAATTAGTTCTATGTCAATTAATACTGCAACCGCCTTGTTTATTGCATACTCTATATTGACCGGGGTTACTCTGGCTTCAATATTTATAGTATTTACACAAGAATCAATTGCGAGCGTCTTCTTCATTTCAGCAGGTACTTTTGCGGCAATTTCGCTATATGGATATACTACAAAGCGTGATCTCTCTAATTGGAGAACGTATCTCTTGATGGGTTTGGTGGGACTAATAATTGCATCGGTTGTTAATTTGTTTATGCATAGCGAAATGCTTTATTGGATAATATCTTATGTTGGAGTTCTAGTATTTGTTGGATTGACTGCATATGATACTCAAAAGATTAAGCAGATGGCTCTTACTTCGTACAATCAAGAAGGTGAGGTGTCTCAGAAAATAGCTTTACTTGGAGCCTTAACATTATACTTAGACTTCATAAATC
>X40_Bactrian_Camel__coassemble_137_pt1 | contig 13400 bp, 11 predicted proteins | sample X40_Bactrian_Camel__metabat2_high_PE_006 | metagenome-assembled genome bin X40_Bactrian_Camel
CTCGGGAATCTGTTCCTTTTTCCGTCATTCCCGAACTTGCTTCGGGAATCTGTTCCGTGCTTGGAATGGTTTGATGCTCAATAGATTGCCGGCTTCGCCAGCAATGACGGATTGAAATAGATTGCCGGCTGCACCGGTAATGACGAAGAGTGGTGGGGACAGCAATGACCTTTCTTAATGGAGGAATTCTATTCAAACAAACGCCATTAATTTGGAAAAATAGCGAAAGTGGATTATATTCGTAAATCTAAGAACATAATCCGCTTTTTTTATGAAGAAAATTAAAATAGGGCTTTTGGCAAAAATACTGATAGCTATAGCAGCAGGTATTGTAATTGGACTAGTAACACCAGACTTTATTGTACGTATTTGCCTGACATTCAATTACATATTCAGTCAATTTCTTGGATTTGCCGTTCCACTGATAATAGTTGGCTTTATAGTGTCGGCCATATCCGGTGTCGGAAATTCGGCAAGCAAAATGCTATTGCTCACAGTGCTAATTGCTTATGGCTCAACACTTTTCGCCGGAATATGTTCATATTTGACAGGGGCGGCTCTATTCCCATCTATGATTAGTGCGAATGGCCCCGCTGAACTCTCATCAACGATAACTAAATTGACTCCATACTTCACATTGGACATTCCACCACTTATGAATGTAATGAGTGCTTTAATTCTTGCATTTATTCTTGGTTTGGGAATAGCATCTGCCAAAAAAGGTGTTTTGTATGGAGTTGCCGAAGAGTTCAAAACAATTATTGAGAAGGTAATCACAGTTATCATTATTCCTCTTTTACCAATCTATATTTTCGGTATCTTCCTGAACATGACCTATGAAGGGGAAGTTGCAAGTGTTATATCGGTATTCATAAAAATCATACTTGTAATCTTTGCAATACATATTTTTATTCTGATTCTACAATTTGTCATTGCTGGTATTTTTACTAAAAAGAATCCATTTAAACTACTCTACAATATGTTACCGGCATATTTCACAGCATTGGGTACGCAATCTTCAGTGGCAACCATTCCTGTTACATTGAAACAATCTGTCAAAAATGGCGTTTCAGAAGATGTTGCAGGTTTTACTGTACCGCTTTGTGCTACAATCCACATGTCCGGAAGCACTTTGAAAATTGTTGCTTGTGCACTCGCAATAATGATAATGAAGGGAATGCCATACGATTTCTCGTTGTATCTGGGTTTTATTGCACTTTTAGGAATAACTATGGTAGCAGCACCTGGAGTACCGGGAGGAGCTATTATGGCTGCTCTTGGTGTGCTTGAAGCAATGTTTGGATTTGATGCAGAGACTCAAGCTCTAATGATAGCCCTATACATAGCAATGGATAGCTTCGGCACTGCTTGCAATGTTACGGGAGACGGTGCTATTGCGTTGATTATCAATAAAATATCTTCTAAAAAAGCATAATTATGTCTATACTTGGTAATATTCTTTGGTTTCTATTGGGAGGACTTATACTCGGTTTGATCTACATAATTATAGGTCTCATTTTCTGCGTTACAATCATTGCAGCTCCTTGGGGATACCAATTGATGAAAATTGGTGTTATGGCAATGTTTCCATTTGGTCATGACATAGAATTCTCCAAACTTCCTATGGGGTGTCTGAATGTCGGTCTCAATATAATTTGGATTATCTTCGGGGGGATAGAACTTGCAATACTCCACATGGCATTGGGAATTATTTTCTGCATTACAATTATCGGTGTACCATTTGGCTTTCAACACTTTAAACTTGCAAAATTGGCTCTAATTCCTTTTGGGCAACGCATAGAATAGAACATCTTTAAGGAAATTTCTTATATTCGCACCGTAAAACTTAAACTGATTAGAGTATGTTAGCGAATATACTACTTGTTATTTTCTATTTGGCGGCACCTGCAGGAGTGCTTTGGATTTGTCGCAAATCAAAGATATTTGGTAAAATAGGACCTGTATTGGTACTATATTTTCTTGGTGTTATAGTTGCCAATATTAAAATAATACCTGAAAGCACATTAGCTGTTCAGGATGGTTTATCAAGCATATTAGTGCCACTTGCAATTCCAATGATGCTATTTGCTTGTAATTTCAAAAATTTTTCTGTCAAACAGACACTTAAATCATTCATAATCGGAATAGTATCTGTGGTAATAATGGTACTTGTCGGATACTTGATAATTGGGGATGGACTTGGAGAACAGGGGGCTATAATGGGTGCAGCACTTACAGGTCAATACACAGGTGGAGCCGGCAATTTGGCTGCTGTCAAACTGATGCTCAATCTTGATACCACCACATTTGTTCTTCTTTCTACTTGTAACCTTATAGTATCATTCTTCTACCTTATGTTTTTGATGAGTGGCGGTGTGCAATTGGCGAGAAGAATTGTTGGTGGCAAACAGAAATCACACTCAGATGTTGTAAACACAGCAGATTATGTAGATGACAATCCATATCGCGACTTCGGAAAGAAGAGTGTTTTGGTACAATTATTTAAGATTTTTGGAGTTGCAGCAGTAGTAACAGTTGCTTCACTTGGAATAGGAAAACTATTCAACGAAGATTACTTTATGATTGTAATGATATTGACACTCACCACAATAAGTTTGTTGCTCTCCTTTAATAAAACCATTAAGAGTTGGGATAAGAGTTACGACTTAGGTATGTATTTAATCTATATTTTCTGCCTTGTAATGGCATCTATGGCCGATTTGAGCAAAATAGACCTGTTGAGTAGTATCAACATCCTGATCTTCCAAACTATTATTATCTTCGGATCGCTATTCCTCACAATCATTTTGGCTAAGTTTACCAAGGTAGAGGCAGACAATGCTGTTATCACCTCTGACACTCTTATCAATTCACCTATATGCGTACCTATGATTGCCGCAACAATGAAGAACAAAGATGTTATCATTGTCGGTATAACAAATGGTATTGCCGGATATGCAGTGGGTAACTACATTGCCTTTCTTCTCTACCAGATTCTGATGATAATGTAAGAAACTATATCTCTGATTCAGAGAGAATATCATATAATTTTCTCATTCCTGCAGTTGCTGTTTCCTGAATCTGTACAACATTCGGAATATTGATATTAACCGCCTTAGGATCAATTAGATAGATAGGAGTTCCCGGTTTAATATAATATACCAAACTTGCTGCAGGATAGACATTTAACGAAGTTCCGATAACTAAAAGGATGTCAGCAGATTGCACTTCCTGGATAGCCCTGTTTATCAAAGGTACATCTTCTCCAAACCAGACAATAAATGGTCGCATCTGCACCCCACGATCATCACAATCACCATAATTGATTTTGCTATAGCCAATATCGGTTATAAGACTCTTATTATCCTCAGGGCATATTTTAGTCAATTCACCATGCAAGTGAATTATATTTGTGCTTCCTGCTCTTTCGTGAAGATCATCTACATTTTGTGTCACTACAACTACATCATAGAGATTTTCAAGTTCTGCGATGATTCTATGTGCGTGATTGGGAACCACATCTGCCAACTGAACTCTCCTCTCATTGTAAAAATTTATAACAACTTCAGGATTTCTATACCAGCCATCTATCGATGCAACATCTTCTACTTTGAAGTTTTCCCATAAACCGTCACTATCTCTAATGGTTCTAATACCACTTTCTGCACTAACTCCTGCACCTGAGAGTACTACTAATTTCCGTTTCATAACTACAATAATTTTTATAAATGTGATAAAGATTCTATAAATATACGAAAAATATTTATTCTATAAAACCCGATAGTTCCGGATCCAAATTTGCTCTGTGACGAAGTGCCGGGTTCAATTCGATTGCTTTCCAAAGATTTGAGCGTGAGAGGGCATCTCTGCCAAGTCTTGCATAAACGATCGATAGCAGATAATAGACCTTGTCATTACGCGGAGTAATCTTTAATATACGCTCCGCACTCTGATTATAATCCAATGCAAGGTAGGCGAGGGCTGTATTATAATCTTTATAATCTTTCAAAGCATTTATTGCATCTTTATAATTATGTGATTCGATAGATGAGATTCCATACCTATACAGAGTGTCAGATAAGTGACTGATATTCAATATGTTATTATCAATTAAAGATGATAATGATGAGACATAGTATGAAAGAGGTGGTGTTGGAGGAATTGTATATATTTTCTCACCATCCCTCCAAATATCACCTCTGATTTCTAAAACTATCTTTTTTTCACGTCGTTTTAATGGTATATATTCACTATAGTGATAATGGAATCCTTCTCCGATATTATTTATGACACTATCTAACTTGATATTATTTTTGAGTATAGGTGATTTAACATACTTTGCATAAAAATCATCAATCGATTCTATCTTTTTACGATTTCGCTTTAACTTACTCCAATAGGTATAATGATCCACAATCTCTTGATAACCAACGCCAAAGGCGGTAATAAGAGAATCACTGATAACTACATCAGAGGTATCATCTTTCAAAGAATACAACTGTGGCAAATTTCTCTCAATAAATATTTCTAAATTCCTTTGGTCCACAAAATTCTTAAAGTAGTCTTCTCCTTCGTTCAGTATTGATGAGATAAATTTTTCATACAACTCATAACCCTTTAGCTGTTTTGCACGATATTTATCACCTGTTATGAATATATCATCAAGATCAATGGTATCTCTTTCAAGAAACAGGGTAGGGTAGATTCTTATCTGCCACTCTCTGTTGAACATCTCTTTAGGGATTTTCAAATCGAAAGAAATATTAACCTTACCACCTCTCTCTGCCACATTCTTAAAATCTGCCGTGACACTTGCCGGGCTAAGTGTTTGATTAGCAATCATTTCCCCGTCCGATTCGTTCTTTACGGCCTTCATCAGAAAGGTATTTTTTCCATTGATTATCAAAGTATCGCCACCATCATAATTGAAGTCCGAAGTAGTTGTTATATTATTTCTATTTATTGACTTGGAGACTTCAGGAATTCCTACATTCACTACCGGCTCCAGTTCGTTTAGTCTCAGTAAAGATCTGGAAGTTTGGCAAGAATTGAGTATAAGAATCAATGGCAGCGATACAATGAATAATCTACAACTCCATAATAGGTCTGACATATAACTTATCATCTGAATAACTCTTGGAATATGGCCAATATAGACCGGTTTCTACAACATAACAATAAATAAGTTTTGAAGATGACTCTGTTATTGTCCAGATATAGCCATACCTCTCGTTAGATAGTGGTGTTCCACCAGCATTCTTAATCGCATAGGCAACAGTTCCTGAAACCGGATTAGAGGAATTAGCTCCCGCTGTGTTATATAGAAGCTGCATCTGATAATATGTCCCAAGAAACCAATTACCGGCACCAAAACCATCTACAGAATAACTTGTGCAACAATATGGAGCAGGATAGTTACTTTGCGAGTAGTCACTCTGTTGTAGTAAAGAATAGGTATATGATTTACCATCCTTGTAATCATTCAAATAATACTCATTTGAGATGTTTGGTATTGTAGATATATCTGTGGTATTATCTAAACTCCACTTCAAATTATTATATGAGCAAAGCGATGCAACCAGATACTGTTTACCTACAACTCTTGTAGTATCAACATCATATATTACACCTACGCACTTTTTATCGTTATAATATGTAGAAGAGTAGGTTGTATCAGAATAGAGATAATCACCAACTGAAGGTAAAATTCTCTCTATCAATGATTTATCAACTCTCCACGAGTTCTCACTGCAACCATCTCCGGATATAAATATTCTCACATTATATAGGTGATTTCTCTCCAAATCGAAGTTTGTAGTTGAATTTGAGCCCAGATAAAGACGATATAGAATTTTTCCTTCATGTGTTGATCTCTTATAATTACCTTCAATCTCAAGATAAGTACATAGTTTTGATCTGTAATCTGTCAGAACTTTTAAGGAATCAAAAGTGTTATCAGGCAACAATTCACCCTGCATATTTTCGTAGGTATAGAATGATACTCCCGAAGTGGTCAGATTTGCAATTTCATCGCCACTCTTAGACTCACCTTCAGAAAAGATATAATCAGTCATATCTATTTGACTATGAGCATAATATCCTATTTTAGAAGGCACATTCTTTAATGAAACCTTTGTAAAATTTATCTCACATTCGTCCAGATCCGATATATCAATTTTAAGGTTGATTTTTGAGAAACATTTAATCAGATTGATTCTTACACTCTGACCATCATTCAACTCAATTAAATCACTCTTTCCACTCATAAGCAACGAGTTCTCCGTTACCATCTCATTCAATGATGAAAGTTGATGTTCCCGACTCTCGAGATCATCAATATTCAAAACATCAGTAATCTCATAACCTGCATTTGCAACAACATAGATATAGTATCTCATGTCTCTCCACAGATGGGCAGAAATTGTAGCACTTGTACCGAAATAACTATATTGCAATCCACCTGCGCTATCAAAAATAAAGATGTTTAAATCCTCTATTTTGCTCTCATCCACAATAAAACTTTTAGTTTGAAAAGCACCTGTAAATAGAAGACTTATCTCCATATCCTGACCTTTTAATATTCCAGTATTATTGTTAAACTCAATGCACGATGTCATCAACAATAGAAATATCGACGCACAAGTTGTTTTTAATAATTCATTTGTTCCCATAATTATTAATATTCTATCTCTACACTATCTCCGTTTTTCCATGAATCTACATCTATTGTTATTTCATACTCTTCCAGGTCTATGAATATATAGATGTCATTAAAAAAATCCTCATCTTCCGATGATTCTATTCCCTTTTCTAAAAGTAACAAGCCAAGATTATAGACCCTTTCACTACCATCAGCCATAATTATTGTTAGCAGCAAATCATCAAAAGAGCGTTGTTTCCCGATATTTACAGTAAATCTGTTGCTATAATCAAGAGATCTCGCATCTCTTTTTTTCTCAATAACCAACTTCTCTTCAACAAGCTCACAATTCGCATAATAACCTGAATTTGAACCTGTTACCTTAATTGAAGTCACATAATTATCACCTTTTTCACCCGCAACATCTACAATCAACTTAGCATACATTCTCTTAAAACAAACCTCTATTGAATCTCTCTCCACGTATCTCTTCAAAGGGGTGGTTGCATAATATAAAGGATCCATATCCCGGCCGTTACAAATAATTAATGCACGATCTTTATCAACATAACTCATCTCACTGACATTACTCCAAATATGCAGAGCATCATTAGTTCTACTGATAGAGAATGTGAATAGCGAATCCTTTGGCATAGAATCAAGTTGATAAAAATCTGTAATAATATCTCTATCAAAGAACCACAACATAGTGTTCCCTGAAGTTGCCAAGAACTCAGAAGAATTGTTCAGTGTTAAATAGTACGGACAGTTACACCTATTCTCCTTTATGCAACTTGATATGAAAGAAGTTATTAAGATAAGCAAGCACAGGAAGGGCACAGCCACGTTGTTGGTTCTTCTTTTTTTCATGATTAAAATTCAGTATTTACAGGATCGGTTTCTTCCCAAGGTTCGATTGATAATAAAAGATTATAGTTTGAGAACTGAACAACATCCTCGGCAGAGTTACTACCAGGGCGTGTAATCTTAATTTTATATTCATAAGTTGTATTTGCTCTTACACCATCATGATCTGTGGTTGTATTACCCTTAAATCCCTCTTGATTAATATTGATAGGCCAGTAATAGGTTAAACCATTGATAGTTCCCTTTAATACCAATCTTGTAAATGGAGTCTGACTCTCGTCACTCACAGAGTTTTCGTATGCGTAGAAGTAGTGCTTTGTAGTGTGTGCATTGCTACCTGTCCCAACATCTTGTGTAATTTTATCATAGAATATACCTGAAGTGGGAGAATCGGATGCGATATAGTCACCTCTGTTGATTATATAGCAGTTTTCGGGCGAGGTTACTCCATCTTTAAGATATTTCTGACTCTGAATATTAGTAATAAATAGTTCTACATTAGAAAGAGAATAACCCTCGTACGAAGTACCTGTAAAATCAGCATCAATCTCAGAGACAATAATTCTGCTTACTAATCGTTTTAGGTTGATATTCAATGTGTTATCTCCTACCTCTAAGACCTTTTCAACAAAGCCGATCATTGTAAAATCGCCCTCTATTTCGCTCTTGATTTCAGATAGTTTTGTTAAAAAATCCTCCTCATTATTGATTCCTGACAATGAGGTCTCGTGAATATTGGCAACAACATAGAAGATTCTCTCTCCGGTGGTTGCTTTTAGTTTAATTGATTCATTTAGAGCCGTAGAATCAACATATTCAATAACATCAATTGAGTTGCCGTTATTATCTTTTCTGAATACCAAGACCGAGATATCGTTAATCTTACTGTCTGTTGTCTCTGTCGGAGTTACTGTGGAACGTGTTGTAAGATTACTATTGTAGAGATTGATAGTTACATCTGTCTCAACACTTTTTAATTCCACCTGATCCACCTTGTTGTCTTGACAAGATGTTACGCACATAATTGAAGCGAGCAGTGCGAAGCTCAAGAAAACCTTTCTCATAATAAATTGTTGAATTGTTAAATTAATTAGAATATATATGTCAGCTGAAGCATCACTTCATTCAATCTAAAAAACAGTGCAGATGACTCTTCTATTATATCTCCACATTTAGGACAAGAGTAGAGTCTGTAGTATTCATAACCAGGCCAAAAGGAAACGCCAAACAACAGATTAAGTCTGCTATTAATCATATAGGCGTAACCACCTGATAATGAAACACCTACAGCATCTCCTTCTCTTGTGAGAGGGGATAATATACCGCCACGATTATATTGTGAATATTGAAAAGAACTACCCACAAACCATCCTGAGTAGATGTACCAAGGCCAATATTTTACACCGACTGAGTAACTCTGGAGTCGGTTCTGCATATAACCTTTACCCTCATTGTGAAATTGCCAAGGGTTATAACGTATATGGAGATCTGCACTTAATTTATTAGTAAAACCATAGCCGACTTCGACATTAAGTGTAGCAAAATTTGCCCACTCCAAAAAGTTTGTGGATAGTGATAATTTTTGACCACTCGCTGTAATTATGGTAATAAAGATCACGAGTGTCGAAAGTGTCATTCTTTTCATTATATATTGTATAAAAATTCTCTTTTGAGATAATAGCAGTGAAATTAACTTATCCAATTTACCACTATCTTAAGGCAAGAATTGTTGCTGTGGGGCTTTGTGTAAGAGAGGAGTTACCCCAATTGCGAATGCAAATATATAATGCAAAGAAGCCCCCTTGCAATAGCAGGAGGGCAACTTTTTCTTTATTGATAAAAGATAATCTCTTTTTAAAAAAGCACTTATTTTTTTTGAAAGAGTTATTATTTGATACTAAGAGAGTTATATTACCTCTCGAAGAAATTACAAAGTTCTTTGATAATTTGTAATTGAGCTTCGTCGCTCTTAATTGTCTCTATAGGGAATCCAAGTGTAACAACTTTGTAGTCTCCATCATAGGCAACGCCGGCAGAGATGTTGTTATCTGAATAACGGAAGATAGTAAATGCACCATCTCCTACAGGATTTATTGCATCAGGAGATTCCGCACTATAAACCTCTTCGTTCATTTCAGTATGGAATGAGTATTTCCCTTCGAAATCAAATGGAGAAGGGGAGGCCTTTACTTCACCATTTTTAGCAGCATAATTTGTCATCCACCTCCAATGCAAAACATTTTGAGCGAACTCTTTCGATGGAGTAACGACATCTGCAACTCTCACAGAATCAATAGGATATGGGAATACTTGATCCCAAATATCTGTCGCTATATTACTACCTGAAATCAATAATTTACCTTTATCTTCGCAATAATTGGTAATTGCTGTCTGCAAATCTTTAGGGAAGACCTGATATTTAAGTTGAGAAGCACCTTCGCGACCAACCATTGTTGTAACCTGTTTACCAAAAATGATATCGACAATATCATAATCGTTCATCTTTACAGTACCTGCAGTTACTGCATCTCTGCTTGATGAAACAAATGAATAGCCAAGTGCAAGGAAGTGTTTACCGTGTCTTTTTGGATAGTCAAAGCTGTTACCTGCCACAACTTTAGTTTCATAATCGCTGTATGAAGCACCAAATCCAGGTGAATCATCATCCATCCAAGGAATGTGACGACGGAATTCGTGTTGTTCTCCTATGAATGAGATATCATTTCCATAAGGTACACCATTATCAACAGGCAAGTCAAAACCGGCTCTTGTGCTATCTTTGGTTGCGAAACTTACAGGGGCACTAACTCTATCAAATCCATTGATAATCAGCACTGTACCCTTTGATAGTTTGGATGCTGCAACTGAAAGAATTTCTGATGGGAATGAAGCTCCTCCATCATTGATGGCAACCACTTTGAAGTTATAAATTTTATCCATATCTATCGGAATTTCGCAGGTTGTATCCTCGACAACTACACCATTATCCCAACCTTTGTCCTCAATGCTTGTATAGATAACATATTTTGTAGGATTTGCAGTTGGTTCTAATTTATCTGTAGTTGGCTTCCAAGAGAGTTGTGCGTAGGTTTGACCTCTTTGCGATAGTAGGGTTGCTGAGAATGAATTTACCGGAAGAGGTTGTACAACATATTGATAATCATTGTTATATGCCAAATATTTAAGCATACCTTTATAAATTGCACGAGAAACCACGAATCTGAAAGATGGATCAAGACCGTATCTCATATCTGCAAGATTCTGGTGTGAAAGCAACTCCAGAAGCATTGCAGGAACTTGAGGATGACGTGACTCTGAATATGAACGATTCCAAAGACCTCTACGCGACCATTCCGGCTCATAAGTGGCCTTAATATCCTCTACAATAGCTGTTTGCACCAAGTCGGTATAATCTCTTGATGTCAATCTGTCTTTACCATTTGGAAGTTCAGTCGAACCCTCACGATTTCTTGTAAAGATTGCCAAAGTACCTATAATTGAATCATTTAGCGTAGTTCCGGCATCTGTGTGGAAAGCAAATGAAAGGTCAATCGGAATCTTGAATTTGCCCTCTGCCTTAGGATTGTTCTCTGAGCCGTTGTTCAAAGCATTAACCCATAGACCACGAGACTGATAATCATCAGTGTAATCATTTTGATTCTTTGTATATGAGTAAACCGAATCGGCAAAACCGGCATATTGCAACCAATATCTTGCACCTTCAGTGAAGCGAGGATAACCTGAAACACTCTCCTTTACACTATAAGGCAACTCTTTAGGATTACCTTCAGCATCAACTTCTGATGGTTTACGAGCAATATTTCCCATACCGCCACCAAATTTCACACCATCGGCAGTTACCAATTCTTTGTTCTTTTGTGTTAGATTTGAAAGTTTAACACCTTGAGTATCAACTTTTCCCTTATCAAATGAGAATGTTCCCAAATAGATCCAGGTACCACCACCCATTTTCTGATTGACAGTGAATTTTGTCTCACCGCTATTATGCATTACTGTATATTGAGCATTTGCAGTACTCTTTGGCAAGGTTTGATAAGATACATAGACTGCATAATCCCCTGACTCAGGAATTTCCGGATGCCAATAAGCAAAACTCTCTTCCTGAGGTTTTTTATTGTTTGGTTTCACACTTTGAACAACTCTTGCACTACCCATTTCAAATGGATTTTCTCCATGCAAATAGTATTCGTGTTTATCTGCAAACCCCTGATTTTCAGACACTTCCCATGAATAAAAACCATTATGTTCACTATATCCCGAATCTTGCGAATCATTATCTACAATGACTTCGTTAATTTGATAATCCCTCTCGCGTGGAAGAAGTACATTTGCACCGGCATTCTCCAACATTGGAACGAGGAATGGAAGAACATAACTTTGAGTATATAAATCTTCTACTGTAAGGAAGATTCTGGCTCTTTGCCACTCCCATCTTTGCAAGGACTGTTCGTAATACCAACCGTGACTTTGCCAAACTGCTAAGTTCTTACCGCTCAATCCGTTAGGAATATCATACGGGCGAGAATCGGGAGTTACTAAAGGTAAAGCTTTTCTTGCTTTAGGTGCTTTCTTAATTTCGACACCACTCATAGAAGGAGAACTTAAATCCTCGATTTTAATATCGCCCGAATACAACTCTACTTTTTTGAAATTTCTGTAACCATCGGGAATCAATGAGTTCGCAATAGAATAAATTGCCTCTACATCATTCTCTCTGATAGGATAATCACCAAGAAGCGATGTGAGGTAGATTTTCAAAGTTTTTTTCTTCTCTGTGACGATGGAGTTTACCTTGATTTTGCCATTGATATTTGCCTTATCCTGCATATAAATGTTGATGGAATCAGCAACAGGTTGGAATAAATCTTCTGTTGTAATCTCTTTAACTTCCTGTTCTTCAACATTTTGCGAAAATGCGGCAATCGGAAACATTAATGCTAATAATAATAGCAATGATAGAGTTTTTTTCATTATTGTAGATTTTTAATATTTATTTCTTCTAAATTCATAACAAGTTATCGCAGTGGCAATTGCAACATTTAGCGATTCGCTTGTAACACCATCAGGTGCGAATGATGGTATGTAAAGTTTTGATGTCACTTTGCTCTCGATCTCTTTAGAAACACCATTGGCCTCATTTCCCATGACTATTAGTCCTGATTGGCTAAGTGATTGATTATAAATAGTTTGTCCATCAAGAAAAGTCCCATAAACAGGTAATCCTGCACTTGTGAATTTATCACAAACAGAAGATAAATCGCAGTAGCTGATTTGTTTGCGGAAGAGAGCACCCATTGTGGCTTGAATAGATTTAGGATTGTAAATATCCACACAGTCGTGTGATGCAAATATTACATCTATCCCAAACCAATCTGCAATTCTGACAATAGTACCTAAATTACCCGGATCCCGAACTGCATCAAGAGCAAGGGCGAGGGGACAACTCTCTATAATTTTTGAGAGATCTGCTTCCGATATCTGCTGTGGCATTTCCACAACAGCCAAAGCGGGGGAAGGTGTGGCAAGATTGGATATTTTTGCCATATTTTCCTCGCCGATATCTTCGACTTTATAGAGATTTCTAACTCTGAATTGGGAGTCAAGTGCCTCTTGAACCAACTTTTCGCCCTCTACGACAAAGAGCGAATAGTGTTCTCTGAACTTTTTCTGAGAAAGAGACTTTATAAATTTTATTTCGTTTTTTGAAATTGCCATAAGTGACTTCAAAAATAGGGAAAAAAGTTATTAATATTTAATTTTTGTAAAATAAGTATCAATTATTCTTAAAAAATTTATATTTGTATGAGAATAGAAAGTTTTGAATGGGAATGAAGAGCAATTTTATACTTAAATCAATATGCAAAGTGGTGAT
>X40_Bactrian_Camel__coassemble_139_pt1 | contig 13360 bp, 10 predicted proteins | sample X40_Bactrian_Camel__metabat2_high_PE_006 | metagenome-assembled genome bin X40_Bactrian_Camel
GCAGCAGACTATACTCCTGCTACCTATACCAATTATGGACCTGGAACAACAATTTCTGCACCCGGCGGAGATCAGGATTATTACTATGAATATGGTGAGGGATTCAGCAGAGGTGCTGTGGGATGTATTTTATCCACTGTGCCAACACATATCAGTGAGAGTGGATATGCTTATTTTGAGGGTACTTCGATGGCTTGTCCACACGTTTCAGGAGTTGTTGCTTTGGCATTATCATACGCAAATCAATTGCGTAAGCAGTTTACTCCAGATGAGATTAAGTCTATAATCTATTCTACAGCAACACCTATAGATTCATATTTTGAAGGAATTAAGCACTCATACAAGTTCGTAACAGATTTGGGAGATAATACTGCCTTACAAATGAGACTAAACGACTTCAAAGGTAAAATGGGTGCAGGTCAAATCAATGCAACTGCAATGCTTCAAGCCATTGAGAATGGTGGTGTTGAGATGAAATTCCCAAATATCTATCTTGGTGTTGATGAACAAAAGCTTGCTTATCCGTCAGCATTTTTCGTTGAGGGAGAGAAATATACTTATACCGTAAAGGTTGAGAATCAATCTGTGGCTACAGCTTCTGTTGGTGGTAATAAGTTGATAATCAATGGATTAAGTGTGGGAAGCACAAAGGCAACAGTGACATCGAGTGGTAATAAGAGTATGGAGTTTGTAATTACCGTTCGTGATAACGCTTCTGATAATGGTTGGTTGTAGTATATGAGAAGAGGGATTATAATACTATCGTTTCTGCTCTTGACATCGTTGACATCTTTTTCTCAGATTAAGATTGTCTCACAAGAGAGTTTGGATAGTATTGCCAATCCTGTATTATCAGAAAAGAGTTCTTTTATACATTTTGAAAAAAGGATGATCGGCCCTGTGGCTATGAATGAGGATGACAAACCGATGAAGTTTACATTTCTCTTTCATAATATAGGCGATAAAAGCATAGAAATCAGCAATATAACTACTACTTGCGGATGTGTGAGAGCAAAAAGCGACAAGAGTCGTTATGCTCCGGGAGAGAAGGGGGTTATCTCTGTGAGTTATAATCCGACAGGCCATAGCGGTAAGTTCCAAAGGCGGATTTTTATCTATGCAGATGGAGAAAAAAGATTACCTGTAGCCCTTTTGACGCTCAAAGTGGATGTGTCGCCGGGAAAAGATATGAGTAAAATCTACAGGTATCAGATAGGTGATTTGCTTTTGAGCAGAAAAGATGTCACCTTCAGAAGTGGTGAAGATGGTGTAGAGAGAATAGAGATTTTTAATAGTGGGAAGAGAGCCATTGTTGTTGATATTGATGATGAATTACTTGCGGATTATGTTGATTTTCAGGCAGATCCGATGATTTTGAGGGCTTCGCAAAAGGGCGATGTTTACATAAAATTTAACTCTGAGAAATATTTGGAGAGCAAAAGTGAGAATAGACGTACTTACCTGTATTTCAAGGGGTTAAAAGATAATAGACCTAATGAGTCTATGATAACGATTAATATTGAATAAAGTTTGGAAAAATGAAAATAAAGAGTTTGTTAAAGAGTCTTACAATAGTTGCACTATTTGCTGTGGCATCTGTTAATATTACATCCTGCGTTATTGTCGAACCCGAGGAAGTAATCGAATATTTAGAGGTTACACCGTATAATATTGATGGCAAATGGGAGTTGGTGAACTGGACAGGTGGCGAACTTGTTGATGGTGCATTTGTGAAAATTGAGTTTGAGAAGGGGGATCAAACCTTTATTCTATCCCAAAAGGTGGACTCATTCAACGAGAGAGTAATTACCGGAAGATTTAATATCTATATTGATGAAAATCTGGGATGCTCAGTAATTCGTGGTGAATATGATCATGGAGTTGGCTCTTGGCAAAACAGATATATTGTAAAAGATCTCACAATCGACTCAATGACCTGGATTGCCCTCAACAATCCGGAAGATATTCAAGTCTTCCAGAGAGTGCAGTAACTCGTCATTCCCGAGCTTGCAAAAGTACGTCATTCCCGAACTCGTTTCGGGAATCTGTTTTAGATTGCCGGGCTACGCCCAGCAATGACGGTAAGTGGGATGACGGGAAAGCTTAAAGAGATAATCCTCAAAAGATAGGAAAATAAGCTACTTCTTCATATCTTTGCGAATTGTAATTATTATAGCAAATGGTAAAGATATCAAACGACATTTTAGCGATAGAAGTTTCGCCCAAGGGAGCGGAACTTTCTTCTATTTTAAGGGGTGAGAAAGAGTATTTATGGCAGGCAGATCCTAAGTTCTGGCCACGTCACTCACCGGTATTATTTCCAATTGTAGGCAGACTTTGGGATAATAAATATCGCATCAAGGGAGAAGAGCATCAATTATCACAGCATGGTTTTGCCCGAGATATGGAGTTTACACTTCTTGAGCAAAGCGAAGATTATGTGAGATTTCAATTGGAAAGCACTCCGGAGACACTTGAGAAATATCCATTTGAATTCAGATTGATAATTGGTTACTCATTGCATGAGAACAGAGTAGGAGTACATTGGTCTGTTGAGAATATCGGCACTGTAGATTTCCCATTTCAGATTGGAGCACATCCTGCCTTCTATTATCCGGATTTTGATGCAAATTCTGAAAATCGTTGTTACCTGGATTATTGTACAAAGGAGCAGTTGCACTACATTAAACCGGTGGAAAAGGGTTGCACAACACCTGATCTATATCCATTGGAGTCAGATGGTGGCGTTATGCCGATTAATATCCACTCATTCGACGAGTGTGCCACCTATGTGTTTGAAAATCACCAAATTAACAAGGTTTCTGTCTTAGATCTCAATAAAAAACCATACATTTCAATAGAGTTTGATATGCCGATATTGGCTGTCTGGTCTCCGGTGATTGAACATCCTGATGTACCATTTATCTGTCTTGAACCATGGTGTGGCAGATGCGACAGCGTTGGATTTGATGGAGATCTTTATGAGAGAGAGGCACAGCAAATTCTTGCTCCGGGAGAGATTTTTAGAAACAGTTATACTATTGTTGTGGAGTAATTATAGTTAAAATGTATCAAATTTCATTAATTATGTTACAAAAATAGGTTATTTCTAAAAAAACTATAACTTTGTAATGATATACGTATTTCATTAATTATTTATATAAATATGACAAAATTAATCAACTGCTTCATTCCTTATCAAAGCGAGGAACAAGTAAAACAAACAGTGGCTAATCTTAAAGCCCAAGAGCTAATTGACAAGATTTATCTTCTAAAAGTAGAGACTGAAAACCAAGATGCTGAGTCAGTTTTAGGTTGTGAAGTAATTAAAGTGCCTTCACTTAACAGTACTGCTACTGTAAAGGCAATTGCTGCAAAAGCTGATACTCAATTCACATTAATTTCAACTAAATACACAGCATTGAGTTTTGTGCTTTTCGCTGTTGAAAGAATGGTGAATATTATCGAAGATACAAATGCAGCGATGGCTTATGCAGATCACTTCAACGTTGTTGATGGTGTTCAATCAAATGCTCCTGTAATTGATTATCAATTCGGCGCTTTGAGAGATGATTTTGACTTTGGTTCTGTATTGTTCTACAGAAGTTCAGCTCTAATTGAAGCTGCATCAAGAATGAACGTGGAATATCAACACGCAGGTATGTATGATCTTCGTTTGAAAGTTTCACAAAAAGGTGATCTTGAGCACATTAACGAGTATCTATACTATGATGTTGAGACTGATACACGCAAATCAGGCGAAAAGATTTTTGACTATGTAGATCCTAAGAACAGAGCTGTTCAAATCGAAATGGAGCAAGCTTGTACTGCACACCTAAAAGAGATTGGCGGTTACCTTGAACCAAATTTCAAACATATTGAATTCTCTGATGATAAATTTGAGTATGAAGCATCTGTAGTTATCCCTTGTAAAAATAGAGTTCGCACAATTGGTGACGCAATCCAATCAGCTCTTTCTCAAGTGACTAACTTCAAATACAATGTTATCGTTGTTGATGACAATTCAGAAGATGGATCTGTAGATGTAATCAAGAAATTCGTTGATAATGAGAAGATTGTTTACATCGCTCAAGACAAATCATATCACGCTATCGGTGGTAACTGGAATGTGGCTCTTCACCATCCAAAATGTGGTAAATTCGCTATCCAATTGGACTCTGACGATGTTTATTCAGGTCCTGATACACTTCAAAAATTCATTGATGCTTTCTACGAGCAAAATTGTGCAATGGTAGTTGGTACTTATAGAATGACTAACTTCCAAATGGAAACAATTCCTCCTGGAATCATTGACCACAGAGAATGGACTCCAGATAATGGTCGCAATAATGCCTTGAGAATCAATGGTTTAGGAGCACCTCGTGGATTCTATACTCCAATGTTGCGTACAATCAACTTCCCAACTACAAAATATGGCGAAGATTACGCAGTGGGTCTAAGAGTATCAAGAGAGTATCAAATCGGCCGTATCTATGATGTAGTTTATGATTGCCGTAGATGGGATGATAACTCAGATGCATCTTTGGATATCGAAAAGATGAATGCAAACAACCTTTACAAAGATAGAATCCGTACTTGGGAATTGAAAGCTCGTGTAGCTATGAATAAATAGTACGATGTCTTTGAAAAGAGATATAGAACAGATGTTTTTCCGTGAGCTTGATGCTCACGGAAGGGCATTTGTCAATAATGAAGCTTTAGAAAAGGTATGTAAGAGATCTCTGACTATTGATGGTTTAGAGGTTTCGTTGCATTATAATCCTGCTCGAGAGGCCTCTGTGATGGCAAAGGTCGATGAGAAGAGTTTAAGAGAACGAAAATGTTTTCTCTGCCCCGATGGAGTGGCACCCGAACAACTCTCGACAGAGTGGTATTCGCCATACGGTACCAAATATTTAATCAGGGTAAATCCCTTTCCGATATTTGATAAACACTTTACCGTTTCCATTTCTAAGCACATTAGACAACATATTTCAGGAAGATTTTTAGATATGCTCTCCCTGGCCCAAGAGTTAGGAGAGTATGTTGTTTTTTATAATGGGCCAAAATGTGGGGCATCGGCTCCGGACCATCAACATTTTCAAGCAATTCCAAAGGGGAATTTGCCAATTGAAAATATGGTTAGAAGAGGTGAGGGGATTGAGTTGTTAAGTAGCAGTAGTGCCGGTAGAATATATGAGATCAAGAAGTATGTCAATGGGGCATATCTTATTGTATCTGAAGATATTAGAAAGGCGAATTCTCTATTTGACTATCTCTATTGGCTTTCACCGATCAAGGCGGCGGGAGAGTGGGAACCACGCCTGAATGTAGTCTCTTGGTATGAAGATTCACTTTACTATTCTCTGCTATTTTTTAGAGAAGAGTCAAGACCGGAGTGTTTTTGGAGTAAGAATCCGAGAGAGTGCATCCTTTTCAGTCCCGCATCTGTTGAAATGAGTGGTGTGGCAATTGTCTCTTCAAGAGATAGTTATGACAAAATCACTCAAGAGGCGCTTGCAAAAATGATAACAGAGGTATCACTAAATAAACAACAAGCAAACAATATGAGCAATAAAGCTGCAAGACCACAAGAGATTCTTAAAGTTGGTATCTTCTCAGAAGAGGAGATTCGTTTCATTTTTAATAAACCCTATCAATTCAATGGAAAGAGCTATGAGGGAGAACAAATAGCAACATTCCAAAATGGTAAAATCCTCTTTGAAGGCGAACTTTTTGACGAAATTTACTTCGCTTCCAATATTGAGGAGGCATCTTTCGTACTTCAAGGAGTGACAATCGGAGTAAACTTCCATTGGGAGAGAAAAGAGGATCAGACATTCGCTGGAAATCTTAAGTTAATAGTTGAAAATCAGAAGATTACAGCAATTAATGTTATAGGCCTTGAAGATTATTTATTTAGTGTGATATCATCTGAAATGAGTGCAACGGCATCTAAACAACTCTTGAAAGCTCACGCAGTTGTTTCACGCTCTTGGCTGTTGGCTCAGATTATCAAAAACAAGGAAATTGTACAGTCTCAAAGTGAATATACAGCTTTGCAAGAGACTGAAGATGAGATGATTAAATGGTATGATAGAGAGGATCATATCAATTTTGACGTTTGTGCAGACGATCACTGCCAAAGATATCAGGGTTTGGTACGTGCATCTACAACTCCAACTGTAAGAGAGGTGATTGATGAGACTTGGGGCGAAGTTTTGATGTATGACGGAGAGATGTGTGATGCCCGCTTCTCGAAATGTTGTGGTGGACAGTTTGAGGAATTTGAATATTGTTGGGAGAATAAACACTATCCATATTTGAGCAAGAAAATGGATATTCTTCCGCAGGGTCTGATGCCTGATTTAACTGTTGAGGAAAATGCAGTTGAGTGGATAAAGGGCTCACCTGATGCATTTTGCAACACTTCTGACAAGAAAATTCTATCTCAGGTGTTGAATAATTACGACCAAGAGACAGTAGATTTCTATCGCTGGACTGTGGAATATGGCCAAAAAGAGTTATCAGAATTGATTAAAAGTCGTTCAGGTATCGACTATGGTGATATTATCGATCTTATTCCAATTGCCCGTGGTACATCAGGTCGTATCTGGAAATTGAAAATAGTAGGTACAAAGGTTACCAAAATTATAGGAAAAGAGTTGGAAGTTCGTAGAACTCTTTCACAATCACATCTTTACAGCTCTGCTTTTGTGGTTGAGAAGAGTGGAGTTATTAAGAACGAAGATGGAGTGGAACTCCCTGAAAAGATAACTCTTCGTGGTGCAGGTTGGGGACACGGAGCCGGCCTATGCCAAATTGGAGCAGCAGTTATGGGCGAAAAGGGCTATAACTATGACGAAATTCTGCTTCACTACTTTACAGGTGCATCAATAATTAAAAACTATTAATAATGAGTGATTTACAAACAACAACTAAGAAGGTGAAGAGAACCTCACCTTGGGCTTGGGTGCCAACTTTGTATTTTGCTGAGGGCTTGCCATATGTGGCTGTTATGACCCTTGCAGTGATTATGTACAAGAATTTGGGACTTTCAAACACTGATATCGCATTTTATACCAGCTGGTTATATCTACCTTGGGTAATTAAACCATTATGGAGCCCATTCGTGGATTTGATTAAGACAAAACGTCTATGGGTAATTGCCATGCAGAGTATGGTGGCAGTAGGATTTGCCGGAGTGGCATTCTTTATACCTATTGAGAGTATGATGGTTAAGATGACATTGGCCTTCTTCTGGTTAATGGCATTCAGTAGTGCTACTCATGATATCGCTGCTGATGGTTTCTATATGTTGGGACTTACTGAGGGAGAACAATCACTCTTTATTGGTATTCGTAACACCTTCTACCGCTTTGCTACCATCTTCGGACAGGGTATTATGGTTATGATTGCAGGTTTGATGGCAGAGGGTAAACTGCTTCCTTCTATTGTTCAGGGAAGTGTCTCTACTGCTTGGAGTTTGTGTTTCTATCTTTTGGCAGCACTATTCCTCATTCTGACTGTATATCATTTCTTTATTCTTCCTCGTCCTGCAAGTGATGTCTCTCGCGATAATATCACAGCAAAGGGACTTTTGAAAGACTTTATAGGCACATTTGTATCATTCTTCAAGAAAGATAATATTGGTTTGGCTCTATTCTTTATCTTGACATATCGTCTTGGAGAGAGCCAGTTGGTTAAGATTGCATCTCCATTCTTGCTAGATACAGCTGAGGCAGGTGGTTTGCAACTTCCTACATCAACAGTAGGTCTTGCATACGGTACAATTGGTGTTATCGGTCTGCTTATCGGTGGTATTATCGGTGGTGTATGTATTTCAAGAGATGGTTTGAAGAAGTGGATTGTTCCAATGGCATTGGCAATTAACCTTCCTGACCTTCTATATGTGCTTCTTGCAGCAACACAAACAGAAAGTGTAATTTTGACAATTGGTTGTATCGCTTGTGAACAGATTGGATATGGTTTCGGTTTCACTGCTTACACTTTGTATCTTGTATATGTGGCTCAGGGTCTATTTAAGACTGCTCACTACTCAATCGGTACAGGTTTGATGGCTTTGGGTATGATGTTGCCTGGTATGGTTGCCGGTGCTCTTCAAGAGTGGTTGGGTTACACAACATTCTTTATTATGGTTTGTATCTTCACAATACCTGGTATTATAGCTTCAATTCTTGTTAAGAGAAGACTTCCTGCAGAATTTGGTATGAAAAAATAGTGATAAATTATGAAAAGAGTATTTATTATAGCACTTTGTGCAATTTTTACATTTAGCTCTTGCTGTAGTCAGGAGAGTGCAAAGAATGTTGTTGTAAAAACAGGTATTGACGTGCTTCAAGAGACTGGTTTTAAGCAACTTAAAGGTAAAAGAGTAGGTCTTGTAACTAACCCTACAGGTGTAAATAAAGATCTTGTATCTACTGTCGATGTACTATTTGAGGCGGAGGGTGTTGAACTTGTCGCTCTATTTGGCCCTGAACATGGTGTTAGAGGTGATATCCACGCCGGTGCAAAAGTTGAGGATCTTGTTGATGAAAAGACAGGACTTAAGATGCTTTCTCTTTATGGAAAGACTCGCAAAGCAACCCCTGAGATGCTTGAGGGTATTGATGTAATGGTTTATGATATTCAGGATAATGGTTGCCGTTCATTTACCTATATCAGCACAATGGGACTTCTAATGGAAGCTTGTGCAGAGCAAGGTATTGAGGTGATGATTCTTGACCGTCCAAATCCGCTTTCAGGTCTGAAAGTTGAGGGAAGTGTTGTAGAACCTGGTTATTTCTCATTCGTAAGCCAGTTTGAAATCCCTTATATCTATGGTTTGACTTGTGGTGAGTTGGCTACAATGTTGAACGAAGAGGGTATGCTCAAAGGTGAAAAGGGAAACAATGACACAATCCTTAAATGTAATCTTACAGTTATTCCTATGGAGGGTTGGACACGCGATATGATGTTCCAGGATACAAAGTTGCCTTGGATTCTTCCATCTCCACACGTTCCACAACCTGAAAGTGCATATTTCTACCCTGCATCAGGTATTGTAGGCGAACTTACAAACTATCTTAATATAGGTGTAGGATACACATTGCCATTCCAACTATTTACAGCAGAATGGATTAATGGTCAAGAGTTTAGCGATGCTTTGAATGCATTGGAACTTCCTGGTGTTGTATTCCGTCCAATCCATATTAAACCATTCTATGGTGGTTTACAAGGTAAATCGTTACAAGGAGTTCAATTCTATTATACTGATTTCCAAGCAGCTCCGGCATCATTGATTAACTTCTATGCAATGCAGGTGGTTGCTGAGTTGTATCCTGATCACAAACCATTCGAAACTGCAGATCCAGGCCGTTTCAGAATGTTTGATTTGGTAACAGGTTCAGCAAATATTCGTGAAACTTTCTCAAAGAGTTACAAAGTTTCAGATATTGAAGAGTATTGGAATAAAGATGTAGAGTCATTCAAGGAGAAATCTAAAAAGTATTATCTATATCAATAGAACTGATAGAGTTAGAAAAGAAATACGCCATTGACTTCGAGAGCCAATGGCGTATCTTTTTTAGTTATTCTTTTATTAATTATAGAACGCACATCACTTGGAAGTATAAATTTCCATCAATTACAACAACTTCGTATAGTGCATTATCAACCATATAATAATCATCACCTCTAAGTGTAATCACCTCATAATCATAAGGTAATTGTGTAACAAGTGCTCCAACAGGTGGCTCAATTACATAATAGTTACCATTCTTGATGATGTAGAATACTCCATCATCGTAGTAGTAATCTTGGTCGCTGTATGCTATTGTTTCAGCGATTTGATTTGCTGTTCTGATTCTGTATGAACTATTTATTGCTGCATATTCAGCTGCAAGTGCTGCTGCTCTGGCTGCCTTCTTTGCTGCATTTGTCAGCATATTGATTTTAATAGTTGTCAAAGTAAGGTCAAACAGCGATCTTGCAAAATAGGCACCAACAGGAGGACGGCAGATAACATATTCAACACCGTAAGGACGATAATAAATACCATTGTGATAGTGGTAAGAGACGCCTCCAAAGTGTACTACAGTGTAACCATGAGGAATAGTCTTAACTCTGTATCCGTAATAGTGGTGACCGTTGTGGATATTTGGTCTTGGTCTGTGATCGTCTCTGATGTATGGCCTATCCCAATTAGTTCTCTTTGGTGGAATGTTATTTTTTACAGGTACAACCTCGTGGCTGCGAGGGTTTATATTAACCTTATTACTTCCATTATATTGTTGAGGTTTTCTATTCTCATTGCTTATTCCAATTCTACGAGAAGGGCTGTTATCCCTTGAGGTAGAAGAGGTAGAACTAACTCTTCTGTTTTGCGATTCGCTGATAGAGGTAGTTCCTCTGTTGGAAGAACTTCTGCTTGAAGAAGAACTCGAACTTACGCTGGAGTTATTTCTGCTTGAGGAAGAGGTAGTACTTATGCCTGTACTCCTTCTGCTCGAAGAAGAGGTTGTGCTTACTCCTGAGTTATTTCTGCTCGAAGAAGAGGTTGTACTGATTCCTGTACTCCTTCTGCTTGAAGAACTTGTGCTTACGCCTGAATTGCTTCTGCTTGAAGAAGAACTGTTACTTCTGCTAACAGAACTTGAAGTTGATGAACTTCTTCTTGATGTTGAAGTAGTTGCCTCTTTTTTAGTGGTATTACTCGAAGAACTACTTTTAACACTTTTGCTCGCACTGCTTTTTTTATTCTGACTCGAATTTGAGCGTGAATAACTTGTCGAGCTTTGCGACCTCGAAGAGCTGCCGGATTGAGAGCTCTTCTGAGTGGTAGTGCTGCCAGAATTTGTGGCAGATCTGCGGTTCTGAGCCATCGCTTCATTTAATGGAGCAACCATTGCCAAAGCTAAGGAGAGAACAACTACCCTTGTAATTAGATTTCTCATAATACCTTGATTTTAATTGTTAATAAATGTGAGATTTTACTCTTTTAATTATAAATAATCAATAATAGTGCCAAATGTTAAATTTGTCGCTATTCTGTTCTATTTTCCCATTTCCAAGCCGAGAGTAGAGTCTCTTCAAGTGATTTTTCTGCTCTCCATCCCAACTCTTCATTTGCGAGGGTTGGATTTGCCCAGATTGCGGCAATATCACCATATCTGCGTGGAGCCATTTCGTAATTAACCTTAACTCCTGTTACCTTTTCAAAGGTTTTTACAATATCCAAAGTTGAAATTCCAACTCCTGTTCCCAAATTGAACACTTCGTAATCACTCTTTGTTTTATTGGCTAAAAGACGCTCTACAGCCAATCTGTGTGCCTTTGCGAGATCGTTGATATCAATGTAATCTCTAATGTTAGTGCCATCAGGAGTAGGGTAATCATTACCAAAAATGCTCAATTTCTCTCTAATCCCTAAAGCCGTCTGTGTAACATAAGGCAGTAGGTTGTTTGGAACACCTAATGGAAGTTCACCTATTAAAGCTGAGGGGTGAGCACCTATTGGGTTAAAATATCTTAGAGAGATTGCCTTAAATTCGCCATAAGATTCTATGGAATCGCGAAGTATATCTTCGCAGAACTGTTTTGTTCTGCCATAAGGCGAGGTCGTCCTACGGAAAGGCATACTTTCATCTACAGGAAGTCTTTCCGGCTCTCCATAAACTGTGCAGGATGAGGAGAATAGAAAATTTTTAACACCATATTTTCTCATCAATTCCAAAAGATTTATAAATGATGTTAAGTTATTTCTATAGTAATGTAGGGGAATTTTAACAGACTCTCCAACCTTTTTACTTGCCGCAAAATGTATTATCAAGTCAAAATTGTGTTCAGCGAATATCTTATCCATTGCATCGTAATCACAACAATCAGCATTAATGAAAGGGACACTCTTGCCTACAATCTTTTCTACTCCTTTTAATATAGATGAGTCGCTGTTTGATAAATTATCAACAGCTACAACATCGTATCCTGCCTCAATAATCTCGACCATAGTATGGCTACCGATGTAACCACATCCACCTGTAATAAGAATTCTATTTCCCATTAGATTAAAAATTTCGTTAAAGTTACAAAAGCTTTCATTTTTTACCTCTATTTTGGAGAAATTTCTTGTACTTTTACATCCTGAAAGATTGCTATGGAGAAAAAAAGGACAAAAAAACGAGTTAAAAGTGGTTCAAATGGTGCGATGACTATCATTATGGTCATTTTATCGTTGATCTTTGCTGTCCTCTCCTGTGCCGCTTTCATGGCTTCATTCATATCTCCTTTACAAACTACTATTTTCCACTATATTGGCCTCATCTCGCCTTTTATTCTTGGAGTTAATCTCTTATTGTTGATCTATTGGGTGGTAAAGATGCGAGTGTGGATTATTATTCCACTATTCTCGATAATCTTGAATGTCGGTTACATCTCATCAATGTTGCAGTTGCAAGTGATTGATAATGAGTATGATGGATACCTGAGAGTCGCAACTTATAATATAGATAATTTTGGAGAAGGCGAGAATCTGAAGCCAATAAAAAGATTTATATTATCACAAGATATTGATATCATTGCATTGCAAGAGGCCTGGGATTTTTCATTAGAGAATATCAAAATACAGTTTAATGAGTATGATTACATTAAAAAGAGGGGCGAACTTGTGATTATGAGTAAGTATCCTATTATTGATGTAAATATCAAACAACTTCCGGAGGGAACCGGAAATATATTGGCTGCAGAGATTGACTATAAAGGGGAACGTATCATTTTTGCCACAACACACCTTCAGACAACTGGAATCTCATCAATCCCTCGTAGAGTCAGGAATAATGGATATTTATCCTTTAGTGGAGAACATTCGCGTTTTTCATATAATGCAAGGTTAAGGGCAAAACAGGCGAATGAGATATCTCAATTTATTGAAAATGAGAAACTTCCATTGATTATATGTGGCGATTTCAATGATACACCTGCTTCTTATATCTATCGCAAAATCAAGGGTAAACTGATAGATGGCTTTAAGGATTGTGGAAGCGGTTATGCATCAACTTTTTTCGATTTCTTCGGCATCTTCAGAATTGACTATATCTTCTATAGTCATTCGATCAAGGGCATAAAGCACACTATCTCAGATGTCAAACTCAGCGACCACAAAGCCATAATCATGGATGTCGCCTTAAGGAAGTAGGGGATACCGTCATTGCTGCCGAAGCTTTTCCTTCCGTCATTGCTGGGCGAAGCTTTTCCTTCCGTCATTGCTGGGCGAAGCATGTTGAAACGTCATTGCTGCGCTTGCGCGGCAATCTGCAATGTGTCCCAGGTGGGTATGCAACGAGTGCCACCTGGAGCGGGT
>X40_Bactrian_Camel__coassemble_140_pt1 | contig 13353 bp, 11 predicted proteins | sample X40_Bactrian_Camel__metabat2_high_PE_006 | metagenome-assembled genome bin X40_Bactrian_Camel
GTCTTACACCATTCAGAAGAGTAGCGATAACATCATTTCAAATGCTGTTAATAAGATTTTTACTCCTGAATTTCTGAACAGATTAGATGCTCAAATAACATTTAACTCCCTCACCAAAGATAATATCCGAAAAATTGTGGATATTGAGTTGGAAAAATTTATTAAAAAGTGTGATAAGTTGGGGTTAAAAATTACTATACAGAAGAGTGTTCGAGACTTTATTGCAGATGTCGGTTATGAGCCGAATTACGGAGCAAGGCCTCTTCGCAGAAGCATTCAGAAATTTCTAAAAGATCCACTTTCTGAGATTATTATTTCTTCTAAAAGCGATAAGAAAACAAAATATAAAGTGGTAATGTCCGACAATATTCCTACTTATGTAAAGATATGATTTTCAGCCACTTAACGCTGCCAAGATTTTTAATTCGATAATAGTTGTCAAGACTATTATCGAATTTTTTATACCTCTTGTCGTTGGCTATTTTTTGAAGAGATATTCTTTCGTAACTATCCTTATCTACTATAAATTCTACAGGTGGCCTTATTTCAACCTGCTGAAATCCAAGTTGGCGATAAACATCTCCATTTGACCACTCTCTATCAGAGTAGGACATAATCTCTTGAGGTGAGTGATCTTTAATAAAAGCATTGAGTAATTTGCCCATTCCACCTACTACTCTTACATCAGACTTCGATGCGTAACGCACCCATTCGTATGATTGTAATTGGTATCTCTCTCCTAATATTTCACGTTCAAAAACCCTTGGAGCAGAGAAGAGTGCAACAGCTACAATTTCACCTTTATATTTGAGAGCATATTTGTATCTTGCTCTGGCATATCCATAGCTGTGATATTTATCAAGGAATAACCTAATCTCCTCTGAATCAACCGATTGCACCTCGCAATTCCGAGCAAAAAGACTTTTGAACTTACCAAGATTCGCAGAAATTCTTTGAGAAATAATATCTCTGTCGTGATACCATCTATCCTCAAAAAGATAGATTCTCTTCTCTTCTGAAAGAGTGATAGTATCAATAGAGAAATCCTGAGGCACTAAATGTATCTCAATTCCTGAATCAAAACTATAAATTAGTCCTCGTTTGTGGTAAATATACCCTTGATCCAGCAAAAAGTTCTCAAAATCTCTCTGAAACATTCTTTTTTTTATCAAAAATAAAAAATATCACTCTTTATAGAATATTTTTTACTAAATTTAGGAAAATTTGTTGCTATGATTAAGACCAATGACACTTTCAGTTACAAAACAATCTACACTCCGGAGGATGTAGAAGTTTTCGCAAATCTTACAGGAGACAGGAATCCTGTCCATTTAAATCAAGCTTATGCAAAACAAACTGAGTTTAAACGTCCAATTGTGCATGGAGTCTTAGTTATTGCCGCATTTTCCAAAGTTTTCGGAACAATGTGGCCGGGAGAGGATTCAATGTATATCTCTCAGAATATCAATTTCTTAAAGCCAGTTTATGTTAATGAACCATACAACATCGAGTTGGTTTGCACAAAAGTAGATAGGGAGAGATGTATAGGCACAATCGAAGGCACACTTAAAGATTCGAATGGCGAGGAGATAGTATCTATTGTTGTGCGAATCAGAAGTAACTCTCAATTCAGTCCTATATTATTTTAGCTTTGATTGAATTGTAAAAAAAGGTAGGATTTAGCAAAAACGCTATAAATCCTACCTTTTTTATTTGATTCTATTTTCTATTTCTCACTCTTATAGTTGTAACCATTTGGAAAACCTCCTGCAACTACAGGCAATACACCATGTGCTGTTATCTCTCCGTTAAGCACCTTTGAAACCGAACGTTTATTCATCTCTGATGTACTATAACCAACAATGATTCCATCAAAAGCATCAATTTCGATCTGATCCAAAACATAAGGTGTATCCATTATTGCAAGTACCATCTTTTGCTCTTTTGCCCAATTTGAGATGTATGAGTAGATCTCTGCAGGTGAAAGTTTGCTATACAACTCTCTATCATTTTTTGGAGCTCTCAACTCCGGCAAATATAGAACTACACCCTCTTTTCCGGCTGCACTCGCCTTGGCTGCATCCAAAGACTCTGTTGAAATTCTTTTATCCAAAACGATCTCTACAACCATTGAATCAGCCACTTTTTTATTTAGAGAGTTCTTTTTATCCTTGTTCAATGGATAAGATGGAGCTTTGATAAGAGTTACTGAAGAATCACTCACCTCTTGAATAAGATCTAACACCTCTTTTGATTCAAGTTCTGCATAGATATTCTCAGGGGATAGATCTTCTATACTTTCCAAAATGCCAAGATACTCTTTGAGTTTCAACATTTTACGAAGACTTTCATCAACTCTCTCTTCCGAAATCTCTCCTCTTTTAACTGCTTTAATAAGATTTTTTATTGATTTATGATAATTTCTTGGAGGCATCAAAAGAAGATCTGTACCCGCCTTAAATGATTCAGTAGCAACTGTTTCCGCAGGAATGTACTCAGAAACACCCTTCATATTCAATGCGTCGGTAATAACAATTCCTTTATAACCCAACTCCTCTTTCAACAATCCTGTAACAATTGGATAAGAGATAGAACTTGGAATAAGAGTAGAGTCAAGAGCAGGGATACTCAAGTGTCCGACCATAATCATCCAAACACCATCTTCGATTGCCTTTTTGAATGGATATAATTCCAATGAGTCAAGACGTTCTCTATCAAATGGCAATAGAGGAAGAGCTTTGTGTGAGTCAACCTCAGTGTCACCATGTCCCGGGAAGTGTTTTGCAGATGTTCCAACACCACCATCTTGAAGGCCTCTGAATAGTGCTGAACCATATTTTGCCACTTTCTCTCTATCATCACCGAAAGAGCGAGTACCAATTACCGGATTCTTTGGATTATTATTAACATCCACTGTAGGAGCATAATTTACGTGAACTCCGAGACGTTTGAACTGAGTTGCCATAGCTTGACCAACTTCATACACAAGAGCTTCAGAACTTAATGCACCCAACTGCATATTTCTTGGAAATTGTGTTAAAGTATCAAATCTCATAGAGGCACCCCACTCGCCATCAATTGTAATCAAAAGAGGAATATCTGCTTTGCTTTGAAGTTTGTTCATCTTTTCACAATGTTCCACAGGATCTGATTCCATTAAAATAAGTCCGCCAACCTTATCACGCTTGATAAGTCTCATTATCTCACTCTTCCTAGAGTAATTACTATAGTTAACAATAAAAAGTTGTCCTACCTTCTCTTTAAGAGACATATTTTTGATAATAGTCTCCACCTTGTCGCCTTGCTCGGCCGGAACTTCGGAATTTGTTGAACACGATGAAAAAATTGACATAATTACTGCCATTGTTAGGATAAGAAATTTTCGCATAATCTGTTTATTTATTTAATTATTTTTCTTCTTTTTTGGGAACCAACCCCTCTCAACTCTTTTTCTCTGATGGAAAACCTCCAATATTGACCAAAATGATGAAAATGCCACCACTCCTAACAATATTGATGAGATTAATTCCTTGACCAACACCGATAATATGGTACAAATTATTCCCAAAATCAGAAATAGCCAAGCCGATTTCAAACCTAAATGGTACTCCCCTTTTATTACAAGAGGATGAAATATGCCAATTATTAAAAAGGTTGACAGGCCTATTAAAAGCCCTTTTAAGTTATATAGTTCTATGAAATTCATTATTTATACTCCACCTTCATATTATACTTCCAACGTCCAAAATATAGATTTTCTCCTCTCCATTCCACTTCACCTCTCTGAAAATCAACGGTTTCGCTACGAGGATGTATTTTAGCAGGGTAGAAATCCGCAGAGTAATCATCATTCACAATATATCTGTAAGCATCCAGACCTCTGGTAAAGTAGTGATAAACATCATCATTGGCAACTGCTGCCTCAACTCCGCCATTTTTCATTGCTTCAGAATCATAAACCAAACCAAATGAGACATCGACAGGGACCCATCCAATGCCTTCATAGTAGGCCTCTGCCCAATCGTGCAGATTAACCTCCTCCGGATGTAACATCCAGCCACTCTGCCATTTTGCAGGAATTCCGGCATAACGAGCCATTGTAATAAATAGCAAACCAACTTGTCCACAATCTCCGTGCTTATTATCCAAAACATACTGAGGGATGTTTTCTAAAGTTGAATACTCGCGTGCAGAAGCCCAAGGATAATTCTTTGAGATATAATCAAAAATCGCCACACTCTTAAGATAAGGATTATCTATCCCGGCAGTAACACTATCTGTAATTCTCTTTATATCAGGTGTAAAGATTATGTGCGTCTCTCTCTCTGCTGTATATTTTCTATATAGTTCACTCTCTTTGTCGTATGGTTTAACATCTTCCGGACGGAACTTATACCACACATTTTTTGATGTAAAACTTAATTCATAACTGAAAACAGCCGGCTCATCACTTTTTGCCACCTTTTCCATATAGATACTCTTGTGAGAATAGCTGTCAGGAGAGATTATGTAATCTTCTTGAGATGTTGATATAAGCTTTACATTGCTATATCTATCTTTCTGACGAGGATATGGCATCCACACTCTAATTACCTCACCCTCAGGCACTTCCCCCGCAGGAACAGTGAGTGTATAACAGATCTTCATACTTTCAGGTTTAGACATTTTAACCTTGTTATCATATTTGACACCTGCACTCTTGACTACCTGTGGAATATACTTGCCTAAGAATTCATCCAAATTATCCGATTGTCTTCCCTTAATTGACTCTTGCTTGGCTTGAGCATCTTTATCTATTCTGAATAGATTCTTATGAGCATTATGGAAATAAAATTTCTCTCCATCTATTACTTTACACTCCAAAGCACCACTACTCTCCCATCTTGCCACATCTTCCGCTGTGTAATCAGGGTATCTTTCAGAAATATATTCAAAAATCTCCTCCTCTCCCCTTCTAAAATCTTGTCTTATGCGATCCATAACATCCAAACGGAAGTTGAGGTCATAAATCTCTTGGGTAGAAAGTTCCTCTGTTGCAACTTTGTTTTTAATAATTGTTTCGGCTTTGGAATATTCTCCTTTTCTGATAAGAGAATCTATTTGAGAATTAGAGCTAATCTCTTTATTATCAGATGATTGACACGAGATTATTAACAAACAAATTAACGAAAACAGAGATACTTTTTTCATAGGAATAGAATTAATATTTGATAATGTGCAAATATATGAAATTTGCTATTTTTGTAAAAATATATTGTTATGAATAGAGTAATTGTTGCTGTTGATTCCTTCAAAGGATCTCTAACCTCAAAAGAGGCCAATAATGCTGTTGAATGTGGCATCAAATTGGTTTATCCGGAGTGTGAGGTTAAGAAGATCTCTATCGCTGATGGCGGCGAAGGTACAACAACATCAATTATTGAAGCTTTATCCGGAGAGTGGAGAGAAGTTGAGGTACACGACCCTCTTATGCGACCTATCAAAGCAAAATATGGTCTTATAAATGATGGTAAATGTGCAGTTGTCGAAGTTGCAGCAGCTGCCGGGCTGACACTATTAAGTGAATCTGAGAGAAATCCATTGAAAAGTTCATCATACGGGTTTGGAGAGATGATTGCTGATGCTATAAATTACGGGTGTAGAGATTTTTTGATTGGAATTGGAGGAAGTGCAACCTGTGATGCGGGAGTAGGTATGTTAGAGGCACTTGGATACTCTTTTTGGGATAAGGAGGGAAAAGAGATGCACCAAATTTGTGCAGAACAACTATCTGAAATAGATAACATTACAGACTTTAATCCCATTATAAAAGAGTGCCGATTCCGAGTGGCTTGCGATGTTGATAATCCTCTATACGGGGAGAGTGGAGCTGCAAGAGTTTTTGCTCCTCAAAAGGGTGCAACTCCTCAAATGGTAGAGATTCTTGAAAATGGCATTATTAACTTTTCTAAAATAATTGCTAAAAAGATTGGCAAAGATATATCATCCATTGAGGGAGGAGGAGCCGCAGGTGGAATTGGAGCCACTCTATATGCTATGTTCAATGCAAAATTAGAGAGGGGCATCGATCTCTTGCTGGAGAGTCTCAATTTTGACAACTTATTGATTGACAGCCAATTAGTAATAACAGGTGAAGGCAAAATAGATACTCAGACTTTGAGAGGTAAAGCACCTTTCGGCATATTGCAGGCATCTAAAAAGAGAGGAGTAAAATGTATCGCAATATGTGGAATCTATCAAGAATCTAAAGAGTTGAAAAATTCAGGTTTTGATTATATCGCAGAGATCTCTCCCCGCGACTTGCCATTGGCAGAGGTAATGAAAAAAGAGAATGCAACCCACAATATTGTAAGTTGCATCTCCAAGCTATTAAGTGATAAAAAATAGTTCTACCAACGACGGCGTCTCTGTTTGCGACGACGCTCTTTTCTGATAATACCTGCAATAAGTATCAATCCGAAGAATAACAAAATTGCAATTACCATCCAATTCTTCAAATTATCTCCCTTGACACGCGACCACATCTCCAAAAGTTTTTCAGTACGCGGACCACTATCGTGAAGCATACCGCAACGCTCAATAACACTTGCGTCAGGGTAGAATATCGGATTCAAAATAATGCTATCCGCACCCTCTCCGAAGAAATAACTTGCATCCACCGGCTCATCATATCCATATTCAAGGGCACTTTCGTGCATATACTGCATAACTTCATCCCCTGCAATCACACTCACATATCCAATCTCATCCATATTTCTGATTGCATTTTCAGGTTTACACATAAAATTGATGAAATATGATGCAGCTTTAGTGTTTTTGGCATATTTAGGTATTACCCATCCATCAAACCACACAATACTGCCCTCTTTAGGAATAATATAATCCAATTCAACTCCGACTTCAGAGGCCTCATCTATTGCCCATGCAGCATCACCACTCCAGGTCAAATTCAAAAGTGCCTTCTCTTTTGTCATCATCTCCTTACCAAAATCGGCCTCCCAGCCCGCTACATTTGGCTTTGTCTTTTTCAAAAGTGCCTCAACTATAGCAATTGATTCGTCTGAAGAGTCAAACATCAGAGAATCTATCGAGATCTCACCACTTTGAATTTTATCATAATTTGCATAGAGCAAAAGTGGTGAATATACATCGCGAAAAGCATCTTTGACAAATAGTTTATTCTTAAACTGCGGATCCCAAAGAGCACTCCAACTATCGACATCCTCTTCTTCCAAATGTTTTGAGTTATATAGAAAACCTGTCGTTCCCCACATATAACCTACAGCATAATCACGCGGATCTTTGTCACCACCATCAATTTTACTCATCATATCATCCAAAAGAGGTGAGACATTTCCCAAATAGTTAGGCGTATCTCCAAAATCCTTCTCCAATGGCAATAGAAGATCGTTTTGCAACATTCTCTCTATGATATAATCTGAAGGGCAGGCAACATCAAAATCCTCCTTACCTCTCTCGATTTTAGCGAGCATAATTTCGTTAATATCAAAGAGTTGATATACAATGTGAATCTCCTCGCCTGTCTCCTCTTCGTACCACTCTTCGAACTCTGCGACAAGTGATTCATCTATATAATCCGCCCAGTTGTAAACCTTAAGAATAGTAGATCTGTCGTTATGGAAACAACTCGACAACACAAACAACAAAGTGGTGATTATCAATATTTTAGAAACATATCTCCTCATTACATTGCCTCCTTTTTCTTTGCTGCTCTTTGTGAACGGACATTAATAATAATCAACAGAATCAAGACTGTCATAAAAATAATAGTGGATAGAGGTCTCAATTCCGGTGTAAGACCCCCCTTACGTGCATCTGCATAGATGTATGTCGAGAGTGTTTCAAGGCCACTTGTTCCAATATTGAAAATTGTGACAGCAAAATCATCGATTGAGAGTGTAAATGCCAAAATGAAACCGCTGATCATACCTGGTTTAATCTCCGGTATCAATACTTTACGCAATGCTTGTCCCGGAGTGGCTCCCAAATCAAGTGCTGCTTCATAGAGGTTAGGATTCATCTGTTGTAATCGTGGCATCACACTCAGAACTACGTATGGAGTACAAAATGTTATGTGTGCCAAAATTACTGTAACATAACCCTGTGTTACTCCAAAACTTACAAAAAGCAAGAATAGAGATATACCTGTAATAATATCAGGATTTAACATCGGGATATTATTCAAAGTATTGATTACCATCTTCTTACGACCTTTCAGACTATAAATACCTATCGCTGCAATGCTACCCAAAATAGTTGATGCAGCTGCCGCTATCAATGCGATTATCAAAGTATTCTGCATCGCATCAATCAAGGAGTGCTGGACACCGCCTGTGAATAGCGACGTATAGAGTTTTGTAGAGAAACCTGTCCAGTTTCCTAACACCTTTGCTTCTGTAAATGAGAAGATTACAATTATTAAGATAGGTGCATACAACATTGCAAGAAGCAACCAAAGATATGCTTGAGCAAAAAATCTCTTCATTATATGATTCCTCCCTCATTTGAGACTCTATCCTCTCCATCATTAAAGAGTTCAGTAGCCAGAATTATCAATAACATTATCAAAGAGAGAGCCGCACCATAGTTCCACATACCATTGTTAATATTCTCCTGGACAACTGTTCCGAAGAGTTTAATATTATTCATAGTCAGCAATTCTGAAATTGCGAAAGTCGATATTGTAGGCATAAAAACCATCATAATACCACTTGTAATTCCAGGCACTGAGAGTGGAAATACCACTTTGGTAAAGACCTTGATTGGGTTTGCACCAAGGTCCTGTGCTGCTTCAATATAGTTGTAATCCATCTTCTGAAGGGTGTTGTAAATAGGGTAAATCATAAATGGCAGGAAGTTATAGACCATACCAAATATCAATGCTCCCTCTCCCAACGGAAGATGTAGAAAGTCGAACAATGCTACAGTTGCAAGTGTTCTCACAAGGATATTTATCCACATCGGAAGGATAAACAGGAGAACCATTACACTCGATTTGCATAAATCTTTCCGACTCAGAATATATGCTGCCGGATAGCCGAAAAGAATACACAAGAGTGTTGTAATTATCGCTATACCAATTGAATAGACAAATGTGTTTGCCGACTCCTGATTAGTGATAAAGCGGGCAAAATTACTAAATGTAAAGTTTCCCTCGCTATCTTGGAAGGCATATACCACAATCAAAAGTAGCGGTAATACAACAAAGATAAAGAGGAATATTGCATAAGGAATACTCCAATGCCTTCTCTTTGTAAATAATCTCGGAATTTTCATAGCGCTACAAAAGTGTTATATGAATATCGTCCGGATCGATTCTGACTCCGACAATATCGCAATCGTCCCAAACATCGTGTGTATCAACATATATGTTTTCGCCATCTTCTGTCTGCACTGTAAGATGATAACGATCACATTTATAAAGGATAAAGTGAACACTGCCCACAATTGTACCATCCTCCTTATTGTCTTGCAGATCAACCTTGTCAAAATCAACTCTGACTGAAACCTTCTCTCCACCTTCGACATTTGGCACAGCATTACATACGAACTCATCACCGAGCATCTTAACGTGAGTCGAGTCGATCATCTCTCCTTCGAAGGTATTGTAAAGACGCTCTTTCTTCATTACTTGAATATTTGACGGCTCTATATCAATACCTATAAGTGTACCAACTTCAAATGGTTTATAATTTTGTGCAATTATCTCATAACCTGTTGTAGTGGTGATAATCATCTCATAGTGAACACCTTTGAAAATACAAGATTGTACAGTTCCCTGGAATGGAGACCCTTCACTGTTTGATGTCAAAATCAAATCTTCAGGCCTTAGAACTACATCTACAGGCACATTTTCACCAAAACCGACATCGACACACTCACACTCATTACCCATAAATGAGACCAACTTATCTTTAATCATTGTACCATTCATGATGTTACTTTCTCCAATAAAATCTGCAACAAAGGAGTTCACCGGCTCATTATAAATATCTGTTGGAGTACCAATCTGTTGCACCTTTCCTTCGTTCATGACTACTATTCTATCACTAAGAGTAAGGGCCTCTTCCTGATCGTGAGTTACATAAACAAAGGTAATTCCCAAAGTCTTATGCATCTGTTTTAGTTCCATCTGCATATCCTTACGCATCTTGAGGTCAAGAGCAGCCAATGGCTCATCCAAAAGAAGCACTTTTGGTCTGTTGATAATAGCACGGGCAATGGCAACACGCTGCTGTTGTCCACCTGACAATGAATTTACATCACGCCACTCGTAGTCGGTCATACCAACCATTTTCAGAGCTTTATTGACCCTTTCATCTATTTCATCTTTCTTTACACCTTTGAGTTTCAACCCAAAAGCCACATTATCATAGACATTTAGATGTGGAAAGAGTGCATATCTTTGAAATACCGTATTAAGTGGTCTTAAATGGGGTGGCGTGTCCGTTATCTCTTTTCCCTCAATAGATATTTCACCTTCATCTGCCATTCCAAAACCGGCCAAAATACGCAATAAAGTAGTCTTACCACAACCTGATGGTCCCAAAATGGTTACAAATTCGCCCTTTTCAACAAAAAGGGAAACATCATCCAAGACAACTTTATCTCCGAAGCTTTTAGAGATATGCTTCAACTCTATGATGAAATTTGGATTGTTCATCTTCTAAAAAATTATGTATGTGGATTAAAAAAATAGATACTATTTAAGTAGAGATTGTATCGACTTCGTGATATCAAATCTACACTTGACACCTATATTCAAAGAGTGAACATTGGTTAAATTATTCGCAGACCATACTGCGTGAAATCTAACATCACCATCAAGTCCCAATGGAAAATACTCCAAGCCCGCTCCATAAAAGATATATGGATTATTTGGCTCAAAACCGGTAAGATATGCAGGTAATGCGTATGGATTTTCGCTGTTTGCCAATATGCGGTCTTCTTCACTTAGATATTCGCCTGTAAAATCATAAGGCAAACTTGAAGATGAGTTCTCAAAACCACACTTAGCAAATAGTCTGAACGAATCATTTATTGTGTATGAAGGTGCTAAAATCAGAGTATAGTCATTCAAAAAATCATCTGAACTATGACCTCTAAGCATAAAATCAACACCCATTGTAAAATCACCGATGTAGAAATTATTACCCATTGCTAAACCCTTAACATAGGCACCCTTTTCAAATTCCATAAGATTTAATGTCCAATATGACTCATACCAATCCCAATAACCTCTCCAAGCGAGTGCATAGGAGAATAGATTATCTTCCGGACCATACGAGGCAAAAGGAGAAGATGCTATCTGAGCTGCAAATGAAGATGTCTCGGAATCATTAGTCCAATCTGCATAAACACCCCATTGCCAAGCACTGAAGGTATTGTAAAAGTATGAACATAAATCGAAATAGTTGTCGAGATCATTGGCATCATACTCAAAACTACCTATAAAAAGAGCATCTTTACCTGCGGTAAATGAGAAATTATCATACTCGTAAGTAAGTGTAAGCCAATTAGTTGCATCGAGCAAACCTACATCACCAACTGATGTGAGACCTTGATTCAGACTATATGAGAAATTCTCAGAGATATAGCCATCCAAGTTGAGATAGAAACCGTCACACCCGAAACCTCCCAGACCATCTTTTTGAAGTTGTCTGTTATAGCCAAACTTTGACTCTAATGAAATTGATGGTGTGTAATCAACTTCTTGAGCATTTACTAATGGAGCCATAAAAAAGATAGACGCCAAAACAGCAATAAGTTTTTTCATTTAATACCTTAAAAAAATAAATATAAAACAAAAAAAATGTCCCCATTGGCATATTAAGCCAAGCAAGGACAAATTTAGTAAAAAAGTGCAAACTTGTACTCGCAATTTGCACTTTTTGAATATTTATATAAAATTAATCTCTATCTCTGAATCCCAAATAATAGACTAAGGTTGCCAAAGCAGAAAGAGCTGCCACCAAATATGTGCGTGCAGCCCACTTCTAGGCCACTTTTGCTTGTGAAAGTTCTTCTGAGGTCATAGAGTTGGTGCTACCCAGCCAAGCAAGTGCTCGATTTGACGCATTATATTCCACCGGAAGTGTAACTACACTGAAAAGAAGAACCATCGCAAACATAGCGATACCCAACCAGAAAATTGGAGGAAAGACCTCGACAAGCAGAATACCTACAATTATAACAATCTGCGAAAAAGTTGATGAAACTTGCACAACCGGAACAAGTTTAGATCTCAACTTAAGAGGGGCATATCCTTGTGCGTGTTGAACAGCATGTCCACATTCGTGTGCCGCCACAGCCAAAGCTGCGACACTATTTGAATTATAGACTCCCTGACTTAGATTAACACTCTTTTTTTCAGGATTATAGTGGTCTGTCAACTCTCCCGGAACAGATGAGATTGACACATCATAAATCTGATGATCTATCAACATTCTTTGAGCTACCTCACTTCCTGTTAGGCCACCCGGCGATAAAACTTTTGAATACTTTTTCATAACTGAGTTCAGGCGCCATTGAACGAATGCTCCTAAAACTCCAACAATAATAATTAATAAAAATCCCGACATAATTTAAAAATGTTAATATACTAATTCTCTCACAATCTGTGCCACTATTTTTATAGACAAATTGGCACTTTTTACACTTTTTTTCTAATTAACTTGACAAAGTTAGTGAAACTTTTTTTGCATAAATAAAATTTTGTGTATATTTGCACTCCCTTTTGGGGATGGACCATAAAGTCTGGAGAGATGGCAGAGTGGTCGAATGCGGCGGTCTTGAAAACCGTTGACCTTAACGGGTTCGGGGGTTCGAATCCCTCTCTCTCCGCAAATCCGATGCAAACGCATCGGTTTTTTTGTTTAAGAAATCGAACGAGCAGCTGAGTGCGTAGCACTGAGCATTTTTTATTTATATCCGTCGAAAGCTTGCTTTCGTAAGGATATAGATGAAAAATGGTCATTGGTGCCGAAGGCATCAAGCTGCGAAGTGAGAATATCAGTCAAAAAATAGATCGCCCAACGGCTTTGCAGTGCCCCACCGGCGAGGTGAAAGGGATGTGTGACCGAAGGGAGCAAACCCCTCTCTCTCCGCAAAACATCCCTCAGTATTCGATTGTGTAGCTTAACGCCTAAGTTGCGTCATTGCAGGCAATAATTTTTCTCGTCATTGCTGCGATAAAATTTCTCGTCATTGCTGGGCGTAGCCCGGCAATCTATTGTGCCACCTGGAACGGGCAATGTGCCCCAGAATGCACTCTGACAAGGTTTGGGTGTGCCAGGTGGGTATGAAGTGAGTGCCACCTGGAACGGGCAATGT
>X40_Bactrian_Camel__coassemble_147_pt1 | contig 12884 bp, 13 predicted proteins | sample X40_Bactrian_Camel__metabat2_high_PE_006 | metagenome-assembled genome bin X40_Bactrian_Camel
GCGTGACAGGCCGGTATTCGAACCAGCTGAACTACCGCACCAAGACTGGTTATTTCCCGTTTGGGATTGCAAATATAGATATAATTTTTATATGTGCAAAAAAACTTTACTATTTTTTAACATTTTTTGGAGAAAAATATCAGCCCCTGAAATATGAGAAGTGGACATTTCCATATTTTTTCTCTTTTACAAAACGACTATGTTCCGTAAAACTATAAGTATCAGGGTGTTCCAAAATCAGATACCCTCCCTCTTTTACTAAGCCCTTATTAAATACTTTTTCTGGAATATTATCTAATCCTTCAATATCATAAGGTGGATCAGCAAAAATTATATCGAACTTCACTTTACAAATCTCTAAAAAATCAAACACATTGTGGTGAACAACCTGCATATTCTTTAGTTTGAATTCAGAGACACACCTTTTAATAAACTTGCAATGTAGATTATTCATCTCGACGGAGATAACTTTTTTGGCTCCGCGAGAGGCAAATTCGTAAGATATACTACCCGTTCCAGAAAAGAGGTCCAAGACTTCAAGTTCATCAAAATCGAACTCATTTATGAGAGTATTGAACAATCCCTCTTTGGCAAAATCTGTTGTCGGTCTTGCCTTATATCCATTAGGAGGCAATATCATTTTGCCTCTGAGATCTCCACCTATTATTCTCATTTTGAATTATATAAGACAGAAATATTCTCAACGCCACGAAAATACTTCAGCAAGTTCTCAACATCCTCAATATCCAACTTCTCCCTAAAATAGAGAGTGGACATCTCAGGATTCAATTGAAACTCCTTGATTGTGGCAAAGATAAAATATTGTGCAGTAATGAACTCTTTGGCAGGGAAACTATTACAGAATAGTAATCTATCTGCTTCTGCCACTGCTATATGTAGAAATCCATTTGAGTGACTTACTACAATTTTATTGTACTCCTTAACCATTGGCAGTACCTGCAACAAGTCTGACACTGCCGGCGTGTACGAACTATCCTCCTCAGCGGATATAGCAAAAATAAGAACTGCCTGATAATGAGGCAGTTCTACATATTTTATTCTATCAGAACTCTCTAAAGTAAAAAGCTCGGATAGTATTTCACGCGCTTTATCTTGACGGAAATAGTTAGATGGTACTAATGTGTATCTCTCCACTATTCCCAGTTACCTGCGTTGTTATTAGGGTTATCAATGCTACCAACCATCAAACCTGAGTAACGACCTTGGTCTTCTCTTTCAGAATTTAGATTGATAATCAATTGGTTATCCATACCTTGAAGCAAACCTACGAATGGTTGTTTAACACCATCAACAGGCTCTGGGCGAACACCGTAAGGAACTTTTGCTTCGAACAATGGAACAGGAATACCTGATACTTGTTTGATTACTGTATTGATTTCAATAGGCATTTTGTTTGTAAATGGAACATAACGCAATGAATCAAGTACTAGGTCTGGTCTATCTTTGAACAAGGTATCCTTCACTGGAACTTTAATCTCTTCACGTTTAACCTGTTTACGAGCAACTGCCAAAGAGTCGTCCATTGAACCAATTTGTTTTACAATAACCAATTCACCTGTGTTGTAGAAGTGAATCAATGAATCAACTGATGGTGCAAATCTATTATTAACAGATTTGAACGCAACTTGCAAAGTACGAATATCAGTAAGTCTTTGAATAGCAACTTGTTCTCTTTGAGATTTCTCTTCATTGAAATTAACTGGTTTCATGATGCTTGTATAAATCAAATACACCAAGAAAATCGCACAAAGCGGAAGGATAACAATTGTAAATAGTTTTTTCATATTGGTATAATTTATTATTTTCTTAACGCGATAAAGAAATTTATCCACAAATGTAAAAATAATATTTAGTCCGTGCAATATTTTTTAATTTTGCATCGCAAAAAGTTAATGAAATGTGTAATAAGAAGATTGAATTATTAAACAAACTAATTCACGAAGGAGAAAAAATAGCACTTATAGGCCATTTTAACCCGGATGGAGATTCTGTTGGATCGACAACAGGATTCTACAATTTTTTACAACAAATTTCGAAAGAATCTACAATTATATATCCGAGTTGTGTCCCTCAGTTCCTTACTTTCCTCCTTCCTGAGAGAGATGTATTGGAGTTCCATAAAAACAAGGCCGAGATTATTGAGTGCATCAACAATTCGGATCTGATTATTTGTCTTGATTTTAATAATTTTTCTCGCACCGAGTATCTTAAAGATTTGCTCGAAGGTGCTGATGCAAAGAAAGTTCTTATAGATCACCACATCAGTCCCGATATCGAAAAATTTGATTTGGTATTCTCCGATACAGAGGTATCATCAACTTGCGAACTTTTATATATGATTCTTAAATCCATCACACAATTAGAGAAGACCGATCTTTCATTTGCAACAGGAGAGTCGCTCTATGTCGGCATGATGACGGATACAAATAACTTCGCCAATTCGGTCTATCCATCTACATTGGTAATGGCCTCTGATTTACTCTCGAAAGGGATAGATAAAGATGCCCTGCAAAGTAAAGTTTTCAGTGCTTATAGTGTTGATAGAATGAAACTTATGGGATATTTACTTTACGAAAATATGATCTATTATCCTGAATATGACGCAGCTATAATGACTCTCTCGTTAGAGGAGCAAAAACGCTTCAATTATCAGAAAGGTGATAATGAGGGTTTTGTAAATTTACCCCTATCAATCAAGGGAGTTACAATCTCAGCTTTTTTCACAGAAACTGATGATTATATCAGAGTTTCGCTTCGTTCAAAAGGTGATATCTCTGTAAACAAGTTCTCTGGCGACTATTTCAATGGTGGTGGGCATAAAAATGCTGCCGGCGGTAAACTATTTATACCAATTGAAGAGGTCGCAGAATACTTTAAAGATGCGATTATGAAGTTTAAGAGAGATAATTAGGCACAAGATTTGAATAACCTAATAAACAATATGAAATTAGTTAAATTAACCATATTATGTTTGATGTTAACCCTTGTCGGATGCACCGATAAGGAGGTGGAATTGAAGTATATCTCGCAAGAGGAGCAAATTGATAATTATATTAAATCACAATTTGATACTCTTACTCCAATTGCAAGAAATAATGGGGCGAATAGAATTACTTTAGCACAAACAAAAGAGGTTCTTGACACAGTTACGGGTATAATGCCGACAGTAAATACCCTTGAAAAGGGAGATTCGATCAAGTTCTTCTATGCAGGTTACATATTTAACAACGGTCCTCAGACTCTATTCCACACTAATAATCCTGAAATCTCAAAATTCTATGGAGATACTCTTCCAAAGAGTTTACGCTATGGCTTTGAAGATATTATCTTAGGTTTGGAATATGGTTTGGAAGGAATCAAAGATGGAGAAGAGGCACTAATTATTTTTAGTGGAAAATATGGTTTCCAGAATGAGCCAATGTACTCTGTTCCGGCAGCATCTCCACTATTATACCACATTTGGGTAGAAGATATTAAGAAGAATCAATAAAAAATTGTATCTTTGCAAGATATGAAAAAGAAAATTTACAAACTAACCATTATTTCAGCTGCACTAATACTTGTTTTGGTATCTTGTGCTGAGCATATATATGAGACTATTTACGACACCCAGCAGAGAATACTCGATGCTTGGATAGATCATAATTATGGAGAGGATTTACAACCTACTGAATCAGGAATGTACTACCTTGAGAGAGAGACCAATCCTGATGGTAAGCCGATTGTTGACTCTGCCTTTGTCTTTGTAAAATATAGCGTAAAATATCTTGACGGAGTATATAAAGACTCAAATATCAAAGAGGTAGCTCAACAGTTGGGTACTTATAGTGTCACTGATTATTATACACACGACATTTGGTTGGTAAAAGACTACTCTCTTACAGAGGGAATATATGAGGTGCTTATGGGTATGAAAACCGGAGAAAAGGTTACAGTTGCAATACCTCCTTCTCTTCTTTACAGTGAGACAGTTTCATATTATTCTCTATTCTATTATACAACAGAAGGTAGTGATAGCGAGAAAGTCAGCGTTATTTATGAGTTAGAGGTGCTTGATTATGTTACAGATATCAAGCAATATCAACTTGACGAGATGACTAAATTCAGAAATGAAAACTACGAAGGATTAGACCCTGAAGAGACCGGTTTCTACTTCTTAAAGACCAAAACTGTATCATTTGAAGAGTCAGCCGATTCTGTTGTTGATGAGGAGAAAATGAATGTATTTTATACAGGAAAGATGCTGGATGGATTTGTTTTCGATTCAAATATTAAAGATACAGCAAAAAAATATCGTTTCTACAACACTAGCTCTGATTATTCAGGAATGCAGATTACATTCAAGGATAGTATAAGATTGATGCAGGAGACCAATAATTCTATTCCTGGTTTTATCAAAGCTCTTCACAAGATGCAATATGGAGAGGAAGCGATTGTATTTTTCTACTCTGATTTAGGTTATGGAGAGTCCGGAAGCGGAACTATTCCAAGCTATACTCCTCTATTTTTTGAATTAAGAGTAGATGAGGAAGAGACTTCTGATTAAATAATATGAGTACTTCAAAGAGAACATTCAAGTATTGGCAGACGAGAACAATCGTTGCCACAATGGTGGGTTATGCCCTATTCTATTTTGTAAGAAAAAATTTCTCTTTTGCAATCCCTGGATTGACGGCTGAATATGGAATAAGCAAGACAAGTTTCGGTCTTATTATGACTGCGGTTGGTCTTGTTTATGGCTTTTCAAGATTCTTGAATGGCTTTTTTGCAGATAGATTAAATGCACGTTTCTATATGGCTACAGGGTTGGCCCTTTGTGCATTAGCCAATTTTGCATTTGGATTTGGTGTAGATATAAGTAGCTGGATTACAGGTGTTAACGATCCTGTAATGATTACCAATACTCTAATCTTTCTCTTTGGAATATTGCTGATTGCTAATAATCTTTTTCAAGGATCCGGCTTTCCTCCATGCGCAAGATTATTGACTCACTGGATTCCTCCTCAAGAACTTGCAACAAAGATGTCGGTATGGAACACATCTCACTCTATTGGAGCAAGTCTTGTTGCTATTCTGTGTGGTTACATTATGGGGCACATGGGTATGAACCTAAGTAATGATCCGGCTATTATTGCCAATATTGCTCAAAATCTGGGTAAGGATATTACTGACCCTGCTGTAATTGATGCAGCATCTCATTTTGGTGCTTGGAAATGGTGTTTCTGGATTCCTGCAGCTTTAGCAGCAGCCGGCTCTATTTTCCTTTTGATAACACTCCGAGACACCCCAACATCGGTCGGACTTCCAGAACTTTCAAATACAGAGAATAAAAAGTCAGAGGGAGAGACAAAAAATGCAGAATATAAAAGACTCCTTAGAGAGAAGGTATTTGGCAACAAATTGATATGGATTTTAGGAATCGCAAACTTCTTTGTCTATGTTGTAAGATTCTCTATTTTGGATTGGGGTCCAACTTTCCTGAAAGAGGCAAGAGGTCTCTCATTGGTAAATGCAGGATGGACCGTTGCTGTATTTGAAATATTTGGAATTATTGGTATGCTTGTCGCAGGATGGGCTACAGATAAACTGTTTGCCGGGAAAGCCCACAGAACTTGTCTATTCTGTATGATTGGTACAGCGATATTTATGACAATATTCTGGATTCTTCCTCCTACAACACCATTTGTCATCATTATCTGCACTCTCGCAATGGCAGGTTTCTTTATCTATGGTCCACAAGCCCTTATCGGAATTGCTGCTGCAAATCAGGCAACTAAAAAGGCAGCTGCTACTGCAAATGGCCTTACAGGAATTTTCGGCTACTTGAGTGTGGCTGTATCCGGAGTTGGTGTCGGTGCTTTGGTTGACTACATAAGCAAATCTAATCCATCTGAAGCGTGGGATTTTGTATTCCTTGGGATGATAGGTGTGGCAATAATCGGAGCTGCAATCTTCCTACTTATGTGGAATGCAGGAAGAGATGGTTACCAAACAGAGGCAGAAGAGGCGTAATTAATTATATATCAAATTATTAGTATGGATAATGCTCTTGATTTAATATCCAACAAAGGATACTTCTCTCCGCATAGCGAGGAACAGTTGTTTGATAAATTAAAAGATATTAAACATGTCGCCTTGGATATGGATGGAACTATTTATATGGGATCTACAATCTTTCCATATACAATTCCATTCCTCAACAAATTGAAAGAGTTATCGATTTCATACTCATTTTTGACAAACAATCCATCAAAAAGCATCAACGACTATATAGACAAACTGGCAAAGATGGGTATCACCATCACAAGAGATGAAATTTACACAACCACTTTAGCAACGATAGACTATATTAAATCTCACTATCCGGAAGCAAAAAAGCTCTTTCTACTTGGCACAGAGAGTATGATTGCAGAGTTTGAAGCAGCCGGATACATCTCTACTGATGACTCTCCCGATGATATTCCGGATATGATTATCGCCTCATTCGATCTATCTTTGCAATACAATAGATTGTGCAGAGCGGCTTGGTGGATATCTCAGGGAATTCCCTATCTTGCAACCAATCCTGATAAAGTTTGCCCAACAAATGAAAGGACAATATTGGTAGATTGTGGCTCAATATGCGCCTCTTTAACACATGCAACAGGGAGAGAACCCGACTTGGTACTTGGAAAACCCGATCCAAACATGTTGGCAGGAATAATGAGCCGTTTATCTTTGAAATCCAATCAGATTGCAATGGTGGGAGACAGACTCTATACCGATATTGCTATGGCTGATAATGCCGACGCATTTGGTGTTTTAGTCCTTTCCGGTGAGACAACGATTGATTTGGCACTCTCTGAAAGTAAAAAACCTCCATTGATTGCGCAATCGATAGAGGTTTTAGGAAATCTTCTTGAAAAATCAAGAATCTAAATCTTAAAATAACACTTAATATAATCAATTATAAGTTTAGCTGCTCCTTCTACACCGAGTCGCGATGAATTTATACATAAATCGTAACTTGAAGAGTCGCCCCACTGCTTAAATGTGTAATAATTGTAGTATGCAATGCGCTTTTTCTCGCTTTGAGAAACATGTGTAGATGCACTGCTATGAGAGATAGATAATCTCTTCGCAACTCGTGCTACTCTATCCTCTAAGTCTGCAGTAATAAAGATTGAAATAGTTGCAGGATCTTCGCGTAAAATATAGTCGGCACATCTTCCCACAAAGATAGCAGAACCCTCCTCGGCTATTGCTCTGATTGCATCGCTTTGAATAGCGAACAGGTCCTCATTATCCATATAACTCTTTACCTTCGAATTGAATCCTACCGATTGAGAATTTGAACTTCTCCCTAAAAAACTTGCAAAGAGGGATCTGTTTTTCTTCTCATCCATATTGTCAAAAAGTTCTGTCCTATATCCGGACTTCTTAGCAGCATAAGAGATAATCTCTTTGTCATAAAGAGGGATATTCAACTCCTCTGAGATAATCTTTGCAATCTGTTTGGCACCGCTGCCTACTTGACGGCCGATGCATAATAATATTTTCTGTTCCATACTATTTTGTCTCGGTTATAACTACTCTTTTTATCTCTTCGTTAAATTGCTTTAGAAGAGATCTTAACATAAAGATAGTAACAATTGTTGAAATAATATCTGAAATCGGCAAACTAAGCCAAACACCTTTCACGCCGACAATTCTCGGTAAAATTATCAGACAAGGTGCCAAGAAGAGTAATTGACGCGACAACGACAAGAAAATTGCCTTCTTTGCCATTCCCAAACTTTGGAAAAAATTTGATGTAACTATTTGGAAACCAACTATCGGGAATGCTAAAAATACTATTCTTGCACCTCTGGAGGCCAAATCTATCAATTGTTCATCGGTTGTAAAGATTCTCACCATCAATTCAGGGATAAACATAGCAACTAAAAAACCTGCAGTCATTACAATTGAAGCACATACTATGGTAAGTTTCAGAACTTTTATAACTCTATCATATAATTGTGCTCCATAGTTATACCCCGCAATCGGCTGCATACCCTGAGTAAATCCCATTACCACCATTACAAAAAGGAATGATAATCTGTTTATAATACCATAGGCACCAATAGAGAGGTCTCCACCTCCGGCCATCTCCATATCACCATAAGTTTGCAGACCTTTGTTAATCAAAATCACTATAAAACACGAGGCAATATTCATCAAGAAGGGTGCCATACCTATTGAGAGAGATCTATAGGCAATCTTTGAATCGAATTTCATCATATCCTTGGTAAAGTGCAAGAATTCATTCTTATTGCTGAAAATCTTTATCTGCCAAATCAATGATACCATTTGTGAAATAACAGTCGCAATTGCAGCACCCCTGATTCCCATGTCAAAGACAAATATGAAAATCGGGTCTAAGATGGTGTTCAGAGCAACCGTCAATATTGTAGCATACATCGCCTTCTTGGGATGTCCTGCAGCCCTTAAAACCGCATTTAGACCAAAATAGAGGTGAGTTATCACATTTCCTATCAGAACCACCTGCATATACTCCCTTGCGTATGGAATCGTTGCCTCACTTGCTCCAAAGAAGTAGAGAATCGGATCAAGGAAAAGAAGAGTAATAGCCATAAAAAGGACACCAATGACGCAATTCATTAAAATCACATTTCCCAAAACCCGTCTGGCGACAGTATAATTGCGTTGTCCGAGCAGAACTGAAATGAGTGTTGATGCACCAACTCCAACCAGTGTACCAAACGCCGTTGATAAGTTCATCAATGGAAAAGTTACAGCAAGTCCGGAGATTGCCATTGGACCCACTCCTTGCCCAATATAGGCACTATCAATCATATTATAGAGAGATGATGCTGTCATTGCAATAATTGCAGGGACAGCATATTGTTTCAGTAGTTTTGGAATACTCTCTGTTCCCAAACTTATGGGTATATTACCTGATTGCTTCATATCTATCCTAAAAAAGTGGCACAAAAATAAAATTATTTTCGCAAAAGGTTATAAAAAAACGAGGCATTTACAGGCCTCGCTTAGTATAAAGAGTTAAAACTTTATTATTCATCTTTAGCTCTTTCGTGAGCAAGAACAGCGTGTATAGTCCTTCCCATATGAGTAGTTCCCTCTACAGCAGCAATTGCTGCTTCGGCTTGTTCTAAGGTCTCCATTTCAACGAAACCATAGCCCTTTGATCTTTTCAACTCTTGATCAACTATAATTCGCGCAGAAATCACATTCCCGTAGGGAGAACATAGCGCGATAATATGTTCTCTTCTGGCTCTATAATTTAAGCCGTAAATAAAAATAGTCATAATTAAACAATTAGGTAAAGTCTTACAAAGATAGCAATAAATTTAGATTAATACCACCCATTAAATCGATAAAATTATTTAAAAGGAGTATCACTCTCTCTATAATATCAACAATGAAATCATTGTTAGGCACTATACCTGATGCTATTACGGTTACTGGTAGCACATTAAGGAGAAGCGTTACAACCGGCACCGATATTAAATTAGATATCAAAAAAAGTGGTGATAATGTACCAAATTCGAAAAATGTTATTGGGAAAGTTGCAATCTGACAAGAGATAGAGAGCGACAGGAGTTCCCATATCTTTTTTAGAGCTCTATTATTTGTCTGTAACATTTTATTTAAGAGCGGAAAGATATAGAATATTGACAAGACTGCCAGATATGATAATTGAAATCCCTTATCAATAAGAGAGTTCGGATTGATTAATAATATAAAAAGTGCTGAGAATGAGAGTGTTATCAATTTATTCTTTCTATTTGTAAGATAGGTAGATATTTCATAGAAAGATATCATTATAACTGCTCTTGAAATAGATGGAGAGAAGCCGGCCACAGCTGCGTACAAAAGCAACAAGAGTATTATAACTATACTTTTTGCAACTTTGGAAGAGGGACTGTTCCCCAGAAAAAACAGTAATGTAAGAATCAACTTATATATGATTGCTACGTGAAGTCCCGACAGTGCAAGAAGATGATATACACCGCTTTTCCGATAACTCTCTTTCAAATCTGATGTCAGCGCCCCCCTATCCCCTATCAATATCGATTTCACAACAGCAGAACTCTCCTGATTTGAGAAGAGTTTATCTATGTAATTCGATATTTTCGCCTTTATTCTCCTGAAAAAGAACCCAATAGAGACTCTATGATGCTTCTCCACAATAATTTTTTGTGATGGGAGATAGACCCAAGTAAAGATTTGTTTACCTGCCATATAACTCTTATAATCAAAATCCTCACTAAATGACTCTATCTCTTTCGGTGTTGCAGTAAAAATAACTCTATCTCCCGGTAGAAGATTTGATATATGATGTCCATTTTGTGATAATCCATACTCGGAATAGAGCATCATTCTCTCTCTGCCCACATTCAGTTCAATCTTTGCACCACCCCTTTTTGAAGATGTCACTTCTCTTACAACTCCATCTATCTCTTGATATTGATACGCAATCTGCGAGGTTATCTCCCGCGTGTGGGAGTAAAGAGATGTGTAAATATAACCATTTGATAATGAGCATATTACAAGAAGTGAAATAAAAAATCTTGATTCTATTTTCCTAAATATGGCAATAGAAATAAGGGATAATAAAAATAGAATAACCATCAAAAGAAGGGAGTCAGGGTAGATTTTGTAGAAAAAAATACCAACCATAAATGACCCCACATAAAGAGCAAAAAAACCATCCTTACACATAATCTCCAACACTTTTGCGCAAGTTAATAATTTTTTTGGTTACCCTATTGCTTTTGATTAACTTTGTAGATTAAGTTTGAAAAATGTCTAACATCTAACAATTATTGCATAATGATTATTTTAGTACTCAATTGCGGTAGCTCTTCTCTTAAGTATCAAGTTCTTGATATGAAGAGCGACAACGAATTTTCGCTTCTTGCAAAAGGTCTTGTTGAACGCATCGGAATGGAGATTGGCGCTATTGTTCACAAAGTTCCGGGAAAAGAGAATTATAAAATTGAACGCCCCATTGCTAATCACACAGAGGGAGTACAATCTGTATTAAACTTATTAACAGATTCTGATTTGGGTGTACTAAAATCTCTATCTGAAATTGATGCTGTAGGTCATAGACTTGTACACGGAGGAGAAACATATTCCGGCAGTGTTCTAATTGATGACTTAGTTATCGAAAATGTCAAAGAGTGCAGCGATCTTGCTCCTCTTCATAATCCGGCAAACCTATTAGGTGTATATGCTGTAACTGAGTTGATGCCTGATACTCCTCAAGTTGGAGTTTTTGATACTGCATTCCATCAAACTATGCCAAGTTACGCATATATGTATGCTATTCCATACGAATATTATGACAAGTATAAAATTCGTCGTTATGGTTTTCACGGCACAAGCCACAGATTTGTTTCCAAACGAGCTTGTGAAATTACAGGAATGGAGTTAGACAACTCAAAAATAATAACTTGTCACTTAGGCAACGGAAGTTCTATCACTGCCATTAAGAATGGAAAATCAATTGATACATCTATGGGATTTACCCCTGTCGAGGGACTGATGATGGGAACTCGCAGTGGAAGTGTAGATGCCGGTGTAATAACTTATATCCAGGAAAAAGAGAAACTTGATGCTGCTGCCATCAATAATATTCTTAATAAGAAAAGTGGTATGCAGGGTATTTCTCAACTATCTTCAGATAACAGAGATATTCAAGCAGGTGCTGTAGCCGGCAACCAGAAGGCAATTCTATCGCAAAGAATGTTATCATACTCAATTATCAAACATATCGGCTCTTATGTAGCAGCAATGGATGGTGTTGATATGATAGTATTTACAGGTGGAATTGGCGAAAATGATTATCAGACAAGAGCAAGGGTTGCAAGAAGTCTGACCTATCTTGGAGTTGATCTTAACGAAGAGAAAAACTCGCGAACAATTGGTAATGACGCAATTATAACCTATCCATCCTCAAAAGTAAAGGTTGCTGTAATTGCAACAAACGAGGAGTTGGTTATAGCTCAGGATACAATGCATATAGTTAACGAATTAAAACAATCTAAATAGAAAAAATATGTTTACATCATTTGAAGAAATTTTCGAACATCTTCGTTCAAAAAGTAAAAAAAGACTTGTAGCCGCTTGGGCTGTGGATGACCACACTATCAATGCAGTGAGACTTGCTATTGAGCAGGGCATCGTAGAAGGAACTCTTGTCGGCGATGAAAATATGATAAAGGCAGTTTGCCAGGAAGAGGGAATCGACCCATCTATCTTCAAAATTGTTCATAACGAATCAGAGTTGAAATCAATTGCTCAAGCTGTAGATATAATTAATGCAGGTGAAGGTGATATTTTGATGAAAGGTCTTTGCAGTACAGACAAATACATGAGAGCTATCCTTAAAAAAGAGGGTGGACTTCTTCCTCCAAAGGCAGTTCTTAGCCACCTTTCTGTTCTAAAAAATGATAATTACCACAAATTCATCATTCTTGGTGATATGGCTGTTATTCCTGCACCGGATTTGAAACAAAAAGAGGCAATCACTAACTATTTGGTTAAGGCAGCAAAAGCTTTGGGTATTGAAACTCCAAAAGTTGCATTTATAGCTGCAACAGAACAGATGCTTCCAGGTATGCAAGCTTGCGTTGACGCTGCGATTCTTTCAAAAATGGCTGACAGAGGCCAAATTAAAGGTTGCGTTGCTGATGGTCCTCTTGCTCTTGACGTAGCAATATCACAAGAAGCTGTTGCAATCAAGAAATTGAAAAGCCCTGTTGCCGGTGATGCTGATTGTCTTGTATTCCCTAACATTGAGTCTGCAAACGTATTCTACAGAGTTAATTCACAACTTTGCAAAGATGTTAAAC
>X40_Bactrian_Camel__coassemble_150_pt1 | contig 12797 bp, 12 predicted proteins | sample X40_Bactrian_Camel__metabat2_high_PE_006 | metagenome-assembled genome bin X40_Bactrian_Camel
AATGTAGCGTCTCTTTATTTTATTGATAATCAATTATTTATCATTATTTAGCTGAACAATATCCACACTCTTTTCAGATTTTCCAAGAAGGTGCTCGCTGTAGTAGTCAGCCATTCTCCAGAAGAAATATTCATTCATATCTCCGAAACTGTGTCTTTGTCCTGGAAGAATTAACATATCAAAACGTTTGTTTGCTCTGATTAGCGCATCGACCACTCTGATTGTATTTGCAGGATGAACATTATTGTCAATATCTCCAGTTACTAAAAGAAGATTTCCTTTCAGATTCTTAGCAAGATCCTGGTTTTTGTCGATACTATATTTGAATGTAGTATCTCCGGCTGCTGTAATCTCTTCAAGAATACCATGGTGTTGTTCACTCCACCAGCGATTATAGATGCTATTGTCGTGGTTTCCGGCACAAGATACAGCCACTTTGAAGAAGTCAGGATATTTTAGAATTGCAGCAGTGGACATAAATCCTCCGCCTGAGTGTCCGTGAATACCAATCTTATCGCCATCAATGAATGAATAACGCGAAGCAATTTGTTGCGCAGCATATTTTTTATCGGCAAGTCCATAATCTCTCAAATTGCCATAACCATAGTTGTGATACCATTTAGAACGATTAGGGTGACCACCTCTGTTTCCTACAGTGATTACAACAAATCCAATTTGAGCCAAACGGTCAATGCGGGTCATATTTGCACTCCAAGAGCTGTTGTTTGCCTCGGTTTGAGGGCCTGGATACACATACTCAATCAAAGGATAACTCTTTGTGGAATCAAAGTCAAATGGTTTATACATTACACCATAAAGGTCTGTAATGCCATCAGCCGCTTTAACCTTAAAGATTTCAGGGAATTTGTATCCTGCCGCAAATAGTTGAGAAAGGTCTGCAGTCTCAAGGTCCATAATTTTGCGACCATTATTGTCGATAAGCATACTCTTAGGAGTAGTATCAACGCGAGAATAGTTTAATACAAAGTATTTACCATTGTCGCAACCACTTACCTCATAGTCGTAATCAAAACTATCAAGTTGTTTCATGCCTGTACCGTCAAAATTAACGCTGTACAAGTGTGTGTAGTATGGATTTTCAGCTTTATTGACACCATTTGCGATAAAGTAAATCTTGCGAGCTGCCTCATCAATTTTAACTACATCCTCAACATGGAATGCACCGGAAGTAATGGCATTTTTCAATGTTCCATCATTTCCATAAAGATAAAGGTGTGCCCAGCCATTCCTTTCAGACCATTGTATAATCTCTTTGCCTGTTGATGTTACTTGAAGTGAGCGATTTTCAATGTATGTATTCATTCTCTCCTCAATAACGGCTTTACAAGTGTCGCTTTCAACAGAAGCCCAGCAGATATCGAATCTCTTTAGGTCGCGGCTGCGACGATTGAAATAGAAACCGCTGTTATCTCCCAACCACTCCATTTTGAATGGTTTGGCATACATATCTTCCTGTTTGAAAGATGGCATTTCCAAAGACAATTCCTGATCTTTGAATCGACTTGTTTTAATAATCTTATTGCTCTTATCCTCTATATTAAAGAGATATAGATAATCTGTAGGGCCATCTTCGCCAGGCATCTGATATTGATAACTCTCCAATGTCGGACGTGGTTGTGCCACAGAGTTGATAACCCATAACTCTTTAAGATTTCTAATGTCTGAACGGATTGTTGCAAAATATTTTGAGTCAGGAGACCAATAAATCGATGTCCTGCTACGTTTTGTGCTATCTTTGACCTCTTCGTTGCGATAATTGCCCCAACCGTATGAGTATCCGTGTTCACCATCGAATGTCAATTGAGTTTCAACAATAGTAGAATCTTTTTCATCTTCAATGGCCTTTGCAAGATTCTCCTCATCCATCATCCAGATGTTATAATTCTTAATGTAGATTGCCTTTTTACCATCAGGAGATACGCTTGCCCATCTTGGGGTATCTTTCTCTTTTTCCTCTTCTGTGATATCTTTTAATTGAGAAGTTGCAAGATCATATTCAAAACGGAAAACCTTTCTCTCTTTGGCAGGTTTTCCACCTTTTTTCTCATCTTTACCCTCTTTCTTTTTATCATCCTTCTTCTCTACCATCTCTGTGCTTCTGATCTCGAAAACGAATTTCGAGTCATCAACAAGTTCAAGTTTTTCAATTGGAATGTGCTGAGCATCAAATGGATCTTTAACAATGGTTGTCAATTCCATCGCCAACTTATCCATATCAAAAATCTCTTTTTTGCTTTTAACAACAGGATCTACCAAATAGTATTTAGTGCCATTGGAGTCGTCCCATTTATACCAAAATTTTGGAGACGCCTTGAACCAATTGGCTCTAACCTTTGTAGAGTGAACCATCTTGCTGATTCGTGGGGCAGAAAAACGCTCCGCTAATTCGTAGTTAGGTTCCACTTGATTATCTTGTGCAAATAGAGGTAGCGCAAGCAGAACAAATAGTGCAATTAGAACTCTTTTCATAAATTTATTTATTAGTTAATCATTTTTATCAATTGTTTTTGGCCACTCTCCAACCTCCATATCGTGAATTTCGCCATTGTCGATATGAAATCTTATGGCTGTTCTCACCACGTGAAAGCCGGAAATACCTGCGGCTCCGGGATTAATAGTAAGGCAATTGAATTTATTGTCGAAGATAACCTTCAGAATGTGCGAATGGCCACAAATGAAGATATTTGGTCTGTGAGCATTTATCAACTGCATAGCTCTGTAATCATATCTCCCCGGATATCCGCCAATGTGCATCATAAGTATTTTAACTCCCTCAATATCAAGCACTTGCGTGTAGGGATGCTCATATCTGATTTCGTTACCGTCGCAATTGCCATAAACTCCTTTCAATGGTTTGAATCCGGCAATCTCCTGAGCGGTCTCTAAATCTCCAAAATCCCCTGCGTGAAGAACTAAATCTACATCTTTCAGGAAATTTTTAATGTTGTCATCAAAATACTTATGTGTATCTGAAATTACCCCTATAAACATTATAATTTAATTATAATTTTCTTGCGATATAGGAACATTGCCATTGCAGTAAATACTGCCACATAAACCAACGCATAAAGCAATGATGAATATTCATTATTACCGCCGAAGATTGGGCAGCAAATATTTTGATAGAACCAACTCAATGCTGAATAACTCTTCTCTGTAACAGTGCCATCGGCTGCAACTACAGGAACACTCCATTTAATGATTCTACCTAATATTTTTGCAAATAGACCCGCCATCACAAAGGCAAACAGTGGATTCATACCCATTGCCTTAAATGGTGTAAATATCTTTTGATAACCTTTGATATCTATAAAGTAGATAAAGAATGCAAGTAATAAAATGGCCCAACCACCTGCGTAAAATACGTATGAACCTGTCCACATTGGTTTGTTAATAGGGAGAACTATACTCCATACACAGCCAATAGCAAGGCAAATCAAGCCGATTGTGTATAGTTTAGAGACAGTATCAATCTTCTCAGGTGTCTTTTTAATCAATAGTCCAATCAAATAACCAAGAAGAACTGTGCCTGTGCCTGAAAGAGCACCTAAAATTCCTTCCGGATCGAATGGGATGCCATATCCTTTGTAAACGTGGCTCTCTCCAAGTAGAGCAACATCGATTTTACCTGAAATATTGCCTTCAAGAGTACTCCAGCCAGGTTCTCCACCGAAAATCATCAAGATAATCCAATGTAGGACTGTGACAACAATTAATGCTTTTCCAACTTTTTTGCTGCTCTTGAGCCATAAAGTCAGCAGACCACCAATGAGGTAACACATTGCAATCCTTTGTAGTACACCGAAGATTCTGATTCCTCCAATCCAGTTTACCCAATTCTCCCCAAATGATAACTCCGGACTTGGGTTTAGAGGCACAAATGGAAACATATTCAGTCCCAATCCTACCAAGAAAATTAAGATACTTCTTTTAACAACTTTCCACGCACTTGATTTTGTAAGTTTGTACTCAAATTTTGCGAATGAGAAGCACATTGCTACTCCTACGCAAAAAAGGAAAAATGGAAAAACCAAGTCTGTTGGAGTACAACCACTCCAGGCAGCGTGTCTTAATGGTGGAAAAATGTGTCCCCATGAGCCGGGGTTGTTGACAAGAATCATTCCTGCTACTGTCATACCTCTCAAAACGTCGAGGGCGACATACCTTTGAGTTTTAATTTGTGCCATAATTGTAATATGATTATCACACAAAATTAATGAAAATATAGTTATATTTGCCCAAAATGGGTTAAAAATGGAACTCTTTTATTCGGATAATTGTAATAAAGAACGATGTGTGCTTGATAAAGATGAATCAATGCACTGTGTTAAGGTGTTACGCCATAAGGTGGGGGACTCCATAGATATTATAGATGGTAAGGGGTCGCTTTATCATTGCGTGATTGAAAGTTGTTCTCCAAAAGAGACTATTGCTCTTACAGAATCTGTCGAGTCGGAATGGGGTGCCCATAATTACAAGTTGAGAATGGCTGTGGCTCCTCCTAAGAACATCGAGCGTTATGAGTGGTTTGTAGAGAAAGCGACAGAGATAGGTCTTGATGAAATTTATCCTATCATAGGAGATTATTCTCAGAGGAAAGTCCTTAAAACAGAGCGACTTAAACGCATTGTTTTATCTGCGGCGAAGCAATCACTTAAGGGTGCTGTCCCAACAATTTATGAGCCAATGAGTGTGCGGGATTTTATTGTGGAGAGCGAAAGATTTGAGGATGATTGCGAGAAAGTTATTTGCTATTGCGATGATCTTACCGATAGCAATAAGTCTTTGATTACAAATATTTTGAAGGGGAAAAAGAATGTGGCTATTATGATTGGGCCAGAGGGGGATTTTTCTAAAGAGGAGGCACAATTTGCCCTTGAAAAGGGTTTTAAGATGGCTTCGCTTGGCTCTTCACGTTTAAGGATAGAGACTGCCGCACTCACTGCGGTGGGTGTGACGTACTTTTTGAATCAATAGATTGCCGGCTTCGCCAGCAATGACGGTTTCAACGATTGCCAGCAATGACGGTTTCCTTTTTCGTCATTCCCGAGCTTGCCTCGGGAATCTGCCGTAGCTTACCTAATCACCTGAATTTCAGAGCCAATACCAACTTTGATAATCTGAGAAGGTTCACCGGTTGAGCCCTCTTCCAAATATGGATCGGCAACCCAATCAACCGCTTCAATAATATCAATTGAAATATCTTCGTAGTAAGTTGGTGCCTCTTCACCTGAAATATTCGCAGAAGTAGAGATAATCGGTTTGCCGAATTTCTTAATCAACTCTTTGCAAAAGTCGTTTTTAGGGATACGAATCCCTACACTTCCATCATCTGCAACTACATTTTCAGCCAGGCCGATACCTTGAGGGTAGATGATTGTCATAGGTTTATCATTTACCTCTATCAGTTGGAGGGCGATTTCAGGAATCTCTTTTACATATTTACATAGCATATCCTCGTCTGATACAAGGGTTATAAGACTCTTGCTTTCTGCTCTATCTTTTAATTCGAAAATACGTTGAACTGCCTCTTTGTTTGTGGCATCACAACCAAGTCCCCAAATAGTATCTGTGGGATAAAGTATAATACCTCCCTCTTTTAGAACTTCAATTGCTCCCTTAATTTCTGAATCCATAATTATTTGATTTACAATTATTTGCTAATAATACATTGTCCCTTTTTTCTTCCAATACATTATCAGAATAAAGCCGAATATCATACCTCCCAAATGGGCAAAGTGAGCAATATTGCTGCCTGCTCCTGTTAATCCCATCAGTAATTCTATGGCTCCAAAAATTATCACAAACCATTTGGCTCTCAATGAGATAGGAGGAAAAATCAATGATATTATATTGTTAGGGAATAACATACCATACCCTAATAGAACACCATAGATGGCACCGGATGCACCCACAGTCGGAGTCCTTAAAATGTTTACGATTTTTGTCTGTGCAGCAATATTTCCACTTTGAACAGCATTCTGAAGCGTAGATAGCTCTATCTCCAATACCAAATTATGAAGCAGAGCTGCGCCAAGACCTGTTACAAAGTAGAATAGCAGAAATTTCTTACTCCCCCATACATTCTCCAAAATACTTCCGAACATCCACAAAGTGTACATATTGAAGAATAAGTGCCAAAAGCCACCATGCATAAACATGTGTGTCACAAATTGATATGGTTTGAAAAATGGAGAATGAAAACTGAATAGGGAGAAGTTTTCAAACATTAAGTTTTCATTAATCATTGTGGCTACAAGCACAATTATATTAATGATTATCAGGTTTTTAACAATAAATGGCGTATTTCTGAACATACTATTTCTAAAGCAAATTTTCTAATTGATCAATTGTAATAATTGTCATGCATTTCTTCCCCTCAGGAGTAAATGCCGGCTCACTGCAAGCAAATAATTGATCTACCAATATTTGTGCCTCATTATTGGAAATGACAAATTTTCCTAAAGAGCCGCCTCTCGCCAAGCGTGCAGCAACTGATGAGGTATAGTCATTTATTACATCTCCCTCACGCAAAAGTTCCACAAACTCCTCAATGTAGTTTGATAGTGACTCTTTGTCATTGGTATAGCCATCAGGTAATCCATTGACAGTGATTTTATTATCTCCCAAATCCTCTATTTCAAAGCCATACTTTGACAAATGATCCAAATTGTCGATCAGAGTAGAGTAGGTCTCGATAGGAAGTGTAACCTCTTGAGGGAACAACCTCTGCTGTGAGATAATCGAATCGGTTTGCAGCATATTCAGATATCTCTCATAGAGAATACGGAAATATGCTCTCTTGATATTTATCAATAGTAAACCGGACTTGACATTTGTTATTATATATTTATTCTGAACAATAAGATTTGTATGTTGTGAGAATGGGTCTCCTATACTTTCTGAATATGGCTTTTTGCCACTGAAAATGGTGCCAGATGTTTCTGTAATGCCTTGACTAACAACACTTTGTCTGTTGTAATTTGATTTCTCCGATTCAAACTCATTAATACTATCGGTAAATGGATTGAAGAGATTGCTATAATCAACACCCATTTTTGGAGTATAATTGGAGTGTGATGGTTTTTGAGATAATGTCGGTATTTCAGGAACCCCCTCCATATCAAAATCAATGCTTGGTCCGAAAGAGTTTCGGCCAATGCTTTCACGAATAGCAGACAGAACTATTTGAAAAACAGTTTGTTCATCTTCAAACTTTATCTCAGTTTTGGTTGGGTGAATATTTACATCTACCTTCCCTAAATCTATATTCAGATAGAGGAAATATGATGGGGAGTAGCCATCAGGTATTAAATTCTCATAAGCTCTGCATATAGCTTTATGAAGGTAAGGACTTCTGAAAAATCTGCCATTCACAAAGAGATATTGGTTGGAAGCGACCTTTCTTGCTGCGTCAGGAGTGCCTATAAATCCTTGAATATCAATTAAATTGGTAGTTGTATTTACCTCTGCAAGTTTTCCTGTGAGTTCTCTTCCAATCACATTCTGTATTCGCTGCTTGATATTATTAACAGCAGTCAGATGGTAAATAACCTTACCATTATGGGTCAATTTGAAATTTATTTCGTTACGAGTGAGGGCAACTCTTAAAAATTCAGTTGTTATGTGAGAAAATTCTGCTGTATCTGATTTAAGGAAGCGTCTTCTTGCAGGAATGTTGAAAAAGATATCTCTGATTTCAAAAATTGTCCCAACAGGGCAACTGACGGACTCTTCACCCTTAAATTCGCCATTTCTATACGATACACATATTCCGATATTATCCTCTTCGCGTCTCGTTTTTAGTTCAACATCGGCAACAGAGACAATAGAAGAGAGTGCCTCTCCTCTGAATCCAAATGTGCCAATCTTTGATATATCCTCTGCAGATTTGATTTTGGATGTGGCGTGTCTTTCAAAGCATAGAAGTGCATCTTCTCGCGACATACCGCAACCATCATCAATTACTTGAATGAGTGTCTTTCCACCGTTGGAAATATTAACCGAAATATTTTTAGCTCCGGCATCAACACTATTCTCTATTAACTCTTTAACGGCAGATGAGGGGCGTTGAATAACCTCTCCGGCCGCAATGAGGTTGGAGATATTGCTCGGTAAAACTTTAACTAATCCCATTTATACTACAAGAGAAAAGTATTTAACAAGCATATAAACAAGAGCAACTGCCACAGCAAGGGAGATTAGAACTATAATAGATCTTATACTGCTGTTCCCCGCCTCTCTTCGGTTTAAGCTATAGTTTCTCATTCCATTTCTAATTGCAGCTCCGGGAACGTAGCTACTATCTTCACCACTACCGCCCACCTCTGAGATGCTTTTACCCTCTTTACGTGCCTTTTCGGCATATCTCTGCTCCATCCTCTCCTTTCTCTCATCGTAGTAACGAGGTTGGTAATTAAATACCCTATATTTAGGGTTATTTGAAAAACTAATTTTGAATCCCATCTCTTTAACATTTAGTTTGTCACAAAGATAACAATTTTTAATTTTGTGTTTGCATAATTTTATAACTATGAATATAAGAGTTGGAAATGGATATGATGTTCACGCTTTAGCTCCGGGACTGCCTTTGGTTTTGGGAGGAGTGAGAATACCTTATGAATATGGATGTGTAGCACATTCTGATGGTGATGTAGTTATACACTCTCTGTGTGATGCACTACTTGGGGCACTTGCATTGGGAGATATTGGCAAACATTTTCCGGACACAGATTCTGCATATAAGGGTATTGATAGCAAAATTCTTTTGAAAAAAGTTATGGCTTTAATCTCTTCTAACAATTATAAGTTGGTAAATGCAGACATCACTATACTTGCTCAAAAGCCAAAATTGCTACCATACGTTGATCAAATGAGGCAAACTCTGGCATCAACAATAGGTGTGGATATCTCTGCAATTTCGATTAAAGCCACAACAACTGAAAAGTTGGGTTTTGTCGGCAGAAAAGAGGGGATAGCAGTCTATTCCGTTGTCCTCGTGAATAAAGAATAGCCGGCAAACGCTCTTCCTCTACCGTCATTGCTGGCGCAGCCGGCAATCTTTCTCATTTCCGTCATTGCTGGCGCAGCCCGGCAATCTATTGAGCATCAATTCATTACATGTACAAAACAGATTCCCGAGGCAAGCTCGGGAATGACGAAAAAAGATTCCCGCGACTGGCGTCGCAGGAATGACGAAATTGAAACAGATTCCCGAGGCAAGCTCGGGAATGACGAAATATCTAGCGTCTCGGGAATGACGATATAATGCACCACTATAAACCTGTCGCAGAGATGAGTAGCTGTCTGCTTGCAAGTTTGCCTTTTTTGTCGTAGGTCTCAGTTTGAACATTGCCTACACCGCGTGCGTACCAAATTTTTTGTTTTCCTTTTACTTTGATAAAGGCAACTTTTGCTACATATTCCTGTTCTACGATGAAGCAGTCAAATGTGCCTGCAGGAGTGGTAATATCTTCGCGACCAACTACCTTGTGTGAAGAGATCTCCTGAGAGCTCTTAATGCCACTCATATTGATGCTTAAAGTGCCTGTAGATAGTTCCTGACCAACTGAAAGATTTGCAGGAATGATAGGTGCATCAGAAGTAACTTCAATAGCAGCACCGCCACCCAATGCAACTGAAGCATTACCATCTGTAATAGTGGTGGTAACAGTCATTGGTCCAAATATCTCAGTACCTTCAACAAAATTAGATATGGTTTGTGTAATTGTATAGTTGCCGTTTTCACCTGTCGCTTCGGTGATTTTGGTAACCGATCTTCCAGTCTCTTTACCTTTTGCGTCTGTGGTCTGATACTCAAGTTCTGCTCCCTTTTTAATACAGCAGAATGGCTCATTGTTCTGAGCAGAAACAGATGTAATCACATAAAGTGATAAGATTGTTAAAATGATTTTTTTCATAATTCTTTTTTTTAATAGTTAAATAATATCCTTATACCATTGTAACGATATCCCACCATACGAATGATATTCAGTCTTTTTATTTGGGAAGATATCAGTATGAAATGTGTGTTCCTCCGACATCTGATACAATTGCTCAAGTGTGGCATCAAAATCCCTGTTGTACGCTGTAGCTAAAAGAAGGACTAGCTCTTCTGAAGAAATCTCCTTGAGTTCCGGAATCCTCTCCATTACCAACCTGACAAAGATTGCCAAATATACGCATTGCCAATTATTGTTCAAAATTCTGTCAACCCTTCTTTGGCGGGACATTTGGGTCTCCTTAACATCAAAATATAGCTTGTAGGTGTGCCGTAGCGGACTTTTCATCCATTCCCTCTCTACCTCTTCCAGAAATGACGGCTTCATCTGAAAATATCCTACAGAGAAGTTGGCTACGCGTACACCATACTTTACATACAGAGCTATATTTGCTCCCTCTTCAATCCCATTCTGAAGTGTAGAATATCTCAATAATTCGGGGAATATTATCGCTTCACACACTTGAGCATCTGCATCCAAACTTTCAAAGATCTCATTCCACCTCGGGCGATTCTCAATAGCCCGTTGTTCCGCACTCTTCCACTCTTTCGGAAAACTATCTCTAATTTCCCGAATATCTCCCCCTTGCAAGGTGAAAAAGAAACAGAGGAGTAAATATGTTATAGTTTGTAGGTGCATTTTACAAACATCACCTCTTTCGAACCAGATTCGCCAAAGTTATCGCGAGTTATGAATTCGATACGGTCGTTATACTTAATCGCCGCTAAAGGATAAACCAAAGTGCCATCGTGCAGAATCAGACAGTTGCCTTTATCAAAAACAACTTTACGCCCACTCTTTCTAAGAGGAATTTCACCATAGAAGGAATCTGTTTTACTCTTTACTTTACCGGCTTTTTGAGTTCTGAAATCAGTCGGTTTTTCCGGGTCATCAAGCTCTCTTTTCCCATTAACAATTTTATAATAGTTGTTTTCGCTTTCATTATATACCGATATCTCTGATTGCGACAAGAATAGTTCTTCTACACTTGTTGTAGTGGACGATGAGAAGACAACAGGGAATCCACTCTCTGCCATTCTTAGTTCATCACCATCTTTGAAACACCCTATATTAAGTGGCTCTATCTTAAATGGCATTACATCCGGTTGAGGAAAATATTCGTAGGCATCGTTGAGGATATCCACACACATCCTGACTAAATTAAGAGATGCTCTTCTTGTTGCACATTGAGGGATAATCCCCGATTGAGCCATCTCTTCATAAAGTTTTACTGATTCCGGATAAAGTTCTTTGGCTTGATTAAGTCTTGTCTGTAGCCCCTGAAGATAAATTTTAGCAGCCCTTTCGCGATAGTTTTTAACCATAGATTCCGCTTGGTCGTATAGTGAATGAATAGTCTCTGCATCATCAGTCAGAAATATTTTATCATAAATGGCGCGGAGTTCAGTTTCATACTCAGCAGCTATTTCATCGCAACTTTTAACTACTGATGCATCTCTGGCGGCAATGTTATTGACATCAGAAGAATACTGCTCTACGTTCTGAAGAAGTTGTTGAGTGGCTATATCATATTTGCTTGCCAAAGCCCCCATCTTGCTTGTGGATTCAACTATTTTGTCGAAGTTCACAGATTGCATCACTTCACCTTGTATTTGCATCAGTTCAAATCCTATCTCCATCATCCTTTGCCGTTCTGCCGGAGTAATAGTGCCATTCTCCTCTTTTTTGCTCAGTATTTCAACCTCTTTGCTAAGTTCTTCTATCTTTGATTCGTTGTTGGCAATGGCATTTTTCATAGCGACAGTGTCGATATCGCCAATCAAATGTTTTTTCATTTTCTCTTCCAATGCAGCTCTCTCGGCGGCTGTTGTGGCAGGATTATCCAAACGTTTCTGCTCCTCAACAGAGAGCCCAAGTATATCTACAAGTTCAAGATACATCTTTTCTCTCTGGGCGAGCATCTCTTCTTCAGAACAAGCCCACGATGCATCAAGCTCATCTACTCTTAGATCTACTGCCACAATTTTGTTATAATATCGTTCACGGGCACTCTCAGTAGGGTTTACAAGCTCTGCTACTGTTGGTAATGGAGGTAGTTCCTGTAACAATCCCTCTGCTGTTGATGCGTTGCTTGGCAATACCTCAGCATCCCATACAAGAGATGTCTGTCTCAATTTGGGAAGTTTGTCTGTTGCAGAGGCGGTGGTGGTAATTTGAGCACCTTCGTCGTTATTTATCTGTGGCTCTTCTTCCTGTTCACTTTCTATTCCCAATGTCTTTTCAACGGCATTGTTAATGAACTTATCCATAGCATTTCCTGCTTTTTCTTTCATCCTCTTAAGAAATCCCTGCGCATATATATCCTGAGGTGTTACGACTAACACTAAAGTCGCAATTGTCCAAATGATAATTCTTCTCATAATGCTATAAAATCATAAGTTATTACATTTTCACAAATTCCACACGACGGTTTTTCGCACGTCCTTCATCTGTATTGTTGTCTGCTATTGGTGAATTTTGTCCTTTACCCACAGCTGTGAGGCGATCGGCACTAATACCCATCTCTACCAATTTGTTAACAATTGCTTGTGAACGTTGTTCGCTTAGAGTCTGATTGTTGTTGGCACTGCCGGTTGAGTCGGTATGGCCTTCCACTGAGAATTTCAGATCGGGATTTTCATTCATCAACTGCACGATACGGTTGATTTCACCCATCGATTCCGGCTTGATGGTGGCCTTGCCCACATCGAATGTGATACCGTAGGTGATAAACTTGCCTTCACTCATCATACGGTCGTAGAGAGGTACGGCTCC
>X40_Bactrian_Camel__coassemble_152_pt1 | contig 12727 bp, 7 predicted proteins | sample X40_Bactrian_Camel__metabat2_high_PE_006 | metagenome-assembled genome bin X40_Bactrian_Camel
ACTACTCTTCTGTGCAACAAAAGAGATTGAAGAAGCCATTTTAGAGTTATCTCTTAAATATTCATACTCCTGAAATGAGACCTCCTCTCTCTTCAGATACTCGCTCCACTTGAACTCGCCAATATCTTCCGGAGATGAAAATAGAGGTTGCTTTTGAATATAGAATTCATCCCCTTGGTGTTTTGATAATTCATCATAAACTCCCCTCTTGATTGAATTCAAAAGAGAGAGAATTACAACTATAATAAACAATCCTACGCTTACTCCACTAAGCGATAAAATTGTTCTGAACTTATCTAATTTTAGATTACTGTATGAGAGCTGAACACTCTGAATCAGAATGGCTCTGTAATAATTTAATCTTCCCCTCATTCTCTCCCCACATTTGAAATCTCTATATTCCTAACTTTTTCTTTAATTCCCTCAGTTTATCAAAGGCATCAAGCGGCGATAATCTATTGATGTCAAGATTCTTCAACTCATCTCTAACCTCCACCAAAAGTGGGTCATCTAATTGATATATAGAGAGTTGCACACTCCTGTCAAGACTTCTTGGTGCCTCTTCTGCTAATTGTGAGATATTTTTTGCCTCCCTTTTACGAGGAACTGCCGGATTGTTCTTTTGTTGGTCATCTTTACTCTGCAAGTCTTGAAGAATGGACTCTGCATTCTCCACAACGCTCTTTGGCATACCGGCAAGTCGTGCCACGTGAATACCAAAACTATGAGCAACACCTCCTCTGCACAACTTCCTCAAAAACAGTATTTTGCCATCCACCTCCTGAGTTGTTATATGGAAATTATGAACTCTGTTTAACTCTTTTTCCAACTCATTAAGTTCGTGATAATGTGTCGCAAATAGTGTTTTTGGTCGATACGGAGAGCTATGAAGATACTCCACAATCGACCACGCAATAGACATTCCGTCGTATGTGCTTGTTCCCCTTCCTATCTCATCAAGCAGCACCAAAGAGTTCTTTGACAAATTATGAAGAATGGTCGCAGTCTCATACATCTCCACCATAAAGGTAGATTCCCCTTTTGATATATTATCCGAAGCACCTACTCGTGTAAAAATCTTATCTACTATACCTATATCCGCACTCTTCGCAGGGACAAATGACCCAATTTGAGCCATTAGGACAATCAGTGCAGTCTGACGCAAAAGTGCTGATTTTCCTGACATATTTGGCCCTGTAAGAATTATTATCTGCTGATCTGAACCGTTGAGTATCAAATCATTGGCAACATATTCCTCGCCAGGATTCATCATTTGCTCAATCACAGGGTGTCTTCCTTGTACAACATTCAATTTGCCATCTTTATTGAGTGTAGGTCTTGAATATCTATTCAAAACTGCAACTTCTGCAAAATTGGACAATACATCGAGTTGAGCTATGGTCTTAGCATTTTCCAATATAACTCCCACCTGCTCCTGTACCTTTTGAACAAGAGATGCAAGTATTGAACTCTCTAATACATAAATCTTATCCTGAGCTCCAATAATTTGCTCCTCATAATTCTTCAACTCCTCTGTAATATACCTCTCCGCACTCACCAAAGTTTGCTTTCTAATCCAATTAGCCGGAACTTTATCTTTATGAGTATTTCTTACCTCGATATAATATCCAAAGACATTGTTATAGCTGATTTTTAGCGATGGTATGCCTGTTCTCTCACTCTCTTCACTCTGAATTTTTGATAAAATATCTTTACCGTGAAGAACTACATTTCTTAAGTCATCTAATTGAGCATCAACTCCTTGTGCTATTACATCACCCTTTCCGACAGCAACAGCCGGATCTGGGGCAAGGGTGCTTTCCAAAAGTTGTCTTAAAGCAAGTGGATCATTCAGACGAGCAGCAACCTGATTCAAAGCAATTGAATTACCCTTAGTCGCTATCTTCTTTATTGGATCCACTTTATCCAAACCTCTCCTTAACTGTACAAGTTCACGTGGAGAGATTCTACCGGCAGCAGCTCTTGATACAATCCTCTCCATATCTCCGATGCTTCCTATCAATTCACGAATCTCCTCCCTCTCCTCACTATTCTGTACGAAGAAATCTACGACATCGTGCCTGATATTCAACTCATCTATATCCATTAAAGGCATTGCCAACCACTTCTTCAACAGACGCGATCCCATTGGAGAGGTACATTTATCTATCACATCCAAGAGAGAAACCCCCTCTGACGGAGCAAGTGATGAGAAAATTTCCAGATTCCTGACGGTAAACTTATCCATCCAAACAAATGTATCTCTCTCTATTCTTGAAATAGAACAAATATTTGCAAGTGCATTATGGTGAGTCAGTTCCAAATATGAAAGGATGGCTCCCGCTGCAGTGATTGCAAGTTGGTCATTCTCTACTCCAAAACCCTTTAATGAATTGATAGAGAATTGATTACATAATCTTTTATAGGCAGACTCATAAGTAAATGCCCAGTCATCGATTGATGAAATATAAGCACTTGTTCTGAATGTTTCCTTAAAACTCCTCTCACTACCTCTCTGCACAAGAATCTCCTTTGGAGCCAAGTTTGAAAACAGAATATCTGCATAATCTATTGTACCCTCCGCTACACTGAAAGCACCTGTCGATATATCCAAAAAAGCGATACCGCAATTCTCTTTATTTATATAGAATGATGCTAAATAGTTATTCTCCTTTTGAATCAATAGATTGTCGTTATACGAAACACCCGGCGTAACCAACTCTGTAACACCCCTTTTAACTAATTTTTTTGTAAGTTTTGGATCTTCAAGTTGGTCGCACACAGCCACTTTGTATCCTGCACGCACCAATTTTGGTAAGTAAACATCAATAGAGTGATGAGGAAATCCGGCCAATTCCACGTGCGATCCTGGACCATTGGCACGTTTTGTCAAGACAATTCCCAAAACCTTACTCGCTACGATTGCATCTTCAGAGAATGTCTCATAAAAGTCACCTACTCTGAATAAAAGTATTGCTTCGGGGTATCTCTCCTTTGCCTCAAAATATTGCCTCATCAGAGGCGTTTCTGCTATTGATTTAGATTTACTCATCATTTCCATATTTTCATTGCAAAAATAGTCAATATTTTGCCTAAAAAAAGGTAACTTTGCTTGGTATTGGGAGTTTTTTGATGAAAAATACCTCCCTGCAATAAATTCAAATAACCACTAATTTTTTTCAATTTATGAAATCGCCACTCTATAAACTTCTTATCGCATTTTTCCTAATATTTGGACTTTTCGGTTGTTCACAGTCTGATAAAAAATTGACCGTTGAGGAAGAAATTCAAAAAATTATGGACGAGACCCAGGCAGTCGGTCTTAGTGTTGCTGTTGTTAAAAATGGAGACATTGTCTATACCGACGCATTCGGATATAAAAATTTAGAGGACTCTATCCCATTAAGCACAGACGATATGTTTAGAATTGCCTCTATCTCCAAATCCTTCTCTGCCACAGCAATAATGAAACTTGCAGAAGAGGGAAAACTCTCTTTAGATCAAGATGTCAGCGACCTTATTGGTTTCAAAGTTCGTAATCCAAAATATCCTAAGACTGTTATTACACTTGAGATGCTTCTATCTCACAGATCGAGTTTGAATGATTCTCAAGGATATTTTACTCTTGATATAATTAATCCTAAGGCCAATCCCAATCATAAAGATTGCTATAACGGTTATGAGCCGGGTACTAATTACCAATATTGTAACTTGAATTTTAATATGGTGGGAACAATCATTGAGAAAATCACAGGTGTAAGATTTGATCAATATATCGTTGAAACCATTCTTGAACCTCTTGGCCTATATGGAGGATATTGTGTGGATTCACTTGATACTGAACGACTTGCAAGAATATATTCTCGCAGCGAAGGCAAACACGTCCATAGTCCTGGTGCATATACAATCCTGGGCGAAAGATTGAATGATTACAAAATCGGTTACTCTGCTCCAATCTTCTCTCCAACCGGTGGTATGAAAATTTCTGCTCCGGATTTGGCTAAGTATATGATAATGCACATGAATTATGGAGAGGGCATTGTTAATGGTGAACCTGTAAGAATTATATCCGAGGAGAGTTCAAAAATGATGCAAACCAAACGTTCTGAACCGGAAAGTTATGGATATGCTCTACGTGAAGCCGATTCTCTTTGGGTACCAGAATATGCAATTATGCACACCGGAAGTGCATACGGACTATCAAGCGTAATGTACTTCTCTCCTATAAATAAATGGGGTATTGTGGTAATCAACAATGGCGTACTTGTTGATGATGACAGCCGTCCAATTATTAGAAGGCCTGTTGAAGTTCTTTATGAACGCATCATCAAGGCAGAAGAGTAATCTACCTGATACTTTGAGAGCTGCAAATAATAGATTGCCGGGCTGCGCCCAACAATGACGATCACACTTCTTCATTCCCGCGACGACTCACCATATAACGTCATTCCCGCGACGCCAGTCGCGGGAATCTGTTTATACCACCACCCCGATCTAACTACTTACCCTGATAGATATGCTTCGCATAATTTAATCCCATTACCTCATAAATGGCTGCAAGATGCTCCTTATTGCGAAGGAATCGGTCATAATCTTTAACATCCGGCTGACACCATTGTACCTCGGAAAGAGCACTTGCACGAGGCAAAAGCATATAGGTCAAGTGTTCGAATGTTGCTATATATTCAGTCCATAGATTTGCCTGAACTCCGAGAATATGTTCTCTCTCCTCTTCCGACATATCTTCTGTGAACGGCTCGTATGAGTAACACACCTCCACAGGTAGATATCCACCAATGCCAAATGGCTCATTTTCAATATCTTTCGACTGATAATAGTCTAAATAGAAGAATGTGTATGGAGTCATTATGGCATCGTGTCCCATCTTGACAGCCATCTCCCCACCTTTTGTGCCCCTCCAAGACATTACTGTTGCATTTGGAGCCAACTCTCCCTCAAGAATCTCATCCCATCCGATAATCTTTCTATCATATTGAGCAAGGAACTCCTCAATCCTCTTGGTAACATAGCTTTGTAGGTAGTGTTCTGCCTTATGTTTATCATCATCCTTCAATCCAAGTTCATCAATTTTTGCCTGGCAATCAGGACAACTCTCCCAACGCACCTTCGGACACTCATCTCCACCGATATGGATATATTCAGATGGGAAAAGTGCCACAATCTCTTCCAATACACCCTCTAAAAATTCAAATGTCTCCTCTTTTCCCACACATAATACATCATCGGCAATACCCCACCTTGTCCATACTTCATAAGGACCTCCGGTGCAACCAAGTTCCGGATATGATGCCAATGCTGCCAACATGTGTCCCGGAATATCTATCTCAGGAATTACTGTAATTCCCTTTGCTGCAGCATAATTCACAACCTCAACAACCTCTTCTTGAGTATAGAAACCCCCGTAAGGAACACCATCACTACTTCCCCAATCTTTCAATATCATTGTACCCTTTCTGTTTGCTCCAACCTCTGTCAATTTTGGATACTTCTTAATCTCTATTCTCCACCCTTGATCATCGGTTAAATGCCAATGAAACTTATTCATCTTGTGCATTTCAATTACATCGATATACCTCTTAACCTCCTCAACAGAGAAAAAGTGTCTTGACACATCAAGGTGTAAACCTCTGTAACCAAAACGAGGGGCATCGTTAATTTTCAAGCAAGGAATTGTCCAATCGGCCTCCGGAGCAGGTGTAGAGCCATAAATCTCAACAGGAAGAAGTTGTTTTATTGTCTGAATTGCATAATTGAATCCATTTAAGCTCGATGCTTTTACAATAATTCTTCCCTTTTTTACCTCTAATTTATACGCCTCCTCAGCCACTTTGGAATCAAATGTAAAAGTTACGCCATCTCCACCTTTTGACGAAACAACAAAAGTAGAATTGGTATTATCGCTAATAAGCACCACCTGATCGTATAAATTTGATATCAGAGTTTGGGTCGCCTGATCTATCTTCGAATCGCAATAGAAATCCGATCCTGCAATATTAAATGTGCCTTCATATACCTCTATCTCATTTGGATATGGAGTAATATAGACCTCTTTTGCAACCTCCTTTGGGCCACAAGATGTTAGTACAAGAATCGTAGTGAGTAGTAAGAGGGATTTTTTCATAACTATTATTTTTAATTGATTTGATTATCTATAATTATCTTTTTTATTCCTTTTTGAGAAGCAATAAATGCACCCCCTATCACCCTTTGTCCATCATAAAAGACTGCTGACTGACCAGGGGTAATGGCCGATGCCTCTTCCAGGAATTTAACAACCAGATACTTTTCATCAATCTTATGCACCTGACAAGGAATCGGTTTACTTCTATATCTTATCCTGACACACAGATTATCAGCTATTTGCAACTCATTAAAATCCGGTATATTATAATCTTCAAGTAGCATATATTCTGCCTTCAAATCCTCGGCAGTACCTAAAACTACCGTATTCTTCTCCGCATTTATCCTCAAAACGTATGCAGGATAACCGAGAGCTATTTCAAGACCTTTTCTCTGACCTATTGTGTAATATGGGTAGCCCTTATGATTTCCCAAAGTAGCACCATTGTTGTTTACAAAGATACCCGGCCCTATTTTGCTATCTATATCCGGACAATAACTCCGTAAAAAAACTCGATAATCACTCTCAATAAAACAAATCTCCATACTCTCACCACCTTGCGACTTGTTTTGATAGCCCTTTTCGGCAAGATACTCTCGAACCTGTTGCTTTGTAAAGCCGCCGAGAGGGAACTTCATTCTCTTCAAAATATCCTGTGGCAATTTCCACAAAAAATAGGACTGATCCTTTGTAACATCCTCACCTGCAACAATATAGAGATTACCATTCTTCTCTTCTATCTTACAATAATGGCCTGTCGCAATATATTCACAATCCATTTTATCTGCCCACTCACACAAAACTCTCTCTTTGATGAGTGGATTACACATTACACAAGGATTAGGTGTGCGTCCTTGTAGATATTCATCAATGAAATATTTGATAATAGTATCTTTGAATCGCTCTCTTACATCTGCAACATAATGCTCAATGCCAAGTTGTTCAGCAAGATTCTTTGCCTCTTCTATATACTTAGGAGTCGGAGGAGTATTAGGCAAGTCCCAGGTGCGAAGGGTCACACCAACCACTTCGTATCCCTCTTCCAGGAGCATAATACAAGTAGCAGAACTATCAATTCCACCACTCATACCAACCAATATCCTCTTCCTTTCTCTCATACGCTAATTACTCTATGTATAGGAGAGAATTAACAACATGTCTCTCCCCTAAATGATCAAATTGTTTATTATCAGATGGATGATTTACAATACCACTCTCTGTTATTCCCTCAACAAATAGTGTTGTAGAGCCACCTCCATCAAAATTTATGGCATCTTTAGCACCAATCCATTTCATTATTTGAGTCAATTCCCATAATGAAACTCCTTGTGATGATGCTGAACGGCCATCAACCGTAACAAAATAGATCTTATTTCCATTAATTCCGACAGCAGTACGGGGATGTCTGTTTTTGTTAAAGGCATTGCCAATAAGTGGGGCTTTTTCTCCACCTGTAAGCAACATAGGACCTGCACCTATCACGTGAGGGGCTTCAATACTCTTTGCCCAATCATTGTTCAAGACAACTCCATCTTCATCAACGGGAGCCATCACTATTGATGCCCTGCCTTTATTGTCAAACGCAAGTGCACCATTATCCCTTTGAGCCATTTTTTCGTTGAGGATATAACTCTCCTCTCCAAATTTTCTAAAGAAACATACACTATTGTAGTTTGGCCTCATATTGTAAAAAGTACCATTTATAGCCACAACAGCGCCACTATCCTTTGCAAACTTACTTGTAGGTGTAATTTTCCCCTCATCATTTGCCAAAGCAAATCTTCCCTTTGCCTTTTTTCTGTCAAATTCAACAATAGAAATATATTGATTTGAATTAAAAATCCTATTATCCTCTTTGAAGTGAAATCTCTTTAGAGTTACACCTTCCGCGACACTCTCAACATTCCATTCCGCACCACTAAAAGATTGATAATCAATCTTTTCCGGATCAATTGGGACTAAAGATGACAACACTTTATAACCCTTACCGTTAAGATGAATTCCATCATAAGTGTATTTTGCATCCAAATCGCCATTTTCATCCTTCAGATGAGTTGCAATATCAATGTAAGTGTAACCAAACACCCCGGCATTCTCCTCTAAAATCAGATTCAAAGTCTCAATCTTTTCATTCAAATCTCCATACAAATTTGTGATTGGATTTAATGGTAGAGTAGATTCCACATACAATCTGCAATTAGGAAGTCTATCTCTGATTTTTGAGATAACAGCCATATATTTTTGAGCAACACTATCCACTGCCACATTTGCATCGGCAAAGAAATCATTTGTTCCGGAAAGTAGATATATCTCTTTCGGATTATGGGCAAGAGCTTCGTCCAATCTGTTATAAATACCTTGAAGACGATCCCCACTAATGCCTCTGTTAATAAACTTATATTCAGGACGCAACTCCTCCCACCTTGCACAATTTGTCAAACTATTTCCCAACATCATTATTCTGCCTTTGGTTTTTGGCATTGCGTGGAATATCGAACTCCTCTGTGCGTAATGTATCATATTCCAATCCGATTTGTAATCTGTCGGAAAGTTGTACGCCTCTTTTCCTACATACTTTTCAAGAATGTTTGCCACCTTGGCATATCCCGTTCCTGAAAGCACATTACCATCTATAGTGTATTGATTATCAATAACATAAGCATCTTTATAAACAACACCTGTATCCACTGCTTCCACTATTTTTGCAGGAGCCACAAGCGGAGTAAAAATATCTATATAGGTAAAATTCTTACCCTCCTGAGATATTGTCTGCATAATAGTGTTTATATGAAGCAACTCTTTGTAGGCCTCCCATCCCTTTGCTACTATTTTTGCATCCGGCAGAATTGAGAGATAATAGATTTCTGTGGCTGGTGACTCCTCTATCACACTTGTAATAATATCAAGAATATTCTGACCTATCTCATTGGAATTGACTCCATTACGAATGTCTATTGCTCCGGTGCTGATAAAAAGTTTGGCAGGTTGTGCCTCAACAATTTCATCTATCCTATAAAGTGCCAACTCACTCGGTTCAAGAGCAATACCTCTATTTTTTATAAAAATCGGCTCATCTTCACCTCTCAATTGATTATTCTCCCTCTTTGCCACAGAGTCCGGCTCCTCATAATAAGAAAGCCATTCTCCCCTATCCATAATATCATCTCCGAAAAAGACAATATCCTCCTGATTTATCGTAAAAGTCTGATACTGAGTATATTTCTCTTTCCAATACGCAGAACTTTCCGGTAAATTTTCTGTTGAACAAGAGATTAGAAAGAGCGAAAAAATAATAACAATTGTTGATTTGAAGAGATGTTTCATAATATTTGATTTTATTTGCCAACCAATTTTGTAAGTTCTATAAATTCCTCAACACCAAGCTGTTCCGGACGCATAGCCAAGAAAGGGTGTTGAAGAATCTCCTCATTCTGCAACTTGTTCAATTCCGCCAATATCGGTTTTATTGAGTTGCGGATGGTCTTTCTTCTCTGGCCGAAACAACCTTTTACTATCTTCTTGAACAAGATCTCGTCGCAACCTAACGATCTCCTACTGTTTCTATTCAGTTTAATAACAGCAGAATTTACCTTTGGAGGAGGCAAAAATGCCCCTGGAGGCACTGTAAATAGATATTCTATATCATACCACGCCTGTAACAGCACAGAAAGTATTCCAAAATCTTTATTTCCGGGATCTGAAGCAATTCTCTGAGCCACCTCTTTTTGAATCATACAGACAACTTGCGGTATATCATCTTTATAATCCAGAATTTTGAAGAAAATTTGAGATGAAATATTATAAGGGAAATTTCCTATTACACAGAATGAGTCCGGGAAAATTCTCTTTAGGTCAAGTTTCAGAAAATCTGCATTATAGAGATTCTTAGCCACCTTTGGATAGTGAAGCAAAAGATAATCTACGGATTCATCATCAATCTCAATCAATTTGAAATTAAGATCATCCATATCAACAAGATACTTGCTTAAAACCCCCGTTCCCGGTCCTATTTCAAGCAAATTTTTATAAGTTTTTGAATCAAAACTATCTACAATTCTTTTGGCAACACCCTCATCTTTCAAAAAATGTTGTCCCAATGCCTTTTTTGCTCTAACTTCCATACTACAAATGTACTCAAAAAGAGAAAAAATATTTACTTTTGCGAGTTAAATTATAATAATATGTATAGAACACACACTTGTGGCGAATTAAGAATCGCTAATGTTGGCCAAACAGTAACTTTATCTGGTTGGGTTCAAAGAATCAGAAAGATGGGAGGTATGAGTTTTATTGACCTCCGCGATAGATATGGAATCACTCAACTTGTGATTGATGAATCTGCTTCAAAAGAGATTAATAATCAAGCTGAGAAACTTGGACGTGAGTATGTTATTCAGGTTGAAGGAGAGGTGCTTGAACGTCAAAGCAAAAACAGCAAAATTGAGACCGGTGATATAGAGGTTAGAATCTCTAAATTAAATCTTTTGAACGCTTCATTAACACCTCCTTTTACAATCGAAGATGTTTCTGATGGTGGTGAGGATTTAAGAGCTACATACAGATATTTGGATTTACGCCGTAACCCTTTGAAGAACGCCTTGATTCTTCGTCACAAGATGGCACAAGAGACTCGTAAATATTTGAGTGACAATGGATTCCTTGAGATTGAGACACCTTATCTTATCAGTTCTACACCTGAGGGAGCAAGAGATTTCGTAGTGCCTTCACGTATGAACCCGGGACAATTCTATGCCCTTCCTCAAAGTCCTCAGACATTGAAACAACTCTTGATGCTTGCCGGATATGACAAATATTTCCAAATCGTTAGATGTTTCCGCGACGAAGATTTGAGAGCAGACCGCCAACCTGAATTTACACAAATCGACTGCGAAATGTCATTTGTTGAGAGAGAGGATATTCTCCAAATTTTCGAAGGTATGGCCAAACACCTTTTCAAAAGCGTTTTAGGCAAAGAATTTAACGAACAATTCCCAAGAATGAGTTATGCCGACGCAATGAAATATTATGGCTCTGACAAGCCGGATATCCGCTTTGAAATGAAAATTCAAGAGATTACAGAGCTTGTAAAGGGACATAACTTCGTGGTGTTTGATTCAGCTGAATATATCGGCGGTATCTGCGTTAAAGGTGCTGCAAACTATACCCGTAAACAGTTGGACGAACTTACAGAGTGGGTAAAACGCCCTCAAATCGGTGCTAAAGGTTTGGTTTATGCTCGTGTAAGCGAAGAGGGCATAAAGAGTTCTGTTGATAAATTCTACACTCAGGAGACTCTTGCAAAGGTTGCAGAGGTATTTGGAGCTGAAGCCGGCGACCTTATCCTTATTCTTTCGGGAGAGAAGAGAAAAACTCTTGTTATGCTTGGTACTCTTCGTATCGAAATGGGTAACAGAATGGGACTTAGAGATAATAGCGTTTATGCTCCTCTATGGGTATATGATTTCCCTCTATTGGAATGGGATGATGAAACTCAACGTTTCTATGCAATGCACCACCCATTCACATCTCCAAAACCTGAAGATATGGAGAAATTCTTCAGCAATGCAAAAGAGGATCTTGAACAAGTTTCTGCCAACGCATACGACTTCGTAATCAATGGTACTGAAGTTGGTGGTGGCTCAATCCGTATCTACAATGCTGATGTTCAAGCTCGTATGTTTGAAGTTCTTGGTATGACAAAAGAGCAGGCAGAACGCCAATTCTCATTCATTATCAACGCATTCAAATATGGTGCACCTCCTCACGGTGGTTTAGCTTTCGGTTTCGACCGCTTCTGTGCTCTGTTTGGAGGACAAGAGACCATCAGAGACTTTATCGCATTCCCTAAGAACAATTCAGGTCGCGATGTAATGCTTGATGCACCAGGCCCGATTGCCGAAGAACAGATGAAGGAACTTGCTATTAAAAGCACCCTTTAATCTATAACGATATTTAATGAAAAAGAGATTGCCGATTACTAACCGACAATCTCTTTCTTTATATTAACAAATCAAACTCCTCAAGTAAAGTAGAGAAAACATCTAAACTTTTTTGGAAAATCGTTACAAGCATTTCGAGTATCCCCTTTATCAACCAGAACCTGCCAAAATGAATTATTGCTTATGGATTATTCTGATTCAATTTGAAGTCAAATAAATAAGATTATAATGCAACGCTCGAAAACTATTAACAGGGTTTGTATATCACAAAAAAAGAGTGATCGATTTCTCAACCACTCTTTTTGTCGGGATACTCCGACTCGAACGGAGGACCCCTTGGTCCCAAACCAAGTGCGCTAGCCAACTGCGCCACATCCCGATTACTTCCCAAAAGGGACTGCAAATATATATTACTTTTCCCAAAGAACAAAATATTTTGTCAAGAAAATTAACTTTTCTTTTGCTTATCGCTTTTTTTGTCTATATTTGCAATCCGTTTAGGCAAAACCTACACTGGAATGGTGAGATGGGTGAGTGGCTTAAACCACCAGTTTGCTAAACTGACGTACTGGCAACGGTACCGGGGGTTCGAATCCCCCTCTCACCGCAAAGTCGATGCACAAAAGCATCGACTTTTTGTTTTAAT
>X40_Bactrian_Camel__coassemble_166_pt1 | contig 12099 bp, 9 predicted proteins | sample X40_Bactrian_Camel__metabat2_high_PE_006 | metagenome-assembled genome bin X40_Bactrian_Camel
TCCTGATTCTGTTTGCGACTACGAAGCCGATGAATCCAATGAGGAGGATGCCGAAGGTGGTTTCGAGACTTGAGGCGAAGATTCCTACAGCTTCGGTGAAGATGCTGTGGGGACTCATTGAGTTGTTCAAACTAAAACCAAATTCGTCCAGGCCGGAGAAATCAGTTTGGTATTTTTCTACCAGCTCTTCCTTATTATGATGGAATACAAATGTGTAGGATAGTACTAATGCAATATAGCATAGGATAACATTTCTCAACTTATATCCAAAGCCAAGGATCCAACTTAAGCAAAAGGAGATAAGACCGACGATACATTTAATGATTTGGAGTAAACTTACTCTCTCCCAGGTGCGTTCGCTGATATTCGAAGCGCTTGCTGGTTTACCGTCAACCCTCTTGAAGATAGATTGCAGGGCTCTTTTTGGTAAATATTTTATATTCGAGAATAACTTGTGGAATTCGTCTGCCAAGGTGAAAACTTTTGACCACGCCTCGTTCCTTTTGGCCTTTTCGTATGCTATATTTGAGTCTCGAAATAGACCTTTTCCACCATAGAAGCCGCTAAGGTTGGCATAGACAACACTCGCTTCGTGGCGAATAAATGCCTTGCTCTTTATACTCTTCTGCTTATCTTCCGCTTCGTTCATATAACTAAAATCTGCACAAGGATTTTGCTTATGCCAATTTTTATGCCCGATAATAATCTCATTATACTCTTTGTAGCACTCTTGAACCAATTTATCAATTCCCTTAATTCTTATACAGTCGTGCTCGAATATGGCATTTGTAATACTGCATTTTTGGAAATAACTATTGGTCAGATTTGTAGTTCCTCTGAATGCTGCCATATAGAAGTCACCCAAAGTAACCTTACATTCACCTAATGAGCAATCGTTGAATTGTGAATATCTGAAGTCTGCCACATTGATGGTAGTGCGTCTAAATCGGCAAAATTCAAAATTGCACATAAAGAAATCTACCTCCTCAAGGCGTGTTTCACAATCCTCTTGCGCTACCTCTTTTGGATGATTATTCAACTTATTTGCCTCTATTTTAGTCTCTTCCAACTTATCAAAATTACACTGTACCAAATTGCAATGTGCAAAACTGACTCTTGTCAGATTGGCCCCCTTAAAACTACAATTTTTAATGACTTTATAGTTGGTCTCATCTGCCTCAAATGAATTAAAGAGAACATCTGTTAAGGTGCAATTATTAAAATCGAGGTTAATTATATCAATATCCCTCAAGTCAAGCGAAGATAATGGCACATTATTCTCTTTCGACTCTTTAATGTGCCTTTCGAGCTCTTCGAGATTGGTTATCTTTTTGAAATCCTCGTTGATATTGACAAATGAGACTTTAGTTTGCATAAATTTAAGTTGAATAGGTAACTACAATATGCGAATATAATCCAAAAAAATCAAAACATCAATTCAGCTTTTTTCGATAATCCCGCAAATTGTCGCATTTGCTACGGACAAGTCTTCCTTTTTTTGTTTTCGGATACTCTTCTGCTATTCTTTTGAAGTTTGATACTTTATAAAGAAGATTTGCCGCCAACTCATCATCAGATGCTGTATTGATTGCGTTGCGTATCATATCTTGCGATTTTTTATTAGCTGCTTTATACTCTTTCGAACCCTTCCAATTACATTTATTGACAAAATGCATACCTATTACATTACCATAATAGTATTGTGTCAATTCCCAGCAAAAAAAGAATGAATTTTTTAATCCTATACCATATTCAAACATCGCCTCAGCCTTTAGATTAACATCGCTTGTATGCTCGATTGTTCTCTCTAAGTCCCTCATTTTCAGAGCAAAATCATATCTGAAATTGTCGCTTGTGGCTGTTGTTTTTTCATAATTTATGTTGAATGGATTAAATTGATGCTCCACGTTGAGGTGTGCTTTATAGTACTTGCTTACCTTGCCCAGGTAGTAAACTGCCTCTTCATAACGACAATTGCGCAGACATTGAGTGCCTAATATATCATTCAGATAGTTACTTGAAGTATAGCCCCGTCGATTTAGAAAAATATCAAAAGGATCCTTGGACTTATTAACATTCTCTACATACTCAATGGCATTATCCAAGCCGATATTATCAATAATAACGAAAAATGAATTTTTATAATCGTAATCGTTAAAATGGTCGGAGTATCTATATTCTGCCATAGTGTATTTCTTAACACTGTGTTTACCATCGCTGTAACAATTTACATACCTTTGATTTACAATGTTAAATAATCTGTTGTCTGCCATATTTGCCAATTGCAGAGCACGTGTCGTTTTTCCTGCATTTATCATCTTTGGATAGATCTCTCCCAATACAATTTTACGCAACATATCATTCCAATAGTAATAACTGACACCCCTCCTCAATTTATCTGCATGGGCAGTCTCTTCTATAACCTCAGGAGTAATATTATTTACAATCATAGAATCAAGCCACTTCAATTGCCCAAATAATTTCTCTTCATATTTCTTGTTATACTTCATTTTTTTTGCATCCAAATATAACCTGAAAAGCATAATGGACTCCTTGTGGAAACTATTTGATTCAGCATCTTCCGCAAGGTCAAGTAATATAGAGGCATTGGCACTATTGCCCTGTTTATCAGCAAGATATGAGGCTGTATAGTACCACATTCCCCTCTGATTACACTTTTTGTTCTTTCCCATCTTCATACAAAGTGAATGAAGTCTGTTATATTCATGAACTCTGTTTACATCAAAACTTGGAATGTATTGTTGTAATTTTTTAGCAATGTAATTGCTGTTTGGGGCATATTTACAGACAAGTTCCAATGCATCCAATTCAGATGTAGTCTTTCCGGAAAGACCTTCACAGTAGAGTAATGATTGAATGTCTCCGCGTTCAGCAAAAAAGAGAGAGTTTTTCTCTGAACGATTAACACGAGATTCGGCACCTTCAATGTATGGCTCAATAAGTTGACGCATAATATTCTCTTTGGGAAGAAGGGAGGCCTCTGAATACCAGATATCTATACAATCCTTATACCTCTTCATCGAAAACAATGCTCTGACTGCCTGAAGCAGATATCGGTCTCGCAGTCTCTTATCTTTTGCATTAAGAGACTCTTCAACAATAGCTTCAAGAGTCAAATTGTCGGCACCTTTATATTTAGGGTAATGCCATTTTGAATTGAGATGGAATCTGATATACTCATTTTTTTTAGCAAGAAGCAGAAAATCAACAATAGCCCAATCTCGGGTTGTTATCCACTCTAAAAACTTATTTTTGCGAGAGATATCTCTACTATTTGCAATTTTTTCAAACTCTGCTAAAGGAATTTTATATACGGTAGTATAAATATCGTCCAATGGAATAGTTGAGGATGTCAGTTTCTGCCATTCCAGACAGTTTACATCAGAGCCGGGGTTAAACCCATCAAGTTCACTTTTTGAACCATTTTTTTCATCATAAACTCTGTAGATATTCATTTCTGCAGGTGAATACCATGGTTCATAACAGGCATGAGCATCATCTATTACACAGAATAACAAGTAATTAATTGTTAAAAATTTTATTAATATCTTCATCGCTATATTTTTCTAATTGTGATTGGTCTAAATGATAAATAATATTGGCTCTTGATGGTTTCCCCATCTTATTCTCAACAAGTTCTTTTACCTCTAAAATCTCATCGATAGAGGCTCTCTCTCTTCTGATATATTCACTCCTATTTACTTCCAACCTCTCCTCATCAACAATCGATTTGAACTCATCACCATCAAATAGTACTCCCCAGCCAAATGTTGGGTATGCATAATCTAAAGGGATGGGGAATTTCTTCTTTTTCAGATATGGAGTAATATCATCTATATTGAGAATGGAGTTTTTAGTAGATCTGCTCTTCAAATCCCCTGTATTGTAAAGCATCAAAACGCCTCTGTCTGCAGGTGGAGGGGACTCTCTTAATTGATGGGCTCTGATGGTAATGCTCAATTCTATATTTATTGAGTCCAATATATCTTTGATGCACTTGCACAGATAGTGGAAACTTTCTCTTGTGGAACCTGTCCAATCACAATCAATCTGAATCTCACGAATTTCCCCACAATTATTGTATGATGCCATGTTAAGTAGTCGTTCCACAATCAGAGATGCGAATTCCTGCTCTTTTCCTGCCATTTGACGCAAGGCATCTATTGTAATATAGGTCACAGGGACAATCTCAATATTCTCAGGAATCTCGGTTAGGAAAATTGTTGTGGCTATAGGGACAATTTCGCTTTGACCATCAAGTAGATTATTCTCCGGAGCAACATCAAACATCTTCAGATAGATTCTCTTTACATTGTGCTTTGTCAGAAAGGTCACATCACTGCTGTCCAAATCGAAAAATGTTTTCCAATGATAGATTGAATTCTGGTAGATTTTTGCTTCATTCTCATCAAGATCCACATTATTTGCCTCTGTCGGAGTCAATTTTTCACATTTCGTTCTCTTTTCGTTTTCATTTTCATTGCTGTTGCAACCGACTAAAAGTGCTGTTAAAAATAGTGCGGAGCAGATTTTCAATACCATTTTCATAATACTTGTCTTAGATTGTTTATACAAATATTATAAAAAGAAATCGTACAGATTAGACTTGTCAGTCAAACTGTACGAAACCTGTTTTGTAATGTATAAAGTGACTCAGGTAGAGCAATTTTATAAACCTACTTTCTCCTCCAAACGATATAACTTGTATTTTTTGGCATTCTTCTACGACCGGTGTAGTAGTTGTCTTCTCCAAATTCGTGAACTGTTCCACTCTGATCCACAGCCCATCCATAAGCAGATGATCCAACAAGATAGACCGCCTGATCGACACCTAAATCCACCAAGGCCTGAGAGAAGTCGTGAAGAGATTCTATCGTCATGGTTTCAACCATAAAAATCTCCCCATTTCTATCGCATATACCCCTTCTGATGGCCTTGCCTTTCAATTCATTCTCGACAATAACTCCATCGCTTACGAGTGGATATTGACGGAAAAAGTATCCCTCCTCTTCCGTTGCCTGCTCAAACAGAGGTGAGTTGTCGGCTACACCGATAGATATCACGCCATTGATAGAAGCACAATATCCCTTTTTAGACAATCCCCACGCACGAGGAACACCCTTCAATACAAATGCTCCCACTATTCCACCATTGTCGGCACGAACATCGGCGGCTTGTGCTGTGAAAATTATATCTTTATCATTCTTGTTCATCTTACCAATGTGAAGCGTCAACTCTGCTTTATGTGGGATATAAATCCTTATTGGAATATCATTGATAAGAGTATCAATAATCTCTGTGAAACCGGGTGTCAGTGAATCAATATCACTTCCAATCTTCTGAATTTCAATCTCTTCGATTTTAATTTCAGGGACAGGCTCAAAGAGTGCTGGCTCCGGTGCCTTTAATTGTTCAACCTTTACATCCTTAAATAGTGTGTAATAAATAATTATGCCACCAATTGTCAGTAGGGCGAGAGTCAGTAAGATAATAATCCACCTCTTTTTTGGGGATATATTATTTTTATCTTCGCCAATTATGCGAATTTGGTCGTCTCTGATATCTTTCATAACTATTTGACCTCCTTTTCCAATAGCTCCTTCAATTGCTTCAATGCCTCTTTGGACGCACTTACAGTGTGACTGAATGTTGCAATGTCGGCGAGAATCAACTTCTGCTTTGAAATGTTGATGTGGTAGATGTAGGAGCGGTTAATAATTAGACTTTTACCGATACGAATAAAGACGTTGCCCTCATTTCCAAGCTGGGATGAGATCATCTTCTCTATCTGCCCAAGTTGGAAAGTGAACATACGCACTTCGTTGTCTGTCTGCATCAAGGTAGAGTAGTTGCCATCCGAAGCAATATAGACTATCTTTTCGGGGGCAATACGTACCAATTCTACTGATGTCGATATGATTAAGTGTCTCTTCATTCGTACTTGTTTGCAGGCAAATTTAATCTCCTTTTGCTAAAAACAGTTGCTGAAAAAAGGAGAAATGTATGAAACCCCACTATGATTGTACAAAAATAAGAATAAAACCAATATCTTTGTCTATCTCTTGGAAATCAAAATACAATAATTATATGAAAAAGATTTTTATAACATTAACCCTTGCTTTGGCAATGGTAAGTTGTTCCTCTGAGCAAGAGGGTAAACCGGCAATTAACATGAAACATTTTGACAATTCAACAACACCGCAGGAGGATTTTTATCAGTATGCCTGTGGAGGTTGGATGGAGGCAAATCCATTGACGCCCGAATATGCAAGATATGGTATTTTCGACCAACTTGATAAAGAGAATCAGGAGAAACTATTGACGCTTATCGAGGAGATTAATAGTAAAGAGCAAGAGAAGGAGAGTGTTGGAGATAAAATTAAGACTCTTTATGCCATGGGTTTGGATTCACTAAAAAGAAATAGTGATGGAGCAGCACCTGTACAAGCGCAGATAGCAGAGATCAATGCAATCTCTAATAGTGATGAGTTAGCAGCTATGATTGCAAAAATGCACACCGAGAGTGGCAGACCATATTTCAGTTTTTATATTGGTGCAGATGAGAAAAATAGTACAATGAACCTTCTACAAATGTATCAGGGAGGTCTTTCAATGGGAGATCGTGACTACTATCTGTTGGATGATGAAAAGACAAAATCTATTAGAGATGCATATCGTACATTTGTAAATAAACTATTTGTACTTGCAGGATATAGTGTTGAGGATGCAGATGTAGCTACAAACTATGTCTTAGATTTGGAAACTCGCATTGCTGAGATCTCTTACACCAGAGGCGAACTTCGCGATGTTCACAAAAACTATAACAAGATGCCGATTGATGAGTTCAAGAAGAGATATGACTTTATCAACTGGGATATCTATTTCAAAAATGTAGGTATTAAGAATTCAACAGAGTTGGATGCTAAACAGGTTGGTTTCTTCGAAGGGTTGAATAAAATTTTCAAAAAGACAACATTAGAAGAGCATAAATCTTATATGACATTCAAACTCCTTGCATCTGCTGCATCATACCTAAGTGATGATTTTGTGAATGCAAACTTTGAATTTTATGGAAAGACACTTCAAGGTACACAGGAGTTGCAACCACTATGGAAACGCTCCCTATCTGTAGTAAACAGATCTTTGTCTGAGGCAGTTGGAGAACTGTATGTTGAGAAATATTTCCCTGCTTCGTCGAAAGAGAAGATGCTGGAGATGGTTTCCAATCTGCAAGTGGCTTTGGGAGAGAGAATTAACGCACTTGAATGGATGAGTGATGAGACCAAAGCAAAGGCACAGGAAAAACTTGGTACTTTTATAGTAAAGGTCGGCTATCCTGATAAATGGAAAGATTATTCTGAACTTGATATTCAAGATGATTCATATTGGGCAAATATTTGTCGTACAACACGTTTTGCTATGCAACAAATGTTGAAGGACGAGGGCAAACCTGTAGATAGAACCGAATGGGGAATGAGTCCGCAAACCGTTAATGCATATTACAATCCTACCACTAATGAAATTTGTTTCCCGGCAGCAATCCTTCAACCACCATTCTTCAATCCGGATGCCGATGATGCTGTAAATTATGGTGCAATCGGTGTGGTGATCGGCCACGAAATGACTCACGGATTTGACGATCAGGGTCGTAATTACGATAAAGATGGCAATATCAGTTCATGGTGGACAAAAGAGGACGAAGAGAAGTTTAATGCTCTCGCACAAGTGCTTGTAAATCAATACAATGAAATAATTGTGATAGATGATGTTCACGCTGATGGAAGTTATACTCTTGGAGAAAACATTGCAGATCAGGGAGGTCTTTTAATTGCACATCAGGCCTATATGAATACATTGAAAGATAAGGAGATACCGGCAGATATCGATGGTTTTACTCATCAACAGAGATTCTATTTGGGTTATGCTAATCTTTGGGCACAAAATGTCAGACCTGAGGAGATTTTAAGAAGAACAAAAATGGATGTTCACTCACTTGGTAAGTGGCGTGTTAATGGAGCTCTTCGCAATATTGAAGATTTCTATACTGCTTTTGATATCAAAGAGGGAGATGCAATGTACATGGCTCCGGAAGATCGTGTAAATATTTGGTAGTTTTTCGGTTACAACGAAGAATGTTTTATATTCTTCAAATTTGATTATAAGTGGGGTGGAAAGCCGATTCAAGATTGCTTGATATAAAATAATGATAATTTCATTGAAAAAAGATAAAATTTTTTACTTTTTTATTTGCAAAAATAAAAAAGTGATATTATCTTTGCTAACGATAGTTAATACTTCTTCATATGTTGTGTGAGCTTCTCTTCTTGAAGCCACACGTTAGAGAGTAAAAGATAGCTTAAAAGTTAAAAGTAATTTCTCCGTTGCTGTGAAGCATCGGAGTTTTATTTTGTGTATATTTGTGAAAAAATAAATATTTAATTACATTTTTTATGAAAAAACTTATCCTTTCTGCATTTTCGATTATGCTATTGGTTTTTATCACCTCTTGCGGTGAAAACCAAACAACAACATTTGTAACCGACGAGTATGGTGTCGTAGAGAAAATCAATCCTGATAAAAAGGAGGTATATCTTGTCTTTACTGCCCACTACAGCCACTCTGATTCGGGTAGATTTGAAAATTTCGATGGTCTTGTTCCTGTTCTCAACACTTTGCAAGAGAAGGGCGTAAAGGGCTCATTCTTCCCTACAGGTGTATGCTTTGATGTTGAAAAGTACAAAGAGCCGGTGCAAAGAATCATTGATGAGGGACACTACCTATCTTCACACTCATACGCACACCTTCTATTATGTGATGAAAATGACAGAAACATTTCGCTTGTATCTGCAGATTCTATCAGAGCAGACTTCGCAATCATGGAGGAGAAACTTGAAGGTTTAGGACTTACAAAAGATCAGTTCTGCTGGTTAATTCCACCTTATGAGACATACAACGAAGAGTCTGTAGCTGTAATGAAGGAGTTGGGTTATAAGTTGGTTAATCCTACCAGCGGTTTCTTGACAGGAATGGATTGGACTGCTCCTGAAGATAGCAACTACCACTCAATCGATATGATTATGGAGAATTTGTGGAAGTATGAAGAGGAGAATACATTTAATGGTGTAGTTCTTTTAATCCATGCTATGAATTATCCTTGTCGTACAGATGCTGATCGTCCATATACATATTTAGGCGAAATCATTGATAAACTAACAGAAAAGGGTTACACATTCAAGACTTTGTTTGATGTAATTGAGGCCGAAAAATAGTGATGAAAAGAATATATAGCTTACTTATTCCACTTCTTTTATTGGGGAGTTTGACTCTCTATGCAGGTGAGAATATTCCACCCCGATATCCAAATTATCCAAAACCCCACAACACATTCAGATATGGAGGTTTTTCCGGTGGAATGATGCTCCATGCAGGTTATCTTTTTGGGAATGCATTACCTGAAATGAACAACTTTGCATTATCAGCTGCCACAAAAGGTATCGGGGGAGCTATAAGGTTCAATTTTGGCCGTCATTTAAGGATTGGAACCGAGGGATATAGTTCTACTGCCTCTTTTTTGAAAAATGGTAGTTATCTAAATATGGGATGGGGAGGACTTTTAGTCGATTTTCCTTTCTATTATAAAAGATGGACAATTTTTGGAGGGGCAACAGTTGGAGGAGGTGGCTATAAAGGTGTCTATATGTTTTCAGGAGAGACATCAGACTGGGAACCTGAAAAAGAATTGGTATATAGGAAGTCTGCCTTCACGTTTGTGGACCCATTTTTTGGTGCAGAGTATGCTGTTTCTCAAAGGATAGGTATTATACTCAAGGCAGATTGTTTGATACCGATTAATAGTGCAGCAGCCGATATCCCTATCGGACCAAGACTCTACATTGGATTTATGTTCCATCATTAATCGGCTTTTTCCGTCATTCCCGAGCTTTTTCCCGTCATTCCCGAGCTTGCTCGGGAATCTGTTTGTGCTTCCAACCGATTGATACTCAATAGATTGACGGCTTTGCCAGCAATGACGATATGGACAATGACGTGGATAAACAAATAAGGGACTCTTGCTTCGCGCAGGAGTCCCTTATTATTTGTTGCAGTAAGAAATGCTACTCAACTATTGCATTGTTTGTTTTAATAAGAAATAACTTAGGTTTATCTGTTGTAACATAATCAACGCCCAATTCTACCATTCTTTTGAAGATATGGGTGTCGTTTACAGTCCAGACATTAACACTCATTCCCAAATCGTGAGCTCTCTTTACATAATCAGGGTGAAGAGTTAGTACAAAGTGTTGATAATCAATGCCATTAATTCCTTCCGCATGCACCTCTTCAGGTGTCAGGTTGCCGGAAAGATATTGTACATCATTTTCAGGCATCAAGCGGTGGAACTCTTTGCAGGCATGCAAACTGAAAGAGATAAAAATTGTTCTGCTCTCCAAACCATATTTTTTAATCAATCTAACAGATTCCTCGACAGCTTTTGTCTCAAGTTCTGGAGTCGAGTGGCTCTTTAATTCGTAAACAACTCTGGTGCAGCTTGTCTTTTTGAATTGTTTAAGGTATTGCTCTACTGTAGGCAATTTTTCTCCGTTTGACAAAGTAAGATCTTTAATCTCCTTGTAAGTTGACTCTTCAATCTTATAGCTTTTGCTACCATCTTCACTTTTGATTGTTGGGTCGTGATTTACAACCATAACACCATCAGCGGTCATATATACATCAAATTCAGAGCCGTATGCACCAATTTCCTGAGCTTTTTTCAAAGCAAAAATGGAGTTTTTAGCACCGCCTTCACAATCCCAATATCCTCTATGAGCAATGATTTTTGTACCATTTACTTCGATTTTACACTCTTTGTTGCAACTCGAAAAAAGTGTTAAGAAAAGTGTGCAAAGCACAATTGTAGTAAGTGATCTTTTCATAAAATATCTGTTTTAATAAATTTTAATCCATCTGTTTATAATATCCAATTCTTTCGCCAAGTACGCCCCCTTGAAGCCACTAATATCTTGATAATCAATTAGTTTTAAGTATGCGTCGTAATAGTATTGAGATAGGGGAGAGTAACTCCAGTGCCACTTCTCTTCCAAATAACCCATATTCTCATTATGTTTGAAAGGTTGGAAAAAGCCAAATTTTGCACCATTCTCCACAAGCCAATTGTAAACCTTAATTCCCTCTTCGCTATCCCAATAATCCAATTCAAGAGAATTTATATCAACATCTGTGCCCCAATGGTGACGTGATGTGCCGGGCATAGAGCTATATTTAAGAATATCCAATGCTCTATCTCTATCGTTTAGAGAGGCTCTCTCTTCTAATCCCCACTTCCAATTCCAGATATCCTTTTGCCATTGAAAATCTCTAAGACCTGATCTGACATCAATCTCGATTCCATCTTTGGCAGCCGCCTCTTTCATATCATAAAATGCCTTATGCACCTCGGCCAACAGGTAACGATTTTGATTACACCATACCCAGTTGCCATCTTTTATATTGACACCTTTGCCAAGTAACATATTTTCTGTGATGACAAGCACCTCTCCATTATCACGAGTGTATGTGACAAAATCTACGCTCTCTCCTTTGTGTGAGGATGTTGCGACAAAGCAAAGTAGGATCAGTGTTATCTTTTTAATCATTTGCATCTTGCAAATATAAACAAAACAAAGGGGGAGACAAAAAATCAACCCCTTTGTAACTTACAACTATAACTTAATCATTAGTAATTGTTTCTTTTCTCTTCAAAGTAAGCTTTTGGATGAGCGCAAGCAGGACACTTTTCAGGAGCTTTTTTACCTGTATGAGTGAAACCACAGTTGCGGCATTGCCAAGTAATCTCTTCGTCTCTTTCAAATACCTTCTCAGCTTTTACTCTTTCAAGAAGAATTCTATATCTATCTTCGTGTTCTTTCTCAGCTTTAGCAACCATTCTGAAAACTACAGCGATATCCTTAAATCCCTCTTCTTCAGCAACTTTTGCAAATTCAGGATACATTTCTGCCCACTCTTCGTTTTCACCTGCAGCAGCAGCTTCAAGATTTTCGGCAGTTGTTCCGATAACAC
>X40_Bactrian_Camel__coassemble_181_pt1 | contig 11347 bp, 10 predicted proteins | sample X40_Bactrian_Camel__metabat2_high_PE_006 | metagenome-assembled genome bin X40_Bactrian_Camel
GTTGACGGAAGTTCCCTTTTATAATTCAATATTTGAGTTATTATACTCATTATCTTCTATTTTGTTTTTGACGTTCTCTCTCTTGTGCTTGTTGAATCTTGTACGCCTCTTCTAACCTCTTTTGGAAGTTTGATTTTTTCTTAGCAGGAGCAGATGCTGCTTTTGCCTGAATTTTGGCATAAAGTTTCTCTTCGTTCACAAAGAATCTTCTGATAATCCAAGTTTGAAGCATTGTCAATAGGTTTGACAACATATAGTAATAACTCAAACCGCTGGAGAAGTTGTTACACAACACCAAAAGGAATATCGGCATAAACCATGTAGTCATAAACTTCATACCCGGCATTGCTTGAGAATCAGCCATTTGAGCATTGTTCATCTTTGAATAAACAACCATTGTGATTGCCATCAAAAGAGCAAATAGCGAAATATGGTCACCATATAACGGGATATTAAAGCCCAAATCAAGAATTGAATCGTATGTACTCAAATCCTCTGCCCAAAGGAATCTCTGTTGTCTCAACTCGAAAGAGGCAGGGAAGAATCTGAACATTGCGTAGAGCAATGGAAGTTGCAATAACATCGGAAGACAGCCACCAAACATACTGATACCACACTTTTTATAAAGATCCATTGTGGCTTGTTGTTTCTTCATTGCATCTTCCTGCTTAGGATATTTTGCATTTATCTTATCAACCTCCGGCTTAATCACTCTCATCTTGGCAGATGAAACGTATGATTTAAGGGTAAGAGGAGAAATTGCTATCTTAAGTAATATGGTCAAAATCAGAATGATAATACCATAGTTAGAGATAAATTTACTCAACCAATTGAAGATAGGGATAATGATAAATTTAGATATCGATCCAATCAACCATCCACCTAAAGGAAGCAACTCTTCGAAATCATTGTCATATTGCTTCAAAGTATTGTAGTGGTTAGGGCCGAAGTAGAATTGAAGAGGTACTGTAAATTCACTCTCTCTATTCTCAACATCAAACATCATCAACGCATTACAAGCCATCAAATTTTCATCTCCTTCCGGGTAGAACTTACTTGTAAGATCAAGGTTAGAGATTTCATTTGGAGCAACAAGTATAGCAGAGAAGAATTGCTGTTGGACTGCAAACCAACTAACTTTTTGGTTTATAGTCTTTTGAGCTAAATCTTTATTCTTTGTTAAATTCTCGATATCACTGCTGTTCGGATATTTGTAGGCAACTTTTGAGTACTGTTTTTCGTTCTTGTAACCCTTTTCGATTCTCGGAATATTAACATCCCAACTCATTCTCAAACGAGATTGACTGCGAGGGATGTATTGATTCATATTAACAAATCTCAAGTTATTATTCATTAAATAACTATCATTTGTCAAGATATATGAATTCTCAACATAAGAATCTTCATCGAAGTACAAGCGATATATTGCAGATGAGTCTGTCGAGTGGGCAAGTGTGAAATTCAAATCAGAGGTATTGATACCCTGAGTAGTAATGAACTCCATATCAAAGTTGCTTTCGCCGGTCTGTATCAAGTTTAATGCAGTGCTGTCGTAGGTGTAGTAATCTTTGATTAAAACATTGCTAACCTGAGCACCTTTGGATGACAAAGTAACTTTGATTTTATTATTGAAGATATCTATAAATTGCTCTTCTGCAACTGTTAGAGAATCAAGATATTTATCTCCATAGATTGAGCTAACTTCCTCAGTATCAACAGAATCCACTTGGAAAGTACTGTTAGTTTCTGCAAGTTGATTTGCTAAATTTGCTGAGGCGATTGAATCCAATCGTGCCTGTTCGATTCTTTGTTTCTCAAATTGATTGGAATTGTACCAACTGAATAGTAAGAGTACTATACCAATGAGCGCAAATCCAAGTATATTATTGTTTTTCATTACTATGTTACTCTTCTACTTGATTGTCAATCTCTTTAATTTGTTCTTCAATCTGTTTAAGTTCTTTTTTAGCAACATCGATCTTGTTCCTCAAGCCCTCCAATAGAGCATCAGCATTCTTAGATTTTGCAAAGAAACCAATATTGTTTTCGTAAGTTGCAATCTCTTGTTCAATTTTGACAAACTTCTGGATAAGTCTATCTCTTTCGCTTCTTGGTGCTCTCTCTTGACGATTGCCTCTTTCAGAGCGATTTTGACGGCGAGCTCTTCTTTCGGATGCAAGATGTTTGATATCTGCGAATTTTTCAGCAATAGCCGCAGTATATGCTTCGTTAACTTTATCTTTATCTTTGAAAGGAACAAAACCGATTGATTCCCAACGTCTTTGGAAATCTTTCAAAGCTGCTACATCAGCTGACTCTGATTCAGAGATATAGTTTTTAATTTCATCAATAAGAGCCAATTTTGCCTCTAAGTTCTTGTCATACTCTTTATCTTGAGTGCCGAAGTGTTTATTTTTATTCTCGAAGAAATGGTCGCAAGCTGCACGGAATCTCTTCCAGATTTGATCGGATTTTTTACGAGATACAGGGCCACTCTCTTTCCACTGTTTTTGAAGATTGATAAGTTGGTCTGTTGCCTTCTTCCAATCTGTACTATCTTGAAGCGCCTCTGCCTCTTCGCACAATTTTATCTTTTTATCAATATTCTCCTGCATTACAGATTTGAACTCAACATAGAAGTCTCTCTTTCTTGCAAAGAAGTTATCACAAGCTGCACGGAATCTGTCATAAATCTTCTGATTATCCTTTTTAGATGCAAAACCAATAGTTTTCCACTCTTTTTGAATAGCTTCAATCTCTTTAGATAGAGTGTTCCACATATTTGAGTCTGTAATCTCTCTTTGGGCAATCTCCTCTACTCTTTCGCATAGAGCAGCTTTCTTGGCAAGGTTATCTTTTTGAACCTCTTTTTGTCCCTCAAAATATGCTTGATGCTTCTTATTTACAGCAGAGGTTGCCTGACGGAATCTTTCCCAAATTTGTTCGCGATTCTCTTTGTCAACAGGACCATACTCTTTCCACTCTTCGTGTAGTTTTTGAAGTTTCTTGAATGCTTCAACTACATTTTCTTCATTAATCAATGCTTCTGCTTTCTGACAAAGTGTCTCTTTTGCATCAAGATTCTTCTTAAAATCAAGATCTCTCAAATCCTTACTGATTTTCACATAATCATAAAACTTCTCTTCGTAAAGTTTATATGTATTGTATAAATCAGTATGATTAGCTTGAGGAACAGGACCTATCGATCTCCATTTTGTCTGAATAGTTCTGAATTCAGGGAATGTTTTGTTTGTGTCGTCCTGTTTTTCAATAAGAGTCTTTAGCTCCTCGATAAGAGCAAGTTTCTCTTTATAATTCTCCTCTTTTTTCTTCTCGTTCTCTTGAAGGAAAGTTGATCTTATCGATTTGTAAGCAGAATATTTAGACTTGAATTCATTTTCGATATCTTCAAATGGGTTATGAGATTCTTCCTCCTGATTATATCCGCTCTCAATTCTCTCCTTCTTAAGATTTTTATAGAAAACAGCTTTGATTACATCCGCGTGTTTATAGATAAGTTGGTGATTATCAGTTTCTAACAATTGATCGAAAAGATCCACAAGCTCTTTTAAACTCTTGGAACTATAATCAATCTCTTGATTGAAAACAGATTCAACTTCATCGTTATTGATTTGGATATTTTCGGGATTTATTTCATCCACGATCTGCACTTGTGCAGGAGTTTGTTGCTCCTCAGAAACAACTTTTTTAATCTCGTCACTCATAATATTGAATTGTTATAATAATTATTATCTCGCAAATATACATTTTTTTTATGAATTTAAGGAGTAATTTATCTATTTTTGCAGAAATGAGAATAGATATTTTAACAGTAGTACCGGAACTTTTAGAGAGTCCACTGAACCACTCCATCGTACAGAGAGCAAAAGATAAAGGTTTGGTAGAGATTCATATCCATAATCTCAGAGATTATGGCAAGGGAAAATATAGGCAGGTAGATGATTATAGTTTCGGAGGTGATGCCGGAATGGTAATGATGATTGAACCAATTTACACTCTTATTGAGGAACTAAAATCTCAAAGGGAGTATGATGAGATTATTTACACATCACCTGATGGAGAGATTCTTAATCAAGGCATATCTAATCAATTATCTTGCAAAGAGAACATAATTATTCTATGTGGTCACTATAAAGGGGTGGATCATAGAGTGAGAGAGCATCTAATCACAAAAGAGATATCTGTAGGAGATTATGTTTTGAGTGGAGGAGAGATACCGGCAGCTATTATATGCGACTCTATTATAAGGTTGATTCCGGGAGCAATTGGGGATGAAACATCTGCCCTATCTGACTCTTTTCAGGATAATCTTCTGGCCCCTCCTGTTTACACCAGACCTGCCGAATTCAATGGTTGGAAAGTGCCTGAAGTATTGCTAAGCGGAAATCCTAAATTAATAAAAAAATGGCAGGAGGATGAGTCTTTGAAACGCACAAAAGAACTAAGACCTCATCTTTTGTCAGAAGAATAGTTGTATAGTGAGACTTTTTTTGTATATTTGTTAATATGAACTTTTAATATGAACTAATTAAAAATTACGATGAAAAAAGTATTATTTACAATTTGCGCAATTGGACTTGTTGCTCTTATGAGCAGTTGCTCAAAAGAGTGCAATTGCAAAGCCAAAGTGAATGGCGAAGTAAAATTTGAAACAACTATTGATAAACCGGAAGACAAATCTTGTTCAGACATTAAAGATATTGATGTTAATATCCCCGGTTTGATTGATTTTGAATTGGATTGCAAAGCAGTTCTTTTCTAGGATATTTATGCCAACTTTAATGTAACTCTTTGATGGATAGTTCATTAAAGTTGGTTTTTTTATTACACAAATTTAGATAGACAGCAAATGAGCAAAGCAATCAATTTTGCCAAAATTGCCCTTAGAGTGCTTTTAGGGGTCGTATTTCTCTTTTCCGCAATAGCCAAACTATTATCAATAGACTCATTTGAAATCTATATATTCAGTTTCAAAATCATTTCACTTGAAGCATCCTTTCTTCTCGCAAGGTTACTTATTGCATTTGAAGTAATTTTAGGTATTTGGTTAATAACAAATGTAAAGAACAGATACTCATTCTGGTGCGCCTTTGCAACTCTCTCGATATTTACAATATTCTTGCTGATTTTATCATTGACAGGAAATCAGGATAATTGCAACTGTTTTGGAGAATTTATAAAAATGAATCCAAAGGAATCAATCATAAAAAATCTGATAATGATACTCTTCCTAATCGCTTCATACAATGCTAAAACATTCAGTATCAGAAGATTATCCCTGTGGGGTATAGTAATTTCCATTGCTGTTACTGCTACAGTTTTTATCATATCTCCGCCGGATAATTGGAGATACACATCATATCAAAAACACACAGATGTTAATGTAGAAGCGTTACAAAAGAGTAAAGAGCAAACTATTATACCAATTGAACTATTTGATGGAGAGAGGATTGTATGTTTCTTCTCCCTTAAATGTAACTATTGCAGTAAAGCAGCTCAAAAGATTTCTGTTTTGCGTGAGAGAGGAGAATTCAGCAATGCCGATATTCACATAATTTTCGGTGGAGAAGAGAAGAGTACAGAAGAGTGGTTCCAAAATACAAAAATGCAGGCAAAAAGTGTTAGCTTCTTACCTGCAAATGATTTTCTTTCAATTACTTACGGCTCAATTCCTCTAATTCTTCATCTTAAAGATGGCGAAATAATTGAGAAATACTCTTACCGCGATATCAGAAAAAGCAACGATTGAGACTATTTGCGAGCTCTCGCAGCTTTAAGTGTATTATTCAATAGTGATACGATTGTCATAGGGCCAACACCACCCGGCACAGGGGTAATGTATGAGCTCTTTGGTGCAACATTATCATAATCCACGTCACCTCTCAAAAGATAACCCTTTTCGTTGTCGGCTGGAACGCGTGTGATTCCCACATCAATAATAACAGCTCCATCCTTAACCATATCAGCAGTCAAAAAGTGAGGTACACCAAGTGCTGCTATAATGATATCTGCATTGAGTGTGTGCTCTTTGATATTCTCTGTACGACTATGACAAATAGTTACAGTGCAATCACCGGGATACCCTTTTTGTGAAAGAAGATTTGCCATTGGCCTGCCTACAATATTACTACGTCCGAGAATTACACACTTTTTACCTTTTGTCTCGATTTGATATCTCTCAAGAAGTTTCATTATACCAAATGGAGTTGCACAAACAAATGTGTCAAGGCCTAATGATAATTTTCCAACATTTACAGGATGGAAACCATCAACATCTTTCATTGGATCTATTGCATTGATAACTGCTTGTTCGTCAATGTGTTTTGGTAATGGTAACTGAACAATCAAACCATCAACATCATCATTTTTGTTGATTTTCTCAATCTCTTTTACTAATTCTTCTTGTGTAGTTTCAGCAGACATTCTTAAAACAGTGGAGTTAAAGCCGACCTGCTTACAAGATCTCTCTTTATTATTGACATAGGTTTGACTTGCACCATCTTCACCTACAAGAATTGCACACAAATGTGGTCTTTTTCCACCGGCAGCAACTAATGCTTCAACCTCTTTTGCCAACTCCTGCTTAATCAAGTCAGAAGTCTCTTTTCCATTGAGAATCACCATATTATCTTCTTTTTTTACCTTTTAATGCAGCCATTTTGTTTCCACCGGCCATATTCTTCATTATTTTGCGTGTCTGATCGAACTGTTTCAACAATCTGTTGATTTCAACAATTGATGTACCACTACCATCAGCAATTCTTTTTCTTCTTGAGCCATTTATCAATTCAGGTTTCTCTCTCTCCTCCGGTGTCATTGAAAGAATAATTGCTTCGATACTCTTGAATGATGAGTTATCAATATCGATATCTTTGATTGCTTTACCAACTCCCGGAATCATAGATGCCAAATCCTTGATGTTACCCATCTTCTTGATTTGTTGAATCTGCTCATAGAAATCTGTCAAAGTATATTGGTTTTTGGCAAGTTTCTTATGTAGTTTACGTGCCTCTTCTTCGTTAAATTGCTCTTGTGCCTTTTCAACAAGAGTAACAACGTCTCCCATACCGAGGATACGGTCTGCAATACGTTTTGGGTGGAAGAGGTCGAGTGTCTCCATCTTCTCTCCTGAGCTGACAAATTTGATTGGTTTTCCAACAACAGCTTTGATAGAAAGAGCAGCACCACCACGAGTATCACCATCCATCTTTGTCAATACAACTCCGTCAAAATCAAGCACTTCGTTGAATGCCTTAGCAGTCTCTACTGCATCTTGACCTGTCATTGCATCTACAACAAATAGAGTTTCTGAAGGTTGCACGGCTCTTTTGATAGAGGCAATCTCATTCATCATAAACTCATCAACTGCCAAACGACCTGCAGTATCGACAATCACTACGCCATAGCCCTCTTTTTTAGCTAAAGCAATAGCATTCTGAGCTATTTGAACAGGATTTTGAACACCATCTTCTGTATAGACTGTAACACCTATCTGTTCGCCTAATACTTTCAATTGTTCGATAGCAGCAGGACGATAAACGTCACCGGCAACTAATAGAGGACGAATACCTCTCTTCGATTTGATATTGTTAGCCAACTTTCCGCAGAAAGTAGTTTTACCAGAACCTTGTAAACCGGAAACCAAAACAACTCCTGGTGAGCCCTTAATGTTAATATCAGCCGATTCGCTACCCATTAAGGTTGCCAACTCATCGTGGACAATCTTCACCATCATCTGTTCAGGTTTAACAGCTTTCAAGACATCTTGTCCAAGTGCCTTCTGTTTTACCTGATCACAGAAAGATTTAGCAATTTTGTAACTAACATCGGCATCCAACAATGCCTTTCTAATCTCCTTAAGTGTCTCGGAAACATTAACCTCTGTAATTTTTCCCTGTCCTTTTAAGAGCTTGAAGGAGTTCTCCAGTCTATCAACTAAATTTTCAAACATTTTATTTATGTAAATTATAGATTATCAGAATAGTAATGATTTGCAATATCTTTTAAATTGTACCTCATCGACATCACCTCGCCATAAGCACCTGCAGAGAGTATTGCAATCAAATCGCCACGTTTTGCTTCATTGATACTTTTTGCTGAAGCAAATTTATCACTTGTCTCACAGACAGGTCCAACGATATCGTAAGTATGTAAAGTACCACTTGAAGTAAGGTTTATAATATCGTGATTTGCTTCATATAATGCAGGTCTTATTAAATTATTCATACCGGCATCAAGAATAAGAAAATCAATATTATCTCCCTCTTTCACATAGAGCACTCTGCTTATCAATGCACCACATTGTGCCACTAAAGATCTGCCCGGCTCGAAGTGTACCTCCTGTCCCTCCTCTACGTGAAGATATCTGTTTATTGTTGAAAAATATCTCTCGAAGTCTGCAATCGGATTTTCCAAAGGATTATCATAATCAATTCCCAATCCGCCACCGAGATTTATCGACTTGATACTCATTCCATTCTCCTTTAACCAAGAGGTAATAACATTGACCTTCTCGCAAAGAGTGGCAAAAACATCAATATCGGTAATTTGAGAGCCAACGTGGAAATGAATACCAATTAACTCAACATTTTGACATTTTTTAATTGAATCTATTGTCTCTAAAAGTTTATTCAGAGAGATACCAAACTTGTTCTCTTTCTTGCCTGTAGTGATAAACTTGTGGGTATGGGCATCAACATCAGGATTGATTCTGAGTGAGATATTTGCCTTTTTACCCATCTCTCCTGCAAGTTCATCAATAATCAAAATTTCAGCAATAGACTCACAGTTGAATGAGAAAATACCAATTTCAAGAGCTTGACGAATCTCTTTATCTGTCTTACCAACACCTGCGTAAACAATCTTTTCCGGAGCAAAACCTGCCTCGTACGCCCACATAACCTCATTTCCGCTAACACAATCCGCACCAAAGCCATAATCCTTGATAAGTGCAAGAATTCTCTTATTAATATTTGACTTCAGAGCATAATGCGCTTTGTAACCATATTTGTCGAGTTCCCTCTTACAAAGTTCAAGAGTCCTCTTCAAAAGGTCCATATCATAATAATACAGCGGAGTCTCCAATTGCTTGAATTTATCAATAGCTCTCTGATCTATCATCTCATTTTTAATTATTCAAACTGCAAAAATAGTGATTTTTTAAGAGAGAGCTATCATTTACGATAATTATTTTGGGCAGATTGGGAATTAATTGAAAAGTTGTCTGTTTATTCTCCTCTATTCTCTGAAATCTCTTTAGCCACAATCCTTGCTGCAATCTGAACCAACTCCGCACAGGGACGCTTTTTGTAATATTCTGCTGTCCTTTCAGATGGCATAGGAGATTCAGGAAGATTAGACTTCGGTCTGATACCGAGAAGTTCGGCACAGACTATCGATCCATTTATTTCCTTAAACTCTGCTGCAAATTTCTGGACAAGCGAGTAGTTTGCTTTTCTTGCATCCATCAGTAACGGATTATCTGCAGGAGATATAATACCTGAGAGAAATGTCATTCCTGAAACTGTACCACACACCTCTCTTAGACGGCCAAAACCGCCTCCAAAACCAGAAGTTAAGGAGGCCAAAGTTTTAGTATCTATATCTGTAAGATCTTCAAATGCCAAAACCACACTTTGACAGCAATTATATCCACTCTCGAAGAGTTCTTTGGCTTTTGCAGCTCTTTCCTCAATAAAATTATCGTTTAATTTATTGATTTTCAACATTTTATCTATGTTCTTTTCTTAATAGATCAAAAATGGTTTTAACCGGATTAAAGGTTATTAATGGAACATCTACAAAAATGGTATTCCAATTGCTCATTGCTCCATTCCAAAGTCCCGGCAACTCTTGTGCTTTCAGAGCACGACCTTCGAAACTCTTTGATGAGATAAATCCTGCCTTTGGATCTACATATTCAGGAAGGTTGAATCTGTTACCTTTATAATCTTTTAATGAACATACTAAATCCACAGGGTTAAAGTGAGTACCACTATTAAACATCTCCATAACTTTTGGGTCGTTCGGATTGAGTTGAACGCTCTCTAAAATTTGAAGAGAAGTAGTGCCATCTTCCTCTTTAATTATAAATGGTCCTCCTCCCGGTTCGCCCACATTTTTCACCATTCCACATACTCTGATAGGTCTGTTGAGCTTATTTTTTAGGAATTTTGGCAATTCAGATGCCGGCATTTCAGGAATTGTTATACTATACTCACTATCAATGAATTTAACAATTTCGTTACAAAGCTTTTCAAGCTCTTTTTCGTCAGAAATTGCATCTAATTGTTCCAGATATTGGAAGGTTTTTGCCTTTGCTTGAAGCAACTTTCCTACAAGGATTTTTTTCCATAGAACCGTCTCTTCGATATAGCTTTGCTTAACCACATTATCAATATTTTTTATGATAACGACATCAGCATCTATCTCATTTAAGTTGTAAATCAAAGCACCGTGACCACCCGGTCTGAATAGAAGATTTCCATCTCCTTTAATGAATGGTGTATTGTCCTCATTGACTGCAACAGTATCTGTTGAAGGCATCTGCTGAGTGAATTGGATATTGTATTTTACATTGTATCTTTTCTCGTATTTATCCTTAACAGATTCGAATAGCTTTTCAAAACCGGATTGATGTTCAGGAGAGACTGAAACTATAATCTCAACAACGCCATTTTTTTGTGCATAAAGTGCACCTTCAACAAGATGTTCCTCAAATGCCGTACGCGATTCTTCAGAACAATCGCAAATACTTAAATCATTGAGTTCATTTGAGTTATACTTATGGAATTTAAGTACTCCTTTAGGTTTAACTCCATATCCCATTTTATCTGCATCGAGTACAGTTTTCAATATTTCAAGGTCACTTTTACCATCAAACTCTTCTTGAGAATAGAAGGCAAAATCTTTAATGTTAGAAACAAATTTTTCAGCAGCACACTCGTTTGAGGCACCTCCCTTTTCTAAAGTATCTACCGCATTGAAAAGATCCTTAAACATTCGTGAGGCAGCACCTGATGCAGGGACAAATTTTGCAATTTTTGCATCTGAATTGTTGTAAAGCTCCAATGCCTCAGATATACGGGCATCATCCATGACTGTAATACCTTTAGATGGAGTTGCAGCGGAAACTACATTCAGATAGGGAAAACCTGTTTTAAAATTTTCTAATTGATTTACGACCTTCTCAACTGAAATTCCCAAATTTTGCAATTGAGCATTGATTTGATCATTAAAAAGTGAATTCATCTCTATAATTGTATTTTGATCTATAATTTTCGAACTTTTGCGGATTTGACCTTAACTTTAAATCATTTCGGTAAAT
>X40_Bactrian_Camel__coassemble_202_pt1 | contig 10118 bp, 8 predicted proteins | sample X40_Bactrian_Camel__metabat2_high_PE_006 | metagenome-assembled genome bin X40_Bactrian_Camel
CTTTGTAATTCATATAATTATTTAAATTTATTTTTTAATTCTTATTAAGATAAGTCTGCAAAAATAGTAAAAAAATAGCAAAAATGGTTATCTTTGTATAAATCGTTTAATCATTTATTAACAGAGATATGAAACAATATATTCAAGCCAATAAAGAGCGCTTTTTTGATGAGTTATTTCAACTCTTATCTATTCCGTCAATCAGTTCTTCAAGTGAACATAAGGGAGATATGCAATCGTGTGCAGAGAAGCTTGTTGAATTGCTTTTAGCCGCCGGAGCAGATCGTGCTGAGGTCTATCCGACAACAGGTCATCCTGTAGTGTTTGCCGAGAAAATTATAGATCCGTCACTTAAGACGGTTTTGGTTTACGGACACTATGATGTTCAACCTGTGGATCCTATAGAACTCTGGAAATCAGACCCTTTCAAACCGGAAATAAGAGATGAAGCAATATATGCACGTGGTGCTAATGATGATAAAGGTCAATCTTTTATGCATATTAAGGCATTTGAATATCTTGTAAAAGAGGGTAAACAACGTCATAATATCAAATTTATTCTCGAAGGCGAAGAGGAGATCGGATCTCCATCTTTGGCTACATGGGCTAAAGATAATAAAGAGATGCTCGCTTGCGATATTATGCTTGTTTCTGATACAACAATGATTTCTGAAGAGGTGCCATCTATCAATTGCGGTATGAGAGGACTCTCTTATGTAGAGGTTGAGGTTACAGGTCCTAATAAAGATTTACACTCTGGCCACTACGGAGGGGCAGTAGTCAATCCTATCAATGCTCTTTGTAAAATGGTAGATTCATTGATCGATGAAAAGGGAAGAATCACTGTTAAGGGATTTTATGACGATGTTGTAGAGTTGAGTATGGAGGATAGAGCAATGTTTGCAAGAGCTCCATTTAATATGGAAGAATATAAGAAATTCCTTGATATTGATGAAGTTGCAGGCGAAGAGGGATATACGACACTTGAGCGTACAGGTATTCGTCCTTGTCTTGATGTCAATGGCATCTGGGGTGGCTTCATTGGCGAGGGTGCAAAGACCGTTTTACCATCTAAAGCTCACGCAAAGATATCTATGAGACTTGTTCCAAATCAAGATTGTGAGAAGATTTCTGAACTCTTCAAAACTCATTTTGAATCTATTGCTCCTGCGGGAGTTAAAGTTAAGGTTACTCCTCATCATGGAGGTAATGGTTTCTTGATTCCAATCTCATCTGATGCTTATAAAGCTGCTGCAAAAGCAATGGAAGAGGTCTATGGAATAGAGCCGGTGCCAAGCAGAGGTGGTGGTTCAATCCCAATTCTTGCAGATTTACAAAAGATACTCGGAGTAGATCCTCTTTTGATGGGTTTTGGTTTAGAGAGAGATACAATTCACTCACCTAACGAGAGTTACCTTTTGTCTCAACTTTACAAGGGTATGGAGTCTATAGCACTATTCTATAAATATTATTAGTATGAATTATTGTGAATTAGAGTATCAGATTCGCAAAAAGGGTTCATTTCTTTGCGTTGGTCTCGATACAGATATTGAATTAATCCCTCAATTTTTAAGAGATAAGGAGAATTCCATTTTTGAATTCAATAAGGCGATAATTGATGCAACTCACTCATATTCAGTTGCTTACAAACCAAACCTTGCTTTTTATGAATCCTATGGAGTGTGGGGATTGAAGCAGTTGGAGATGACTGTAGAGTATATTCGTTCCAATTATCCTGAACTATTTATTATTGCTGATGCAAAGAGAGGAGATATTGGCAATACTGCCCAAAGATATGCAAAGGCATACTTTGAATCGATGGAATTTGATGCAGTAACTCTTGCCCCATATATGGGTAAAGATTCCATATCTCCATTCTTAAAATATGAAGGAAAGTGGAGTATTGTTCTTGCTTTGACATCAAATAAAAGTGCCGAAGATTTCGAGACTTTGGTCTTGGAGGATGGTGAGCCACTCTACAAAAGGGTTATTAAAACCACAATGGAGTGGGGAAGTAGAGACTCTTTGATGTTTGTTGTAGGAGCAACTCGTCCAGAAGAGCTTGGAAAAATTCGTCAATATTGTCCGGACCATTTCCTTCTTGTCCCCGGTGTTGGTGCGCAAGGTGGGTCTTTAGAGGAGGTTGCCAAGTATGGTATGAATAGCCATTGTGGTCTCCTTGTGAACTCTTCTCGTGGAATTATTTATGCAGATTCTACAGAGAAGTTTGCAGAGGTGGCTGGAGAGAAGGCAGCAGAGATTGCTTCGCAAATGGCTGCGATGCTGTAATGGATTGTTGCACAATAGATTGCCGGCTTCGCCAGCAATGACGTAAAAAAATAACCGGCATAAAGAGAAATCTTCGTGCCGGTTTTCTATATTTTATGTATATATTATTCGTGCGAGTGAGAATGTGCATCCTCTTCGTCCTCGTCGTCATCATCATCGACAAGGTGAGCATATTTTACCTGACGCTCTTTCCATCTCTCTTTAGCAAATTGCTGCATATCTGCAACTTCGTCTTTTTCGTCAATGATTTCCAGACCGAAGATTGTCTCTACAATATCCTCAATGGTGATGATACCTTGAAAACAACCATACTCATCAATGATAAGACCGATTTGCTCTTTAAGTTCAAGCAGCGATTCCCAAACTTTAGAGATTGAAACCTCCTCGTTAAATAGCGCTACATCTCTCTTGATATCGCTCAATTTAATATCAAACTTGTCCTCTGCAAGATACTCTAAGATGGTACCACGTAGTACATAACCTGTAATATATTCAGGACTTTCGCCATAGACAGGAATTCTCGAGTGGTGAAGATATTTCTTCTTTTTGTAGAACTCCTTCAAGGTCATATTTTCCGGAGCAATCGCTGCTACAACTCTTGGAGTCATAACATCGTATGCCTTGACATCATCAAGTTTTATCAGGTTTTGAATAACCTTGTTCTCCTTATTTTTGAATGTACCCTCCTCTACACCAACGGTTACCATAGCAGAAACCTCTTCACGACTTACTGTGATTTCCGGCTCTTTAGGAGAAAGAGCGTGAGTCAACCACTCAGACATTATTACCAATGGGTAGGTAATGAAGATAAGCACTCTGATTGTGTATGCTGTTACTGATGTTAGAGAACGCCAGTAGTTTGCACCAATTGTTTTAGGAATAATCTCAGAAAAAATCAAAATTAACAATGTAACAATTGCGGAAACAATACCGGTAGATGCCTCACCAAAGACAATTGTAGCTTGAGCACCGACACCTGCAGCACCGACTGTGTGTGCGATTGTATTAACAGTCAGAATAGCGGATATTGGTCTATCAATGTCCTGTTTATATTTTTTTAATAAAATAGCTCCTTTAACCTCATCCTCCTCTTTCATAGTTAGGAAGGAGATTGGCGTGGAATATAGAACTGCCTCAATTACAGAACAGATAAAGGATACACAAATAGCTAACGCTAAGTAAACAAATATTAATGCCATGCTGCAAAGATATCAATATTTTTTATCCATTCATAGTAATAAGGAGTTCTTCGTTGTTTCTTGTCAACTCCATTTGTGTTTTTATAAAGTCCATCGCCTCGACAGCAGTCATATCGGCAAGGTGTTTTCTTAAAACCCAGACACGATTGATAATATCCGGGCTGTATAACAAATCATCTCTACGTGTAGAACTCAAAGTGACATCAACAGCAGGGAAGATACGTTTATTTGATATTCTTCTATCTAATTGTAGTTCAAGATTACCTGTGCCTTTAAACTCTTCAAAAATAACTTCATCCATTTTTGATCCTGTCTCGGTAAGTGCTGTGGCAAGAATAGTAAGTGATCCACCATTCTCAATATTACGTGCAGCTCCAAAGAACCTCTTAGGTTTGTGAAGTGCATTTGCATCTACACCACCGGATAAAACTTTACCTGAAGCAGGTTGAACGGTGTTGTAAGCTCTTGCCAATCTTGTTATAGAGTCAAGAAGAATCACAACATCGTGACCACACTCAACCATTCTTTTGGCCTTTTCAAGGACCATATTTGCCACCTTAACGTGTCTTTCAGCCGGCTCGTCAAATGTTGATGCAATAACCTCTGCCTTAACACTTCTCTCCATATCGGTAACCTCTTCGGGACGTTCATCAATAAGAAGAACTATCATATATACCTCAGGATGGTTATCTGCAATTGCATTGGCAACTGCCTTAAGTAGCATAGTCTTACCGGTTTTAGGTTGAGCAACAATCAAACCCCTTTGCCCCTTTCCGATAGGTGTGAAAAGATCCACAACTCTGATAGAGATATCGCTATTGTGACCATTACCGGTTAAATTGAATTTCTCATCAGGGAAAAGTGGAGTTAAGAAATCAAATGGTACTCTATCTCTGATGTACTCAGGTGTACGACCATTTATCATATTAACCCTGATAAGAGGGAAATATTTTTCACCCTCTTTTGGAGGTCTTATCTCTCCATAAATTGTATCCCCGGTTTTAAGTGCAAAGTATTTAATCTGTTGGCTTGATACGTAGATGTCGTCAGGTGAGTTTAGGTAGTTATAGTCTGAAGATCTCAAAAAACCATAACCATCAGGCATAATTTCCAAAACTCCGGATGCCTCTACAATTCCTTCAAATTCAATTTTTGCAGGTTGTGGCTGGTGATTGTTATTATGATTGTTGTTGTTCTTTTGGTGTGGCTCTTTTTTGTGTGGTTTGTGAAATTCTTCCTTTGTAATGGGCTCATTAACAGTAATTTGCGGTGTGTTTGATGCCTCAGGACTCTCTTCCTTTTTTGTGATCTCCACTTTGATGCTTTCAATCTTTTCTCTTTGAGTCGAGTAGTGTGGAGTCGCCTCACCTGTGTTATTGAAAAGTGGCTCGTTTTTGCCAACCTTGATTCTTTGACGAATCTTTTTCTCTTTTACATCTGATTCCTTTGGAGTCTCTTCGATTTTAATCTCTTCCGGCTCAGATACTTTAGTTTCACTCTTGCCCTTTTTCTTTTTAGCAGTAGGGCTGTTTTTCTTTTTGCTATCTTGATTTGAAGTTTCAGGAGTATCCTCCTTTTTGATCTCTTCAACTGCTGTTTCCGGTTGATTTTGAACCTCTTTTTTACCCTCTCTTTTCGTTCTCTCTTGGCTCCGGCTTTTTCTGCTTTCGGAGCTTCCTGCTCATTTACCTCGGGCTTTGGAGATTCAACCCCTTTTGTCTTTTTTGTCGGCTTTTCAGCCACAGACTCTTTATTTGGAGTTTCAACCTTTTCAGCAACCTTTTTTGTCCTCTTTATTGATGGACGTTTAGGCCTTTCGGTACTCGAAACAGCTTGTTCGTCAAGTATCTTATATACTAAGTCAGTCGTATCGTAAGATTCAGGTTTTGAGATCTTTAACTTCTTAGCTATTTCACACAGTTCTTCGTGTGATTTTTCTTTTAATTCAGCGATTGCGTACATTATATGATTGTTATATGGCATTACTGAGACTAATGCCCTTTTTGATATTGCAAATATAAATTAAAGAGGCAAATATCCAAAAAAAAATCACTATTTTGAGGCAATAACTTCTATCTCTGCTACTGAATTTTTTGGTAGCGTTTTGACAGCATAAGCAACGCGTGCAGGGTATGGCTCTTTGAAGAATTGAGCATATACCTCATTCATTTGTGCAAAATCGTTCATATCTGTCAGATAAACAGTAGTCTTGACAACATCACAAAAGTCAAATCCACCTTCGTTTAGTATATATCCGATATTTTTGAATATTTGAGTAAATTTATCTTTTAATGTTCCCTCTACAAATTCGCCGGTTTGCGCATCTATAGGAAGTTGGCCTGATACATAAATAGTGTCATTAACGATTACAGCTTGACTGTAAGGTCCAATAGCAGCTGGTGCTAAAGGAGAATTAACAATTGTTTTCATTTGAATTTTTATTATATAATGAATTAATTATCCCAGAAACTTGAAGATTTCTTGAATTGAAGTAGGTCTGAAAGTGCAGATGCGTTTGCTGCAATTCTAAAACTCCAGCTCTCCCATTGTCCGTTAGGAACCCAGGAAACTGAGATGTTGAAGCAGTGCAGGTCGTATGTTGCACTCAGGTTTGTAGTAGTCATTTTCATTTTAGTCAAGTCAAAACCTGTATTCAAGTTCAAGTTAAAGGCAGGTGTGATTCTTACTTGCCCCGACATACTTAAGGTCTGAATATGGTTATCCTTAACGTGCAAACGCTCATTCAAATACTGATAAGACCTTGAGAATGAATAATTTAGGTTAAAACTTAAACTCCATGGAATTGCAGGATTCATATAGAAAACCCATCCACCCGGAATATACTCACCAGTCATAGGATGGTAATATACACGATTATACCCGTTTGATGAGCCACTTGAAGAGCCATCATTTCCCTTAATAGCACCTTCTCCATTTATTGAGTAGGATAGAGATGCACTTGCATTTGTCAATCTGGCAAGTTTTCCCGTTTTTACTATATTAAATGTGTTGATAGGTCTTCCTCTCTCATTAATGGCGTATGGATCCAGTGTAATATTACCACTCAATGCAACTTTTCCAAATACTGTTGTACTTGCATTGATCGATATGTTTGACAATTTCAATGAATCTGCAAGGAAGTTATATGAACCACTAAGGTTTAATTGGTCAATCAATTTAATCTTTTGATATCCCTTTCCTGTACTATCCTTCGGGTTGGAAATTTTTGCCTCTATATTGTTTCCAACAGAGAACGACAGACCTGCATTTCGTCCCTTGCCCGGAGGTGAACTGAGGTTTCCTGCATATTTGTTGTACTCAACACTCTTCTCGTTACCATTCTTATCTATGTAGGTGTAGGTCCTATAACCATTCATTGCTGTACCCAATTCAGGCCTTAGATTGATGCTGATTTGAGGTGAAATCATGTGTCTGATTGCCTGAATCTTTTTATCCTTTCCAAAATTGAAAAGACCATAAATACGAGTACTGAAAGCGATACCTGCCGAGTAGGTTTGAGAGATACCGAATCTGCTGAACTGAGGTGTCATCTCTGTTATAACCTGATTTGTCTCAGGGTCATACCTCTTGGTCTGCTCTCTGAAATACCAGTTCATCCCATAACTAATAGATGGTGATGCCTGGATGTAGTTTAATACAGAGAATGATGGCAAACCTATTGCAAATGTATGGGTCATACCATTTTGCAGACGGTCCATTATATTCATATCTTTCAACTCTCTGCTCTTGAATGAGATTTTGTTCTGCATTGAGCTGTTGTAACTCAATGAGATCTTCTCATAGAACTTTTCAGAACCAACTCTGTTCTTTTTCTTGAAAGGGAAAAATCTATTAACGGTAAATGTAATATTTGGTAACGTAATAGAGTATGAACTATCTCTTGAATTCTGGCTATGTGCAGCATTTATTGACATACTCATTCCTGTCCAAGTCTTTGAATATGAGATAGATGATGACATCTGATTCTGCAATGCCTGCTGGATGTTGTCAGAATTGTATTTGTTGTTAGAAGGGCTTGAGAAGTTTACAGAGGCCCTGAATGAAGTCCCGGGTCTTGCCTTTGAATCCTGAGAGTGACTCCACGAAACTGCAAAGTTGGAGCTTTCACTATAATCAGGGGAGTCCTTCTCTCCACTTTTATCTACTGAATAGGTCAATGATACATTACCATCGAATGCATACTTTTTCTTGTATCGTGAATTTAATTTTGCATTCCAAGAGCCCAATGTATAGATTGATCCAGTCAATGCTACATCAAAATGGTTGCCAAATACAAAATAGAAACCGGCATCCTTCATATATAGACCGCGGGAAGTTTCCTCACCAAAGGTCGGCATCAGAATACCGCTGGCTCTCTCCGGCATCTTAGGAACAAAACCAAACGGAAGACCGATTGGTAGCGGAACATCGGCAAGTACCAGGTAGGCAGGTCCGAAAATTGTTCTCTGCTCCGGTTCTGTCATTACCTTAGCAACCGTCATCTTTAAGTAGTAGTGTGGATGTTCGTGGTCGCAAACGGTATATTTTCCATTTTGAATATTCAGTGAGTTGTCAGCCATCTTCTTGATGTTGTTACCATGCAGGATACCCTCGTCATCTTGGGTAATCATATTGGTAATCTTTGCCTTACTGCTCTTAAAGTTATAGGTTACATTCTCCATGGTATAACTTTGCGTGCCCTCAGTCATTACAGGTAGTCCGATCCACTCATTGGTTATTGAATCCTTAGTACCTGCGGCGAAGACGGTGTTGGTATTCAGGTCGTATGCCATATAATCAGACTTAATCTCAATATTGCCATACTTGACACTTACATCACCATAATAATATAACATCTTCTTGCCATCAGAAAAGTCCTCTATGATAGAGTCCTTTGCTGTGGAGAATGCCGGCATCTCAAGAGTGCTTTTTACTCTCGGCAGGGTGTCGGTTTCTTGACTAAGTGTATCTATTATTGTTGTGTCCTGTATTGTTAAGATGCTGTCTTTCAATAATTTATCAGAGGTATCTACTACTGCTCCGGGAATTGATTTTCTCTCAGTTATGGCAAGAGAGTCAATTGCAGGAGTGGTATCGTTATAATTATTGGAGATAGATTGATTGAGTCTGCTTATAATGGTATCTCTCTGCGCCTGTAATGTGGCAGAGGTTGTGTCTACAGCAAAAGCCATTTTGCTCGTAAAAAGCAAAAGTGCTAAGACAATAGTGCTGAGAGAGTTCTTATATGACATTATAAGTTGATTTCTGTCGCAATTTTATTTATATTTGCGTGGCAAAAATATAAAATATTTCACAATTAGTATGCCAATGACGATAAAGAGAATAATTCTTTCGATTTTTTTATCACTTTTTGTGATAAATCTATCTGCGCAAAGTAGCAGCGGTATTCCTTTGCGACGTGTGGTCATCGATCCGGGCCATGGAGGGAAGGATCCGGGAGCTTTAAGCCCTGATAAAAAGTTGCGTGAGAAGGATATTACTCTTTATGTCTCCAAAAAGTTTGGCGAGCTTATCAATAAAAAGTATCCCGATGTAGAGGTCTATTATACCCGTACATCTGATGTTCACGTACCTCTCGACAAAAGAAGTGCATTTGCCAATGATTTGAATGCAGATATTTTCATCTCAATTCACGTAAATGCTGCTAAGAGTAGAAATGCCAAAGGAGTAGAGACCTTTGTTATGGGTATGCATAAGAGTGAATCCAATCTTGAGGTTTGTCTTTTGGAAAACTCTGTAATTACGCTCGAAGATGATTACCATACCACTTATCAAAATTTCGATCCCAATAATCCTGAATCATATATAATTTTCAGTTTAGTTCAGAGTGCATCTTTAGAGCAGAGTATGATTTTAGCAGATTATACACAGAAACATCTGAAAAATGGACCGATTAAAGGTGATAGAGGTATCAAGCAGGGCGGACTTGTAGTTTTATGGAGGGCGACAATGCCGGCTATTCTGGTGGAACTTGGATTCATTTCAAATAGTGAGGATCGCAAAATTTTGGCGACAACAAGTGGAAAAGATAAGATGGCCGAGCAACTTTTCAAAGCTTTTGAAGATTTTAAGAGACAGTATGAGGCGGGAATGTCCGTTAGTGGCTCATCTCCAATTCAAGTTTCACAGCCGGATAAACCTACCACCAAAGTTGCCGAGGCCGATGTTAAAAAAGTTGTCGAAGATGTGAAAAAAGGGGAGTCATCAAAGAGTTCTGTTGACGATGAAAAGAAGAGTGATTTGAAAAGTGGTAAGGAGTATAGAATTCAAGTTTTTGCGGTCAATAGCAAATTGTCAAAAAATGATTATCGTTTTAAAAAAGAGAAAAATATCAACTACATACTTGAAGGTAAAACATATAAATATAGTGTAGGTGCATACCAGACACTATCTCAAGCCAAAAAAGATTTACCAAGAGTGAAAAAGAAATTTGATGGGGCATTTATCATTGTAGTTGAGGATGAAAAAATTGTTCAAAAAATATTTTAATTTAATTTATAATATTTCAAAATTACAACTTTCTAATTATCAAACAGATAGAAAATCACAGTCTTGTAATTGATTGAAATTCAATAAATTAAAAATACAATTTTTTTATGTAGTGATAAT
>X40_Bactrian_Camel__coassemble_209_pt1 | contig 9907 bp, 11 predicted proteins | sample X40_Bactrian_Camel__metabat2_high_PE_006 | metagenome-assembled genome bin X40_Bactrian_Camel
CTATAATAGGTTTTTATTTAAATTATTCGGTATGATTATTGTAACTATATAAGAAAAAAAGAATAAAAAATGACACACAACGACCGTTTTGTATTTAATCAAGCAAAGAATCAAAGAATTATGAATATTCATTTTAAGTGCATATCATATTCTGATACAAATCTTATCAATCGCTTTAGACTTCCACAGCGAATAAAATATGGCTGTTTCTTTATTTGCACCTCAGGAAGTGCTCAAATCTTGATTAATTCTCAAAACTATAATCTGCACAATGGTAGTATGTGTATATTATTTCCAAATATGCTTATATCCATAAGTGATGTATCAGAGGATTTCAGCGGATTTATCGGAGGTGTGAATACAGATTCATTCCTCCCCATCATAGACCAATCATCTATCAGTCTATTCGTTCAGATAAGCAACAACCCTTGTATTTCAATTGATGATCACCAGAAAAATATGATACTTAAGTTGTGCAAGAAGAGTCGTGATTACATTACAAATAATGAACACCCGTACAAAGAGGAGATTGTTAGAAATATTCTGGAGATAATCGTTTTTGAAATTGCCGCTATCTATAACCACAATGAGCCAATAGTTGAACAAAAGGTGACTCACAGCAAGAGAGTCTTCCAAGAGTTTATAACATTAGTTGCAAATGAACATACAATTTCGAGAGAGGTTAACTACTATGCCGAAAAGATGTGCATCACTCCAAAATACCTATCTGTCTTAATAAAAAAAGCATCGGGCAAGAGTGCTAATGATTGGATCAATGCAATCGTTGTAAATCGTGCAAAAACTCTTTTGAATAATGAGGATATGACGATACAGCAAATCGCTTATGAACTAAAATTCCCTAATGCCTCATTTTTTGTACAATATTTCAAGAGAAATATGGGAATTACTCCTAAGAAATATAGAGATTCTCTCCGTTAATAGTCTCTGGTTTTTCGGAACTCGACATAGAGAGGACCATAGTTGTCGCTATAATCAACTATCATCGTTGATTTGGTTACCTCAACTATTTGAACAAATTCTGTATCACGACCATCAGAGAGCACCAATATGCCATTCTTATTGTTGTATGAGTAGGTTCCACTGAAATTGAGTTTATCTTTATAGAAGTATTGGAAATTACTCAAATCATCAAAGACATAGATTTCATCATAATATTTCTGCTCTGTTCCATAGATATCCGATGGATCATATATAGTAAATGACTCCCAGGTGCCTTTCAAAATTGAATTCTCGACATTAACATTTATTGAAAAAGCACAACTTGTTGCTAATGAAATGGTTACAACAGCAAATAGCACTTGTTTAATTAACGATCTAACAATATTCATTTTATTTTTTTTAACAAAAATAGAATAATTACTCTAAAAAACAAATATATCCTCGAATGGAGAACGGCGAGGCAATGCCTTAACATTTATTACACCATCTGCTATACCAATCCCTCTTAATGTAGATTTTATACAATTCACTGCACATTGAGGGGTATTATTATTTTCACTCAAATGACAGAGATAGATGTTTTTTAACTCTTTATGGTAAATTTTTCTTATAACATCAGCTGTCTGTTCGTTTGAGAGGTGACCACAATCATTCAGTATTCTCGCTTTAAGTTCCGGAGTGTAACCTCCATGCATCAACATATCCAAATCGTAGTTGGCCTCTATTATAATATTGTCGGCCATCTTTGAATAGCGAATCAAATCGTCATTCATCGCTCCCAAATCCGTTACAAACAAAAACGTAACTCCCTTAAAATCAATAAAATATCCGAGTGTTTGCGTTGCATCGTGAGGCACTTCAAAAGGGGTAACAGAGACACCTTTTACGCTGAACGGTTGATTAAGAAATGATACTCTTTTACAGCCATTTATTTTACCGGTTGTACAAGGATGATAGCTCAGGGCGTGATGAAGAGTCTCCGTTGCATAGACAGGTTTGCAATAGTACTCAGTGAATGATCCCAAATATCGAATATGATCGATATGGTTGTGTGTAACCAAAACCAAATCAATCTTTGAGACATCAATACCGAAAGAGAGCAACCTCTTTTTAATGGTTCTCCCCCCTATTCCAACATCTATCAATAAAGAGAAATCCTCATCGCCCAAATAGTAACAATTTCCATTGCTACCACTTGACAAGCTAATAAACTTCAGCATTAAATATCTAACAATTGCTTCAACTCAGATGGTTTGAAGATACCTTTTTCTGTAACAATTCCTGTTATCAAATCTGCAGGCGTTACATCGAAAGCGGGATTATAAAATTTGACACCTTTCGGAGTAACCGGGTTCGAAAAATATGTGTCTGATATTTCGTATGATGGACGCTCTTCGATAATTATATCTTCGCCTGATGGACAGGTCAGGTCAATTGTACTTGTAGGACCCAAAACATAGAATGGTATTCCATAATGTTTTGCCAAAATAGCTAACGATGAGGTGCCAACTTTATTAGCTACATCTCCATTTGCCGCAATTCTATCACAACCTAAAAATACCACATCAACCTTTCCCTCTTTCATGACGATTGAAGCCATACTGTCGCATATAAGTGTAGTATCGACCTTTGCTTTTGTAAGTTCATAAGCAGTTAATCTTGAGCCCTGAAGCATAGGACGAGTCTCACCGGCATAGACCTTTGGAGCATAACCCATCTGTTGTGCAATGTAGATTGGGGCTAATGCAGTTCCGAATCTGGATGTTGCCAGGTGACCTGCATTACAGTGTGTTAAGATTCTGATACCGGGTGAAAGCAGTTTGAAACCATTTTCGCCTATCTTCTTACACATCTCAATATCTTCACTTTTAATGGCTCTTGCCTCCTCAACAAGGGCATCTTTAATTATCTGGACACCATCTGAGCCGGGTTTCAACTTTGACTTTACCTCATAATATTTCCTCTCCATACGATCTAAAGCCCACATCAGATTGACTGCAGTAGGACGGGAAATATTGAGATACTTTTTGGTGTTGAGAAACTCCTCTTCCAACTGTTCAACACTATAGACAGGTGCGCGATTAATACACATTGCCAAACCTAAAGCAGCTGTAACGCCAATAGCCGGAGCTCCCCTAACCTTTAATAGAGTTATTGCAAAAAATATCTCTTGTGCAGTGGTAAGTTTTAGAAAAACTTCGTTAGCCGGTAAAACATTTTGATCAAGAATTACTAACTCGCGAGCATCTTCACTTAACTCAACCGAATCGTAAGGAAATATTCTATCCATTTTTATAGTTTTTCAATAATAGAACTGAAAATGTATGTCATAGTATCTGCCGCTGCGTCTGCTGCCTTTACAACATCATCACCATCATTTACATAATCCTCATCATAATCATCGTGAGCTTCGTTTGTGATAACAGAGACTCCAAAAACAGGTATTCCGCAGTGACGTGCTGTGATAACTTCAGGTATTGTTGACATACCAACAGCATCAGCTCCAATCATTCTGAAATATCTGTACTCTGCAGGTGTCTCATAAGTTGGACCTGTACTTGCCAAATATACGCCCTTCTTTAGTCTAATATTTGATTCACTTGCTATCTCCTCAGCAAGAGCTATAAGTCCGAGATCGTATGGACGAGTCATATCCGGGAAACGAGTTCCAAACTCATCTAAATTAGGGCCAATCAACGGATTAGGAAGCAGATTGAGATGGTCGCGAATAATCATAAGATCACCCACCTTGAAGTCAAAATTTACTCCACCTGCTGCATTGGATACAAAGAGATAGCTGATACCCAATAGTGCCATAACTCTGATTGGAAGGGTAACAACATCCATCGGATAACCCTCATAGTAGTGAAAACGTCCCTGCATTGCACAAACGAACTTCCCTCCCAACTCACCACATATTAAGTTACCCTTGTGACCTACTGCAGTTGATTTTGCGAAATAAGGTATTTCATTGTATGGAATAACCACCGGATTTTCAATTTTCTCAGCCAATTTTCCAAGGCCACTTCCCAATACAATACCGGCTAATGGCACTCTTCCATTAAGTTTACCCTTAACGAAATCGGCAGCTTCATAATACCTGTTCATTCTTTCGTCCATAATATTTAATTTTAATCGTTAATCATTTTACTTAGTCTATCTACTTGATATTGAGCATTTTCCAAGATTTCACGCTCTCCCTCCACTACTCTGTTCTCCATTAAAACCTTACCATTACAAATAACAGTATCTACACACGAGCCATTTGCTGCATAAACAAGATTTGCCTCAAAATTATAGTTAGGAACAAAGACTGAACTGAATGTATCAATTAACAAAAGATCAGCGACTTTGCCCTCTTCTACTCTTCCAGCATCTACTCCGATTGCCTTATAGCCATTGACTGTAGCGAGGTCAAGAAGTTCGTTAAGAGGCATTGCTGTCGGATTCTCCCTCCACGCCTTTTGAAGCATAGCTGTGGTTTTCATAGTCTCAATCATATCAAGATTGTTGGAAGTACCACATCCATCTGTTCCTAATGCCACATTAACTCCCTGATTTCTGAATTCATTATAGCGAAACTTGTAACCGGAACTGATTTTAAGATTGGAGTTAATATTATGAACTACAGTAACTCCCCTTCTTGCCAATGTCTCAATATCTTTATTATCTACCCAAACTGCATGAGCAGCAACTGCATTGCAATCCATACCTCCTATAGAGTCAATATATTGTGTTGGAGAGAGACCGTGTTCTCTGAAACTATCTTCGGTCTCTGAACGACTCTCTGCGAGATGAAACTGGAATAGAAGGTCATTCTTTCTCGCATAGTCGGCACACCATCTGAATAGTTTTGGTGAGACTGTATATGCCGCGTGACAAGTCAATGAAAACTTTGTAATATCATCTTCCCAATCTTTGGATCTCTGATGTGCTTCGATAACTTTTGCACAATTTGCATCAAATGATGATTCATCAAGTCCGTCCATCACCACTTCTGAATGTAAAGCCCTGATACCCATTTCTTTAGATGCCTTAGCCCCCATCTCTATCATCCAATACTGATCTACAAAAGCGGTCGTTCCACTCTTAATCATCTCAAGTGCAGCAAGTTTTGTCCCCCAATAAATCATCTCCTCATCTAACTTTGCCTCGAGATTCCATATCTTATCTAACCACTTCTGGAGGGACATATCTTCATATTTCCCTCTGGTTAAAGTCATTGCCGAATGCGAGTGCGTATTTATAAAACCGGGAATTACCCTCTTTCCTTTTCCATCAATTATCTTGTCAGCATCTTCCTCTATGGCATTACCGATCTTTACGATTTTACTATCGTTAATCAGAAGATCCCTCTTCTGACCATCCAATATCACGTTTTTTATTAATAAAGTAGCCATATTATTCATCTATAATTTTTCAAAGAAAAAAAAAAACTTTATTAAGATATATGATTTTTTTAAGCTATTTGAAAAGATTATATTTATTTATTAAAGTCGCCCGAAAAGTTATATTACGTAAGATATTTTTTAATTTTGATTTATAATTGAAAGTCTATATAACTATAGAAACTTTTTATTATATTTGCTTAAATATATTTGAATATGGTAACCAAACAACTAATTTCCCCTCGCTCAATTGCCGTCATAGGCGGAAGCGACGATCTTCACAAACCTGGTGGAACCACTCTTAACAACTTGATTTCCACCTCATTCAAAGGAGAAATATATGTTGTTAATCCCAAAAGCGATAATGTCCAGAATCTTAAGACATTCAAAAGTGTGGAGGATTTACCTCAGGTAGATTTGGCGATTTTGGCTATCCCTGCCAAACTTTGTCCTCACGCAACAGCCGTGCTATGCAGAGAGAAGGAGTGTAAGGGTTTGATTATTCTATCGGCAGGATTTTCAGAGGATTCAGAAATTGGGGCTCAATATGAGAAAGAAATTGTGGATATTGCAAATGAGTGCAATTGTTCTATAATAGGTCCAAACTGTATCGGTGTTATTACTCCAGGATATACAGGAGTTTTTACAAAACCTATTCCTCACCTATCTGACGATGGTATTGATTTCATTTCCGGTTCAGGGGCAACAATTGTATTCATTCTTGAGGAGGCGATGCAATATGGCTTACGCTTCTCATCAATTTTTTCAGTTGGCAATAGTGCTCAGAATGGAGTAGAAGAGTTACTTGAATATTTAGATGAAAACTATATTCATGGGGAGAGTGCTCCTATTAAGATGCTTTACATAGAGAGTGTTTCAAATCCCGAAAAACTCTATAAACACGCATCGTCACTAATCAGGAAAGGTGCAAAAATTTGTGCAATTAAATCCGGATATAGCCAAGCCGGAAGTCGTGCTGCCTCTTCACATACGGGTGCGATGTCCTCTCCGGACAAAGCTGTAGATGCCTTAATGAAGAAGGCAGGGATTATTCGTTGTTATAGCAGACTCGAACTTGTAAGTGTAGCTGCAGTTCTCTCTCACTCAATGAGCAAGGGGAACAAAATGGCCATTATTACACACGCAGGCGGTCCATCTGTTATGCTTACAGATGTCTTGACCACAAATGGCATTGATGTACCTCATATCAGTGGAGAGATGGCTGATGAATTGCTCACAAAATTATACCCAGGCTCATCGGTTGGCAACCCTATTGACTTTCTATCAACCGGAACAGCATCACAATTAAAGGATATTATATATTATTGCGAAAACCACTTTGAGATAGACTCAATGTGTGTTATCTTCGGAAAACCTGGTTTAGGAGATATCTATGATGTTATGGATACAATTTTAGAGGCACAAAAAAGTTGCAAAAAGCCACTGTTTGCTCTCTTGACATCTATCGTAAATTCAAAAGATGAGATAGACTACTTCCATAACAAGGGTGGCATCTCCTTCCCTGAAGAGGTTGATTTCGGAAGTGCTTATGCCAAGGTTTTCAATAGCAGATTGCACTCAGCAAATGAGGAAGAATTAGAAATTGACCACAATGTCATTAGAGATATAATTGATTCATCTTCGAATGGTTATATAGCACCTGAAAAGGTTCAGATGTTACTTGACGCCGTTTCAATTCCAAGAGCTAAAGAATTGATTGTCAGCGATATAGCCGAATTAGAAAGTGCTGCAACTTGTGTGGGATTTCCTTTGGTTATGAAGGTTATCGGTCCAATTCACAAGTCTGATGTAGGCGGGGTAGTTTTGAATGTAGATAGCATTGAGAAATTAAAGTCAGAGTTCTCCCGAATGATTCAGATTAAAGATACTACAGCTATTCTGCTTCAGCCAATGCTTAGCGGTCAAGAGATATTTGTAGGAGCCAAACGTGAAGATAAATTTGGTCATCTTATTATGGCCGGACTTGGTGGTATCTTTATAGAGGTACTTAAAGATATCAACTATGCACTTGCACCTGTCAGTAGATCTGAAGCAGAAGAGATGGTTCATACTCTTAAAAGCTATAAACTCATTAAAGGTGTTCGTGGCAAGGAGGGTGTTAATGAGGATAGATACATCGATGTAATAAGAAGAGTTTCTGCTTTATGCGAAGCTGCTCCTGAAATCTACGAAATGGATATCAATCCACTTCTTGGAAACATGAAAGGAGTGGTTGCAGTAGATGCAAGAATCAGAATTGAAAAGGATTGAAATGAAAAAGATTATTGAATGGTATAAAGCCCAAAGCGATACAGTTAAGGCTTTAATTTGGGTAGGCATAATTTCCATCATAGGCATTATCTTAAGATGGGAGTATGTTGTGGATAGTATTTCAAGAGGATTTAATTTTTATAACACTAAATAATATAATTATGGCACTAAAAGGAGCAATCGTAGTAGATACCGAAAAATGTAAAGGTTGCGGTATTTGCGAGTCAAATTGTCCAACTAAGACAATTGGTATTTCAACCGAGGTTAATGGAAAAGGTTATCCATTCGCCTATATGGCAAATCCTGATGCATGCACCGGCTGTACAAATTGTGCAACAGTATGCCCGGATTCTGTAATTACAGTTTATAGAGTTAAAATTTAAATATTATAATTATGGCAGAGAAAATTCTAATGAAGGGTAACGAAGCCATCGCAAGAGCCGCTATCCACTGCGGATGTGACGGTTACTTTGGCTACCCTATCACTCCACAATCGGAAGTGATGGAGACTCTAATGGAGGAGATGCCTTGGGAGACCACCGGAATGGTAGTCCTTCAAGCTGAAAGTGAAACATCCTCTATCAATATGCTTTACGGTGGCGCAAGTTGCGGCAAAAGAGTTATGACATCTTCAAGTAGCCCTGGTATCTCTTTAATGTGCGAAGGTATCAGTTACCTTGCAGGCGCAGAGCTTCCTTGTCTTGTTGTTAATGTGGTACGTGGCGGCCCTGGTCTTGGAACAATTCAACCTGGACAAGGTGATTATTTCCAAATGGTAAAAGGTGGCGGACACGGCGACTACAAATGTATCGTTCTCGCTCCGGCATCTGCACAAGATATGTATGACTTTGTATCTAAAGCTTTTGATTTAGCATTCAAATATCGCACACCGGCCATTATTCTTTCCGATGGTGTTATCGGTCAGATGATGGAAAAGGTAGAGATGAGCGAACAAAAACCTCGCTGGACTGACGAAGAGATTAAGAAAATGTCTCCTTGGGCTTGTACAGGAAAGACAAAAGATCGCAAACAGAATATTATTACCTCGTTAGCTCTTGATGCAGCTGTTCACGAAAAATTGAACGAAAGATTGCAAGCTAAATATAAAGTTATGGAAGAGGAGGATGTCCTATTTGATAGTTATATGACTGAAGATGCAGAGCATCTGCTTGTCGCTTATGGAAGTATGTCTCGTATTTGCCAAAGTGTTGTAGAGACAGCTCGAGAGAATGGTATCAAACTTGGACTTCTCAGACCTATCACACTCTTCCCATTTGCAAATAAAGAGATTGACAGACTTGTTCCTCAATTAAAGAGCATTATGTCTGTAGAACTTTCGGCTGGGCAGATGGTAGAAGATGTAAGACTTGTTGTTAATGGACGTATCCCTGTAAACTTCTATGGCCGTTTAGGTGGAATTGTTCCATCTCCTGAAGAGGTTTACGAAGCATTTGTAAAATCTATTAAATAAAGAGAGTTATGGATATCAAAGATATAATTAAACCCGAAAATATGGTTTACGGGAAAAGTCCTGTACTTACCGATAACATTATGCACTACTGCCCTGGTTGCTCTCACGGAACTGTACACAAACTGATTGCTGAGGTAATCGATGAAATGGGTATTCAAGATAAAACCATTGGTATCTCTCCTGTAGGTTGTTCAGTTTTTGCATACAACTACCTGGATATTGATTGGCAACAAGCTGCTCACGGTAGGGCTCCAGCTCTTGCTACGGCAACCAAAAGATTGTGCCCTGATAAATATGTATTCACATATCAAGGAGACGGAGACTTGGCTTCGATTGGTACTGCAGAGATTATTCACGCCTGCAACAGAGGTGAAAATATTGTTGTAATCTTTATCAACAACGCAATCTACGGTATGACAGGTGGACAAATGGCACCTACTACCCTTCTTGGACAAGTTACAGCTACCACTCCTTATGGACGTAGAGCAGATTTGAATGGTTTCCCATTGAAAATCACTGAATTGATTGCTCAACTTGAAGGCACTTGCTATGTAACTCGCCAATCAGTTCAAAATGCTGCGGCTGCTCGTAAGACAAAGAAAGCAATCAGAAAGGCATTTGAGAACTCAGCTATGAACAAAGGTACATCTTTCGTAGAGGTAGTATGTACTTGTAATTCTAACTGGAAACTTTCTCCTGTTAAGGCAAATCAATGGATGGTTGAGAATATGTTCCCATTCTATCCACTTGGTGATATGAAAGATAGATAATATTAAATTGTAAATAGTATGAAAGAAGAGATAATAATTGCAGGTTT
>X40_Bactrian_Camel__coassemble_213_pt1 | contig 9728 bp, 4 predicted proteins | sample X40_Bactrian_Camel__metabat2_high_PE_006 | metagenome-assembled genome bin X40_Bactrian_Camel
CTTCTGAATGGTGTAAGACTTAGGCGTAAAGCCAATGGCATTAGTCGCCTGTTTCAATTCACGACTTCCAATGTTTGAGGTCATAATCAAAATAGTGTTCTTAAAATCAATAACTTTTCCGTTACTGTCTGTCAGTCTGCCATCATCTAAAACTTGAAGAAGAAGATTGAAAAGATCGGAGTGTGCCTTCTCTATTTCGTCAAGAAGAACTACGCTGTATGGCTTATTTTTGACCTGTTCGCTTAACTCACCGCCTTGATTATAACCGACATACCCCGGAGGCGCACCGATAAGTCGTGTAATGGAAATTCTGTCCATATATTCACTCATATCTATACGAATCAGATTCTCTTTTGAATCAAAGAGGTACTCGGCCAATGTTTTTGCCAATTCACTCTTGCCGACACCTGTAGGGCCTAAAAACAGAAATGATCCGATAGGTCTGTTTGAGTCGTTGAGTCCGGCTCTACTGCGCTTGATTGCCTTAACAATCTGCTCTACAGCTTCGTCCTGGCCTATAATCTTAGATTTGAAGAGGTCGGCCATTTTGAGCAGTTTTTCACTCTCATCTTCCGCAATTTTTGTAACGTTAATGCCTGTGATTTCAGATACAACCTCAGCTATCAACTCTTCAGTGACAGTGCCATTCTCTCTATTCTCGCTATTGTTTACAAAGCTTTCTATTAGGATTAACTCTTTGTCTCGCAGTTCAGATGCACTCTTGAAATCCGATTTTGAAATGGCTTTTCGTTTGGCTGTTCTTATCTTTTCAATATCCGCTTGTAAATTGCTCAAATTATCAGACTCCTGACTTTGCAAGAATAGTTTTACTCCGGCTTCATCAAGCAAATCTATAGCTTTGTCGGGTAATTTGCGGTCGGAAATATATCTGTCTGCAAAGATTACACAACTACGAATTGCCTCCTTTGTGTATTTAATATTATAGTAATCCTCATATCTCTCTTTGATGTTTTCAAGTATCTCGATTGTCTGTTCAATATTGGTAGGATTTACTAAAATCTTCTGAAAGCGTCTTACAAGAGCACTATCTTTTTCAATAACCGTTCTGTATTCATCAAGAGTTGTAGCACCCACACATCTAATCTCTCCGCGAGCCAGGGCGGGTTTAAGCATATTTGCAGCATCAAGTGAACCTTGACTGTTACCGGCACCAACCAAAGTGTGAATTTCGTCAATGAAAAGTATTACATCATCCCTTTTTTTCAACTCATTGATAATCATTCGTAATCTCTCTTCAAAATCACCTCTGAATCGTGTTCCTGCCACAAGAGAGCCCATATCAAGAGATAAAATTCTCTTGTCAAAAAGAGTGTGAGGGACCTCTTTTTTTGCGATTTTATCGGCAAGAGACTCAATAATGGCAGACTTTCCAACTCCTGCTTCACCAATCAGGATGGGGTTATTCTTTTTCCTACGGCTCAATACCTGAATTACTCTCTCAAGTTCACTATCTCTTCCTGTCATCGGGTCAATTTTCCCATTTCTTGCTGCCTCTGTGATGTCAAAACAGTAATTCTCAATATTGATGTTTTTATCATCTTCGAAGTCAAATATATTTGGCATTTCTCCCGATAAGTCAATATCATCTGACGAATTCTGCTCAGTTTGGCTCTTCTCCTTTTTGATGGCTGTAGCCCCCTTTACAATTTCAAGTAAAGGAATGAACTTATCCCCATACCTATCCAGCACCATTCTGGTCTTACTCTTTGTCTCCTTAACAGCCATGTAAAGGATGTGTTCTGCGTGAAATTCTTCGCTATCGATTTTTAGCAGGGTGTGGTTCAAATTGATGGCATCGAGCAGTAGAAACGTGGTGTCTTCATCTATCGACAGATTGTTGGGATCTCTATTTTCGTTAGTGGTAAAATAGAGTTCATCGAGAGATCTTTTTATTGCCTCTGGAGTATCTACAAGCGATAATAATGTGTATAGAGAATTGTCTTTGTGCCTGATTAGTGCAATTACAAAATGGTCTATTGTGACATTAAAATTTCCCAATCTGATTGCCTCGTCAAAGCCCATCTCATACATTTTAAGGTATCCAAAAACATTCTCCATATTTATTCCTCTCTTCTTAAAATTTTACGACGTTGCTAAGTTACAAAAAAGGGATTTAAAAGCACCTCAAATTTGTTAAAAAAATTTATTATTACTAATTTAGCAGTTCGTTTTAAAATAGTGAATTCTGTTAGTATGGATTTAGAATTAGAGAAAGAAACTACAGGTAAAATAATCCCAATTAATATTGAGGATCAAATGAAAAGTGCATACATAGACTACTCTATGTCTGTCATCGTTTCAAGAGCATTACCTGATGTAAGAGATGGTTTGAAACCTGTTCACAGAAGAGTGTTGTTCGGTATGGAGGGTTTGGGACTCACTTCATCACAAGGTACTAAAAAATCTGCTCGTATAGTAGGAGAGGTATTGGGTAAATATCACCCACATGGAGACTCAAGCGTTTATGATGCAATGGCTCGTTTGGCTCAACAGTGGGTTATGCGTTATCCTTTGGTAATAGGTCAAGGTAACTTCGGTTCTGTTGATGGTGACCCGGTGGCAGCTATGCGTTATACTGAGGCAAAAATGGCAAAACTTGCTGAAGAGGTTCTTGAAGATTTAGATAAAAATACCGTTGATATGAAGATGAACTTCGACGAATCGTTGAAGGAACCATCTGTTTTACCATCAAAAGCTCCGATGTTGCTGTTGAATGGAGCTTCCGGTATTGCTGTCGGTATGGCAACAAATATGCCTCCTCACAACCTTACAGAGTGTTGTGATGCTATTACAGCATTTATCGATAATCCGGATATCACAACCGATGAGTTGATGCAATATATCAAAGGTCCGGACTTCCCTTCAGGCGGTATTATCAAGGGCGTTCAAGGGATAAAAGATGCCTTTGAAACAGGTCGTGGTAGAGTTGTAGTGCGTTCAAAGACTGAAATCGAGGTTAGTGACTCAGGTAGAGAGGTAATAGTTGTTACCGAAATACCATACATGGTCAATAAAAAAGAGTTGATTGAAAAGATTGCAGAGTTGGTTGAGGCAAAGAAACTTGAAGGTATCTCATATATCAATGACGAAAGCGACAGACAAGGTATGCGCATCGTTATTAAACTTAAAAAGGATGCAGTTTCAAGTGTCGTTCTTAATAACCTCTTCAAATATACTCAGTTACAATCAAGTTTCTCTGTAAACAATATTGCTTTGGTGGATGGTCGTCCACAATTATTGAATCTTAAGAGCATTATCAAGTGCTTTATAGATCATCGTCACGAAGTTATTGTCAGGAGAACTCAATTTGATCTGGATAAGGCACTTAAACGTGAACATATTCTTTTAGGTCTTATTAAGGCCATCGATATTATTGATGAAATAATCGCACATATCAGAGCTTCAAGAAGCACTCAAGATGCAAAAGATGGTTTAGTAGATAAATTTGGCTTTACACCTATTCAAGCAGAGGCAATTGTTGAAATGAGATTGAGACAATTGACCGGACTTGAAATCGATAAATTGACCAAAGAGCACGAAGAGGTGTTGTTGTTTATAGCTGACTGTGAAGATATTTTAGCAAACTATTCTCGCCAAATGCAAATCATTAAGGATGAGTTGGTTACATTGAAAGAGAAGTATGGTGATGAGCGTAGAACAGTAATTGAGATGTCAGAGGATGAATTTAATCCGGAAGATTTCTATCCAAATGAAGATGTTGTAATTACCATATCACATTTGGGTTACATAAAACGTACTCCTCTTGCAGAATATAAACTTCAAAATCGCGGAGGAATCGGCTCTAAAGGTAGCACAACCAGAGAAGAGGACTTCATTTCGCATATTTATGTGGCCAATATGCATAGCACAATGCTATTCTTTACATCCAAAGGTAAATGCTATTGGTTGAAAGTATATAACATTCCTGAGGGTACAAAGGCCTCTAAAGGTCGTGCAATTCAGAATATTATCAACATTGATCCTGATGATAAGGTTCAAGCATATATGAATGTGAAGAATCTTAATGATGAGGAGTATGTAAATAATAATTATGTTGTCCTTTGTACAAAACGAGGAGTGATTAAAAAGACATCATTAGAAGCATATTCAAGACCAAGAGCCAATGGTATCTTTGCAATAAATATTCGTGAAGATGATGCTTTGATAGAGGCCTCTTTGACAAATGGCTCATCTGAAATACTTCTTGCTGCAAGAAAAGGTAAGCTTTGTCGCTTCAATGAATCTACTGTAAGAGCTATGGGACGTGTCTCTACAGGTGTAAGAGGAATCAATATTGAAGAGGATGATGAGGTAATTGGTATGATTTGTGCAGATGCTAATTCAGAGGATGTTCAAAATAGACATATTTTGGTCGTAAGTGAACATGGTTTTGGTAAACGTTCTGATTTAGATGACTACAGAATTACCAACAGAGGCGGTAAGGGAGTTAAGACCTTGAACATAACAGAGAGGACAGGTGATTTGATTGCAATCAAGTATGTCTCTGACGAAAATGACCTTCTTATCATCAATAAGTCTGGTATAACTATCAGATTATCAGTGGCTTCAATTAGAGTGGCAGGAAGAGCTACTCAAGGAGTTAAACTGATAAATGTAAGAGAGGGCGATGAAATAGCTGCAGTTTGTGCAGTGTATAGAAATGAAGACAATGTAGAAGATATGAACACTGAAACTGTGGAAACGTCAACTACTGAGAGTGAATAATTATTAACATTTAATAACATTTATACCATGAAGAAAATTTTTGTTGCTGTTGCATTAGTTTTTTCCGTATTCCTATTGAATGCACAGCCTAAAAATGCAGAAGCTGCGTTGAAAGCAGTAGAAAAAGCTAAAGTTGCAACTGAGAATCCTAAAAAAGCGACTAAACCTGCAACTTGGATAAAATTGGCAGAAAGCTATTTGGATGCTTACAATTTTCCTACTCAGAGTGTAATATTGGGCTCTCCAAGAATGGAAGTTAAAATGTTCTTGAAAGGTCAGCAAATTCTTGAGACAGTAGAGAAACAAGGTGCTGAGAACCAACTATATTCAGTTGATGTTCTTGCAGATAAAGAGTTGTGGTATAACTCTAATGGCGTTCTTGAATTGATTAAAGTAACAAAACCTGTATTGGACGGTGATATTTTAGCTTTAGCTCAAGAAGCTCTACTTAAAGCAAATGAAGTAGATCCAAAAGCATCTAAAAAGGATGATATCTTAGAACTTTTTGAACAAGTTCACAGAAATTATCAAAATGATGCACTATCTGCTTACTATATGGGTAATGTAGAAGAAGCTGTAAATCTTTTTGAATTGACTTGTGCTTCTTATGACAACCCTGTAGTTAACAAAATCGACTCTTTGAATACTTACTACACTGCTCTATTTGCAGCTGTTATTGGTGACAATAATAAAGCTAAAGATTATTATGGCAGATGTTTGGATATGGAGTTCTACCAAGAGGGTTCAACATACTCAAATATGGCAGAAATCTACAAAGCAGAGGGAGATATCGCTAAAGCTAAAGAGATGTTGGAAGGTGGTTTCGTTAAATTCCCACAAAGCCAACCAATCCTTGTTAGTTTGATTAACCTTTATATCGAAACTAACGATGACCCTAACAAACTATTTGATTTGTTGCACAAAGCTCAAGAAAATGAGCCAAACAATGCAAGTTTGTACTATGTAGAGGGTGATGTTCACAAGAAATTAGGTAACAAAGAGCAAGCAATTGAACTATTCAAGAAATCAACTGAAATCGACCCAACTTATGTTTATGGTCCATTCAGCATTGGCTCAATGTATTATGACGAAGCAGTTGAATTGCAAAATAAAGCTAACGAAGAGTTGGATGACACAAAATATATGGCTCTTGTTGAACAATTCGATGCAACTTTGAAATCAGCAATTGAACCATTCGAACAAGCATTCGAAATTGCTCAAGATCCTGAGATCAAATCTATCGTAGCCGAATATTTGAAGAATATCTATTTCCGTTATCGTGACGATGATGCTAAATATTTGGAAATGTATAAAAAATATGATGCATTCTCAAAAGGTGAAGTAGCGGAATAATATAGATAACCTATAGTGTAAAGAGTGGCTGAAAAGTCACTCTTTTTTTATACATTTGTATTATAAATGTTTTAATTACGATATGATGAAAAGATTTTTTTATTCGTTATTGCTGACTCTTATTGCAATTCCGTCAATGGCTGACGAGGGTATGTGGCTCCCTGTGTTGATTCAACAGAGAATTGTTGATATGCAAGAGAATGGCTTCAAATTAACCGCCGAAGATTTATATAGTGTAAATCAGGCATCACTTAAAGATGCAATTGTCCATTTCAATGGTGGTTGTACAGGAGAAATTATCTCAGATCAGGGACTTTTAATCACTAACCATCACTGTGGATACTCTGCAATACAATCTCACAGCTCTTTGGAACACGACTATCTTAAGGATGGTTTCTGGGCAATGTCTCTCGAAGAGGAATTGCCTAATAAGGGGCTTTGGGTTGCCTTTTTGATTAGAATGGAAGATGTTACAGAAAAGGTACTTGCCGGCTATAATGATGAAATGACTGAGGCACAAAGAGATTCAGTCATTAAAGCCAATAGCTCCGTTCTTATAAATAATGCCAAAGCTGAAGGTAAGAGTTATAAGGCAAGTGTGGAATCTATGTATTATGGCAATCAATACTTCCTATTTATTTATCAGGTTTATAATGATGTCAGACTTGTAGGTGCACCACCTTCATCGATTGGTAAATTTGGTGGAGATACTGATAACTGGATGTGGCCACGCCATACAGGCGACTTCTCTCTCTTCAGAGTCTATGCAGATAAAAACAATGACCCTGCAGAATATTCAGAAGATAATGTTCCATATAGCCCTAAACGCCACTTTACTATTTCATCTAAAGGTGTAAAAGAGGGTGATTTTACATTGGTTTATGGCTTCCCTGGTAGGACACAGGAGTATTTGTATTCTGATGCTGTGAAGTATATTTCGGATATTTCTAATCCACATAAAATCAATCTTAGAACTCTTAGACTTGATGTTCAGAAGAGATATATGGATCAGGATAGGAAGGTGCGTATTCAGTATTCATCAAAGAATGCGAGTGTATCTAACTCTTGGAAAAAGTGGCAAGGAGAGATGGGTGGTATCATCAAATTGGATGCCTATGATAAAAAGGTCGCCTTTGAGAAAGAGTTTGCACAATGGGCTGCTGACAAGCCGGAATACAGCACTCTCTTAGATTCATTCAAAGAGATTTACACAGCGATGGAGCCGTACTCTTTTGCTCGTGATTATTACAATGAAAGTATCAGAGTTAACGAAATAATCTCTTTTGCATCATCTCTTATTGCTGCTAAAAACCGCAACAGAGATGCTGCCCCAATTATTGAAAATTTCTTCAAGAATTATTACCAACCAATTGATTATGAGAGTTTTATAGCTCTATTGACTGAGTATGACGAAAATGTTCCTGAAGATTTCAAATCGCAATATTACAAAGATAACATTGAGATATATGGCTCACCAAAAGGTTGGGTTGACTACATATTTGCAAATTCGGCTCTTCTGACACCTGAATCAGCAGCTACACTCTTTGCTTCTGATTCTTTGGAGGCAGACCCGGCTTCACAGTTCTCACTCGAAATGGCTAAGCACAATACTCAGGAGGTCTTGTCTGTTATCAGAGATTATGAAAGTCAGTTGCAACTTCTTTACAGAACATATATGAAGGCGCAAATGGAATTTTGTGATGATAAAGTATTCTATCCTGATGCAAACTCAACATTGAGAATTGCTTATGGAAAGATCAGAGGATACTCTCCTGCAGATGGTGTCTATTACAAACCATCATCAACTATAGAGGGTATTATGCAGAAGGATAATCCTGAAATATTTGATTATGATATACCTCAAGCTCTACGAGATATTTATGCTTCAAAAGATTATGGCAAATGGGTTTCAGATGCCGAAGGTAGCGTCCCTGTATGTTTTATTGCTACAAATCACACATCTGGAGGAAATTCCGGCTCACCTGTTATCGATGCAGAGGGAAGATTGATTGGTATAAATTTCGACCGCGTATGGGAGGGAACAATGAGTGATGTAATTTATGATGCAGATATTTGTAGAAATATATCACTTGATATCCGTTATGCCCTCTTTATTATCGACAGATTGGGTGGAGCAAGTCATCTAATTGATGAAATGACAATAGAGTAATATTGCTCTTATATTAAAAAATCCCTCCTGAATTGGCTTCGGGAGGGATTTTTTTTATTAGTAGGGATAGGGGCAATTAATACAATTTTGCCTCTTCTTTACCTTCGAGAACATCAAATCCATTGCGAGCAAGTGCTCCCATTTCATCCTCTCCGGGATAGATGTGAACAGGTGCAATATATTCAACTCTCTCTTTGATTTGTTCCATTAGATATTTTGCTCTTGCAATACCACCGGTAAGGATAATTGCATCAACTTTGCCGCTAAGTACAGTAGCCATTGCTCCAATCTCTTTTGCCACATTATAACCAAAAGCATCAGAGATGAGTACAAATTTAGGATCTCCCTCTTTGTATTTGGTTTCAATGGTGAAGAAATCGTTAGTGCCAAGGTGTGCAACACATCCGCCTTTTCCGGTTATTACCTTTTTAATTTCATCAAAGGTGTAATTGCCACTATAACAAGCTTGTGCAAGTTGTAGAGCAGGGATGGTTCCGGAACGCTCAGGGCTGAAAGGTCCCTCACCGTTAAGCGCATTATTTACATCAACAACTTTTCCCTTTTCGTGAGCTCCAACAGAGATACCACCACCTAAATGAACTACAACAAGGTTAAGTGAATTGTAAGGAACTCCTTGATCTTCTGCAAATGTTTTAGCAATTGCTTTTTGATTAAGGGCGTGGAAAATTGAAACTCTTTTGAACATTGGGTGTCCGGCAATCTTAGCTACTTCGCTCATTTCATCTACAACTACAGGGTCTGCGATGAAAGCTCTGCAATCTTCGGCCTCTTTGGCCAATTCACTTGCTAAAATACCACCGATGTTACTTGCGTGTTCTCCATATTTTGCACTCTTAAGATCTTCGATCATTGAGTCGTTAACCTCGTAAATTCCTGAAGGAATAGGGCGTAGAAGGCCTCCACGGCCAACAATGGCAGATAATTCTGACAGAGCTACATTATTCTCTGTAAGTGCCTCTACGATAGTGTTTTTTCTGAATTCATATTGGTCAATGATATTATCATATTGAGCAATGACTTCAGCTGAGTGTCTTAGTGTCTTTTCAAAAACCTCTTTTCTATCTTGGTAAACCGCAATCTTTGTTGAGGTAGAACCGGGGTTAATTGTTAAAATCAGACTCATAAATTATGCTGTTAATGCTGCTAAAGCAATAGAGTTAAGTTTGGTGTCGATACTATCTGCACGGCTTGAAAGTACGCAAGGTGCTTTTGCTCCTGCAACGATAGCCGCCTGTTTAACATCTTTGCAAAGTTGTGAATTAACTTTGTAGAATACGTTTGCAGATTCGATGTTAGGGAATACGAAGCAGTCTGCATCACCTGCCACTTCGCTCTTGAGCTTCTTGATAGCCACAGCCTCTTTAGATACAGCCACGTCAAGTGCCAAAGGACCGTCAGCCACACAACCGGGGATCTGACCTCTGTCCACCATCTTAGC